>Ga0207661_10000747_pt1 | contig 21096 bp, 17 predicted proteins | sample KBSC713LmetaG_FD_184337 | JGI IMG/M metagenome (GOLD analysis project Ga0207661, IMG submission 184337) | Corn rhizosphere microbial communities from Kellogg Biological Station, Michigan, USA - KBS C7.1-3L metaG (SPAdes) (version 2) | ecosystem: Host-associated > Plants > Roots > Rhizosphere ...
CCCGGGTCGCCCTGCAGTGCGCCTTTACCGGCCGTCTTCCGATGAGGCCGCGCAAGCGCGACCTGAGGTCCAGACGCCCGACGGCGCACCGCAGCGCTCACAATGGAATCCTTGCTCGCACGCGGAAGCCGCCCCCGAGCCGCCGCCGGGCGTCGAAGTCGCCGCCGAACACCGCGACCCGCTGCCGAAGGCCGAGGAGCCCGCGCCCGTCGGCATTCGTCGCCGGCGCCGAGCCGGTGGAGAGCACCTCGACCCGCAGCGACCGGTCGGCGTAGCGCACGGACACCTCGGCCGTGCCGCCGTCGCCGTGCTTGAGCGCGTTGGTGAGCGCCTCCTGGATGATGCGGTACGCGGTCAGGTCGACCCCGGACGGCAGGTCGCATGGCTCGCCCGAGATGCGCACCTCGACCGGCAGCCCGGCGAACGCGATCCGGTCCACGAGCGGGCCGAGCCGTCGCAGCGACGGCTGCGGAGCCAGGTCGCCGTCCACCGAAGGGGCCAGCACACCGAGCAGGTTGCGCAGCTCGGTCATCGTGTCGCGGCCGGCCGTCTCGACCGCCAGCAGGGCCTCCTGGGCCTCGTCGACATCCGCGGTGAGGATCTGCCGGGCGGCGCCCGCCTGGACCACCATGAGGCTGACGTTGTGGCTGACGATGTCGTGCAGCTCGCGGGCGATGCGGGCGCGCTCGGCGTCGACGGCGCTGCGAGCCGCGCTCTCCCGCTCGCGCTCGAGCAGCCAGCCGCGCTCCTCCCGAGCCCGGTCGATCTCCCGGCGCAGCCGCGCGTAGCGGGCCGCGAACACGGCAGCGGCGACGACCGCGACGGCCGCGATCGCACCGCTGATCCAGACCCCCACAGCAACCACTGTCGCAGGGCGTACGCCGACGCGCATACACCTACGGGTTGATCTGCCCGCGCGGCTTACCTCCGGAAGCCGACGCGCGGGGCCCTGGGCGTCCGCCAAGCTGATCAACCATGAGCGACGTGGTGGTGCGGCTGACGGACGTACGCAAGGAGTACGGCGACTCGATCGCCGTCAACGGGGTCTCGCTGGAAATCCGGGCCGGTGAGGCCGTCGCGGTGATGGGCCCTTCGGGCAGCGGCAAGTCGACGCTGCTCAACCTCATCGCCGGGCTCGACCGCCCGACCGCCGGCTCGGTTGTCGTCCACGGCGACGACCTCGGCCGGCTCAACGAACGCGGGCTGGCGCTCTTCCGGCGGCGCCGGATCGGGATGATCTTCCAGTTCTTCAACCTCATCGACGACCTGCCGGCCCTGGACAACGTGGCGCTGGCCGCCCAGCTGACCGGTACGTCGGCCGTGCACGCCCGGCGCCGCGCGCTGGAACTCCTCGACGAGCTGGGCATCGGAGCCCGCAAGAACACGTATCCGGCCCAGCTCAGCGGCGGCGAACGGCAGCGGGTCGCGGTGGCCCGCGCGCTGATGAACCGGCCGGCCCTGCTGCTGGCCGACGAGCCGACCGGGGCCCTTGACAGCCGGGCCGGCGAGCAGGTGATGGACCTGCTGCTCGACCTCAATCAGATCGGCCAGACGCTGCTGCTGGTGACCCACGACGAGCGGCTGGCCACCCGCTGCGCGAGCCGCCTCATCGAGGTCGTCGACGGCCGGGTGGCCAACGAGCGCACCCTGGAGCGCACGCCATGAGTGCGGTGTGGCGGGCCGCTCGGGCGGCCGTGCGGCGGCGCCGGTTGCAGACGACCGTGGTCGGTGTGGTCACCGGGGTCTGCACTACGATGATCGTGGTGGCCCTGGGGCTACTGGCCGCTTCGTCGGCGCCGTTTGATCAGGCGTACGCGCGGCAGAAGGGCGCCCACCTGGTTGCCGTGTTCGACGCCTCGGCGGTGACCGGCGCCCAGCTCACCGACGCCGCCCGCCGGCCCGACGTCGAGGCCGTCGCCGGCCCGTTTGAGCTGGCCAACATCAATATCGCGCCGGATCCGCAGGTGCCGCCGCTGTCCCTCACCGTGGTCGGCCGGGGCGACCCGGCCGGCCCGGTCGACCGGCTCAACCTGTGGCAGGGCCGCTGGGCAAGCGCCCCCGGCGAGATCGTGCTCAACCAGTTGCCCGGCGGTACGAGCCTGGTCACCGGCGTCGGCTCCCAGATAAGCCTGGTCAACGGGCCGACGCTGACCGTGGTCGGCTTCGCGTTCTCGGTCAGCCGGTCGGCCGACGCCTGGGTCGCGCCGGCCGGGATCGGCGCCCTGCACCCGACCAGCCTGCAGATGCTCTACCGGTTCGCCGGCGGCACCGTGTCGACCGCGGTCCTGCCGCCGAACGGGTTGGAAGGCTCGCAGTCGTACCTGACGCTGCGGGAGGTGGCGGCCGCCGAGGCGCTGGGCTTCGTGGCGTTCCTCGTGGCGTTCGGCATCCTCGGGCTGGCCGTCGCCGTGCTCATCGTGGCCAACGTGGTCAGCGGGGCGGTCGTGGCCGGGTTCCGGCACATCGGCGTGCTCAAGGCGCTCGGCTTCACCCCCGGCCAGGTCATGGCCGTGTACCTGACGATGGTGTCGGTGCCGGCGACGCTCGGCTGCCTGCTCGGCGTCGGGCTGGGCAACCTGCTGGCCCGGCCGCTGCTCAGCGACGCGTTCCGCAACTTGGGGGCCGGTTCGGTCGGGGTCGCGCCATGGGTCGACGTCGTGACACTCGTCGGCCTGCCGCTTGTCGTCGCGCTGTCGGCGCTGGTACCGGCGCTGCGAGCGGGCCGGCTGCCGGCCGCCGAGGCGATCAGCGCCGGCAGCGCGCAGCACGCCGGCCGGGGGCTGCGCGTCCAGCGCTGGTTGAGCGGCACGCGGCTGCCCCGCCCGGTCAGCCTCGGGATCGGCCTGCCGTTCGCCCGGCCCGGCCGGAGCGCGCTCACCCTGGCCGCGGTCGTCCTCGGGGTGACCAGCATGACGTTTGCGATCGGGCTGGCCAACTCCCTCACGTCGTATCAGAACGCGGTCGAACGCTTCGGCGCCGTGCAGGTCGAGGTACACGGCCCGAACCTCAGTGTCGACACGGTGCGGGCGCTGCCCGGAACCCAGCACGTGGCCGCCAGCGCTCAGCTCGAGGTGCGCCAGATCGGCACGACCGACGAGACGCAGCTCATCCTGTACCAGGGAGACAACCTCGGCTATCAGATGCTCATCGGGCACTGGCCGGCCGCGGCCGGCGAGGCGGTCGTGTCCAAGCGTTTCCTGCTCCAGCGGGGGCTGTCGGTCGGCGACCCGATCACCGTCGAGCTGAACGCCCGGCGCATCCAGCTGCGGATCGTCGGCGAAGTCCTGCAGAACTCGGCGTACGCGATCTTCACCGACTCGCGGACCGTGCCAGACTTCGTGCCGGACACCGTCGAGGTGCAACTCGCGCCCGGCACAAGCGTGGCGTCCTACCTGGCCACCGCGGAGGCGGCCGGTCTGCAGGCCGACCCGAACACGCACGTCGAGTCGTTCATCGTCATCGTGGTCGCCACCGCCTCCCTGCTCACGCTGATGCTCGGCGTGGTGGCCACGCTCGGGGTGTTCAACACGGCCGTGCTGAACACCCGCGAGCGGCGCCGGGACCTCGGCATGCTGAAGTCGATCGGGATGACGCCGCGGCAGGTCACCGTGATGGTGGTGACGTCGATGGCACTGCTCGGCGCGGCCGGCGGGCTCCTCGGTATCCCGATCGGCATCCTCACGCACCGGGTCGTGGTGCCGGCGATGGCGCGGGCCGCTCAGGTCGACTTCCCGTCGGTCATCCTTCACGTGTACTCGCTGCCGCTCCTCGGCCTGCTCGTGCTCGCCGGGATCGGGATCGCCGCACTGGGTGCCTACTTCCCGGCCCGCTCGGCGGCGCGCACGACGATCGCCGAGGTGCTGCACAACGAGTAACTACTTATGGGGCGGTACCGAAGGGGTTGTCGATGACGTATCGCCACTGGCCGTCGGCGCCGCGCCGCGCGACGTCGGCGGCCGTCCCGCGGAGGTCGATCGGGTGGCCCGACCGGCTGGTGCCGGCGATCGACCAGTCGACGACGAGCAGCGCGATGTCGCCCGCCACGTATGTATGGCGAGCGGTAGCGGTGATCGGCAGGCCGAAGCCGAGCAGGTGCTCGTGGGCCGGAATCCGTTGGGCGGCCCCGATCAGCGGGGTGCCCGGTCGAGGAACGAGGATGGCGTCGGGCTCGTAGAGCCGGTCGAGCAGGGCACCTGAGCCTTCGGCAAAGGCCGCGCAGTAGCGGGCCGACAAATCAGTCATGCCCTCCTAGTAAAACATGCGGTCAGTCCTTGCGGGTGGACGGAACGTTGATGGCGATCGTCGGGCCGTCGCTCAACACGACCGTGGCGTCGGGCAACTCGGCCAGTGCCGGCTTGGCGACGGGGGTGGACCGCTTGACCTCGCGGCCCCGGCGCACCAGGTGCAGGACCAGCGCGACGACCAGCGTCCCGATCACCCAGGTCGACGGGAGGAGCACGTCGGTCAGCGTGTCCATCGGCGACGGCAGGCCGAGCTTCGGGGACCACAGCTGCAGGAAGTATCCGGCCACCACGGCGACGCTGAACCCGCCGGCCCCGGCGACCACCCACAGCATCGCCGTCCGCAGGCCGGCCACGCTCGCCCGGATCGAGGTCACCAGCAGGCCGAGCGAGAACAGCCCGAGCGCGGAGTCGAAGAGCGTCCACCGCGAATGGCCGGCCGCGACGAGCGCGACGACGACCGCCAACCCGACTCCGAGGGCCGGGCTGACCTCGGCCCGCTCGCGCGACGTGCCATAGGACGCGGGTGGCTGGGTATAGGCGACCGCCGGCGGCGAGCCGGCGACCGGGAGACTGTCGTCCTTGGCCATGTGCTTCCTACCGGGTCCTTCCTGCGCGAGTGGAGCGACGGCGGTCAACAGCGCGAAGCAGGCCAGGGCCGCGAACACCGTCACCAGAACCGTACTGGTCAGCGCGTCGGATGGCGCGAACGAAGACGGTTGCGCAAACAACCAGACAGCGCCGATCACGGCGGCCGCCACCCCGATGCCGACGACCACCGCCGGCCCGGCCGGCCAGCCCGGACCGGCCGGCAGCTGCCAGTACACGATGAGCGAGATGAGCAGCAGCGACAGCGCGAGGCCCACGCCCAGCCCGAACGGGTCGGACCAGGAGAATCCGGCGCCCGGGCGCTGGAACAGCGTGCCGATCAGCAGCAGGCCGGCGGATGGCCCGGCGACGATCGGGACGGCCCGCACGGCCGGCAGCAGTTGAGCGAGTGCGTGCAGCATCGCCAGCAGGCCGAGCAGGAAGACGGCGCCGGCGATGAGCAGCGCGAGGTAGCTGGCCGGGGACGCGTCGGGCCCGCCGACGACGATCGCGTCGAGCGCGGCCGCGACCACAAACGCGATCAGCGCGGACAGCAGCGCGAGCGCGGCGCCCCGATCCGGCTTTGGCCGGGTCAGGTAAAACCACAGGCCGCCGAACGCGACCGCGGCGAGCAGGGCGGCGATCTGCGCGAACACGCCGGCGGCCGGCGCGGCCCGGGAGATCGGATCCGCGAACTGCATCACCGAGCAGCGTAACGCCTGGTCAACTTCCCGGCCGAACCCCGAGCCAGGTGAGGACGGCCAGGACGCGCCGGTTCTCGGTGGCCGACTCACGCAGGTCGAGCTTCGTCATGATGCTCGCGACATGGGTCTCCACCGTGCGGTCGGTGAGGAAGAGCCGCTGGGCGATGCCGGCGTTGGTGCGGCCCTCGGCCATCTGCGCGAGTACCTGCCGTTCGCGCGGGGTGAGCAGGCTCAGCGGGTCGTTGCGCCGGGTCGGGCCGAGCAGCGTGGCGACCACCTCGGGGTCGAGCGCGGAGCCGCCGCCGGCCACCCGGCGCAGCGCATCGAGGAAGTCGTCGACGTCGAAGACGCGGTCCTTGAGCAGGTAGCCGAAGCCGCCGCCGGTGACCAGCTCGACCGAGTGCCGGGTCTCCAGGTGCTGGGACAGCAGCACGATGCCCAGGCGTGGATGCTGTTCGCGCAGCGTACGGGCGGCGCGGGCGCCGTCGTCGGTGTGGTCGGGCGGCATCCGGATGTCGACGATCGCGAGGTCGGGATCGGTCGCCTTGACGGTGTCGATGAGCGTGGGTGCGTCGGCCGCCTTGCCGGCGATCTCGTGCCCGGCGTCGGTGAGGAGGGACGCCAGCCCTTCGCGGAACAGCGCGGAGTCCTCGCCGATCACAATGCGCACGGCAGCATCCCCCCAGAGCCGATCACGATGCGCATGGCAGCATCCCCCCAGAGCCGATCACGATGCGCATGGCAGTGCCGCTTCCACGAGCGTGCCGGCGCCCACCGGCGACTCGATCTTGAGCCGTCCCCCGAGCGCGGCCACCCGGTCGGCCAGCCCGGACCGCGGCTGCAGGGTCGCCCCGCCGCGGCCGTCGTCGCTGACCCGGACCACCACGTGCCCGTCGGCGCGGGCCACCCCGAGGCTGATGCAGTTGGCCTCGGCGTGCTTGACCGCGTTGGCGACCGCCTCGCTGACCACGTAGTACGCGGTCGTGGCCACGTCGTCGGGCAACCGGTCCGGGCAGATGTCCATCTCGACCAGGACCGGCACGGTCCGCACCAGCGCGGCCAGGGCGGCCGGCAGGCCGTCGTCGAGGCTGCTCGGGCGTAGCCCGTTGGCGATCTGGCGGAGTTCCGCCACGGCCGTGCTGAGCTCGGCCACGCCCTGGTCGAGGAGGCCGTCGACGTCGACCGTGCCGTCGTCGAGGTGCCGCTGGGCCAGCCGCAGCGTCATCCCGAGCGACACCAGGCGCTGCTGGGCGCCGTCGTGCAGGTCCCGTTCGAGCCGGCGGCGCTCCCGGTATCCGGACTGCACGAGCCGGGCCCGGCTGGACTCGACCTCGCGCAGCGCGCCGGCCAGTTCGAGGCGCAGGCGGACGACCTCGACGAGCGTGCCGGCCCGGTCGGCGACGTACCGGAGCAGTTCGGGCGAGGCGTGCCCGGCGGCGGGCACGAGCAAGCCGATCTGCGTGTCACTGAGGACGACGGGGGTGCCGGTCGGCGGCACAGCGGACCCGTCAACATCGATGAAGCCGTCGGTGCCCGGCACGTGGAAGCCGACACGCAGGCCCGGATCGCGCAGCGCGGTCTGCAGAACAGCCTGCAGCTCCTCCGGCCGGGCGGCGCCGGTGCCGGTCTCCCGGTGCAGCGTCTCGATCGCGGCGACGGCGGCCCGCCGCAGCGGATAGAGCCGGCGGTCGACCGCGCGTTGGAGCCGGGTGCGCAGCGGCGACAAAGCCACCGCGCCAGCGGCCGTCGCGGCGGCGGCCGCAACTGCCGAGTCGCGGCCGAGCACCAGCCCGACGACCAGTGAACAGGTGCCGTAGACGGCCAGGAGGACCACGGTGATCAGCGACCAGGTGACCGTGCCGGCCAGTGCGCGGTCGACGTCGTACAGGTCGTGGCGCAGCATCGCGATGCCGGTCGCGATCGGGATGCCGGCCAGCCCGGCCAGCCCGACGCCGGCGCTGAACCAGGCCGGGTGGCCGAGCAGGATGATCTCCAGGAGGCACAGCGGCGGGTACAGCGGGAAGCCGATCCCGGCCAGCGCCAACCACTTGATCTGAGCCCGGCGCACCCGGTCACCCCGTCGGTAACGGACGACGACCGAGCCGGCACAGGCCAGTACCAATGGAAGAAAAACGACGAACGTCAACGTCGAGGCGATGTCCAGCCACGCGGGGGGCGGCCCGTAGGGCTGGGTGAGGTGCTCCAGCGGGGCGGAGACCGAGTCGCCGGTGAACGCGCCGCGGGCCTGCTGCAGCGCCGCGCAGACGACCAGCGTGGGCGGCACCCAGCGCCACCGGGGGCTGGGCAGCGTGCCGTCCGGGAAGTAGACCAACAGCAGCCCGACAATTGCGAACGACCACCAGTTGGCCTCGTTGAGGACGGCCACCAGCCCGGCGTATGAGGGCTGGAGGGCGGGCCGGGCGGCGAGCGCCTGCCAGACGCCTTCCCGCGCGGCCATGAGCGCGACCGCGAGCCCGATCAGCGTCAGGTGTAGCCCGACGATGTTGCGCGGCTGCCGCCGGCCGACCACGAGCCCGAGGATCGCCGACGTCGGCGCGACCACCACGCCGAACACGAAGAACACCGTCGGGGTGAGCACGGTCAGCCACGCGGCCAGAACCAGAAGAACCGCGGTGAGCAGGGACGCGACGAGGCGAAGCCAAGCCATGACCAGCACTGTAGGGCCGCGGCGGGCCAGTTGGACTCCGTACTACCTCGGAGGCGCGGACCGGCCGGGATTCCTACCGTCAACCCAACCCAATCCAAAGGAGGCTCCGATGTCCACCGCCACCCTTACCGTCCCGACCAGCCGCACCCGGGAAGGGATTGTCGCCGTCGCGCTCACGCTCGGCTCGCTGGCCGTCGCGATCATGCTCGTCTGGTCGCCCGGCCTGCCGAACGAGGACTTCTCGTACGCCGACCTCGCGCCCGTCCGCGACACCGCCTGGGCGGCGCTGCTCGTCGACGGGCTCGGCTTCGCGGTCGCCGGGGCCGCGCTGGCCCTCGCCGTCTGCATGCTGACCCGGGCGCGGGGCGCCGTTTGGGCTAATGTCGGGGCCGTTTTGACCACGATCGGCGGCATGGCGTTCTTCGCGGCCGAGTTCGCGTTTGGGACATTTTCCTGGTACGCGACCGCCTTACCGGCGGACAGCGGGACCCAGCTGATCACGTACGTGCACGACAACTCGGGACACGTGCTCGGCGTGCAGGCCGCGTCGTTCGTCGCCTACAACCTCGGCGTGCTGCTGATGTGCGTCGCGCTGTGGCGGGCTCGCGCGGTCCCGCGCTGGCTGCCGGTCGCGATCGCGGTGCTGACCCTCGCGCAGTTCGCGATGCCGAGCGGTCTCGGGCGGGTCGAAGAGGCGGTCACCATGCTGTCCTTCGTGCCGATCGGCTGGTATCTCATGCGCGGACTACCGTAGGGCGCATGAGGCCCGGGGCGGTGCGACGGTGGAGCGTGGTCTCCGCCGTCGTCGCCGTGTTGGTGGCCGTGCCGCTGATCCGGTCGATCCAGCCGGTCCGGGCAACGGCGGCCGACCCGCAGGTGCTGCGCGAGCGCATCCTGGCCGCGGCCGGCCGGCCTTATCAGGGATACGTGCTGAGCCAGGGCACCCTTGTCCTGCCGTCGATCCCGCAACTGGGCGACGTGAAGAACCTCTTCGGCGCGAACAACAGCATCCGGGTCTGGCACGCCTCGACCGACGCCTGGCGGGTGGCCGTTCTGGACCCGACCGGCGAGCAGGACTACTACCGGACCGCCGAGGGCACGTACACCTGGGACTACGAGAAGGACCTTTGGACGCAGATCGTCGGCGAGCCGCCGGTCCGGCTGCCGGCCGCGCCCGATGTGCTGCCGCCCGAGCTGACCAAGCGGCTGCTGAGCGACGAGGCCGCGGTGAAGCCGATCGCGGCCAAGCGGATCGCCGGGGTCGCCGCGGCCGGCCTGCGATTCGCCCCGAGCGATCCGGACACGACCGTCCGGTACGTCGACGTGTGGGCGGATCCGACCACCGGGCTGCCGCTGCAGATCGACGTCGGTGGCCTGTTCAACTCGCGGTTCCTGGACGTCTCGCAGGTGCCGCCGCCGGCCGACGTCATCACCCCGAACGCGTCGATAGCCTCGGGGTTCGCGACCACCAACCGGCCCGACATCACCACGGCGCTCAACTCGGTTGCCACGGCCGATCTGCCGGGCAGCTTGGCCGACCGGGGCCGGGTGCCGGGCCCGGTGACCGCGGCGGCCGTCTACGGGACGGGGCTGTCCCGCTTCGTCGTGCTGGCGCTGCCCGGCCGCATCGCCCGGCAGACCTTCACCGCCGTCCGCAACGGGGGCGGGGTGTCGGTGCCCGGCGGCTACGTGCTGGGTTCCGGTGTTTTGACGGTACTGGTGAGCCGCCCGGCCCCCCGCAAGACCTACCTGCTGGCCGGGTTCGTCACCCCGGAGCTGCTGACCCGAGCCTCGGCGGAGCTGTCATGATCACGACGAAGGGGCTGACCAAGCGGTACGGCCGGATCACCGCGGTCAACGCCGTCGACTTAGCCGTGCCGGAGGGGTCGCGCTTCGGCCTGCTCGGCCCCAACGGCTCCGGCAAGACCACGATGATCCGCATGCTGCTCGGCCTGGTCTACGCCACGACGGGCGAGATCTCGGTGTTGGGCGAGCCGGTGCCCAAGCGGCTCAAGCAGGTCCTGCCCCAGGTCGGGGCGCTCGTCGAGGGGCCGGCCGCCTACGGTCACCTGTCCGGGCGGGCCAACCTCGCGCTGCTGGACGCGGCTGGCCCCCGTACACCGAAAAGAAAACAGCGCATCGGCGACGCGCTCGAGCGGGTCGGGCTCGGCGGGATCGACCGCCGTCCGGTGCGCACCTATTCGCTCGGCATGCGGCAGCGGCTCGGGCTGGCCGCCGCGCTGCTGCGGGCGCCGCGGCTGCTGATCCTCGACGAGCCGACCAACGGCCTGGACCCACAGGGCATCCACGAGATCCGCGAGCTGCTGCGCGAGCTCAACACCGAAGGCACCACGCTGTTCCTGTCCAGCCATCTGCTGGTCGAGGTCGAGCAGCTGTGCACCGGGGTCGGAATCATGGATCGCGGCCAGCTGGTCAAGCAGGACGAACTGGAAAACCTGCGGGCGCTGACCGGGCGGGTGGTGGTGCGCTCGCCGGACGCCGATCGAGTGGTCGCGCTCTTCGACGGCAAGGTCGAGATGCGCGACGGCGACCGGCTGGCCGTGCGGCACCCCGACGCGGCCGAGCTCAACCAGCTGATCGTCGCCGCCGGGCTGCGGGTGATGGAGATCGCGCCGGAGCGGCAGACGCTCGAAGACGTCGTCCTGGCCGTCACCAGTTCCGGCTCCGATCGGGTGGACAAGCGATGATCCGCGTCGAGTTGCGCAAGCTGTACCGCCGGCCGCGGACCTGGATCAGCCTGATCCTGCTGTGCGCGCTGCCGATCGCCGTAGCGATCTTCCTGGCCACGACGCGGATCGGCACCGGCGGCCCGGCGTTCCTGTCGGCGGTCCTGAACAACGGCTCGCTGTATCCGGCCGCCGCCCTCGCGATCGTCCTGCCGCTGTTCCTGCCGGTCGCGGTCGCGGTCATCGGCGGCGACGCGGTGGCCGGCGAGGCGAGCGCGGGAATGCTGCGGTACCTGCTGGCCCGCCCGGTCGGCCGGACCCGGCTGCTGATCGCCAAGCTGTTCTCGCTCACCGTCTTCGTCCTGGTCGCCGTCGTCCTCGTGGCCGTGACCGGCTACATCGTCGGGGTCGCGCTGTTCCCGGCGCAGACCGGCCCGGCCAGCACCGCGATCGTCACCTCGGTCTCCGGGCCGCCGCTGAGCCCACAGCAGGTGCTGATGCGGATCGGAGCGGCGATGGTGTACGTGGCGTTCTCGATGCTGGGCGTCGGGGCGATCGCGCTGTTCCTGTCGACGATCACCGACTCGGCGCTGGGCGCCACCCTCGGGGCCATCGCCGCGCTGGTGGCGAGCCAGCTCTTCGTCACGCTGGACGCGGCGACGTCGATCAAGCCGTATCTGCCGACGCGGTACTGGCTGGCCTGGATCGACTTCTTCCGGGAGCCGATCCTGTGGCGCGACATCGAGCGAGGAGTCGGCATTCAGGCCGTGTACGTGCTGGTGTTCCTCGGCCTGTCGTGGGCGAACTTCGCGACCAAGGATGTGGCTTCCTAACACCCCACGTCAGCAGTTTGGACCGGGTCGGCCGATATCGCGGCGAGCACGAGATTGGTCACGTAGTCGTCGCTCGGCAGCTCGCCGTGGCTGACCACCCGGCCCGGGCACGCCTGCTGGATGTCGACGTTGGTGGCGCCGTCCAGGCGAGCCGAGTCGGGCGGAGTCACCGTCTCGTCGCTTTCGGTCCAGATACTCAGCCACTCCGGCGGGCGCGGCACCGTGTCGGACAGGTCGTCCAGCAGGGCGGAACCGGGGGCGAGCTGCTGGCAGGCCACCGGGCAGGCGCCGGGCAGCGCGGCCGCCCCCGCTGCGGCGATCTTGGCACCGTGCTGGGGCGAGCCGAGCGTGATGACCCGGCGAGCCTTGTGCTTGCCGTCGTGCTCCTCGACCCAGACCCGGGCGACCACCCCGCCGGCCGAGTAGCCGATGACGTCCACGGACGGCGCCGTCTTCAGGGCCTCGTCGGCCGCCGCCTCGACGGCGTCCGCCTGGCGGCGCAGGTCGCCGGTGCCGCCGTCGGGCAGGGTCACGATGACCGCGGTCCGGCCGACGGCGGTGATGACGTTGGCCAGTTGCTGCAGCGAGTTGCCGTTCCCGCCGTAGCCGGGCACAAGCAGGACGATGCCCGGCACCGCCTGGTCGGGGACCGCACGGAACAACGTGTTGCGGAAGATCACGCGGACCGCGATCGCCGCTACCAACACCGCAACCAGCGCACCGATGACGGTGAACATCAGGCGCCGGCGCGGGCTCACAGTTGTTTGGCCACCACTTTGAGGTCGTCGACCAGCCCCTGGTAGGCGAGGTCACGGTTGTCGGCGCGCAGCACGGCCGATGGGTGGATAGTAGCGAGCGCCTTGATCTCAGCCACCTGTTCGGCGACGTGTTTAGTGGCCCGTTCAGCGGCCCGTTTAGGGGCCCGTCCGGGCGTTTCGAAGTCCTCCGGGTGCTGGGCCGAAGCCGGCCAGGGCAGGATCTGGCCACGCGAACGGGTGACCCGGAAGTCGGGGCCGAAGAGCGCCTTGGCCGCGGTCGCCCCGAGCACCACAATGATCTCGGGCCTGAGCAGCCCGAACTCGGCGACCAACCAGGGGCGGCAGGCGGTGATGTGCTGCGGGCCGGGCGTCTGGTGGATCCGTCGCTTGCCGCGCATCTCGAAACGGAAGTGCTTGACAGCGTTGGTGATGTAGATGGTCGACGGGTCGATTGCGGCGTCGTCGACGGCCTTGCGCAGCAGATGCCCGGCTGGGCCGACGAACGGCAGGCCCTTCTGGTCCTCGACGTCGCCCGGCTGCTCGCCGACGAACACCACGCGCGCGTGCGCGGCGCCCCGGCCGAACACCGTTTGCGTGGCGTTCTCCCACAGCTCGCAGCCCTTGCAGCCGGTGGCGGCCGCCTTCAGCTCATCGAGGGTGTCGGCGTCCGGCGGGATGAATTCCTGCGCACTCATGCTGTATGTGGTACCCCTTTGGACCCCCTTAGTACCAGCGCGTGGGGCTCACGGTGGTCACCCGCTTGATGGCTTCGGCGACCCGTCGTGCCTCGCCGACCGGCAACGTCGCCGTGGTCACGCGGATGGCCGGCGGGGTGGCGATCCGGTAGAGCGCGCCGGGCGCGACGGCGATGCCCTCCTCGCGCAGCGCCGCGACGGCCCGCGTCTCGTCGGCGACCGGAATCCACACGTTGATCCCGCTCTCGCCGTAACTCTCCAGGTCGTCGAGGGCGTCGCGCAGGGCCGTGCGCCGCTCCGCGTAGATCTCGCCGGCCCGCCGGATCCCGGCCGCGACCTGCGGGTCCCGCCAGAGCGCCAGCACGAGCCGCTGCAGGATCGTGGAGACCCACCCGGCGCCCAGCCGCATCCGCCCGGCGACCCGCGCGACGCTGGTCTCGTCGCCGGCCAGCACGCCCAGGCGCAGGTCGGGGCCGTATGGCTTGGACACCGACCGCACGTAACCCCAGGAGTTCGTCACCCCGCTGAGTGGGTGGGCGCGGTGGTGGGACAGTTCCGCTGCGTGGTCGTCTTCCATGACCAAAACTTTCGGGTACCCCCTGAGCACGGCTTTGATCGCGGCCGCTCGCTCTTCGGTCACCACGGCGCCGGTCGGGTTCTGGGCTCGGCTGGTGACGATCAGTGCGGCGGCCCCTTTGGCCAGGGCGCTTTGCAATCCGGCCGGGATCGGGCCGGCCTTGTCGACCGGCACCGGCACCGGGGTCAACCCGAGCGCGGCGACCAGGTCGAGCAGGTTGGCCCAGCCGGGGTCCTCGACCGCGACCTTGTCGCCCGGACGCAGGTGCGCGGCGAGCATGCGCTCGATCGCGTCGAGCGCGCCGCTGGTGAGCGTGACGTGGTCGGCGGGCACGTTGTCGTTCTCCAGTCGCTGGCGAGCCAGCTCGAGCAGCTCCTCGTTGGGCCCGCCGTGCTGGTAATTGACGGTCACGCCTTCGATGGCCTGCATGTCGATCCGGGGCAGCAGCCCGTTTATCCGGGGCAGCAACGCCGAGTCGGGCGCCCCGGAGGCGAGGTCGAGCGCGCCCGGCGGCGGGAGCAACTGCCATGACGAGCGCATGACGACCGGTGGCCGGGACCGCACGCGGGTGCCGCCGCGCCCAGCCGTCTCGACGAGCCCGCGCTCCCGCAACGCCCGGTAGGCCGACGCGACGGTCGCCGGGCTGACCCCCAGGTCGACGGCCAGGGCGCGCACGGGCGGCAACGAGTCACCGGGCCCGAGCCGGCCGGTGCGGACCCCGGTCTCGACGCTGGCCGAAATCGCGGCTGCCGTGTCGCCGGTCGGATGGTATTGTACCGCCACAGTCTGCAGATCGTACTAGTACAAAGGAGCGGTCGCAATGGAGACCTACCTCAAAACCGACCGCACCACCCCGCTGCGCTACCCGGACCGGGCCTCTTACGACGTCGACGTGGTGAACGCGATCCTGGATGAGGCGCTGGTGTGCCACGTCGGGTTCGCCGGGCCGGACGGCGCTCCGCGCGTCCTGCCGACACTGCACGTGCGCGTCGGGGACACGCTCTATCTGCATGGCTCGACCGGCAGCCGCACCGGGCTCGCGTCCCGGCACGGCGACCTGCCGGTCTGCGTGACCGTGACGCTCATTGACGGCCTGGTCTTCGGCCGGTCGCAGTTCCACCACAGCGCCAACTACCGGTCGGTCGTGGCCCACGGGTCGGCCCGGCTGGTGACCGACCCCGACGAGAAGTCCCGGGCGTTCCGCGCGCTGGTCAACAAGGCCGCGCTCGGCCGGGCGGATGACAGCCGCGCACCCACGCCGAAAGAGCTCGCCCAGACCGCCGTGCTCGCGCTCAAGCTGGACGAGGTCTCGGCCAAGCAGCGCGGCGGCCAGGTGGTCGACGAGCCTTCGGACTACGAGCTGCCCTATTGGGCCGGTTATGTGCCCTTGACGGTGACCCGCGGGCAGCCGGTCCCGGACGCCGGCGTGACCGTGCCGGTTCCGGCCTACCTGCAGCCGACCCGCTCGCCGTGGCTTTCCCCGCTGATCCGGCAGGGTCGCCATGTCACGCTCGAGCCGATGGACCCCTCGCATGCTGCCGGGCTCTTCGTCGCGCTCGACGACCCCGAGGTCTGGGCGCACATGACCGCGCCGCGGCCAATGTCGGTCGCCGACATGAGCGCCTACATCGAAGGCGCGCTGGCCGACCCGGGCCGCGCCGCGTTGGTGCAGCGCGACGCGGGCACCGGCGAGATCGTCGGCACGACCTCGCTCTACCTGGCCGATCCGGTCAACCGGACGATCGCCATCGGGCACACCGCGCTCGGGCGCAAGTGGTGGCGCACGGGCATCAACACCGAGACCAAACTGATCCTGATGACGCGGGCGTTCGACGAGCTCGGGGCGGTCCGCGTGGAGTGGTTCACGGACATCCTCAACGAGCGGTCGCAGGCCGCGCTTGAGCGGCTCGGCGCCCGGCGCGAGGGCGTGCTGCGGGCCCACAAGCGCCGGCCGGACGGCACCTGGCGGGACACCGTGGTCTACGGCATGACCGGCGCGCAATGGCCGTCGGTGGCCGGCCGGTTCGGCGCTACGCTGCGGTGATGCTGGGCATCACAAACCCCTGGACGTTCCTGGTCGGCACGGTGGCGATCGTGCTGCTGCCGGGGCCCAACACACTGTTCGTGCTGTCGGTGGCCGGGCGGTTCGGGGTGCGGGCCGGTTACCGGGCGGCCGCCGGCGTGTGGATTGGCGACTCGATCCTGATGACCTTGTCGGCCGCCGGGGCGGCGTCGCTGCTGCACGCCTACCCGGCACTGTTCGTGGCGGTGAAATGGGCCGGCGCGGCCTACCTTGCCTACGTGGGGCTGCGCCAGGTCATCTCGACGTGGCGCCGGTCCTCGTCGTCGCCGGAGGCGGCGTCTGATGCCCAGGTGTTCCGCCGGTCAATTGTGGTGAGCCTGCTCAACCCGAAGGCGATCCTGTTCTTCGTCTCGTTCTTCGTGCAGTTCGTCGACCCGGCCTACGGCTATCCGGCGGTGTCGTTCCTGGTGCTGGGCTTGATCGTCGAGGTGGTCAGCGCGCTGTACCTGTCGGTGCTGATCTTCGCCGGCTCCTTCGTGGCGACCCAGTTCCGCGCGCGTGAGCGCCTGTCGCGGTGGCTGTCCACCCTGCTCGGGACGGTGTTCATCGGCTTCGGCGTGCGGCTGGCCCTCAGCTGATTTTTTGTCGTACCCCCGAGGCAGGATTGGGGGCATGCAGGAACTGGATGGGTTCGGGGCGGCGACCCGCGAGTGGTTCACCGGGGCCTTCGCCACGCCGACCGCGGCACAGACGGGCGCCTGGCGGGCGATCAGCGCCGGTCAGCACGCCCTCGTCGTCGCGCCGACCGGGTCCGGCAAGACCCTCGCCGCGTTCCTCTGGTCGCTCGATCGGCTGGCCACCACCCCGCCTGCCGAGCCGGCCCGGCGCTGCCGTGTGCTCTACGTCAGCCCCCTCAAGGCACTCGCCGTCGACGTCGAGCGCAACCTGCGCACCCCGCTCACCGGCATCCGGCAGGCCGCCGCCCGGCTGGGCGAGCCGGTGCCGGACATCCAGGTGGCCATGCGCACCGGCGACACCCCGGCAGACGAGCGCCGGGCCTTCATGCGCACCCCGCCGGACATCCTGATCACTACGCCCGAGTCGCTCTACCTGTTGCTCACCTCCCAGGCGCGGGAGTCGCTGCGGGGCGTCGAGACGGTGATCGTCGACGAGGTCCACGCAGTCTGCGCGACCAAGCGCGGCGCCCACCTCGCCCTCTCGCTCGAACGGCTCGACGCCCTGCTGGAAAAGCCTGCGCAGCGGGTGGGGCTGTCGGCCACCGTGCGGCCGATCGACGAGACGGCCCGGTTCCTCGGCGGGCAGGCCCCGGTCGAGATCGTCCAGCCGCCAACCGCCAAGACCATCGAGGTGTCGGTTGAGGTGCCGGTCGAGGACATGACCCGGCTGGACGAGGTCGACGACGAGGACGAGTCGCCGCGGCAGGCGTCGATCTGGCCGGCCGTCGAGGAGCGGGTGCTCGACCTGATCCAGGCCCACCGGTCGACGATCGTGTTCACCAACTCCCGGCGCGGCGCCGAGCGGCTGTGCGCCCGGATCAACGAGCTGGCCGCCGCCCGCGCCGGCATTCCGGCCGCGGAGCCGCCCCGCACGCCGGCCGAGATGATGGCCCAGGCCGGCCAGGCCAACGGCGCCGCCCCGGTGGTCGCCCGCGCGCACCACGGCAGCGTGTCCCGCGAGGAGCGCAAGCACATCGAGGAGGCGCTCAAGTCCGGGCACCTCCCGGCCGTGGTCGCCACGTCCAGCCTCGAGCTCGGCATCGACATGGGGGCGGTCGACCTGGTCGTGCAGATCGAGGCACCGCCCAGCGTCGCCGCCGGGCTGCAGCGCATCGGCCGGGCCGGACACCAGGTCGGCGCGGTGTCGCGCGGCGTCGTGTTTCCCAAGCACCGCGGCGACCTGGTCTCGTGCGCGGTCGTGGCCGAGCGGATGGTCGAGGGTGGCATCGAGGAGCTGCGCTACCCGCGCAACCCCCTCGACGTGCTGGCCCAGCAGGTCGTCGCGATGGTCTCAATGGAGCCGTGGCATGTCGACGACCTCGCCGCGCTGGTGCGGCGCACCGCGGTCTTCGCCGAGCTGCCCGACTCCGCGCTGTTCGCCGTGCTCGACATGCTGTCCGGGCGCTACCCGTCGACCGCCTTCGCCGAGCTGCGCCCGCGGCTCGTCTGGGAGCGCAGCGAGGGCGTGCTCACCGCCCGGCCGGGCGCCCAGCGGCTGGCCGTCACCAGCGGCGGCACGATCCCCGACCGGGGCCTGTTCGGGGTGTTCCTGGCCGGCGCCGAGCGGGCCGCCCGGGTCGGCGAGCTCGACGAGGAGATGGTCTACGAGTCGCGCGTCGGCGACGTGTTCCTGCTCGGCTCGACGTCGTGGCGCATCGAGGACATCACCCCCGACCGGGTGTTGGTCTCCCCCGCGCCGGGCGCGGCCGCCAAGATGCCGTTCTGGAAGGGCGACGCGCTCGGCCGGCCGGTTGAGCTCGGCCGGGCCATCGGCGCCCGGCTGCGCGGCTTCACCAAGGCCGGCGACGAGCACGCCCGTGTCGAGCTGCGGGAGAGCGGGCTCGACGAGTGGGCGATCGACAACCTGCTGGCCTACCTCCGCGAGCAGCGCGAGGCGACCCGTCAGCTGCCCGACGACCGCACCGTCGTGGTCGAGCGCTTCCGCGACGAGCTCGGCGACTGGCGGCTGACCGTCCACTGTGTCCTCGGCGCCCGGGTCAACGCCCCCTGGGCCCTGGCCATCGGGCGGCGGCTCAGCGAGCGCTACGGCGTCGACGGTCAGGTCATGCCGAGCGACGACGGCATCGTGGTGCGGCTGCCGGACATCGTCGACGAGCCGCCGGGCGCCGACCTGGTGGCGTTCGACCCGGATGAGATCACGTCGATCGTCGAGGAGTCGGTGGGCACCTCGGCGATGTTCGCCTCCCGGTTCCGCGAGTGCGCCGCCCGGGCGCTGCTCCTGCCCCGCCGCGACCCGCGCCGGCGCCAGCCGCTCTGGCAGCAGCGCCAGCGCTCGGCCCAGCTGCTCGACGTCGCTCGCGAGTTCGCCGACTTCCCGATCACGCTCGAAGCGGCCCGCGAGTGCCTGCAGGACGTGTTCGACGTGCCCGGGCTGGTCGGGGTCATGCGCGACGTGGCCGGCCGCAAGCTGCGCATGGTCGAGGTCGAGACGCCGCGGCCGTCGCCGTTCGCCCGGTCGCTGCTGTTCGGTTACGTCGGCGCGTTCCTCTACGAGGGCGACGCGCCCCTGGCCGAGCGGCGAGCGGCCGCGCTTGCCCTCGACCCGACGCTGCTGGCCGAGTTGCTCGGCCGGGTCGAGCTGCGGGAGCTGCTCGACCCCGCGGTGGTCACCGAGACCGAGCGGTCGCTGCAGTGGCTGGGCGAGCAGCGCACCCCGCGCGACGCCGAGGACGTGGCCGAGATGCTGCGGGTGTTGGGCGACCTCACCGACGCCGAGTTGACCGCCCGGGGCGCCGACCCGGCGTGGGCGGTCGAGCTGGCGACGGCCAAGCGGGCCATCCAGGTGCGCATCGCCGGCGAGCCCCGGTGGATCGCGATCGAGGACGCCGGCCGCGTGCGCGACGCGCTCGGCGCGGCCTTGCCGGTCGGCGTGCCGGTCGCCCACCTCGAGCCGGTCGCCGACCCGCTCGGGGACCTGGTGTCGCGCTACGCCCGGACACACGGGCCGTTCCTCGCGGCGACCTGTGCGGCCCGGTTCGGGCTCGGGGTGTTCGTGGTGGAGCAGGCGCTGCGGCGGCTGCCGTCGGTGGTCTCCGGGGAATTCTCGCCGGCCGGCTTCGCCCCGACGAGCGGCCCGGCCGGGGCGATGGCGACCACGGCCGGCACCGAGTGGTGCGATGCCGAGGTCTTGCGCATGCTGCGCCGCCGCTCGCTGGCCGCGCTGCGCCGCGAGATCGAGCCGGTGCCGCCTCGCGCGCTGGCCCGGTTCCTGCCCCAGTGGCACCAGATCGGCTCGTCCCGCGCCCGCGGCGTCGAGGCGGTCGCGGCCGCCGTCGAGCAGCTGCAGGGCGTGCCGATCCCGGCCTCGGCGCTCGAGCGGCTCGTGCTGCCGGCCCGGGTCGCCGACTACACACCGGCCTATGTGGACGAGCTCTGCGCGTCCGGCGACCTGGTCTGGGCCGGCGCCGGCGCGATCGGCGAGCACGACGGCTGGGTCGCGCTGGCCTTCGCCGACAGCGCGCCGCTGCTGCTGCCGCCACCGGCCGACGTCGAGGGCCCGATCCACGAGGCGGTGCTGGAGATCCTCGACGGCGGGCAGGCACTGTTCCTGCGTTCGATCGCCGAGCGGCTCGAGGCGGCCGGCATCACCCCCGGCCTGCCGGAGAAGGAACTGATCGCCGTGCTCTGGGACCTGGTCTGGGCCGGTCGGCTGTCCAACGACACGCTCGCCCCGCTGCGGGCCAAGCTGGGCGGCGGCGGGGCCCACCGATCGCGGCCGTCGACCCCGCGCACCCGCTACCGGCGGCCCGGCGTCGGCCTGAGCCGGATGTCACTGGCGACCGCCCGCACCGGCCCGCCGACGGCCGCCGGCCGGTGGCACCGGCTGCCCGAGCGCGACCTCGACCCGACCCGCCGCGCGACGGCGGCCGCCGAGTCGCTGCTCGACCGGCACGGCGTGCTCACGCGGGGTGCGGTCATGGCCGAGAATCTGCCCGGCGGCTTCGCGGGGATCTATCCGGTGCTGGCCGCGATGGAGGAGCGCGGCGCGGCCCGGCGGGGTTACTTTGTGGAGGGCTTGGGCGCCGCGCAGTTCGCCATCCCGGGCGCGGTCGACCGGCTGCGCGGCGGCACCGAGGGCCACGAGGCGATCGTGCTGGCCGCGACCGACCCGGCTAACCCCTACGGCGCCGCCCTCCCCTGGCCCGAGCGCGTCGTCGACGCCGGCGACGGCGACGGCGAGCGGTCCGGCCACCGCGCCGGCCGCAAGGCAGGAGCACTGGTCGTGACCGTCGACGGCGAGCTGGCGCTCTACGTCGAGCGCGGCGGCCGCACCTTGCTGTCCTACGTGGACGATGCCGAGGCCCTGAGCCGAGCCACCAAGGCCCTCGCGGACGCGGTGCACGCGGGTGCGCTGGGCGCGATGTCAGTCGAACGCGCCGACGGCGAGTCGATCCACGCCTCCCCCCTGCGCGACGCCCTGGCCGCGGCGGGCTTCCGTCCAACCCCGAGAGGACTGCGCCTGCGCTCATAACGCGTCACGCCTTCGACGCTGGCCGATCCGCCCCCGACAGCGCTCGACGCTGGCCGATCCGCCCCCGACAGCGCTCGACAATGGTCGATCCAC
>Ga0207661_10000748_pt1 | contig 21084 bp, 18 predicted proteins | sample KBSC713LmetaG_FD_184337 | JGI IMG/M metagenome (GOLD analysis project Ga0207661, IMG submission 184337) | Corn rhizosphere microbial communities from Kellogg Biological Station, Michigan, USA - KBS C7.1-3L metaG (SPAdes) (version 2) | ecosystem: Host-associated > Plants > Roots > Rhizosphere ...
CGTCGTGCCGGCCTCGCCCGTCGTCGTTGCATTGCCCGCGGCCCCCGACACCGACGAACCGCCCGTTCCCCCGCCCCCCTGAGGGCCTATCGTCGAACCACACGCGCCCGCAAAAATGCCGCCAATCAGCAGCAGCGCCAGGGAGGTCGCCCTCGCCTCGGCCTTTGCCGTTGGCTTCATGCCGTTACATGTCCGATCACTCGACTTCGGGTGGGGGCTGCGGCCCCGGAACGATGCCCGCGATATCGGGGTCTTCACCGACCTCGGTGGCCGGGCGCTCGGCGCGTTCGCGCTCCCGGGCGTCGCGTCGCGCCGCCTTCTGCTTCTGCCGTTCCTTCCGCGCGTGTTCCTTCTGGCGCTTCTCGAATGGATTGATGCGAGGTTTCATCTCCGTCTCCTATTCTGGCCCGCGCCGGATAAAAAAACGATCTCGACCGTTCAGATCTTCCCGGCACCGACCATGATCGCCGCGAGCCCGATCAGCAAACCAACGTAAGTGAGGAGAATATTGCGGTCGCCCTGCTCGGGCGCCGCGCCCTTCGACGCCGCACGGAACGTGGCCGCGATCGCGACGACGAGAAACATCAAGTTGAGCCCTGCCAGCGTGAGCCCCCAGAGAACCGCCGCCGCGATGCCACGCTGCCGGCGAGAAAGCGCGACGAACGCGCGACCGCCGTCTAGCTGCCAGACGGGCAGCAAGTTGAACACGTTGATCACGGCGCCGAAGTACGCGACGCCGCGGAGCACAGACTGGCCCGTCGCGACGCCGAGCGTGAGCGCGATCAAGGCTGCGGCCGCTCCCCAGACGGGGCCTGCCAGTCCAATGCGAGCATCCTGACCGGGCGTCGCCGGTCGCGCCTTGAGACGAACGAACGCACCGAGGCCTGGGACGAACATGGGCGCCGAGGCGGGGATCCCGAAATGGCGGAGCCACACGACGTGGCCCATCTCGTGGATGTAAATCGAAACGACGAGACCGAGAGCGAAGCGCCAACCCCGGGCCTGCGCATAGACAGCGATCATCAATGCCATCGAGAGAAACGTCTTCGCCTGCGTCAGCCCGATCAGCAGCACCTTCGCCTTGGTGAGCAGGAACAGCAGCACCCACTTGAACTTCATCAGCACGACGCCGAACGCGCCCGCGCCCGCCGCCCACTTGCGCCAGCCGCTTCGCGGCGCGCCGGCACCGCCCTGCGTGGCGGAGGTCGTCCCGGTCGCCAGGGGCGCCGCGGTCGCCGGCACCTGCGGGCTCAGCGCGGCGACCTTCTCCAAGACGCGCGTGTGCTGGCCCGAGCTGGTCGGCAGCAACGCGAGCGCCTGCCGCCAGAGCGCAAGCGCGCGCACCAGGTCACCGGCGCGCTCGGCCGCCTCGGCGTCGGCCGCCAATGTCTTCAGACCCGCCCCGTGAACCAGTCGGCCGCAGCGCGGGCACGCCAGAAAAGTCGGCGCCAGCTGCGTACCGCAATCGCCGCAGAGCCGGATGGCGGCGGCATCGGGGCGGTTGACGCTCACGTCGCCGCGGCCGGCGGCGGCATCCCCGGTGGCGTCACGGGCGCGGGCGCCGGCACCGACAATCCGGGCCCGAAACGCAGGGGACCGGTGATCGGCATGCGCCGGTTGATCTTCCACGCCTCGTAAAGTGCGATCCCGATGATGATCCAGCCCATGAAATTGTCGGCCCCGGAAAGAAACGGCGACGCCAGTGAGATCGCAAACACCATCGCGAACGCGAGCACGAGGGCGCCCGCCGAGACTTGGTCGGGCGCCTTCTTCGCGGCAGGCGCCGCGCCGGGCGCGGGTGCCTTCGCCGGATTGGTCGGGTCCGCGGCCTGGTCATTCGCCGCTTCGTCGCCGCCTGCCTCGTCCTTCTTTTCAGCGGCTTCCACCATCCCCTTCAGCACCAGGGGCACGTAGCTGCCCGTGATGGACAGGTAGGTCAGCGCCATTGCCAGCGCCTGGAATTTCGCGCCGCCCAGACCGCGCGCGCCCTTGCGCACCGCGAAGCCGACGAACAGACCGACGACGATGCCGATGAGACCCAGCTCGTAGTTGAAGAGCTTGAGGATCGCGAACCAGACGATCGATCCCAGCAGCGCGGCGCCCGCCCCGTACAGCAGCGACTGCCAGAACGAAGCGCTGTTCCGTAGGCCGTCGACGCAGGTGCGGCAGAACATGTGCTGACCGCCGACCGAGAAGTACTCGTCCAGCGGGCGGCGACATTGCGCGCACGCCGGCGGCGCCGGCGGCCCCGCCCCTTCGACCCTGTCGAACTGCATCCCCGATCCTGCATCCGTGTCCGCGCCCATCACTCCACTTTAACCCAATGCGCTGCGCTGCGGCTGCCGACTATCCGGACCGTCGAAACCGTCGTCCACCTGAGGTAGAGTCTCGCCGATGTCGCGGTCACGGGCCGTGTTTGTCGCCCTGCTGCTGGCCACGGGTGTGGGCTGCGCGGGAAACACCGGCGGACAGACAGGTAGCGCCGGCGATGGAACCGGAGGCAGCGGCAACACCGGAGGCACGGGCACCGCCGGCACGTCGGGCGGCGCGGGCACCGGCGGCGACCCGACTGGAACGGCAGGCAGCGGCGGCGCGGCCGGCTCGATCGCGGGAACCGGCGGAAGCGCCACGGGCACCGCGGGCCAGCCCGGCGGCGGTACCGGCGGCAACGCGCGCGGCGGAAACGGTGGAACCGGCGGGCGTGGCGGCAGCACCGGAGGCGCGGGTCGCGGTGGCGCGTCCGGCGCCGGCGGCGGCGCGCGCGGTGGCACGAGCGGCGGCGGCATGACCGGAACCGCGGGCAACGGAGCCGGCGGCAGCGCGGGCACGAACGGCACCGGCGGCATCACCGTCCCGGCCGGCTACAAGCTGGTCTGGTCCGACGAGTTCGACGTCGACGGCCGCCCGAGCACCGCCAACTGGAAGTACGAGCAAGGCTTCGTGCGCAACGAAGAGGACCAGTGGTACCAGCCCGACAATGCGACTGTCTCGGGCGGCGTGCTGGTCATCGAGGCGCGCCGCGAACAGAAGGCGAACCCGAACTACATGGCGGGCAGCACCGACTGGAAGCGGAGCCGCCAGTACGCGGAGTACACGTCGTCCAGCCTGATCACCAGCGGCCTCCACAGCTGGCAGTTCGGCCGCTTCGAGATGCGCGGCCGCATCGACACGCGCACCGGCATGTGGCCCGCGTGGTGGACGCTGGGCGTGAGCGGCGAATGGCCGTCGAACGGCGAGATCGACATCATGGAGTTCTACCGGGGCAACGTGCTCGCGAACGTCGCGTGCGGAACGTCGACCCGTTACCAGGCCAAGTGGGACTCGGTCAGCAAGCCGGTCTCGTCGTTCAACGATCCGCAATGGTCGTCGAAGTTCCACGTCTGGCGCATGGACTGGGACGACACGAAGATCGACCTCTATCTCGACGACGTGCTGATGAACACGACGAACCTCGCCGACATGCTGAACCCGAACGGCATGAGCCCGTTCCGCCAGGCCGACTACATGATCCTGAACCTGGCGATCGGCGGCCAGAACGGTGGCGACCCGACGAACACGACGTTCCCGGCGCGCTTCGAGGTCGACTACGTCCGCGTGTTTCAGAAGATGTAGCGCGCGCGCTACTTCTTCGGCGTCTTCAGGGTCCTCGTGAACAGATCGATCAGCGCGGTGTTCGCGCGCGCGGGATCCGGCAACGCGCCCGCGCCGCGATAAACCCCGAAGCCGTCCTCATGATAGGCGTGGTACGTGAACGACAGCTTCCGGGCCCGCATGATGTCCAGCATGTCGGTCACCCAGCGCAGGCCGCCGCGATCCTCGTCGAAGCTGTTGCGGATCGCGCCCCACTCGCCCAGGAACAGCGGCACCTTCTCGCGCTTGCCCCAGGCGACGTAGGCGTCGATCTCCTGCTCGAGGAACGCGCGATCGCTGTCGCGCACGGGCGCCCGCGACGAGAAGAAGTCCAGCCGGATCTGACACGTCGCCGTCGCCGGGACCTTCTCGCCGCGCATCCATCCGGACAGCCGGTACGTCGCGCCCGGCTCGGTCCGGAAGCGCAGCACGTCCGCGCCCAGGTTCGCGTCGCCGACGGTGCCCGCCGCGACGATCGACGCGCCGTCGCCGTGGCCGCTCTCCGAGCGCACCGCGCCGCCCTTGCCGTCCTTGGTCCAGAAGAACCACCCGCGCGTGCCGGTCAGGTTCTTCTCCCAGACCACGCGCTTGACCTTGCCGTCGCTGTCCAGCTGTTCCAGTGTCAGATCGTCGAACCAGACTTTTCCCGGCCCCGCGTTTTTGGCGACGAGCAGCGGCTTGCCCACGACGATCGACGCGTCGTCGACGCGAAACGGAGCGCCCGGGTAGAACGTCCACGGGCTGTCGCCAGGCGGCAGCTTCGGGCTGTCCTCGGTCCCCGCCTTTCGATCCAGCAGGAACCACTCGACCTCGGCGCGCTTGTCGGGGTAGCGGACGTTCTCGGCCGTGAACGGCACCCAGCCCGCGCTCTGGTGGGTGAAGTGAAACGGCTTGTAAAAGTGGAACTCGTAGACGGTGTTCGGATCCGGGATGCGGAAGAACCCGCGATCGGCGTCCTCTGACCAGTCGCCCGCGACCGCGTTCAGCCGCTCGACGAACAGCATGTGCTCGGGATCGACGGCGCGGATCGCGACGGCGACCCGGCCGGCGAGGTCGCGCCACTGGCTCGCCGCGCGCGTCACGCCCGGCTCGTTCAGCAGGTCGTAGCCCGCGACCGTCGGCTCATCCTTGCAGTGGCGCGCGATCGCGGTCCAGAGCGCGATGTAACGCTCCTGCATCTCGGGGCGATCCCACAGCCCCTTGCCGTTGCCCAGCGACTGAAAGCCGCCCGGAGGCACGTGCATGTTCAGGATCAAGTAAACGCCGTTGCGCTTCGCCCAGGCGATGTTGTCGTCCAGCCACTGCCAGCCATCGTCCAGGTACTTGCCGGGCGCCGCGTCCGCCTCGAACGTCCGATAGTTCATGTAGAAGCGGACCGCGTTCATCCCCATCGCGGCGACGCGCTGGTAGTCGGCCTCGTCATGGTGGCGGCGCGGCAACCGCACGTTCGTCCAGACGTCGTTCCCGAACGCGACCCCGCGCAGCAACACCGGCCGGCCCTTCCCGTCGACGATGTCGGCGCCCCGCACGTGCAGCATGTCAGGCGCCGGAGGCTTCGCGCCTGCGTTGCCGACCAGTAACACGCCGACGAGAACCGTGGCCAACATAAAGGCCTGCCTCATTGCGCGGTTCCGGGCGCGATGGGAGGATTTAACTTCGCCACGGTCAGCCCAGGATGACACGCCGACAAATCCTGCGTAAGGCCGTCCGCATCGCCGGCTACGTGGGGCTGGGGGTGGTGGTCCTCGTCGTCGTCATCGCGGTCGGGGCGCCCATCTACTTCCGCGGCGATCGCTTCGGCAAGCTGATCGAGGACGCGCTGCCCGAGACGCGCGGGCACACCCACATCGGCGGCGGAAGCTGGAGCTGGGGCACGGTGATCGACCTCGTCCGCGGCCGTCCCGCCGCGCTCGACCTGGAAGACGTCACCGTCATCGACCCCGAGTCGACCGAGGTGCTGCACGTCGATCGCATCTCCGCGCGCGTCGAGGTCCACCGGCAGCCGACCCACATCATCATCCACGACCTCCAGCTCAGCGATGTGCGCTGGCGCTTCGCCAGCATGACGAAGGAAAAGAAGGTCGGGTTCATCGCGGCGTTCGAGGGCGTCAAGAAGGCGGCGCGCAAGCCGGCGAAGACGCCCGGCGCCTTCTGGCTGTCGATCGAGGGCGCGCGCCTCGAGCACGTCGAGGCGACGTTCGCCCTGCCGAGCTGGGGGCTCACGCTGCGCGACGTGAACGCGATCGGCGGACTGGCCATCAAGGGCAAGCTGTTCACCTGGGAGGTGAAGGACGCCGACGTGCGCGGCGGCGGGCGCCTGCGGATCCTCGGCGAGAAGTCGGGGATCGTGCTGCCTTACGAGCGCGGGCGGCTGGACCGCGTCGCGACCGACGCGGCCGATCCGGACAACATCCACCTCACCGCGAACGGCGTCGTGACCGGCGCGTCGCGCACGTCCGGCAGCGGCGTGTTCACCGGGATCTACGGGATCTCGCCGGCGTCGAAGCATTCGGGGATCGAGTTCGACGCCCACATCGAGAACGCGGCCGACGCGGTCAACGCCATCGCCGCGAACCGCGGGCTCGGCCGCCGCGTGCACGTGGGCGGGAAGGCCGCGGACCTGCGCCTGCATTTCAGCCAGCCCTTCGATCGCGTGGCGATCGACGCGCGCGCCCGCGGCTTCGACGTCAGCGCCGACGACATCGAGGCGCGCGACGTCGGCGCTCACGTCGCCGCCGAACCGATCCAGGGCCGCGTGCGCGTCGACCACCTGTCGCTCGCGTCGCCCGAGGGCGGCCGGCTGGAAGCGGACGCGACCGTCGACCGCCTGCGCATCGACGCGACGGTGACGTGCGCGCGGTTCGCGGCGCGCGCGCTGCTGCCCTCCGCGCTGCGGCCGTTCGCGGGCAAGTCGCTGGACGGCATGCTGCACGCGCGCGCCGACCTGCGCGTCGGCGACGCCGAGCTGGTCCGCAGCACGCTGGTCCTCACGCGCGGCGACGGCGAGACGGGGCCGCAGGCGGTGGCGCTGCTGGCGGGCCCGTCGACGCGCGCGCCGCCGGGCGCGACGATCGTGCGGCTGACGGGCGCGAAGCTTTCGCAAGGCGTCCTGCGCGTGCCGCGCGTCGCGCTGGGCATGTGGGGTGGAACGTTCGCCGCCGAAGGTCGGGTCGCCCTCTGGGATCCCGACGAACGCCACTGGCTGTCGCCGCCCCGTCTCGATCTCACGTTGCAGGGCAGCGGCATCCAGATCGAGCGTCTGATCGGCAGCAGCCTGGCGACGGGCGCGCTCACGTTTCGCGCGCACGCGCAGGGGCCCACCAACGATCTCGGCCTGGCCGTCGACTTTTCTGAAGGCGCCGGGGTCACGGTGCTGGGCGAGCGCGTGCGCTTGCCGGCCCATGCGGCGCTGCGGGTCGGCGAGGGCGGTATCACGCTCGCTGACTTTCCGCTGGGCGGACCGGGTTCGAGCGTGCTGATCGTCGGCGGCCGCATCGGGCTGTCGGGCCGCCTCGCGCTGGACGTCGGCATCCGGCAGTTTCCCATCGGCCGGATCCCCGGCATCCTCGGCACGAAGTTACCGGTCGCCGGCGATGTGTCGGGCGCGGTGCGCCTCGTCGGGCCGGTGCGCTTGCCGGCCGTGAACGGCGAGCTGACGCTCGCGGGCGTCAGCTTCGCGGGCTACGACCTCGGCGGCGGCACCATCAAGCTCTCGCCCGAGGCGAAGGGCGCGGTCCGGGCGCGCGGCCAGCTGGTGAACGCGATCGCCGTCGACGGACGGCTCGCGACCCGGCCGTCAGGCCTCGAGGGCGAGGCGACGCTGACGATCGCGAAGCTGCCGATCGAACCGTTCCTGCCGACGTTGCCCGGAAAGCTCACTGCCCGCGGTGTGGTGTCGGGGACCGCCCAGGCGCGCATCTCGCCCGACCGACCGGCCACGGCCGAGGGTCGGCTGACCGAGCTGGCGTTGTCCGTTGTGTCACCGCCGGCGCGCGGGCGGCCGGCGGGATCGTTCGACGTGCGCGCCGAGAACGAGATCGTGCTGCGCGTGAAGGCCGGCGAAGGGCTGAACCTGGGCCCCGCGCGCCTGCGCAGCAGCTTGGGCACGATCGAGATCTCGGGCGAGAGCCACCGCGACGATCTGCGCGCGTCGGCGCGGGGTCGGCTGGAGCTGACCGGTCTCGGCCCCTTCATGCGGCCGTGGCTGGATCGAATCGCGGGCTCGATCGACCTCGACCTGGCGGCCACCGCGCGCGGCACGTTCGACGATGTCTCCGTGAGCGGCACTGCCACCGTCACCGCGCCCTTGTCGTTGAAGCTCGCGGGCCAAGGGCTCGAGGCGTCGGTGCCCGGCGGACAGCTGCGCATCTCGAAGAACGTCGTCGATGTCGTGGCGCTGCCGGTCGTCGTCCACGCCGAGGCCTTCCCCGTCGCGGTGGTGCGCCGGATCGACGCGAAGGCGCGGGTCACCGGGCGCGTCGACGGCGCGAGCGCGCGGGGCAAGATGAGCGCGCACGTCGCGATCGATAACCTGGACGTACACGTCCCGCTGGTGGGCCGCACGCCGATCCATTCGGCGGGGGGCTTCATCGACGTCGTCGGCGACGCCGCGGCGGGCAAGGTGGACGTCGCGCGCGTCGACATCCCGGTGACCGGAGAGGCCGAGGGGCTGACAGCGGCCGCCGGCGCCACGGTCGATCGCGCGAAGGTCGCGGTGCGCCTGCGGGGCACCGCGCGGCAGCTCGCGCTGTCGGGCGACGTCGATGTCGGCTCGGCGCACGTGCGCGCGAGCGCGCTCAAGGGATCGTCAGGAGGGGGCGGCGGCGGCGCTGGCAAGGGAAAGGCCAAGGGCCCGCTCGCCGATCATCCCGAGATCGAAGCGATGGCGCTCGACCTGCGCGTTCGTTCCGGCGGCGGCGCGATACACGTGGACGTGAACAACCTTCCGGACCTGCGCCTCGACGTCGACATGCACGTCGGCGGGACGGTCAAGAAACCGTCGATCACCGGCACGCAGAAGGGCGCCAACGTGTGGACCAGCTTCGTGCTGACGCTGGCCGGGCTCTTCAAATAGACGGCCGGCGCCGTCAGGCGCAGAGCCACTCTTGCTGGGGCTGCTCGTCGAGCAACTCGGCGGCCTCGCATTCGTTGAGGCCCAGGTCGACGAGGCGGCGGTGCGCGTCGTCGTCCCCGCGCGCAATGGCGCGGCGGGTGTCGTGAGGGATCGCGGGATCGGACTCGAGCAACAATCTCATCCGTGGCATGGGGTCCCCTCGCGGTCGGGTGGTCATGAGGAGTGTGATGCCCGCCGCGCCGGCCGGGTTTCGATCTTCTCTAGATCCGAGCGCGCCGCAGTCGAAGCGCATTCCCGATTACGGAAACCGAGCTCCACGACATCGCCGCCGCCGCGATCATCGGCGACAGCAGCAGGCCGAAGGCAGGATAGAGAACGCCCGCCGCGATCGGCACGCCGAGCGCGTTGTAAATGAAGGCAAAGAATAGGTTCTGGCGGACATTCGCCATCGTCGCCCGCGACAGCGCCCGGGCGCGCGCGATGGCGGTCAGGTCGCCTCGCACCAGCGTCACGCCGGCGCTCTCGATCGCGACGTCCGTGCCGGTCCCCATCGCGATCCCGACCTGCGCCTGCGCCAGCGCGGGTGCATCGTTGATGCCGTCGCCGGCCATCGCAACAACGCGTCCCTCGGCCTGCAAACGCTTGACCTCGGCCAGCTTCTGCTCGGGCAGAACCTCCGCCACGACCTCGGCGATCCCCAGGCGGGACGCGACAGCGGCCGCCGTCGCGCGGCTGTCGCCGGTCAGCATCACGACGCGCACGCCGTCCGCGCTCAGCCGCCGCAGCGCCTCCGGCGCCGCCGCCCGGATCGGATCGGCCACCGCCACCAGCCCGGCGAGTCGACCATCGGCGGCGACGAACACGACCGTCGCCCCGTCGCCGCGCAGCTCGTCCGCGCGGGCCGACAGCGCGCTCACGTCCACGCCCTGCTCGCCCATCAGCGCGCGGCTGCCGACCGCGATGCGCCGCAGAGCGAGGCGGCCGGTGACGCCCTTGCCGGTCAGCGACTGGAAGCCCGTCGCCGATTCGATCGGAACGCCGCGTTCGGCTGCGCCGACGGCGATCGCCGACGCGAGTGGGTGCTCGCTGCCGCGCTCGACGGCCGCCGCGAGGCGCAGCACCTCGGTCTCGGCGGTCGCGCCGGCGCCGACGACCGCGACCAGACGTGGTTTGCCTTCCGTCAGCGTCCCGGTCTTGTCGATAATCAGCGTGTCGACCTTGCCCAGGACCTCGATCGCCTCGGCGTTCTTGAACAGCACGCCCGCGCCCGCGCCCTTGCCGGCCGCGACCATGATCGACATCGGCGTCGCCAGGCCCAGCGCGCAGGGGCACGCGACGATCAGCACCGCGACCGCGTTCACCAGCGCGTAGCCGAGGCGCGGCGCCGGACCGACCGCGGCCCACACGATGAACGTCGCGAGCGCGGCGACGACGACGGCCGGCACAAACACGCGCGACACCGCGTCCGCCAGCTTCTGGACCGGCGCGCGGCTGCGCTGCGCCTCGCCGACCATCCGCACGATGCGCGCGAGCAGCGTGTCCGCGCCGACGCGTTCGGCGCGCATCACGACGGTGCCCGTGCCGTTGACGGTCGCGCCGATCAAACGATCGCCGCTGTGCTTCGTGACCGGCATCGGCTCACCCGTCACCATCGATTCGTCGACGGTGGTCTCGCCTTCCTCGACGACGCCGTCGACGGGAACGCTGTCGCCCGGACGGACGCGCAGGCGATCGCCCGGGTGGACGTCGTCCAGCGCGACGTCGTCCTCGCCGCCGTCGGCGCGCAGGCGCCGCGCGCGCTTGGGCGACAGCTTCAGCAACGCGCGGATCGCCGCGCCGGTGCGGCCGCGCGCGCGCAGCTCCAGCACCTGTCCGAGCAGCACCAGCGTCACGATCGCGGCGGCGGGTTCGAAGTAGACGGCGACGCCGCCGTCGTGGCCGCGAAACGCGGCGGGGAAGATCCCGGGCGCGACGACCGCGACGACGCTGTAGACGTAGGCGACGCCGACACCGAGGCCGATCAGCGTGAACATGTTCGGGCTGCGGTTCGCCAGCGAATCGCGAAAGCGCACGAAGAACGGCCACCCACCCCACAGCACGACCGGCGTCGCGAGCGCGAGCTCCACCCACGACCGCACGCCCGCCGGCAGGAGGTGCGCGAGCGCGGGGACCATCGCGCCCATCGCGATCACCAGCAGCGGCACCGTCGCCGCCAGGCTGATCCAGAACCGGCGCGTCATATCCGCCAGCTCCGGGTTGTCGCCGGCGTCGGCCGTCACCATCAGCGGCTCCAGCGCCATGCCGCAGATCGGGCAGGCGCCCGGCCCGTCCCGCACGACCTCGGGGTGCATCGGGCACGTCCACTTGCCAGCCCCGCTGGGCATGGCCGGCGGCGGCGCCTGCGGCGACAGATAGCGCGCCGGATCCGCCGCGAACCGATCGCGGCAGTTCAGGCTGCAGAAGTAGTAGGTCTGTCCCGCGTGGGTGTGGCTGCCGGCCGCGCTCGCCGGCTCGACGGTCATGCCACACACGGGATCGATCATCGCCACGTCGGATCTAGCGTGGACGCGACATCCGCGCGATGCGCGTCGCGTGCTCCGGGTAGCGCGTCGCCAGCTCCGGCCCCTCGGCGAGCTCGAAGTCGGCGAAGTCGAACCCGGGCGCGACCGTGCAACCGAACAGGCAGTGCGACGCGCCCGGCGCCAGCTCGACGGCGAACCAGGTGCCGGCCGGGATCACGAGCTGCGGGCGCGCGCCCGCCGCGATGTCGAGACCCAGGCGGCGCACCTCGCCGCCCGTCGGCGTGAGCAGGAGGACCTCGAGCGGCCCGCCCTCATATAGATGAAAGACCTCGTCGGACTTCAGCCTGTGCAGGTAGGTCGTCGGCTGCGCGCGCGTGACCAGGAAATAGATCGCGGTGCTGGCGGCGCGCGCTCCCCCGTGCGGCGCCGCGTCCACCGCCAGCGGCGCGCGGTACGTCTCGACGAAGAAGCCGCGCTCGGGGTGCGGCAGCAACCCGAGGCGGTCGATCAATTCCTGTGCGCGATCCGGCATGGCTCCCTCACGGCATTGTCGTCCCGGCCAGCGCGCCCGCCCAGTCGGCGGCCAGGCGAATCAGGCGGCGGCGTGTCTCGAGCACCTCGGGGCGCAGCTCCGGCAGCGGCGCGCCCGCGTTGACGCGCGCCGCGAGCGCGCGCAGGCGCGCTTCCAGCGCGGCGATCGTCGGTTCGACCGCCGCCGCGCGCGGGTGACGCGCCATCTCGGCGAGCACGGCGTCGATCGCGCCGTTCCAGATCGCGCGGTCGTCGCGCGCGTCCCCGTCGACGAGCAGCCCGAGATACACGAACGTCTCGACCATCCGCTGCGCGCGCGAGCGATCGTCCTCGCGACGGTCGACCGCGCCGACCGCCTGCAGGTACGCCGTCAGGTCGGCGCGCTCGCCAGCGGCGAGCCCCAGCGCGAACGTCCGATCGAACCAGGCGACGACGTCGGCCAGCGTCGCGAACCGCCCATCGTGAAAGTAGGGCGCGCTCTCCGCGGCGCCGAGCAACGTCGGCGTCTCGAACCCGTCGTCGAGCGCGTGCGGCGACGGCGGCCGCCCCGACATCAACCGGTGAACGCGGCCGTCGCGAAAGAACGACGTGCGGACATGGCAGGTCGCGCAGCTGCCGCCGTCGAACCCCGCCCGCGGCGCCATGAACAGCGCCTCGCCACGCCGGGCGCTCACGCCGGCGCGCGCGGTCAATCGCCCGCGTTCATCGAGGTTGGCGTTGGGGAGGAAGTCGAGGTCCTGCACGTAGCGCACCAGCGCCGACAGCTGCGCCGGCGGCAAGGGCGCGCCGCCGAACTCGTTCGTCACGACGTCGCGCACGAACTCGGACAGCGAGGCGGTCCGGCCGTCGCGGCCGTACGGGCTGGTGAAGCGCACGCCCCGCAGCGACGGCGTGTTGATCGGATCGGCGATGCGGTCGTCGGCGCCGGCGCGAAAGTGGGCCGTCGTGAGATCGACGTTGCCTGGACGATCGCTGACGCCTTCGATCACCAGCGTCGCGTTGGCGACGCCGTTGGGATGGCAGACGTGGCACGACAGGCCCAGCCGACGCGCCTCGGCGCCCAGGATGTGCGGCGAATGAAACAGCAGATCGCCGAGCAGCAGATCGATCACGCCCGAACCGTCGGCGCGGGTCGGGTCGTAGCCCCCCGGATCGTGGGCCAGCGTGCGCAGGTAGCGCGCCGGCAGCCGCTCGGGCAGCAAGGACGGCGGCGCTGGCGACGGCCGAACCACGGCGGACGGCGCAGTCGCCCACCCCGCTGCAGCTGCCCCCGTCGGCGCGGCCGCGCCGATCGACAGCGCGAACGCGAGCGTGCCCAAGCGTCTCAGCATCTGGCCGCGCCAGTATAAAGCCGAGCCACTCCCGAAAATCGGGGTTGCCCTTCACGGCCCTCGAATCCAGCCCTAGGTTTTGAGCACAAGGTCAGGAGGCGCCATGACCGCACGCATCGTCACTGTCCTGCTCGGGGCGTGGTTGTTCCTGTCGGCCTTCTCGTGGCCGCACAGCTCGGCGCAAGGTTTCATCGCGCTGGTCTGCGGCGCGCTGACGGTCTTCTTCGCGCTGCTGACGATCTACTTGCCGAACGTCCGCTACATGACGCTCATGCTGGCGGTCATTCTGCTGGTCGCATCAGTCGCAGCGTCGTCGCGCCTGGATCGGACGTTCTGGCACAACGGCATCGTCGCCGTCGCGATCTTCATCGCCGCGCTGCTGGACCGGGGAACCGCAGGCGCGCGACGCGAGCGCGAGCTCTACGGCCGGATCTGAACCGACCGTAGACCCGCGCCCGGCGCCGTCCTGACTCAGTCCCGCATGTAGTGGCAGCTGTAGCCGCCAGGATTCTTCTGCAAGTAATCCTGGTGGTACGACTCGGCCGGGGTCCACGTTCCCGCCTCGACGATCTCGGTGACGATCGGGTTCTTCCAGCGACCCGACTTTCCGGCGCGGATCTTCGCCTCCTCGGCGATCTTCCGCTGCGCCTGCGACGTCACGAAGATCGCGGAGCGGTACTGCGACCCGACGTCATTCCCCTGCCGGTTCTTCGTGGTCGGGTCGTGCATCCGGAAGAACCACTTATCCAGCAGATCCGCGTACGACAGCTTGCTCGGGTCGAACACGACCCGCACCGCCTCGGCGTGACCGGTCGTCCCGTCGTGGACGTCGCCGTACGTCGGGTGCGCGGTCTTGCCGCCCGTGTACCCGACGTCGATCTCGACCACGCCCGGGATCTTGCGCAGCAGCTCCTCCATGCCCCAGAAGCAGCCGCCCGCGAGGATCGCGGTCTCGCGCGCGGGTTTGGCCTCGGGCTGCTTGCCCGCCGCAGTCGCGGCCGCGACCTGGCCCGGGAACAGCGCCAGGTACGCGCCGTAGCCTTCGGCGTTCAGCTTGTCGACGGGGATGAAGCGCAGCGACGCGGAGTTGATGCAGTACCGCTGATGCGTCGGCGCCGGCCCGTCGTCGAAGACGTGGCCCAGATGGGAATCGCCGCCCTGTGAACGGACCTCGGTCCGCCGCATGCCGAGCGTGCCGTCGGACTTCTCGGTCACGCGATTCGGCTCGACCGGCTTCGTGAAGCTGGGCCAGCCCGTCCCCGATTCGAACTTGTCGGTCGAGCTGAACAGCGGCTCGCCCGTGACGACGTCGACATACAGGCCGGGCTTGTGGTTGTCCCAGTAGGCGTTGTGGAACGGCGGCTCCGTCCCGCTGGTCTGCGTGACCTCGAACTGCTCGGGCGTCAACTTGCCCTTGATCTCGCTCGCGGAAGGCTTCGTGTACTTCTTGTTCGACATGACTTTCTCCTTGTCGGGGCCGGCCGGTTTCGCGGCCACGTTGCCGCGATAGGCGACCGCGAACCCCGCCAGCGCCACCATCGAAACGACCCAGAAAATCGAACGATTGGAACGCATACCCGTACTACGCCGGGCCCGCGCTGTTGGTTACGCGGGGAATGACGCGGACACGCTTGACCGTGCGCGCCGACACCTCGAGCACGACGAGGACCGACCCGTCACCCGCGGCCAACCGCGCGTTGCGGTTGGGGATCCCGCCGGCCAGGGCGATGCAAAGACCGGCCAAGGTGGTCGCGCCCGGCGGCTCGTCCAGCTCGATCCCCAGCTCCCGGTTGACGTCGCGGATGGGCATGTCGCCGCGGGCGATTGCCGCGCCGTCGGGCTCGCGCCTCAGCGGCGCCGCGACGTCCTCATGCTCGCTGAAGATGTCGCCCACCAGCTCTTCGACCAGATCCTCGAACGTGACCATCCCCGACACGACGCCGTGCTCGTCGACCGCGATCGAGATCCGCTGGCTCTCGCTCTGCATGAAGCGCAGCACGTCGATCGCCGGGACCGTCTCGGGGAAAAAATGCACGCTGCGCAGCAGGTCCGCCAGCACGACGGGACCGCCGTCCCAGGCCAGCGACACGATGTCCTTCGCGCTGACGTAGCCGAGGATGTCGTCCAGCGATCGGTCGTAGACAGGGATGCGCGAGCGGCGCTCCTCCAGCATGTAACGGCGGATCTGATCCATGGTCGCCTTCATCGGTAGGCCTTCGATGCGCGCGCGCGGCAGCATCACATCGCGCAGCACCAGCCGGTCGAAGTCCAGCGCGCGCGACGCGAGCTCGCTGGCGTGTTCGTGGATGGCGCCGCTCTTCCCCGCCTCGTCGACCATCTGCTCCAGCTCCTCCTTCGAGATGCGCGATTCGGAGAAGGTCGTTCGATCGGAGAACGGGCGCAGCACCAGGTTCGAGGTCGCGGTGAGCAGCCAGATGATCGGCCTCGCGATGCGCGACAGCAACGCGAGCGGCTTGGCGACCAGCAGCGCGTAGCGCTCGCTGCTGCGAAGGGCGAGCGACTTCGGCACCAGCTCACCCAGCACGAGCGAGAGGAAGGAGATGAACACCACCACGATCGCCAGCGACGTGGCGTCGGCGTTGTGGCCACCCACGACGGGCAATGGTTCCAGCAGCGGTTCGAGGTTGCGGGCGATCCGGGCGCCGCCGAACGCCGCCGCCGTCGTCGTGACGACCGTGATGCCGACCTGGACCGTCGCGAAGAAGCGCTCGGGCTCGGCGCGCAGCGTCGCGACTGTCTTTGCGCCGGCCCGGGACGAGTCGACCAGCTGCTGCAGGCGCGTGTGCCGCAGCGAGACGATGGCGATCTCGGCGCCCGCGAACACGCCGTTCGCGACGATGAGCGCCAGGATGACGAACAGCTCGGTGAGGATCATGCGTCGCCCCCCGGGCCGAAGCTAAGCAGACATCCGGCCGTCGGGCGAGCGGTCGAGCTGGCCGGTTCAAATACGCGAAACTGTAAGGTCCCGCCCGGCCCCGCGTTCTGGGGACATGGCTGGTGCTTGGTTGCTCGCGGCGCTCGCCGCGTTCGTGCCCGCGCGCGTGGTCCAACCTGTGGACGACGAGACGGTCGACGACGCCGTCCTCGATGTGGACGACACCGCGCCCGCGCTCGACCGCGACCCGAAGCCTCAGTTGAAGTTCCTGCTGATCCCGCACGCAACGTTCGCCCGCTTCGTGGATACGGGCCCACGCGCGCAGGATCGGATCGGCGGGGGCGTCGCGCTGATGTTCGCGCGTGAGGCGAGCTTCGACCTCGACGTGTTGCCGCGGCGGAACGGCGATCCGCGCTCGTACCTGTTCACGCTCGCCGCCGCCTGCTATTCCGACTTCCTCGGCGCCGGCGGGCGCCGGTTCATGAATCCGTACCTCGGGATCCGTCTCGGCGGCGCGAAGATGAACGGTTTCGGCGCGTTTGCGTACGGCGCCGACGCCGGCGTCGAGCTGGTGCGCTTCCCGCTGTTTCTCGTCGAGGCGTCGGCGAGCGCGATCGGTCTCTGGTACCGGCGAAGCAGCTCTCCGACCAGCGATCTGTTGCTGGCCGGACGGCTGGGCGTCGCGATGCCGTGGTGACCCCAGCTGCAGAAGTCGTCACGCGCGCGCCTTCTGGGATCCTCGCGAACTACGGTATCCTGCCCGCATGCTCGACCACGTCAGCTTGCGCGTTCAGGATTTTCCCCGAGCGCTGGCCTTCTACAAGACGGCGCTCGCGCCGATCGGCTACGCGGTGGCGATGGAGTTTCCCGGCGGCGCCGGCCTGGGCGAGCCCGGGAAACCCGATCTGTGGATCGCGGTGACCGACCAGCAGCCGCACCCGACGCACCTCGCGTTCCGCACCAGCCGCGCGCGCGTCGACGCGTTCCACGCCGCGGCGCTGGCGGCGGGCGGAACCGACAACGGCCCGCCCGGGGTGCGCACCGACTACCACCCGCACTACTACGCCGCGTTCGTGCGCGATCCGGAAGGCAACAACATCGAGGTCGTCTGCCACGATCCGCCGGGCCTGCGAAAGCCGCCGCCCGCGCGCGCCGCGGCGGCGCGACGGCCTGCCAAGAAGGTGCGCAAGCCCCCGCGCAAGCCCGCGCGCAAGGCGACCAAGACGAAGAAGAGGCGCTAGCGCGACGCGACTGGCGATGTCCACCCGCCCGATCGTCGCCGGCGCGCTGATGGCGGCGACGATCGCGCTGCCCGCCAGCGCCAGCGCGCGGCCGCGGCCCCGCTTCGAACCGACCGATCTCGAATGGGAAGAGACGGGCGTCGCCGAGGTGGACATGGAGTTCGGCGCCGTCCGCAGCCCCGGCCCCTGGCGCTTCGTCATCCCTGACTTCGAGCTGGACTTCGGCATCGCCCGCAACGTCGAGCTGGACCTGGACGGCGGCTACGCGGTCGAGGGCCCCGACACCGGGTCGTTCTCTTTAGATCACGCGGTGCCAGACAGCCTGTGGCCGTCGCTGAAGGTCGGGATCTGGAACCACCACGACTACGAGACGCAGCACGCGCAGGCGATCGGGATCCAGCTGGGACCGAAGGTGCCGGTCCCCGGTTACTCGCGCGGCTTCGGCGTCGAGGGCTTGCTGGTGCTGGGCGGCAGCCTGCAGGGCGTGAACGTGGTCCTGAACGTGGGCGGCTTCGTCGAGCCGGCGCAGAACGGGACGACCTACCGCCAGACGGGCGTCGAGACGGGCGTCGACCTGCAGGTGCAGCTGGATTCGCACAACCGGTTCCAGTGGACCGGGGAGCTGGCGACGGCGTACTTCATCTCGCCCGATCCGAACCAGGTGCACGCGACGACCGGCATCACCTGGTCGGCGTCGCCGAACCTGGACCTCTCGGTGGTCGGCATCGTCGGGTTCCTGGCGGGCGACGACCGCTACGGCGTGCTGTTCGGCTTCGAGCCGAAACTGCGCATGTTCGAGCTCCCGCCCCGTGATAAGGAGGAGACAGACAAGGAAGAAAAATGACGGACGGTGAGCTGATCGACATCCCGGCGCTGGCGGCCCGCATCCGGCCGGCCGACGCCGCCGCGGCCGCCGAGGCGCAGCAATTGCTCGACGCGAAGACCAAGCCGCGCCGCAGCCTGGGCCGGCTGGAGGATCTGGTCTGCCACCTCGCGGCGATTCGCGGCGTCGGCTCGCCGCCGGCGTCGCGCCTGACGAAGGCGATCGTCGTGATGGGCGCCGACCACGGCGTCGCGGCCGAGGGCGTCAGCGCCTACCCGCAGGAAGTGACCGGGCAGATGCTGCTGAACTTCGCGCGCGGTGGCGCGGCGATCAACGTGCTGGCGCGCCAGGCGAACGCGCGCATCGTGGTCGTCGACATGGGCGTCGCGCATCCGCCGCCGGAGCGCGCCGAGATCCGGACGCGCCGGATCGGGCCGGGGACGGCGAACTTCACGCGCGGCCCGGCGATGACCCGGACGCAGGCGCTGACCGCGCTGTCGACGGGCGCGACGATCGCGGGCGCGCTCGCGCGCGACGGCGTCGGGCTGATCGGCATCGGCGACATGGGCATCGGCAACACGACCGCGTCCAGCGCGCTCGCCGCCGTGTTCACGGGCGCGCCGCCCGAGGAGGTCACCGGCCGCGGGACCGGCATCGACGACGCGACGTTCAAGCGCAAGGTCGACGTCGTCCGGCGCGGGCTGGAGGTGAACCGACCCGATCCGTCGGACGCGGTCGACGCGCTGGCGAAGGTGGGCGGCTTCGAGATCGCCGGCCTGGCGGGCGTGGCGCTGGGCGCGGCCGTGGCGCGCGTGCCCGTGGTCGTCGACGGCTTCATCGCGAGCGTCGCGGCGCTGGCCGCCGTGCGCATCGCGCCGGATGCCGCCGGCTACCTGATCGCGTCACATCGGTCCGTCGAGGCCGGGCACCGGCTGGTGCTGAAGGCGCTGGGCAAGATTCCGCTGCTGGATCTGGATCTGCGCCTGGGCGAGGGCACCGGCGCGGCGCTGGCGATGCTGCTGGTCGATTCGGCGCTCGCGATCGCCGCCGAGATGGCGACGTTCGAATCGGCGGGCGTCAGCGACCAGCCGAAGCGCTGAGCCGAAGCGCTGAAGCGCGCGCGGCCGTTCAGACCGCGCCGACGATCCCGTTCTTCATCGCGAACATCGCCGCGCCCGCGCGCGTCGTGACGCCGATCTTCTCGTACGCGTGCGCCAGGTGCTGGCCGACGGAGCGCGCCGAAACCTTCAGCTTCCGCGCGGCCTCCTTGTTCGTCAGGCCGCGCGACACCAGCCGCAGCACCTCCACCTCGCGATCGGTGAGGCCGCCCGGATAGGGGCCGTTGCCAGCGCCGCGCGCGCGGCCACGCGCGACGCGGTGGCCGGCGGTCTCGAGCACGGCGCGCACGGCGTCGCGATCCAGACGGCCCGTCTCCGCCTCCTTCTCCAGCGTCGCGGCGATCTCCTCGCGCGGGATCGATCGCCGGTGCGGTCGCGTCTCGCGCATCGCCTGGTACATGTCGGCCGCCGCCAGCACGCGCGCCCCCGGCGGCAGCGACTCCGCCGCCCGCCGGTGCGGATAGCCGTTGCCGTCCAGCCGTTCGTGGTCGAGGGAGCCCAGCGTGCCCAGCCGCGCGAGCAGCGGGGGCCGGGCCAGGATCCGCTCCGTGTAGCTGGCGTGCATCCGGACCTTCTCCCACTCCCCTTCGGTGAGCGGCCCCTCCTTTTCCCAGACGCCCGCGGACACGCCGGCGCGGCCGACGTCGTGAACGTAGGCCGCGCGCCGCAGCTCCGCGACCGCGTCGGGCGTCATTCCCAGGCGCTCGGCCGCGCCCGCCGCCAGCTCCGCGACGCCCATTGAATGTCCGCGCGTGTACGACGACTTCAGATCCGCGAACGCGCCCATCGCCTGCAGCGCGCTGTCCAGCGCCGCGTCGTCGACGTACTCGGGCGGCCCCGGTTCGGCAGCGATCGCGGCGTCCCACACCGACGGCACGTCCAGGCCACCAAGCAGCTCGGCCGCCGCCGCGCGCGCCGTCGCGGCCAGCGTCGGATCCAGCGCCTTGCCGCCGCGTTCGGCCAGCATCGCGAGCGCCGCCTCGACGCCGCCGCCCACGCGGTGGAACGTCTGCAGATCGTCCGCCACCTGCACCACCCGCATCGGCATCGGCAACGCGTCGCCCTTCTTCTTGCGCGGAACACCCTTGCCGTCCCAGCGCTCGAACGAAGAGCCGAGCGCCTCCCGCACACGCACCGAGCATCCGAGATCGTCGGCCAGCGCCTGGGCGACCTCGCAGTGCGACTGCGCCGTGCGGTTCAGGCGCGGCATCTTCATGAACAGTCGCGCCATCAGCCGCGCGCGTTGCATCGCAGATTTGCCGGCGCCCATGTTGCGCATCAACACGCGCACGACGTCGCGCGGACGGCCCGCGTCGACCAGCGCGAGCCATCCACGCGCGGCGATCTCGTCACCGCCGAGCACGTCCGCCGCGATTGGCGCGTCCGCCGTGCAGCCGACGTGGCGCAGGAACGCAAGGACGTACGCATCCTTCAGATCGCGCGGTGACAGCTCCGCGGCGCGCCCCAGCGCGACGGTGACGATCGCCGTGCGCTGCGCGTTCTCCAGCGCGTGCCCCATTCCCAGATCCGCTGCGAGCGACAACGCCGCGAGCAGCTCCGCGCGCCGCAGAGGCGAATCTCCGTCGCTGGGGGACGGCGCAAGCAGTGATCCGCTCGCCACGCGCTGCAAGGTTACTGCACGCGGCCCGCCCGGCTCACTTTGTTTTCGCGCGCCGTTCGATTTCGCAAATGGCGCTGCGCGCGACTCACTTACACCTACTTCGGTTCCACGCAGCGCACGCAACCCGACGCTCGACCAGCCGAAACCGCGGCATGTCGAGAGCGACCTCCCGCGCCACGGCCCCGATCCAGACGTGCTTTGACGATCGACCGGCAATCAACGCTGCGCGCTCGTTGTGCGTAGAGATTCTGCGATGGGAAAGCTGCCGGCGGCACATGTACGTCGATAGCCGGGGCT
>Ga0207661_10000755_pt1 | contig 21031 bp, 20 predicted proteins | sample KBSC713LmetaG_FD_184337 | JGI IMG/M metagenome (GOLD analysis project Ga0207661, IMG submission 184337) | Corn rhizosphere microbial communities from Kellogg Biological Station, Michigan, USA - KBS C7.1-3L metaG (SPAdes) (version 2) | ecosystem: Host-associated > Plants > Roots > Rhizosphere ...
AGCGCGAGATGCGATGGACGCGATTGCTTTGCGAGACGAGCAAAGCCGGTCGCGGACGGCGAAGTCGTGTGGTCCTGATCCCCCGACGCTGGGATCAAGCCTGCGGGCGATCTCGCAGGTGACGGAGGCTAACAAGCCCGGCACTCCGAGGAGAGCACGAAGCAGCCGTTAACACCGTTGCGCGGGGAATGCCGGTTGTCCTGGCTGAACCTGTGGTAACTGCCGCCTGCGTTTTTTGTTGCAGGCGGGCCATGGGTGCGGCCTGCACCCGGCGTTCCCCGCGCCCTCTGTCTTTCGAGGGCAACGAATTGGCAAAACTCGGACGTTTGACGTCGCGAGATCGCGAAGTTGCGTCTTCCGCTGTCATGCCCCGCCTTGAGCGGGGCATCCAGCATTCCAGAAGCGTCTCGATTTATCACAGCCGTCTCTGGAATACTGGATCGCCCGCATGCGCGGGCGATGACATCGAATGAGATATTTGGAGTATCAATCCGAATGGCGCGGTGCCTAGCTCAGCCCTTCATACACCATGAAGCCGCGGGCGATCTTGAGCTTGCGCAGCGCGCGCGGGACGATCTTCTCCGGCGGCGGATGGATGTAGCGCCAGGAGGTGAGCGAAAGCTCGCCAAGGGGGCTATCGAGGGCGCCGTGATGCGTCTCGAACGGGGCGAGAAGGCCGGTCAGACTGATCGGCGTGTGGGCGCGGGCGCTGAAGGGAAGCAGCAACAGCTCGAGATGGGTGGTGGCGCCGCGCGCGCTCTTTGCGGTAAGACCAGCGATCGCCGGCAGCATCTCGTCGCCGACGACGGCCACGATCTCCTCGATCTCGCGCCGGCTCTCGCGATCGAACAAGGCGGAAAAGCTTCTTTCCTTCATGTCGCGGCCGAACAGCGCGCAGACGCGGGTGCCGGCGACGCGGAAGGGATAGCCGGCGGCGAAATCATAGGCGAGCATGAAGATATCGCCGAGCAGGCCGCGCAGCGCGCTGGGTTCGATTTCGCTGCGGTCCGGCGCTCGCGCGTCGCCGCGCTTGCCGTCCCAATAGGCGAAGAATTCCTGACTGGAAGGATGCTTCATACGCTCTACTCACCCCGCGCGCACCTCGCTGGGACAACCCTGTCCCGCTTTCGCGCACGCGCATTCCCGAAAACACTTTTGACGGAGTGAGGGTGCAGCGTCCATGCCGCTTCCGGTTCGGCCGGCGGCTTTGCGGCGTTAACGTTAAGTTAACTATGCGGTTGCGGTCGCCGGGCGTGCCGCTAGGGTGTGCCCATCGCGTCGCGCGGCTTTTCTCCAGGTTCCCCGCGCGGCGCCAACAGGTGGCGTCAAACAGATTGGTCAGGTCACGGGGAGGGGTGGGGATGCCCCCCACGCCCCAAGACCCAAGATCAAAGCGACAAGAGGCAGGGTGTTCTCAGCACCCTGCCTTTATTCTTGGCGATTGTGCACTTGCACGGTCGGGGCAAAGACGCCTATCTGGGCGTATCCTCCTTGAAGCGCCGGCAGAAGGTCTGCTTGTCCCTGGAATCCGCCAAAACCCCCACGCCGCCCGGACCGCCGGACGAGTTCGCGCCGCGGCGGCATGAGCCGATCCTGACGTTGCCGCCGGCGTTGACGGCCTATGTGCTCCTGCTTGCGATCATCCATTTGCGCGTGCTGCTGCCGGTGGAATGGGAAGAATGGACCATCGACGTGTTCGGCTTCATCCCGAAGCGGTATGACACGACGCTGCTGGACGTGACGTTCCCCGGAGGAGCCGGCGCGAAGATCTGGACCTTCGTCACCTATTCGCTGCTGCACGCCAATCTCACCCATATCGGCTTCAACGTGCTGTGGCTGCTGCCCTTCGGCAGCGCGCTGGCGCGGCGTTTTGGCCCGGTGCGGTTTTTTGTCTTCATGGCGGTGACGGCAGCGGCTGGCGCGCTCGCGCATCTCATCACCCATGAGCACGCGCTGGCGCCGATGATTGGCGCATCCGCCTCGGTGTCCGGCACCATGGCGGCCGCGATCCGCTTCGCCTTCGTGCAGGGCAGCTTCCTTTCGTTCTCGCGCGGCGATGCCGATGCCGCCGCAAAGGTTCCGGCGCTGTCGCTGTCGCGGGCGCTGCGCAATGGCCGCGTGCTCGCCTTTCTTGCGATCTGGTTCGGCGTCAACATCATCTTCGGAATCGGCTCGCTCACGGTCGGCATGGACGAGGGCCAGAGTGTCGCCTGGCAGGCGCATATTGGCGGCTTCTTTGCGGGGCTGTTCCTGTTCTCGCTGTTCGATCCGGTGCCGCGTCGCGAAACCGATGCTGCAGGCGCGTTGTCGAATCCGCCGAATTGAATCAAAGACGGGCGACATTAGGTCAGTTGTCGTGACTGTTTGCACGGCGCGGTGATTCCATTCATCATCGCACGACGCAAAGTAAATGAGCGGACGGCAAAAAATTCTGCCGCATCCGCGATCGGCGCCGAACGAAAATGGCGCCCGACTGTTGATGCAGATTCTCGGGAACAAAATCGCGCTCGCTCAAGGGCGCAGGAAGGCACTGTTTAAGGAGGCGACCATGACGGTGCGAGCTATCCTCGATACCAAGGGCCATCACGTCGAGAGCGTCCAGCCGGGCGCCAAACTCTCGACAGCGGTGAAATTACTCGGAGAGAAGAAGATCGGCGCCGTGCTGGTCCTGAACATGGCCGATCGCATTGACGGCATCCTCTCCGAGCGCGACATCGTGCGCGTGCTGAGCGAGCGCGGCGCTGCAGTGCTCGACGAGCCCATCAGCAATGTGATGACGCGCAAGGTCGTGAGCTGCCGCCAGTCCGACACCGTCAGCGCCATCATGGAGATGATGACGCTCGGAAAATTCCGGCATCTGCCTGTTGTCGAGGACGGCAAGGTGGTTGGCCTGATCTCGATCGGCGACGTCGTGAAATGGCGCGTGCAGGAATATGAGCGCGAGCAGGAAGCGCTACGCGACTACATCAAGACGGCCTAGCGCCTGATCCGGAAAAAGCCTGCCCCGCACTTGGATAGCGGGGTGTGCAGCGGTTTTCCGAAAAGCATGCCCTCGGGCTTGACCCGAGGGATCATGCGCAAAATAGGCCAAAGCGCGATGATCCGTCGCGCTTTGGCCCAACGGCTTCTCAGGGGAGCTTGGCCGTCACCGCGCCGGGGCCGGGGGGCACCAGCACGTCGATCGCTTCCTGGATCGAGTCGACGGCACGCTCCGCCGCGTGCGCACCGAACTCGATCAGGTCGGCGGCGCGATGGAAGTCGAACCAGCCGATCTGGCCGACGCGTGGATTGATCAGGAGGTCCGGCGGGTCGCCGGCGAGACGGGCGCGCGTGATCCGATCCTGCATGATGTTGAAGGCATCGACCATCACCGAGGAGATGCCGGGCCTGCCGCCGCCGCCGAAGAATTCACGCTTCACGGTGCGTTCGGGCGTGAAAAACTTGCCGAAGCGGCGCTTCGGCTGCACGACTTCGACGATGCTCTCGGCCGGATCGGGTGGCAGCGCGCCGTGGGCATAGATGGTGGTGGAATGGGTGAAGACATCGCTGGAAACATTGGCGGCGATGACGATTTCCGCGCCGAGCGCGCGCGCGGCCGACACCGGAACCGGATTGACCAGCGCGCCGTCGACCAGCCAGCGATCGCCAATCAGGACCGGCGTAAAAATGCCCGGCAGCGCGTAGGAGGCGCGCATGGCATCGACGACGCGGCCGTGGGTGAGCCAGATCTCGTGTCCGGTGCGGACTTCGGTCGCCACGCTGGCATATTTGAACGGCAATTCCTCGATCAGGGTGTTGCCGATCGAGGCCTCCAGTTGGGCTGCGAGTTTTTCGCCGCCGATCAGGCCCGAGCCGTTGAGGCGGATATCGAGATAGGAGAGGACGTTGCGCACCTGCAGGCCGCGCGCCCATTTCTCAAGCGTGTCGAGATGGCCCGAAACGAAGGCGCCGCCGACCACCGCGCCGATCGAGGTGCCGACCACGACGTCCGGCACGATGCCGTGGGCGAGCAGCGCGCGCAGGATGCCGATATGGGCAAAGCCGCGGGCGGCGCCGCCGCCGAGTGCAAGCCCGATTACGGGCCGGCGGACGCTGCCGAGCCCGATCTTTTCGCCGTTATCGGCTCCGTTTTGGCTGCGCCGCGTCAAACGCTCAAGCACCGAAACTCTCCTGGGGGGACCAGCCTAGTTGCTCCGGTCCGGCCCCGCCAGAAATGACCGCAAGCATGGTTTATGCCGCGGTTAGGCAGGTAATATGACTGGATCGCGACTAAATACATCAATTCTGCTGCGCCGCACGGGTTCCTTCGGTGCGCCCCGGTCCAGACGATGGCTTGAATTTGCCGCGTTTTCAGTGAAAAGCAGGGGCATGAAAACAGGGGGGGACGGCATCTTCCGATGGCGGCGCAGCAGATGGCTGTGGCCGGCGCTCGCATTTGCGGCTGCCTTTCTCTTCTGTTCCGCCTTTCCCGCGAATGCCCAGCTTTTCAGCGATCGACCGCCGCCGGTACCGCCCGTGTCCGTGCCGGATCCCGGTGCAGCGGTGTCGCTCGCGCCGCCCTCAGGGCCGGGCGCGGGGCCGCTGCCCCCCGCCGCGGCCGGTCCCTCAAGCCTGCCGCCGGTGTTGACGCAGCCATCCATCGCCGCAGTACCGCCGGGCGGCGCCCCCGCCCAGGCCGTGCTGGCGCTCTCGGCACGCTACGGCAAGGATCTTCCGGTGATCAATGCGGGCCTGGTCTGGCGGATCTTCTCCGACCGGCCGGACGAGAACGGCACCTTCAAGATGATCCGCGAGGATCGCAACGCCACGCCGAACCTCGTGCTGCCGCCGGGCAATTACGTCGTGCATGTCGCCTTCGGCCTCGTCAGCGCCGTGCGCGCCGTGACGCTCAAGGCCGAGACCGACCGCGAAGCGTTCGTGCTGCCTGCCGGCGGACTGCGGATCGAGGGCCGGGTCGGCACCAGCAAGATCCCGCAGAACCAGATTTCGTTCGCGATCTACAAGGGTAGCCAGTTCGAAGGCGGTGACCGTAGCGCGCTGGTGCCGAACGTCGCCGCCGGCGACGTCGTGCTGATTCCGGAAGGCACCTACTACATCATCTCCAACTACGGCGACGCCAACTCGGTGGTCCGCTCCGACATCCGCGTGCAGGCCGGCAAGCTGACCGACGTCGTCGTCACCCATCGCGCCGCCGTCATCACGCTGAAGCTCGTCTCCGACAAGGGTGGCGAGGCGCTCGCCAATACTGCCTGGTCCGTGATCACGCCGGGCGGCGACGTGATCAAGGAATCGATCGGCGCGTTTCCGAAGGTGGTGTTGTCGGAAGGCGAGTATCGCGCCATCGCCAAGAACGAAGGCAAGGTCTACGAGCGGTCGTTCAACGTCGTGAACGGTGTCGACGGCGAAGTCGAAGTGGTCGCGCGCTAGAGGCACAAGCACAATCGCCAAAGCTGTTCCGCTTCGGCACGCGCGCTTCGCGGGCGATCATTCGCGCTAGAACCGCGTCACGATGTCGGACAGCGCCGGGCGAGGCCGGTCCGGGTTCGGTTTTGTCGCCGTGCCGATGTGGATCAGTCCGGCGAGCTTTTCGTCCGGCTTCAGGCCAAAATCATCGAGCACGTCGCGGTCGAACGCGAACCAGCCGGTCAGCCAGCAGGCGCCATAGCCGAGTGCGGTCGCAGCGGTAACGATGTTCATCGCACTCGCGCCAGCCGACAATTCCTGCTCCCACGGCGGCACTTTCGGATGCGGCCTGGTGAAGCTGATCACGCCGATCACGAGCGGCGCATCCGTGAGCCGCTTCTTCTCGATTTCGATGTCGGCGCTGGAGGCCTGCGGGTTCTTCTTCGCGAACACTTTTGCGATGATCTCGCCTGCGCGGACGCGGGCATCGCCCTCGAACAGGATGAAGCGCCAGGGCGCGAGCTTGCCGTGATCGGGCACCCGCGCTCCGATGGTCAGGATGGTCTCGATCTCGGCCGGCGAGGGACCCGGGCCTGTCATCTCGCGCGGCTTCATCGAGCGGCGGGTCTTCAACAATTCAATTGCGTCGGGCACGGGCAATTCTTTCGCAACGTTGAGCTACCGACCAATAGGCGGGCGATCGCACAAGCGGAAGCGGCTTTGGATCGATTATGATCAGGCCGCTGCCGCCATCTTCGCCCGCTTGATGTCCGGCGGGGTCGCCTCGTCGACAAGTGCGGCGATCGCCTCGTCGGTCGCTATCACCTTCTGCCCCTCGCTGCCGAGGCGGCGGACCGAGACGGTGTGGGTCTCGGCCTCTTTCTTGCCGACCGCGAGCAGCGCCGGGATTTTTGCCAGCGAGTGCTCGCGGACCTTGTAGTTGATCTTCTCGTTGCGCAGATCGATCTCCGCGCGCAGGCCGGCGCGCCGCAAGGCGGCCAGCACCGTCTTGGCGTATTCGTCGGCCTCCGAGGTAATCGTGGTGACGACGGCCTGCGTTGGCGCCAGCCAGAGCGGGAAATTGCCGGCATAGTGCTCGATCAGGATGCCGATGAAGCGCTCCATCGAGCCGCAGATCGCGCGATGCACCATCACCGGCGGCTTCTTCGAGCCGTCATGGTCGATATAGAACGCGCCGAACCGCTCCGGCAGATTGAAGTCGACCTGCGTGGTGCCGCATTGCCAGTCGCGGCCGATGGCGTCGCGCAGCACATATTCGAACTTCGGTCCGTAGAACGCGCCTTCGCCGGGATTGATCTCGGTCTTGATGGCCTGGTTGTGGCTGCGCGATTTGATCTCCTGCAGCACGGTTGCCATCACGCGCTCGGCGTGATCCCACATCGCATCCGTGCCGACGCGCTTCTCCGGCCGCGTCGACAGTTTCACCGTGAGATCGCCGGTGAAGCCGAAATCGGCATAGACCGAAAGGACCAGGTCGTTGATCTTCAGGCACTCGTCGGCGAGCTGCTCTTCCGTGCAGAAGACATGCGCGTCGTCCTGGGTGAATCCGCGCACCCGCATCAGTCCGTGCATCGCGCCCGAGGGCTCATAGCGGTGCACGACGCCGAATTCGGCCAGACGCAAGGGCAGGTCGCGATAGCTCTTCAAGCCGTGCTTGAAGATCTGCACATGCCCCGGGCAGTTCATCGGCTTTAACGCAAACCAGCGCTTGTCTTCGGCCTCGTCGCCCGCCGACTGCGCCGCGAACATGTTCTCGCGATACCAGTCCCAGTGGCCCGAGGTCTCCCACAGCACCTTGTCGAGGATCTGCGGCGCGTTCACCTCTTGATAGTCGCCAGCCAGGCGCCGGCGCATATAGGCGATCACGGCCTGGAAAATCGTCCAGCCCTTCGGATGCCAGAACACCACGCCCGGGCCTTCCTCCTGGAAGTGGAAGAGGTCGAGCTCGCGGCCGAGCTTGCGGTGGTCGCGCTTCTCGGCTTCCTCGATCTGCTTCAGGTAGGCGTCGAGCTCTTCCTGCTTGGCGAACGCCGTGCCGTAGATGCGCGTCAGCATCGGATTGTTGGAATCGCCGCGCCAATAAGCGCCGGCCACCTTCATCAATTTGAAGGCGCCTCCGATCTTGCCCGTCGAGGTCATGTGCGGGCCGCGGCAGAGGTCGAACCAGTCGCCCTGGAAATAGATCTTGATCGGCTCGTCGCCGGGGATGGCGTCGACCAGCTCGACCTTGAAAGCCTCGCCCTTGTCGCGAAACACCTGCTTGGTCTTTTCGCGATCCCAGACTTCCTTGGTGAAGGGCTTGTCGCGCGCGATGATCTCGCGCATCCGCTTTTCGATTGCGGCAAAGTCCTCCAGCGTGAACGGCTCGTTGCGGGAGAAGTCGTAATAGAAACCGTTCTCGATCACGGGACCGATCGTCACCTGCGTGCCCGGCCACAGCGACTGCACGGCTTCGGCCAGCACATGCGCAGCGTCATGCCGGATCAATTCCAGCGCGCGCGGATCCTCGCGGTTGATCAGCTCGATCTTCGCATCCCGCTGGATCGGATCGTTGAGATCGGCGAGGTCGCCGTCGAGCGCCATCGCGACGGTGCGCTTGGCGAGCGAGGGCGAGATGCCCTTGGCGACCTCGAGGCCGGTGATGTCTTTCGGAAATTCGCGCGTTGCGCCGTCCGGGAAGGTGAGGTTGATCTTGTGCACCGGCTCGACGGGCTTCAAATTCGTGATCGAGTACTGGAATCCGGATTCGGATTTGCGGTCGGACATGGCAGTCTCCTGAGGCTCACTCCTGCGAACGAGCGCAGGTAAGCGGGGATGTGAGCCATATAGCAGGCGAATCGGGCGTTGCAATCGCCGCAAGGGGAGAAATCGGCGGGGACGCGCCGTTTCGTGGCAGCAATGTTGGTGGATAGCCGTCACAGCCCCTGGTTGTCGTACATGGACTCAGTATCGGCGGATTGCTAGATTCCCACCATCGTTCCTTCGCCCGTTCCGGCCGTTCTCATGCTTCAGCGCTTTTCTCTGATCGCGGCTATCATTCTGGCCTGTGGCTCCAATCACGCTTTGTCAGAACCGTTCAGCGCCCGTCCGGCCCCGACCATGGCGGCTGGGGCACCGATGACATTTTATGTCGTCAAGGGCGCACCGGACTCGTGCGGCCGAGGCTGCGACAGGTGGATTGCGGTGGAAGGCCAGATCGATCCCGGCGCGCCAGGACGCTTCAGGAGGTTCCTGTCGGCGCAGCACGAGCGCAACCTTCTGATCTACTTCTCTTCGCCGGGCGGTAGTCTCGACCACGCGCTTTCGATGGGCAATATGCTCCGCGAGAGGCCCACCATTGCCCGCGTCGGTCGAACAGTGGCCAGCGAATGCGGCTTCGAAGCGCAGGACGGCGAAGCCTGTATCAGGCTGAAGCAGTCCGGGCACGAACTCCATGGCGAGCTGATCACCCGCGGCGCGATTTGTGCTTCCGCCTGTCCCTATCTGATCCTTGGCGCCGCGACGCGCGAGATTGCACCCGACGCGTCCCTTGCGGTCCATTCACCCAAGGTCGTGGTCCGTTTTCGGTACGGCCACCCGACGCAATCTGCGGTCGAAGCCGCGACCGAGCGCGGCGAGGAGCGGGCTGATCATCTTCTGGAAAGCTATCTTGCAAGAATGGGGGCCGACGTCGGGCTGCTCGACCTCGCCGATACCGTCAAGTTCGAAGAGCTGCATTTGCTGACCCGTGAGGAGCTCGTCCGCTTCGGGATCGATCGCCGCGAGTTTGTGGAGACGCCGTGGACATTCGAAAGCAAGGCGCGGAGCTTCGTGCACAAGGTCGCCGCGCAGCGGAAGCCTGGCGAGACGTTATTTCGCACACTGCAATGGCAATTGAACTGCACCGACAGCGATCATTTCGCGATGTATTTCCAGCGCCCCGCGCCAGCGAGTCCGAGCTTCAGCACGGTTTCGATCATCATTGACGCAAAGCCGCTGAATTTTGCGTTTCCGCCGGCCAAACCTCCGGGCTTCGAGGTCTGGGGCATGCGCATGGCGAAGGCGCAGATCCAATCGCTCGCCGATCGGCCACAACTGGAGTTTACCGAGACATCAACCGCTTCCGACGGACGGAGCGTATCGCAAACTTCAACGCTCTCCAGCGAAGGACTGGCAGCCTCGCTGGACCGACTGCTTGCGGCGTGCCTGCCCGCGAAAAGCCCGCTGCCCCCACAGACAACAGCGTCAGACGATCGGACGGAGAAATAGGCGAAGCTCGCGCAAAATCCTGCAAAAAGCCGCCATCTCGCCGCAGGGCTGGCCAATCGGCCGCGATCGCGCTAAAGCGCGCGGGCAAAGATGCCGGAGCCGGCTTCTCCCCGATTTCATCACCGACAGAACGAGAGTAAATGACATGAGAATGATCTTGGCGTTCGTCGCGGTGCTTTATTCCGCGGCGGTACTCGCTCAAACCAGCGCGCCGGCGAAGGAAGATCAGCCGCCGCCTGCCGTAACCAAGCCGGCGAAACAGGCCAAGGCAAAGCCGGCCGCGAAGGGATCGATCGCGGTGCGCTTGCAGGCGTGCCAGGACATCGACGACGGCACCAAGGGGCGGCTCGATTGCTATGACGCGGTGATTCCGCCCGCTAAGCCGAAGGCGGTCACGGCGAAAACCGTGATGGAATGCAAATTCACCAAGGAAGAGGACGAGCGGCTCGCCTGCTACAACGGCTTTGTCGACTTGATGCCGAAGCTGCCGAAATCCTGATCTGATCCGCGCCCTCTTGCCGTCTTAGCGGCTCGTCGAAGAGATCGTGCCGGTTGCCACCCGCATCGACGGGGCTGCCATCTTCACCAGCACCTGCTCGATCGGATTCCTGGTCCATGCCTGGGTGACATAGTCGCGATGGGTAATGCCTTCGCCGGTCCTGACGAAGATCACGCTGCCCGGGCGCAGCGGGCCGTCCATGCTTTCGGTGACCGTGATGCCTTTGGCGCGCAGCATCGACATCAACTCGTGGTCGCGGGGCGAGGTGTAGTGCGTGTAGGAGCTGACGAAGAAGCCGTTGCGATGGGTTTCGATCCATGACGCGAACTTGTCGAGCTCACCGTAAACCGCATCGAGCAGGATCACGCCGCGCACGCGGTCGCTGATGCCGCCGACCTCGAGGCTCCAGGCGGTCGGCAGGAAGCCGCCGCTGTAGCCGACGATGACGATCGGCATTTTCTCGAACTGCTTGGCGCTCGCGGGATCGCCGTAGAGCTTGGCAAGGTTGCCAACCGACTCTTCCATGAAGCGTTTGAAGCCGCCAGGCTGCCAGAACTTGCCGGCCGAGGAGTCGGCCGCGTCAACCGCCATCTGCGGCGCCAGCAGCACGGCGTTGACGCCGGAATCGGAGATCTGCTGCGGCACCAGCTGCCGGTCGCGCACGTCGCGTTCCAGCGTCGCGCCGTTGCCGTGGAAGAACACGACGATCACGCCGGGCTTCTGCACGTCGAAATTTTCGGGGATGTGCACCAGCACGCGGTTGTCGCTATAGGTCTGGTCCTGCCAGTAGACGTGACCGGAATAGCTGCGGTGTCCTTTGCGGCTGCCGGAGGAGATATTGAGGAAGGGCGCGTCGGAGGCGGGATTGTTGCCGTAATAGGGGAAGGCGGAGGACTTCATGCTGACCAGCGTCGTCACCTCTTCGCCGGTCGGCTGCGGCTGGTGCTTGTAGGGCACCGTCGGCTCGAGCGAAGCGACGCGATAGGTTTGCGTCTGCACGCGCTTCGGCGCGAAGTCGGCCATCTGGCGCTGGGGAAGCATTTCGCTCGGGGTGGGGAAGCGGTCGCGAAACTCGGGTTTGGGGAAGCGGTCGTCGAAGGTGTCGCCCGCGGAGGCCGTCGATACGTTGGAGGTTGCCGACGCGTTTGCGGCAAGCGCGCCGGGATTGGGCGCGCGGCCGCATTGAACCAGAACCAGCGACAGCGGAACAAACACGCAGACAAGGAGCGCCAAGCGCCATCGCCGGGCAACCTTCAGCGCGCCGAGCTTCACCGCTTCCGGTAACGCACTCCGGCGCGCAACGTCACTCGCATGGTTCTTCGGATTGGCTCCGACCATCCACCCACTGTCCCAAGTCGACGCGGCAAACGGCCCATCAGAGCCTGCCGGACGTTTAGGCGACGTTAAGCTTTCGGAAAAACTTCCCCATCCGAAAGCTGTTGAACGAACTTCGACTACAAGCCTCAAGATCAACACGAAATCGTGTCCTGATTGTGAGAGGGAGGCTTGATTTCCGCAACGCAAAGACCGGCCGGTTACCAGGTGAAGAATTTCATAGGTATTTAGGCACCTCGTTAACCACCTTTCGTTAACCCGTGTTAACCATCGTTGAATTGGCGAACATCACCTTGCACCGTGACCACAACGACGCCGAAGGACCCGATATGACGGCATCAGAAACGGGGAGCGCGCTACTGCCGCAGGACCGGCTTCTCGCAGGCGGGCATTCGGTTTCCGTGATCGTGGCGACCGCAATTGTCGTTGCCGACATGATCGGCGTCGGCGTGTTCACGAGCCTGGGCTTTCAGGTCAAGGACATCCCCTCCGGCTTCTCCATTCTCCTGCTCTGGATCGTTGGCGGTCTCGTCGCGCTGTGCGGGGTGTTCTCCTACAGCGAGCTGGGGGCGATGTTTCCGCGATCGAGCGGGGAGTACAATTTCCTCAGCCGCTCCTATCACCCGGCCTTCGGCTTCCTCGCTGGGTGGGTATCGGCGACCGTCGGCTTTGCCGCACCGGTTGCGCTCGCCGCGATGGCGTTCGGCGAATACGCCAAGTCGGTGGTTCCTCGCGCGGCGCCGATGGCGCTGGCGCTCGGCATGGTCTGGGTCGTGTCGCTGATCCAGCTCTCCGGCGTCAAGCACTCCTCGACCTTCCAGCTGATCTCGACCGTGCTGAAGGTCGTGCTGATCGTGGCGTTTCTGGCGGCCGGATTTTTCATCGCCACACCGCAGCCGGTCTCGTTCGCGCCGACGGGGGCGGCCTTCGCTCAAATCATGAGCGCGCCGTTCGCGATCAGCCTCGTCTTCGTGATGTACTCGTTCTCGGGCTGGAACGCCGCGACCTACATCATCGGCGAGATGGACACCCCGCAGCAGAGCCTGCCGCGCGCGCTGCTCACGGGCACGGTGATCGTGATGGTGCTCTATGTCGCGCTGAATGCGGTGTTCCTGCACACCGCGCCGATCGACAAGCTCGCCGGCCAGCTCGATGTCGCGAACATCTCCGGCCGCTACATCTTCGGCGATGTCGGTGGGCGCATGGTCGCGGCGATGATCTGCGTCGGGCTGATCTCGTCGATCTCGGCGATGATGTGGATCGGGCCGCGCGTGATGATGACCATGGGCGAGGATATCCCGGCGATCAAGCTGTTCGCTCGCAAATCGAGTAACGGGGCGCCGGCCTACGCGATCCTGTTCCAGCTTGCGGTCGCTACGCTGATGATGCTGACCCGATCGTTTGAGGCGGTGCTGGACTTCGTCCAGTTCTCGCTGTTGTTCTGCTCCTTCTTCACCGTGCTCGGCGTGATCAAGCTGCGCCTCACCCATCCCGAACTGCCGCGGCCCTACCGCGCCTGGGGATACCCCGTCACGCCACTGGTTTTCCTGCTCGTGACCGGCTTCATGATGTACTATCTCCTGACGGAGCGGCCGCTGCAGGCGTTCCTCGGTATGCTGATCATGATTTCCGGTCTTGTGATCTACGCGATCTTCCACAAGCGGGCCGCGCCGGGCACCGCGATTTCATCCTAGGGCCGCCACGAAAAATGCTCCGCTCCATGAAAAAGGCGGCGCTGGCCGTCAGCTTGCTCCTCGCCGCGACGCTCGCAGCGCATGCTGCCGAGACCGCGACCGTCGACGACACGGCGCGTTTCCTTGCCGGTATTGCGCCTTCGGAAGGCTCGCCGCTGGCGCCGCTGACCAGGGATCCGGCCTGGCAGCATCACGCCAGGTTCTTCGACAATGCCTTCGCCCAGCTCGAGCAGCGCCAGCTCTCCAGGGTGCGTGCCTGGGCCGACACCAATCTCGCCGCGCCCAAGCCGACCATGTTCTACTTCTTCTCGGGCCCGGACTTCCTCTATGCCAACGCCTTCTATTCGAAGGCGACGACCTATGTGATGGCCGCGCTGGAGCCGTCGGGATCAGTGCCCGATCTCACCAGAATGTCGCGCGGCAGCGTCGATGCGGCGCTGGGCAATATCGAGCATTCGCTCGCCACCATCATGAATTTCAGCTTTTTCATCACCAAGCACATGAAGACGGATCTTCATGTCGGCGAGGTCGGCGGTGCGCTGCCGCTGTTGTTCGTGTTCATGGAGCGCTCGGGCAAGAGCATTCGCGAGGTCACGCCGGTTACGCTGGATGAGGACGGCAAGGTGCAGACCGGCGAAGGCGGGAAGGCCAACGCGGCGCGCGGCGTGCGTATCCGCTTCGCCGGCAAGGACGGTGTGGAGAAGACGCTGTTCTATTTCTCGACCGACCTCTCCAACACCGGGGTGAAGTCGAGCGGCTTTTTGAAATTCTGCGAGACGCTCGCGCCGGGCAACAGCCTGATCAAGAGCGCATCCTATCTGTTGCACGCGGGCAGCTTCACGACCACGCGCAACTTCCTGCTCGCCAACAGCGCCACCATCATCCAGGACGATTCCGGCATTCCGCTCGGCGACTACAATTCGAGGAAATGGCGCTTCTTCCCGTTCGGCCGCTATGCCGGCCCGATCAGTGAATTCGCCGGAAGATATCAGCAATCCTACGCCGAATTGTTCCGGCGCGCCCAGCCAATGGATTTCGGTATCGGTTATCGCTGGCGCTCCCATGAATCGAACCTGCTGCTGGCGGTGAGGCTCGGCCCCGATGAAACGCCGTCCACGGACGCGACGGCCTCCACCGACGAGCCGCCGCCAGCCAAGCCGCCGCGGCAGAAGAAGCCCAGGCCTGCGCCTCAGCCGCGACAGGGCTTCTTCTGGTTCGGGCGTCAGTGGTGATTTCGCCGGCGCCGGTTCACCACTGCACGTGCTGGCTCGGCTCGATCAGGGCGGTGTTGTTCGGCGGCGCCGTGTGATCTGAGAAATAGAAAGTGGCGCCAAGGATGACGACCACGAGCGCGACGATCGCGAGCAGATCGATCTGACGAGGGTCGTGACCGTGCTGGCTGATTTTCCAGCGCATTGGTGCTTCCTCCCGGCGGGAGCATCACAACAACGCGAGGTGCGGGAACTTGTTCCGGTGTGCCAGCCGTGCGCGCGTCGATCACCTATGGCGGCGCGTTGACGCCGCGCCAGCGACCGTAGCGCCACGGCAGGTACCAGCGCGCGCGGCTCGGCAACGTCGACGGCACCAGATCGATTCCGGATGTGCCGAAGGGGTGACAGCGGAGTAGCCGCGCCAGCGTCATCCATCCGCCGGCCCAAAGTCCGAACCGCGCAATCGCTTCGTCGCCATAGACCGAGCAGGTCGGTAGATGACGGCAGTTGTAGCCGACGAGCGGCGACAGCGTGTGCCGATAAAGCCAGATCAACGCCCGCCCGGCCTGACGCGGCAATCGCGACAGCACCCGTACGATGGAACTCTGCGCTTCCAGGCGTTTCATTGACAACCTGCTCAGATTCTAACGCTCGACTTGCCCTATCCGGCTGCAGGGAACCTGCATCGTCAGACATTTGCGCCACACTATTGCTATTTTGCACGAGCTTTTGGTGGCGCTGCAGCAATCGCTATGGACGATGCGTATTCCCCCGGATACCATTTTGTGACGGCTGCATGATAAGAATCGTGCTCTCGTCGGCCTGCTGCAGGACTTTGTCATTGCTCGATCCGGGGCTTGGGGAAGAGGAACCAGCTTGAGACTCCTGAAGTCGCATCACCGCCGCGGCGCGCTGCTGTCCTGCGCCGCCGCAATCTGTCTTGCGTTGCCGGGCGCGGCTGCGCCACTCGGCAGCTCCGCACACGCCGGCAATAGTCTCGAAGAGCGCAAGCTGCCGATGAAATTCAGCTGGGTCGCCTGTGAGCCCAACTGCCGCGGCTGGGTCAGCGCGGTGGGCGTCGTCACCACTGACAGTCCCCGCGATTTCAACGAATTTGCGCGCGGGCGCGATCTTGCGGGCGCGACGGTCGTGCTCGATTCCAGCGGCGGCTCGGTCAATGACTCGATCACGCTCGGTCGGCGCTTTCGCGAACTGGGCATGCTGACCACCGTCGGCGTCAGCGTGTCTACGCACAGCCGGCAGGGTGATCACGGCAGCGTCTCGCCCGAAGCCTATTGCGAATCGATGTGCGTGTTCCTGCTGCTGTCCGGCAAGACGCGCTACGTGCCCGAGCAGGCGCATGTGCGGGTGCACCAGATCTGGATGGGCGACCGCGCCGACGATGCGCGTGCCGCCTCCTACACGGCGCAGGACCTGACCATCGTCGAGCGCGATATCGGCCGTCTTGCCAAATTCACCTTCGACATGGGCGGGGCAGGCGATCTGTTGTCGTTGTCGCTCAGCGTCCCCCCCTGGGAAGAGTTGCACGAGCTGACGCCGGCTGAACTGCAGCTGACCAATCTCGTGACCACGTCGAGGGTTGCCGACGTCTTGCCGCACACCGAGGTGTCGGTGCCGATGGCGGAGCTTGGGCCCAAGCAAATGGGACCGAAGTCCGTGCAGGATCGCTTCGTCAGCAGCACGGGCGAGGCGGAAGTGCAGCAGGTGAAGTCGACCAAGACGGCCGAGATCGTGGTTCCCACGGGTGGCGTTGCGGCGCCGGCGAAGTAGCGGAAGCGACTTAGTCCGCCGCCGCTGACTGCTTGGCTTTCCCGTTCGTCTTGTCGTTTCCCTTGCCGTTTGCCTTGGCCTCGATCTGGCCGATCGCGTCCACCACGGCATCGAAGGTCAGCATGGTCGAGGCGTGGCGCGCCTTGTAGTCCCGCACCGGTTCCAGAAGCGCGATATCGGCCCATTTGTGGTCGGCAGGCGGCGGGCTGCCGTTCTCCTTCAGCATTTTGCGAACGGTTTCGCGCAACTCCCGCAATTCGCTCGCGGTCGAGCCGATCACGTGGCGCGCCATGATCGAGGATGAGGCCTGGCCCAGGGCGCAGGCCTTCACGTCATGGCCGAAATCGGTGACGACCGCGCCATCCATCTTGAGGTCGACCTTCACGGTCGAGCCGCAGAGCTTTGAATGCGCGGTGGCGCTGGCATCGGGGTCGGGGAGGCGCCCGAGTCGCGGGATATTCCCGGCTAACTCGATGATGCGCTTGTTGTAAATGTCATTCAGCATATGAAGGAGGTCCCGCCAGGCTGGCCTTGGCGGCCGGCTGTCATCGTCCTATATATGGAGCCGACCGGACGAAATACAGTCCGGCTGTATATCCTCAGGCGTCCGGTGGCATCGCCCGCCCCGTCTGCCGGTGACACTCCGGTCCTTTTGACCGGTCGAACGGAGTAGACGACATGGATGGCGCCTCAGTCAAAACCCTTCGCCCTGGAAAGCCCGCGGAAGCACGCCCCGCTGAGCTCGACCCTGCCGAGTACATGGCGGCCGCCGTCCGCGCCGACCAGCCGCGCCCATCGCGCGCCGAGGCCGAAGCTGCGGTGCAGACGCTGCTGAGCTATATTGGCGAGAGTCCGGATCGTGAGGGCCTGCTCGATACGCCGCGCCGCGTGGTCGAGGCGTTTGACGAGCTCTATCAGGGTTATCATCAGTGCCCGGCCGAGGTGCTTGACCGCACCTTTGGCGAGACCGCCGGCTATGACGACTTCGTGTTGGTCCGCGACATCGAGTTCACCTCGCAATGCGAGCACCACATGATGCCGTTCTACGGCAAGGCTCATATCGCCTATACGCCGGTCGAGCGGGTGGTGGGCCTGTCGAAGCTGGCGCGGCTGACCGACATCTTTGCGCGGCGGCTGCAGACCCAGGAGCATCTGACGGCGCAGATTGCGGCCGCGATCGATGAGATACTCAAACCGCGCGGCGTTGCGGTGATGATCGAAGCAGAGCATACCTGCATGTCGGTACGAGGCGTCGCCAAGCATGGCGCGACGACCTTCACCAGCCGCTTCACCGGCATGTTCCGCGACAATCCAGCGGAGCAGGCGCGTTTCCTGTCCATGGTGCGAGGGACGCAGCGCTAGCTGGTAACCCTTGCTCTCAAGAGCGAGGGCGATCCCGTGTCTTCATCAGCCGATATCGACCGCGAAGAGGGGCTGGCTTTTCAGCCCAGATTCGACGCGTCCGGTCTTGTGACCTGCGTCGCGACCGATGCTGCGACGGGCGAACTGCTGATGGTCGCGCACATGAACGAAGAGGCGCTGCGCAAGACCGTTGCGACGGGGGAAGCCTGGTACTTCAGCCGCTCGCGCAACGCCTTGTGGCGCAAAGGCGAGACATCGGGCCAGACCCAGCGCGTGGTCGAGATGCGAACGGATTGCGACCAGGACGCGGTTTGGATCCGGGTCGAGCAGGTGGGCGCGGCCTGCCACACCGGGCGCAAGTCCTGCTTCTACCGCAAGGTCGAGGCGGCCGAGGGCGGGGCGAAGCTCCGCTTTGTCGACGCCGAGCGGCTGTTCGACCCGGCCGCGGTGTACCGCAAATGACGCCTTAACGCTCCGTTAACCATAATCGCCGCAGTGTGACCCGAGGCAGGCGCGCTTTTCGGGAGAAAGAGCGCGCACCTGCCACGATGATTGTGTCCGGGGAGCGGGGCACCGAAGATGTCGGTCGACACGTCAAACGCCATGTCCGCAAACGCCATGTCCGCGGCAGGTGTCGATCCCACGCGCGCGCGGGTGACCGGCGCGATCAAGCAGGCCTCCAATACGACCGGTGCCAGTTTCCAGTACCTGCTCGCCACCGCCAAGATGGAATCGGATTTCAATCCGACCGCCGGCGCCTCGACCTCCTCGGCGCACGGGCTCTACCAATTCATCGACCAGACCTGGCTTGCGACCGTGAAGGACGCGGGTGGCCAGCTCGGCTACGGGCAGTATGCCGACGCCATCACCAAGACCTCGTCGGGCGACTACACAGTCTCCGATCCTTCGATGTACCGCTCGATCATGAAGCTGCGCGACGATCCGGTGGCGAGCTCGGCGATGGCGGGCGTATTGACCCAATCCAACAGCTTTCAGTTGACCGGAAAGATCGGACGCCGTCCGACCGATCCCGAACTCTACATGGCGCACTTCCTGGGCGTCGGCGGGGCGGCGAAGCTGATCAACAGCGCGGTCGACGACCCACAGGCTTCCGCAGCAAGGATGTTTCCAAGCGCGGCGGCCGCCAATCGGCCGATCTTCTACGACCAGCAGGGCAGTGCGCGCAGCGTCTCGCAGGTCTATGCCGTCGTCAGCGCGCGCTATGCCATCGCTGCCGGCTCATCGGCGACGCAATCGGCGCTGGGCATGTATGGCGCTTCGCCGCCAAGCAACCAGATCGCGAGCGCGGCACCGGCAATTGCCTCCGCGCCCGCGATCGACACTGCGACCTATCTCTCGCAATTTCCTGATGTCCGCGCCGCCGCAGCGGCGCCATCGAGCGCGAATGCCGCCACCAATCCGGCGTCATCAGATCCGATCTTCCGCTCGCTGTTCCAGGTCGACGGCGCCTCGCAACCGGTCTCCTCGACCGTGCATGAATTGTGGGGCCGCTCCTCGTCCCTGACGGCGGACGCGACGCCAGCGGCGCCCGCCACGAGCGGCGCGCCGCGGCCGCTCGATCTCTTCAGCGATCGCGACGGCACCTTCTCTAGCTGATACGCAGCTAGTTCGGCTTGAGGCGCATCACACAAGCCGCCGTCCGCACACCCTTAACAAAACGTCAATAAAACCAGCCGGTTATGGTGAACGCTTTGTTAAGCGTCGTGGTTTATTTTGTATTTCGGTGGCGACACCACGTCGTTTTTCGTTGCGTAAGCCGGCAGGACCATGATCGTTCGGCAGTTCATCAGTTGGATAAGGACCGCGTCCGCCGGTGAGCGGGCGGAAGCCACGAGAGCGTTGGCGCGCGCCTGGCTCATTTCGGATCTGACAGAGGACGATCGCGCCGCGGCTGAAGGCGCGCTGCTGATGCTGCTCGACGATCCCTCGCCGCTGGTGCGGCAGGCGATGTCGGAAGTGTTTTCGCGCAGCGCCGAGGCGCCGGCCGCGATCGTGCAAGCGCTCTCGCTCGACCAGCCCTCGGTCGCGCTGCCCGTGCTCGAGCATTCGCCGCTTCTGATCGATGCCGATCTCGTCGACATTGTCGCGACCGGCAACAACGAGATGCAATGCGCGATCGCCCGCCGCATCCATCTTCCCGTTTCGGTTTGCGCCGCCATCGCCGAAGTCGGCTCGGCGGCCGCGGCGCTGGAATTGATCGAGAACGCCTATGCGGAGCTCGCGCCGTTCTCCTGGGACCGCATTGTCGAGCGCCACGGCCATCTCGCCGCGATCCGCGAATCGATGCTGGTGCTGGAAGACCTTCCCGCCGCGACGCGCGCGCAGCTGGTCGCAAAGCTCTCGGAGACGCTGGCGCAGTTCGTGGTGGCGCGCAACTGGCTCAGCGCCGAGCGGGCAGGGCGGATCACCAGCGAGGCGCGCGACCGCTCGACGCTCAACATCGCGGCGCGCTCGCGCGGCGAGGACATCCGCGGCCTGGTCTCCCATCTGCGCGCGACCTCTCAGCTCAACGCCGGCCTCATCCTGCGCGCGCTGCTCTCGGGCAATCTCGAGCTGTTCGATGCGGCGCTCGCCGAGCTCTCGGATCTGCCGCAGGCGCGCGTCTCCGCGTTGCTGCACGATCGCGGCAGCGTCGGGCTGCAGGCGCTGCTCCGCCGCGCCGGACTTCCGGAATCGACCTTCGCCGCATTCCGCGTCGCGCTCGAAACCCTGCACGAGACCGGCTTCGTCGATGACGCCGGCAGCGTGGTGCGCTTGCGCCGGCGCATGGTCGAGCGCGTGCTGACCGATTGCGAGACCGACCGCGGCGCCACCGAGCCGCTGCTGATCCTGCTGCGGCGCTTTGCGACGGAATCTGCGCGCGAGGAAGCCCGCCAGTTCTGTGACGATCTGCTGGCCGAAGAGGCGATCGCGCAGCTGCATCATGATCTGATCGCGGCTTGACCGCTGTGTAGGGTGGGCAAAGCGAAGCGTGCCCACCAATTTCCAAGGCACTCTGGATAAAGTTGGTGGGCACGGCGCTTCCGCGCCTTTGACCACCCTACAATTCTGGGTGACCCGCCGCACACAACGTTGCCAGGCCTCGCTCAGTATCCGCATTACTTCCAGGCCGATCCGCGGGTGAAGTGACGAATACATGATGGCAGTGAGATTGGATTCTATGGTCAAAGCGCGGAGAGGATGTGCGTCCGCATTCCCGCGGCACGAAATGCCCGGGTGATGCATCAAGCGTGGCCCTCTTGAAATACGGAGGGCGCAGGGAATGCCGGATGCTGGCCGCACCCATGGCCCGCCTGCAACAAAAAACGCAGGCGGCAGGTACCACAGGTTCAGCCGGGACAACCGGCATTCCCTGCGCGATGGTGTTAACGGCTGCTCCGTGCTCTCCCCGGTGTACCGGGCTTTGTAGCCACCGTCGCTTCTCGCGAACGTCTTGCGAGAAGCTT
>Ga0207661_10000758_pt1 | contig 21006 bp, 24 predicted proteins | sample KBSC713LmetaG_FD_184337 | JGI IMG/M metagenome (GOLD analysis project Ga0207661, IMG submission 184337) | Corn rhizosphere microbial communities from Kellogg Biological Station, Michigan, USA - KBS C7.1-3L metaG (SPAdes) (version 2) | ecosystem: Host-associated > Plants > Roots > Rhizosphere ...
GGCACGAGCCGCGCGGATGCAGCGTCGCGCAGACTCGCGGCATCCTCCTCGCGGCGGACACTGGCGAACACCCGCCAACCCTCGGCGTCCATTCGCAGGGCGCTCGCCCGGCCGATCCCAGTCGAGGCCCCGGTGATTAGAACGGACTTCACGTAGCGCCCAGGCTAACATCGCGTCAGATGGCCGAAACGTGCTTCGTCACCGGCGGCTCCGGGTTCATCGGCGGCAAGCTCGTGCAGCGGCTGGTCGGCGAAGGACACCCCGTGCGAGCCCTTGCCCGCTCCGAGGCCGCCGCCGAGCGCGTCGCCTCACTCGGCGCCGAGCCGATCCGCGGTGAGCTCGGCGACCCGGTCTCGCTCACGGCGGGCGCCGACGGTGCCACGGTCGCCTTTCACCTCGCCGCCCACCTCGGCGAGTGGGGCGACTGGGAGGACTTCGAGCGCGGCAACGTCGTCGGCACGCGCAACGTGTTGGCCGCATGCGAAGAGGCCGGCGTGCGGCGCTTCGTCCACTGCGGCACCGAGGCGGCGCTGATGGCGGGCGAGCCGCTGGTCCACGTCGACGAGACCGCGCCGCTGCGACCTGACTCGCGCGCGCCCTACCCGGCGACCAAGGCGAAAGCCGAGCAGGCGGTTCGCGCCGCCTCGCGCGAGGGCTTCGAGACCGTCGTCCTGCGGCCGCGCTTCGTCTGGGGCAAGGGCGACACGACCTTGCTGCCCGAGATGGTCGCGACAGTCAAGGCGGGCCGCTTCGCCTGGGTCGGCGGTGGCACCAACATCACCGATACGACCCATGTCGACAACGTGGTCGAGGGCCTGATCCTCGCCGCCCGCAAGGGACGAGGCGGCGAGGCCTATTTCGTCACCGACGGCGAGCCGGTCGTCTTCCGCGAGTTCGTCACCGCGATGCTGCGCACCCAGGACGTCGAGCCGCCGGACCGCAGCCTCCCTGCCTGGGCGGCTGCCCCGATGGCTCGTATCTGCGAGACCGCTTGGAAGCTCCTCCCCCTCCCCGGCGAGCCGCCGATGACCAGCTTCCGCGCATGGCTCCTGACTCAGGAGTGCACGATCGACATCGCGAAGGCGCGCGCAGAGTTGGGCTACACGCCCGTCATCGATCACGAGCGGGGCCTCGCCGAGTTGACCAGCTAGAAATTTTCTGTCTGCGAGACGTTTTAGCTGCATACTTCTGTATGGTGTGTACACGGTGGCAGCGAGTTAACTACCACGAAAGCCTCTTGCCCTCGGATCGGGCACTCCCCAAGGTTTGTCCCCGAGAGGAAGGAGGTGAAATGAACAGTTATCAGGCCCTGTACCTATTGCTTGTCTGGATGATCGTTCAAACAGTGAGGCAGTAGGGCCACCGGCCCCGGTGTCGTTGTGGCGGCACCGGGGCGTTTCACCAAGAAGGCCCGCCGAAGCGGGCCTTCTCAAAGGAGGTCAATGAACAGTCACAGACCCTCCACCTATTGCATTTGCATTCTACATGGGAGAGGGGGATCACCGATAGCGCTAACCCCTGCTCGCGCGGTGGCGCTCGAGCTCCGCGACCATCAGCTTGGTGTGAAGCGCGGCGATCAGATCCTGCAGCGGCTGGGCGCCGGCTTCGAGCATCTCGACCACCCGTTCCGGCGAGACCTCGCCGGCGAGGCGCTCCATCACGATGCCGACCTCCTCTCGGACCAGCGCTTCGATCGCCTTCTTGTAACGGAGGGTGTCGTAGACGGTGAAGCCGATCTGCTCGTCGTAGCCGCCGGCGCGGAAGCGGCCGATCGCCTCGATGATCTTGATGTCGGAGGGCGAGTAGCCGCGGCTGTTGGGGCTGAGCACCTCGATCTCCTCGAGGCGGTCGAGGACCTCTCTTGGGATGCCGTAGCGCTCGCGCACCTCGGCGGCGCTGGTGCGGGTGCGCTCGGCCGAAAGGGCGCGGTCGAGGATGCGGTCCTCCAAGTCGACCAGGGCGCGCGCCCGCTCAGGGTCCTCGTCGAGCACCGATTTGATCGCCTTCAGCGGCATGAAGCGCTCCTCCTGCAGCTGCTTGATCAGCTTGATCCGGTCGACGAACTCGGGCGGGTAGTAGGCCATGTTGCGGCTCGTCTTGACCGGCTCGGGCAGCAGGCCCTCACGCAGGTAGTGCTTGATCGTCGGTGCCGGCACCCCGGAGGCCTCGGCCAGCTCACCCATCCGCAGCAGATCGCCGTTGGTGCCGTAGTCGCTCATACGCGAAAGGTGGTCGCGCCATCGGCGCTGGGGCCGGCGGCAGCGCCGGACTCGAGCATCGCGGCGATCTCCTCGTCGCTGTAGCCGGCCTCGCGCAGGACCTGCTCGGTGTGCTCGCCGAAGGCGGGCGCGGGGCGGGTCGGGTCGGCGGGCGTGCGACTCAGCTTCACGGGGTGCCCGAGCTGGCGCACCGTGCCGAGGCCCGGCTGCTCCATCTCGACCACCATCAGGCGGGCGCGGACCAGCTCGGAGTCGAGCGCCTCGTCAATGTCGAGCACCGGCTCGATGCAGCAGTCGTGCTCGTCGTTGAAGGCCTTCCACTCAGCACGCGTGCGCGAGCGGAAGACCTCGGCCACCTTCTCCCAAGCCTGGGAGCCCGGCGCCTCGAACTGGACCTCGATCAGGTCGGGACGCTCGACCCCGTTGCAGAAGGCAGCCCAGAACTTCGGCTCGAGCGCGCCACAGCTGACCCAACCGTCGCTTGCCTCATACGGCAGGTAACAGAGCAGGCCGCCGGCGAGCTGCTGCTCGCCGCGCACGGGCACCTCGCCGTCGCAGAAGTAGCGGCCGGCGACCATCGCCAGCCAGGAGAGGGCGCCGTCGGCCATCGAGACGTCGACCATCTGGCCCTCGCCGGAGCGCCGCCGCTCGTGCAGCGCCGCCATCACGCCGAAGGCGGCCATCAGGGCGCCGCCGCCGAGGTCGGCGATCTGCCCGCCGGACTGGACCGGCGGCCCGTCCTTGGCGCCGGTCAGGCCGAGCAGGCCGACGAGGCCGAGGTAGTTCATGTCGTGGCCGGCGCGCTGTGTGTAGGGACCGTCCTGGCCGTAGCCGGTGATCGCGCAGAAGACGATGCCGGAATTGGCCTCGCGCATGCGCTCGTAGCCGACGCCGAGCCGGTCGAGCACGCCGGGGCGGAAGCCGTCGAGGACGACATCGTGCTGCTCGACCAGGCGCAGCAGCGCCTCGCGCCCGCTCTCGCTCTTGAGGTCGAGACGGACCGAGCGCTTGCCGCGGTTGAGCGAGAGGTAGAGCGCCGAACGGGTGCCCAGCTCCTGCTGCTCGTCGGTGCCGTAGTAGGGCGGGGCCCAGCGGATGTAGTCGCCCATGCCGGTGTCCTCGACCTTGAGCACCTCGGCGCCGAGGTCGGCCAGCAGCAGCGAGCAGAAGCCCCCCGGCAGCAGCCGGGTCAGGTCGAGGATCTTGACGTCGCTAAGCGGCAGAGCGCTCACGCTTCGGCACTCCCAGCAGCTCACGCGCCTCGGCGACGCTGGCGGCGCGGCGGCCGACGTCCTCGGACATCTGCCGCGCCTTGGCGATTAGATCACCGTTCGAGCGACACATCTCGCCGTTCGGCAGGTAGAGGTTGTCCTCGACCCCGGCGCGGACATTGCCCCCCAGGACCAGCGCCGCGCCGAGCAGTTTCCACTGGTCGCGCGAGATGCCGATCACCTGCCACTGGTGCTCGCCCTCCGCTCCGCCGGGGACCTGGTCCGACATGAAGGTGACGTTGCGGGGCGTCGGCCGGATGCCGCCGTTGACCCCCATCACCAGCGAGATCTGTAGCGGCGTGCGGTCGAGCAGGCCCATGTCGATCAGCGGGTCGAGGTTGGCGACGTGGCCGGCGTCGAAGCACTCGTGCTCGGGCTTGATCCCCAGCTCCCTCATCGCCGTGAGGAACTCGATGATCGTGTCGAAGCTGTTCTCGAAAACCGTCTTGAAGACGAAGTCCTTGCGCCGCGAGCTGTACTTGGCGTAGTTCATCGAGCTCATGTTGAGCGCGGCGACGTCGGGCTTCAGCTCGCGCAGATACTCGATTCGCTTCTCGATCGGGATGCCGATCGCGCCGGTCGAGTAGTTGACGATCACGTCGCCGACCTCGGCCAGGATCGCCTCGGTGATCGCACGGAAGTCCTCGACCTCATACGAAGGAGTGCCGTCTGGTTTGCGCGCGTGGATGTGGAGCTGCGAGGCGCCCTCGTCGACCGCGCGCCGCGCCTCCGCCGCGTACTCCTCCGGCGTGTAGGGGATCGCCGGGCACTGGTCGCGGTTGGCGATCACACCGCTGATCGAGCAGCTGATCACCACCGGGTTCTCGAACGAGCTCATTCCCCGCCTTCCGTGGTCGAGTTAGTCGCGCATAGGCCGACAAAGTCGCCCAACGGCCTCATACCGGCATCACCCCGTGTCGCTTCTTCGGCTTCTCGACGTGCTTGTCCCTCGCCATGCGCAGGGCGTTGGCGATCGTCGGCCGAGTCTCGCGGGGGTCGATCACGTCGTCGATCACGGCGTTGCCGGCGGCGATGTAGGGGTCGATCTGCTCGCGGACCGCGTTCAGCATCGCCTCTTTGGTCGCCTCGGGGTCGTCGGAGGCCTCGATCATCGAGCGGCCGATGATGTTGACCGCGCCCTCGGCGCCCATCACCGAGATCTCGGCGCCGGGCCAGGCGACGATCAGGTCGGGCTCATAGGCCTTGCCGCACATCACGTAGTAGCCGGCGCCGTAGGCCTTGCGCACGATCACCGTCACCTTGGGCACGGTGGCGCGGCTGACCGCGTAGAGCATCTTCGCGCCGTGGCGAATGATCCCGGCGTGCTCGACCTTGGCGCCGACCATGAAGCCAGGCACGTCCTGGAGGAAGACGAGCGGGATGTTGAAGGCGTCGCAGAGGTTGATGAAGCGCGCCGCCTTGTCGGCCGAATCGTTGTCGAGGATCCCGGCCAGCTGCTTGGGCTGGTTGGCGACGATCCCGACCGGCTGGCCACCGAAGCGAGCGAAGCAGGTGATCAGCGTCTTGGCGAACTTCGGCTTGAGGTCGAAGTACTCGCCGTCGTCGACGATCTCGGCGATCACGTCGTACATGTCGTAGGGCTGACGCGAAGAGTCGGGGACGATCTCCATCAGCTTCTCCGACTGGCGCTCGATCGGGTCTGAGACCTCGCGCAGCGGCGGCTTCTCTTCCCAATTGGCGGGGAAGAAGGACAGGTAGGTCTTGATCGCCGCGATGCACTCCTCGTCGTCCTTCACCTCGAGGTCACCCACGCCGGATTTGCGGCAGTGGACCTTGGCGCCGCCCAGCTCCTCCATCGTGATGTCCTCGCCGGTGACCGCCTTGGTCAGGTGCGGCCCGGCCAGCGCCATCGCGCCCTGGCCCGAGACCATCGGCACGAAGTCGGCCAGCGCCGGGATGTAAGCGGTGCCGGCGGCGCAGGGCCCCATCATCGCCGCCACCATCGGGATCACCCCCGACATCTCCACCTCCTCGCGGAAGAGGTGGCCGGAGCCGGCGAAGAGCGAGCCGGCCGCCTCCTGGATACGGGCGCCGGCGGAGTCGAGCAGCCAGATGAAGGGCATCCGCTTAGAGAGCGCCATCTCGCGCAGGCGGGTGACCTTGAGCTCGCCGGTCATCCCCATCGAGCCGGCCATCACGGTGAAGTCGTAGGCGGCGACGCAGCAGGGGCGACCGTCGACGTCGCCCCAGCCGGTGATCACGCCGTCGGCCGGCGCCACCTTGCCATCCATCGCCCGCTGGGCGAAGTGGGGGCGGCCGTGGATGCCCATCTCGACGAAGCTGCCCTCGTCGACCAACAGCGCGATCCGCTCGCGGGCGGTCAGCTTGCCGCGCTCGTGCTGCTTAGCGATCTTCTCCTCGCCGCCGCCGAGCCGGGCCACCTCGCGCCGCTCGTGCAGCTGCTCGGTCAGCTCCGTCAACGGGGCGGTACCCGGCAACTTGTGATCGGTCTCGCTCAAGATCCCCTCTTCCGTTTACCTTTGACCTGATGGCGCTGCTCGCGACGGCCTTGATCTGCACCGTTATGTCCGCCGGCTGCGGCGGCCCGCCGGCCGTGCCGGCCACCCACGCCGCAGCGAGGCCAGCGTCCAAGTTCGCGATCTCCTTCGAACGCAGTGGTGGGCTGAAGGCGATGGTCGAGACCCTGGTCGTGCGCCCGGGCCTGCGCGCCTACGCGACGGCGCCCAAGGGGGACCGCCAAGCCTCGAAGCACTTCAGGATGAATGCCGGGACCGCCGAAGAACTGCGGCGGGAACTCGCCAAGGCCCATTTCACCCAGCTGGAAAGCACGACCTCGGCAACCTGCGCCGACTGCTACGTCTACTCGATCACCTACCACGGCCACACGGCGCTCTTCTCCGAGTCCAAGGTCCCGCACAGCCTGGATGAAGTCATCGACGCGCTCGAAGGGGAAGTGATCGAACACCTCTACCGCCACGTCGGCTACCGCCACGCCTGAGCGGCGCGGCATCAGCGACCCTTCCACTGCGGGTCGCGTTTCTCGAAGAATGCGGTGACGCCCTCGACGATGTCCTCGGTGGTGAAGGTGAGCGAGAGCTGCGAGCGCAGGTAATCGAGCGCGTCATCGACGGCCATGTCCTGCTGGCGGTACATCGCGTCGTGACCAAGCCGCATCAGCACCGGGCTCTTCGAGGCCAGCTTGCCTGCCCAATCGGCGACAGCGGCGTCGAACTCCCCGGCCGGGACGACCTTGTTGGCGAGCCCGTACTCGACCGCCTGCTCGGCGCTCAGACGCTCGCCCAGCAGCATCATCTCGTTGACCTTCTTGCGCGGGACGTTGCGGTAGATGATCGCCATGATCATGTAGGGGAAGGCGCCGACGTTGATCTCCGGCGTGCCGAAGGTGGCTCCCTCTTTGGCGATCAGCAGGTCGCAGGAGAGAGCGAGGCCCATCCCTCCCGCCAGCACGTGGCCGTTGGCGGCGCAGAGGCTCGGCTTGCCGAGGCGCGGCATCAGCCGGAAAAATTCAAGGAAAAGATCACTTGCGAAATGTTTGGCTACGAGCGGAACGTCAGCAGCGAAGCCGCCTAGATCTGCTCCCGCGCAAAAGACCTTGTCTCCGGCGCCGGTGAGCACAACCGAACGAACCTCATCTGAGTCGCGCGCGGTCTTCATCGCGTCGACCAGCTCGGTCAGCATCTGGCCGGAGAGCATGTTGCGCTTCTCCGGGTTGTTCAGCGTCACCGTGGCGACGCCCTCGGCGACCTCGTAGGCAACCAGCTCGTATTCGGCCATCAGCTCGTGCGCTCCGCTCTCTCGACGCTCATCGAGCCGGGACCATAGCCGAACTGCGCTGAAAGTAGGAAGTGCTACTGTCCACGGCGGATTTCCGGCGGCCGCGCCGCCCATCACGAACCCCGAACGAGGAGAGAGACAGTGGCGACCGCGACGACCGACGGCTCCAAAGTCATCAAGCCCGACCACGAGTCGGGCCGCAAGCACTTCATCTTCAGCCAGGAGCACGAAGACCTGCGCGAGTCGATGCAGTCGTGGGTGAAGAAGGAGCTGTGGCCGCACCGCAACGAGTGGGAGGACACCTACTGGGACTCGGCCGCGATGAAGCGCGCCGGCGAGCTCGGCTTCCTCGGCCTCTGCTTCCCCGAGGAGTACGGCGGCCAGGGCGGCGACTACTTCTACTCAATCGTTCGCGCCGAGTGCATGAGCTACTCCGGCTCCGGCGGCACCAACATGGGCTTCGCCGTGCAGAGCGACATGGTCCTGCCGCCGATCCACCTGCTCGGCACCGAGGAGCAGAAGCGCAAGTACCTCGAACCCGGCCTCAAGGGCGAGAAGATCGGCTGCATCGCGATCACCGAGCCGGGCGCCGGCTCCGACGTCGCCGGCATCCGCACCAGCGCGATCCGCGACGGCGACGAATACGTGATCAACGGCTCCAAGACCTTCATCACCAACGGTCCCCGCGCCGACTTCATTGTCCTCGTCACCAAGACCGACCCCAGCGCCCGTCACGACGGGATCACGCTCTTCGTGCTGCCGCTGCGCGACGAGGAGGGCAACCACGTGCCCGGCTTCACCGTCTCGGCCGAGCTGGAGAAGATGGGCATGCACGCCTCCGACACCGGCGAGCTCTCCTTCGAAGACGTCCGCGTGCCGGCCGACGCCGTGCTCGGCGAAGTCGGCAAGGGCTTCTACCACATCGCCTGGGAGCTCCAGGGCGAGCGCCTGGTCGCCGCCGCAGGCTGCCACGCGGGGGCGGAGCGGATGATCGAGAAGACGCTCGAGTACGCCAAGGAGCGCGAAGCCTTCGGCCGCCCGATCGGCAAGTTCCAGGCCCTGCGCCACAAGATCGCCGAGATGGCGACCAAGACCGAGGCCGCCAAGCAGTTCACTTACGCCACCGCCTGGCGCTTCGCCAACGGCGAGTACCCGGTGCGCGAGATCACGATGGCCAAGCTCTACGCCTCCCGCATCGCCTGCGAGGTCGCCGACGACGCGGTCCAGATCCTCGGCGGCTACGGCTACATGAAGGAGTACGAGATCGAGCGCGCCTTCCGCGACGTCCGCCTCAACAGGATCGGCGCCGGCACCGACGAGGTGATGCTCGACGTGATCGGGCGGAGTTACGGGCTGTAGGTGCCGGAGGACCGGCCGCCGGACTGACTGAACCATTTGCCCCCGGATTCGGTGGTAAACGGTTCAGTCGACGACTAATACGCCCGCCTAATCCAGGGGCAGGCAAATCGCGCAAAAGTCCTCGCCGAACGGGGTGAGGACGATGCTGCGGCGGACGGTGCGAGCGGTGCGCCCACCCTTCTCCAGCGCCTCGGTCACCTCCGCCTGGGCCTCGAGCACCTGGTAGCGGCGGGCGTCGCGCAGCGCCTCGCGCGAGAACCAGACGAGTCCGAGGCGGTTGAGGTTGTTGAGGTAGGCGTAGACGCGCTCGGCGTGGCGGCAGCCGGCCTCCTCGGCGATCATCGTGCAGCCCTGCGCAACCAGCTCCGAGGCGAACGGCAGCCCCGCCCGCACGTCGACCGAGGGCTGCTCCCCCTCCCGGGCCAGGAAGCGCAGGATGCGGGCCTCGTCCGGCGCCAGAGCGTCGAGTATCCGCATGTAGGCGGGGTGGGAATCGACATCGGCGCTGACATCGGCCGAGCGGCGCAGCAGCTCCCCGCCGCGGCTGCGCAGAGCCTCAGCCGAGGAGTCCCCGGGGGACTGCGAGCGCGTGCTTTCCTCGACGCCGATCAGCTCACGCAGGTAGGCGCGCAGCTCGGCGGTGGTCTCCTGGACCGCGTCCGCGGTCGACTCGCCCTGGGAGGCGGCGCGCACCACCCGCGAGGCGCCCTCGACGTAGGCGTTGGCGATCTCCGAAGCGCCCTGGCGGGCCATGTTCGCGGCGATCCGGGCCAGTCCCGGCGCCGCCTGCAGCAGCTCTTCGACCGCCTGCTGCCCGCTCGCGGGTGGCGGCCGCCGCGGCCCCGTCCGCTCCCCCCTGTCGTCGTCGAAGCTCATCCGAAGATCGCCAGGTGTAGCAGTCCGGCGCCGAATCCGAGCACCGCTCCGTGCAGGTAGAGCAGCCACTCGTCCTCGCGCATCGCCGTGCGCAGCATCTCCGAGAATTCGGCGGGCCCCATCGCCCGCACCTGCGTGGCGACGAACTCGCGCACGCCGCTGCGCTGCCTGGCGTTGAACTCCTCGTCGGCGAGCGGCGTGACCGCGTAGTCGGCGGCCTCGGCGGCGAGCGAGGTGCGGATCGTCTCGTAATCGCGACTGCCGACCGCGACGCGCACCGCCGGTCGCGCCCGGCCGAGCGCGCGATCGACCGCGGGCCGCAGCGAGTCCTCGATCAGCTGCCGGGTGCGATCGGAGTTCGGCCCGTGCATCAGATCCTCGGCGACGTTGGTCATCGTCACCACGTCCTCGGCGATGATGTCGGCGTAGACACCGGCCACCTCGGGCTGGCGCTTGAGAAAGAGTCCCTGGAGCTCGAACGGCCCGACCCGCCGCGGCCGCACCGGCTCGAAGATCATCCGGATGCCGAGCAGGTTGGTCGTGTAGCCGATCAACACGCCGGCGATCGGCAGCACCCACCACTGGGTCAGCACCTCCTGGGTGAGGAAGGCAGTCGGGATGCCGAGCAGGAGGCCGAAGAAGAAGCCGAATCTGACGATGAAACGCAGCTCCTTGCGGCCGACCTCGAGGAAGATCCGGTTGGCCAGCGCCGGGTTGGCCTCGAGCCGGCGGATCACCATCAGCTTGACGTCGATCAACTCGTCGGCGTGGGTGCCGATTTCGTCGGTGATCGTGCGCACGATCTGCGGCAGCTGCTCCTCGACGCGGGCGTGCACGGCGGCGCGCACCCGCGGTGGCAGGTCGTGCCAAAGCTGCGGGCGCTCACGCTCCATGATCCGCTCGACCACGTCGTGGATCTCGCCGCGGGCCGTCGCGAGGATCTGCGCGGCGATCGCCTCGGGGTCGAGCTGTCGGTAGAAGTCGCCGGGGCTGCCGAGCTTCGCGATCCCCTTGTCGACCGCGATCGAGCCCATCTTCGCCGCCCGCGAGGGGACGATCCCCTGCCAGCCGAGACCGCCCTGGCCGAGTCCCGGGATCTGCTGGATGCGCCGCGGCATCACGTTGGCGAGCGGTGCCAGGCCGGGCACCCTGATCCCGGCGAAGCGCACCGGGTAGAAGAGCATCCAGACGCCGCTGAGGTTGGTGACGTAGCCGATCGCCCCGGTGAAGAGCGGAATCGTGATCAGGCTGAGGGTCGTGTGGTCCATCGCTTTTAAGGAATGATGTGGGGCGAGCAGGATGACCGTAATCAAGGACACGGGAACGCGCGCCACGCTGCCGCCCTTCGGCGAGGAGCACGAGGAGCTGCGCGAGACGGTCCGCCGCTTTGTCGTCAAGGAGATCGCCCCCAACGTCGACGAGTGGGAGGCGGCGCGCGAATTCCCGCGTGAGCTCTACAGGCGCTGCGCCGAGCTCGGCTTTCTCGGGCTCAAGTTCCCCGAGGAGCTCGGCGGCCAGGGCGGCACCCACCTGCACGACGCGATCTGGGTCGAGGAGCTGGCCCGTTCCGGCGGCTCGGGCGGCGTCGCCGCCGGCCTCAACGCCCACACCTCGATCGCGATGCCGCCGATCTTCAACTTCGGCACCGAAGAGCAGAAGCAGCGCTGGCTGGTGCCCGGCATTGCCGGCGAGAAGATCGGCGCGCTGGGAATCACCGAGCCCGGCGCCGGCTCCGACGTCGCCGGCATCTCCACCTTTGCCGAGAAGGTCGACGGCGGTTACGTCGTCAACGGCTCGAAGACCTTCATCACCAACGGCGTCCGCGCCGACTTCCTCGTCTGTGCGGTGAAGACGACGAAGGAGGGCGGCCACGGCGGCATCTCCTTCCTCGTCCTCGAGCGTCAGATGCCCGGCTACGAGGTGGCGCAGAAGCTGGAGAAGATGGGCTGGCACTCATCCGACACCGGCGAGCTGGCCTTCACCGACGTCGAGGTGCCGGAGGAGAACCTGCTCGGCGAGGAGAACGAGGGCTTCAAGCTGATCATGGCCAACTTCGCCTGGGAGCGCCTATTGATGGCGATCGGCGCCGTCGGCGCGATGCAGCGCCTCATAGAGACCACCGTCTCCTACGCCCTCGAGCGCGAAGCCTTCGGCCGTCCGATCGGCAAGTTCCAGGCGATCCGCCACCAGGTCGCCGAGATGGCGACCAAGGCCGAGGCCTCCCGCGCCCTCACCTACAACGCCCTGCGCCTCTTCCACGAAGGCCAAAACTGCATCCAGGACGTGACCATGGCCAAGCTCGTCACCCAACGCGCCGTCCTCGAGATCGCCGACCAGTCCCTGCAGATCCACGGCGGCTACGGCTACATGCGCGAGTACGGCATCGAGCGCGCCGTCCGCGACGCCCGCCTTGGGCCAATCGGCGGCGGCACCGACGAGGTAATGAAGGAGATCCTCGGCAAGCTGATGGGGTTGTAGGGCCTCAGCGCAAAGCCAGGGTCACGGCGAGCCCCACCCAGCCGACACTGAATCCCACCAGCACCACCATGTTGGTCGCGCGGTAGATGGTGGAGCTGCGTTGCAGCTCGGAGTCGAAGGCGAGCACGAAGAGGAGAAGGGGCGCGGCGAAGGCACCGAGGACTATGAGGATGCCGATCCAGGTCGGGATCGGGTTCATCGCGAGCCCGATCACGGTGAGGATCGTGCCCTGGAAGAGAAGGTCGAGGTGACCTTGGCGGATGCGGCCGAGGTGGCGCACGCCGGCCCGTTTGAGCGCCTCGGGCGCCTCTAGGGTGGCGACCATCGCCCAGCCGGAGAGAACGGCGACTGTCAACTCGTAGATTCCCAGCTTGGTTACAAGAGGCATAGCGCGTTCCGTTTCGTAATTGAAATGAGATTTCGATAATGAATACTGTTCTAGTTCTATCATGACGGTCTAGTCATGTCGTCTCGTGCCGCCATTTCCCCGAAACCTCCGGCCTCGCGCGGCGAGCGCCGTAAGGAACGAACCGCGGCGGCGATCCTCGACGCCGGCGAGCGGCTCTTCCTCAGCCGCGGCTTCAGCGCGACGACGATGGAGGACCTCTCCGAGCAGGCCGATGTCGCGATCGGCTCCATCTACGCGCACTTCGGCAGCAAGGAGGGCGTCTACGCGGGTCTGATCGATCGCGCGCTAGAGCTCGACAAGCGCTACAGCGAGGAAGGCTTCGAGGCCGGTAACGCTCCCCTGGAGCGACTGGTAGGGCTGGGCGAGGGATACCTGCGCTTCGCCCGCAAGCACCCCGGCTACTTTCGTCTGTTTCGCTTCCCGCCGCCCGACCGCCCCGAAGAGGGCGAGGCCCTTCAACCCGCTGCCCGCGTGGCCCAGCGAATCAGTGAGGAAACCAGCCGCATGGCTGACCTGCTGCGCGAAGCGATCACGGAAGGGGCCGTGCGCTCCGTCGACCCCGTGGCCACCGCGAGGTTCCTCTGGGCCGCGTGGGACGGCGTCATCGCCTCGCACCTGGGCCCAGCCAACATGAGCCTCACCGATGCCGAGTTCGAGGAGATGCTCAATCGCGCCCGCGAAACGCTCATTCTCGGCCTCGTGAATACGGCCGCGAAGAAATGAAGTACGTCGGCTTCTGCCTCCTCGCTCTGCTAGCCGTCCTCGGCGGCGGAGCCGCAGCCGGATCCAGCGGCCGGAGCACCGCGGCCACCAGCACGCTCGCCCCGCGCCCGCACATCATCAAGCGATTGATCCCCTTTGGCCCGAAGCGAAAGCGGCAGATGGTGGCCTACTCGGAGCGGCACTACGGGGAACAGACCTGGCGCCTGAAGCATCCCCGCGTGATCGTCGAGCACTGGGCGGAAGCCGGCACCGCGGCCTCGGTCTACAACACCTTCGCGCCCGACCATCCCGATCCGGAGCTGCACGAGCTGCCCAACGTCTGCGCGCACTTCGTCGTCTCCGGGTCGGGGCGGATCTACAAGCTGGTCTCGACGCGGGTGCGCTGCCGGCACACGGTCGGGCTCAACTGGACCGCGATCGGGATCGAGCACACCGGCTTCAGCGACGCGGAAGTGCTCGATAACCCGCGTGAGATGCGCGCCTCGCTGGCGCTCACCCGCTACCTGCGCTGCCGCTTCCACATCAAGCTGCGCAACGTGATCGGCCACGCCGAGAGCCTCTCCTCCCCCTACCACCGGGAGCGGGTCGCGAGCCTGCGCCGGCAAACCCACGGGGACTGGCGCCACGCCTCGATGCAGGTCTACCGCCGCCGGCTGCATCACCTCGGCGGCTGCTGAGCCAGGCTCAGCGTGCGCGCCGGCGCTGCTCGACCCAGGCGACGACCTGCGGCCAGAACCGCAACAGGAGCAAGATTGCAATGACGGCGGCTACCCCAAGCCAGCTGCCATGCGATATCTCGCGGAAGAGGAAGTGACCACCGATGGCAACGGGCATGGCGCGTCCGATGCTAAAGACGAGGTGAGACCGGAGGGACTACGTGCAGGGTCGCCAGGGCTGGGCAAAGAGGTCGTACGACTTGCCAATCGCGCTGATGTCGAGGCTCATCGCGGCGTCGCAATAGGCGGAGGGTTCGAGTTCGTACTCGGCCTCGAAGACCGCCTTTCCCGCCTTCACGAACGGCTCGTAGACACCGCATTCGTCGTACTGGAAGCACTCCTCGACGATCGCGAAGTCGAAGCTGCCGAGCAGCCGGCCCACCTGGTCGCCGTCGTTCTTCAGCGCCACAGCCATTCCGCGCGCGTGCACCTGCCGTGCCACCCAGCGGTTGAAGCGCAGCTGGGCGCCGGCACCGATCGGGAAGCCGGTCTTGTTTTCCCAGCCGGCGATGTTGTCGGGCTCGACCGCGTCGAACCCCTTGCGAGCGCAGATGTCGAAGCGCCGCTGCAGCGGCTTGGCGAAGAGATGGAAGCGACGGATGTCGAGCCAGCGCTCGTTCGGGAAGCCTTCGTAGACGCGGCCGATCACCGAGCGGGGGAAGGCGCCCGCGTCGGGCCGGTAGCTCTCCCAGCTGCCGACGTCGAGGTAACAGACGACGTGGCGCCCCTGCGCGTGCAGGCGCCGCACGACGGAGGCCGGCGTTTCGAAACCATCGACGTCGTAGACCGGGGCATCGACACCGGTGTCGATCTTGCCCTGCAGCTGCCACTGCCAGGGCTGGGTGGTTGGGGCCGGTTGCCAGCGGGCGGGTGCGGAGCCACATAGGACCAGCCCCAGAAAAGCTGTGAGCGTGGCGATGGCTGTGACGCGGCGACAAGCCAAGACCCGAGCATAGGCAGCGCGCTCCGCGGGCCCGACTTCGTAGCATCGGGCGGGTGATCTACCTGCTCCGACACGGCGACGCCGAGGAAGGCCGGGGCGATGACGCTGCGCGTCGCCTCACGCTCAAGGGCGAGCGCCAGGCCGAAGCGGCGGGACGAGCGCTGGCGGCGCTCGCGGCCAAGCCCGACGCCTGCCTGACCAGCCCCAAGGTGCGCGCGGCCGATACCGCCAAGCTTGCCTGTGCGGCGCTGGGTCTCGAGCCGGAGATCGCTGAGGAGCTGCGGGGCGGCTCCTTCGACTCGGCCGCCCTGGCGGCGGGCCGCGGCGACGTCCTCCTGGTCGGCCACGAGCCCGACTTCTCGAACGAGGTGGCGCGCCTCACCGGCGCCAAGGTGAAGCTGCGCAAGGGCGGCTTGGCGATCGTCGACGGCGGGGTGCTCGTCGCGCTAATGCGGCCGAAGGACCTGGTCGCGATCGCCGGTCAGCTCTCGCGCGATTGAGACCGCCCAGTGGCGGATCTCGTCCCAGTCGCGGCGGTCGCGAAACTCGGATGGCGTGCCCGAGACCATCGCCTTCTCGATCGGGCCGTGCGGCTCCTCGGGTACGCGGCCACCGAAGACGACGTGTTCGCGGGCACCCAGCTTCTCGACCGCCTCGACGATCTTCGGCGGCTCCGCCCACTTGGGATCGTCCTTCTCCGGATCCCCCACCGGGCCCGAGCTGAAGACCCAGAAGGGAAGCGCGGCGAGCGCTTTTCTTTGCTTGCGCAGGAGGTGCCGCGCTTCCCCGCGCCAATGCATCATGTACACGGCGCAGCCAAGGATTACGGCGTCGTAGCCGTCGAGACTCTCGACGTGATCGGCGCCAATGCAGTCTGCCTTGAGACCCTCGCGACGCAGCGTGCCCGCGATCGCCTCGGCGATCTCCGCCGTCGATCCGCGCTTCGATGCGTAGGCAACCAGGACTCTCATTGGACCAACTTGACAGCGATCGCCTCGCTGTTCATCGGTGGTACGCCACAGCGCCGACGCGGCGCCCTACGGACCCCACAACCAAACGGGCCCCGGGATCGCTCCCGGGGCCCGCTGAACCGATTCGAGCCGACTCGACCTAGTCGTCGCGCCCGTGCTTCAGGCTGACTTCGTAGGTGCGGTTGTCGCCGTGTTGCTGTGTGTAGAACCAGCGCCACTTCTTGCTGCCGAGATCAGGGACCTCGGCGCCGAGGATCCCGTCGGTGCCGGTATCGCCGTCGGAGACGTGCAGTCCCGTGATCTCGTTGTCACCCTCGTTGCTGCCGAAGCCGCCATTCGCGGCGTCGAGCGTGGCCGACGGGTCGCGGCCCTCGGCGAGCCAGCGAACCGGCTGGTTTGCCGCCTGCGAGTAGTCCGTGCCGACGTTCCAGATGTAGCCGGAGTCGAGCGCGTTGCGCTGGGCGTGCAGCGTGTCGCCGGCGTCCTCGACGAAGCTGATCGCTTCGCGCGAGAGGAACGCCACGTTGTCGAGGCCGCTGTGGGCTTCGTCGCCGAGGTAGAGCATCGAAAGCGTGCCGGTGTTGGCGCTCGGCCCACTCTGGGTCAGCTTCATGATCGAACCCCAGCCACCGGCAGCGCTGTTCTCGGGACTGGTCGCGTTGGTGTCCCCGGTCTCCGCGAAGAAGAACTTCGTGAAGTGCGAGCCGGGCTGGAACTGCCCGTTCTCCGGCCGCTTGAACGGCGTCGCATTGGCTGCCTTGGCGAGATCGATCGCGACGAACGGCGCGTTGCCGTCGACGGCGGTGTCGTGGATCGTCACCCAACGGGTTTTGAACGTTTTGCCGTAGGTGTGCAGCGCCAGCCGGTCGGGGCTGTTGAGCGCCTCCTGGCTGGCGAAGGTGATCGGTTCGCCGCCGGCATTCAGCACCTGAAGCGCCTGCAGCTTGCCGTTCTGGAGGTCACCCGGGTGCTTGGGCACATAGCGGTAGATGAAGCTGTTCGGCCGCTTCGCCGTCGTCCCCGGCTTGCTCGATCCGCCGACGTCCTCGACGATCCAGATGTTGCCGTCACTGTCGTCCTGGATCCCCTCGTAGCCGCCGCGCCCGAGCGCGCCAGAGACATCGGTGACCGCCGAGGGGAAGTTCGGCGTCGCCGCGTAGGTCGGCGCACCGGTGTTCTCGGTGGTGAGGAGGAGCCGTTTCGCCCACGGGTCCCAGGTCGAACCGTCGATCGGCGCGATCGGGTTCCCATTGACGTCGGTCGTGGCAAGCAGCGTCACCCGGTGCCCGGCGTCGGCGTCGAGGTTGATGCGGGTGATGTCGGCAGCACCGCCGACGCCGCTCTCATGTCCCTGGAAGAGGAAGTGCGTGCCGTAGTCGTAACCCGGGTCCGCCCCGTCCAGCCCGCGCTTGAAGACCAGGTAGGTGTTCTTGTCCGGCTCGGTCTTGTGTGCCTCTTTGGTCGGATTGGCGAGAATCGGCACCATCTGGGGGAAGCCCGCCGAGTTGAGCACGTCGTTGTCGTAGCCGTAGAAGGAGGTCAGCGCTGAGCTGTTCTCCATCCGGGTCGAGCCCTGGGCGACGGTCGTCTGCATGAGCTCCGGCGAGAGCTTGCCGGCCGGCGCGTAGCCGTCCGATCGAGTGTTGGCACTGGGCACGCTGGTCAGGTTCAGCCCGCCCGACGGCGAGGCCCCAACATTTGCCGCGAGCACCGCGCTGAGCGAGAGTGCGCCGCCGGCGAGCAGCGCAACCACCTGCTTGCGTCGTATCACCTGCATCTCCTTTTCGAGTGACACCGGCTTGTCCGGTAACTGGTGAGACGACGCTAAGAAGCGGGGCACGCGCGGCGGTTAACGAGATGCGATTTCAATGTGTCAATCCTGAGTCGATTCCGTTGCCATCGCGTGAACGGACGTCCAGACGTCGGGTAGGGTCTTCGCGACCTATCCGACGCGGGGAGAAACGAGGGTTAGATGGCTTACGAAATGCAGCTCAGGGAGAGTCCGGACAAAGTGAAGATCCGCAGCCCGTGGGCGGCGGCGCTGCTGCCGTACATCACGCTCGGCATCTATCACCTGGTCTGGTGGTACAAGATCAATCGCGAGCTGCGCGACTACGGTAAGGCCAAGGGCTACGACCTCGGGCAGAACCCGACCAACTCGCTGCTCGCCCTCTTCCCCGGCGGCATCATCGTCGTGCCCGCCCTGATCACCTACTGGCGCGGGACCAAGCGCGTCATGGGAGCCTCGAAGGTGGCGGGACAGACGCCGCTCAACGGCTGGATCGCGGTCATCCTCTTCGTGGTCATCTCGCCGGCGCTGTGGTTCTACATCCAGTCCGAGCTGAACAAGGTCTGGCAGGCCGAGGCCGACCCTGCCGAGGGCGAACTCGCGCCTCCCGCGCCTGCCGATCCACTCCCCCCGCCCCTGCCCACACAGCCGCAGGCGACCGAGCCGCCCGCCGGCGACCCACCGCCCGCCGGGCCAACCGCCTGAACCGCTCGTGAAGCAGCGCGTCAACCTGATCACCCTCGGCGTGGGTGACCTCGGGCGGGCGCGCCGCTTCTACGAGGCGCTCGGCTGGAGCACCGGCGCGGCGCCGGACGACGTCGTCGTCTTCTTCCAGGCGGGCGAGATGGTCCTCGCGCTCTGGGACCGGGGGCGCCTGGCCGAGGACAGCGCGGTCGCCGATGGCAGCGGCTGGGGCGGCGTCACCCTGGCGCTCAACTTCGGCTCGCCCGCCGAGGTAGATGCCGCGATCGAGGAAGCGCGAAGTGCCGGCGCGACGATCGGCCGCGAGCCGGCCGAAACCTTCTGGGGTGGCTACAGCGGGATCTTTATCGACCCCGACGGCCATCCCTGGGAGGTCGCCCACAACCCGCACTGGACCGTGACCGAGAGCGGCGGCATCGAACTTGGCCGCTGACCCGCTGCAGCGCGCCCACCTCAACCTCCTCGACAGCTCGCGCCAGTTCTTCGAGCTCGACCCCGGCGCCGCGATCGAGGACGAGCCGGGCTGGCTCTTCGGCGCCGGCAGCTCCACCCACCCGGTGATCTCCAACGGCGCCTTCCGTCGCGACGACGGCGTCGACGCGGGCGAGTTTGTCGGCAGGGCGAAGGAGTTCTTCGCCGCCCGCAAGCGCGGCTTCAGCGTCTGGGTTCGGGGCGGGCAATCCGAGGACCGCGATCTCGCCCTCGCTGCCGACGCGGCCGGCCTCCAGCTCGTCTACGAGATGCCGGAGATGACGCTCCCCGAGAGGCTGGAGCCACCCGAGCTCCCCCCTGGGGCCGAGCTGCGCCGGCTCACCACGGTCGAGCAGGTGCCCGGCTTCTGGCAGGTCGCGACTACCTCCTACGCAGACATCGGCTTCCCGCCAGAGGTCTTCGCCGGCTACACAAACCACGCCGGCCTGCTCGCCGAGAACGTCGTCGCCTTCCTCGCCCTGCTCGACGGCCAGCCGGTCGGCATCGCGATGACGATGGTCGGTCACGGCGTCGCCGGCATCTACTGGGTCGGCAGCCTCGAGCAGGCGCGCGGCAGGGGCATCGGCCGGGCGGTGACCGCGGCCGCGACCAACGCCGGCTTCGACCTCGGGGCCGACCTCGCCTCGCTGCAGGCATCGCCGATGGGCAAGCCGATCTACGAAGCGATGGGCTACGAGACCGCCTTCGAGTACCAGATGTTCATGTCGCCGGCGCCCTGAGCCCGCGCTGTCGATGAGCGTGCTCAGGCCGGAAAGTCGTCCGGAAGGAGTCGAAAGGGGCGCCCGCCCGGTCCGCGCATTGCCCGGAAGTGGCGCCGGTCGAAGGTGAGCACGTCGGCAGTTCCGTGGCGCTCGGCCAGAACGACGATCGAGGCGTCGGCGAGTCCGATACGGAGATCGGCGTAGCGGCGCATGACCTCGGCGGCCCGCTCAATGTCGGCGCGACCGAACTCGGCAAGCTCGTAGGCGCCCTCGGCAATCTCGGCGAGGAGGGCGAGCTGCGCGCCCTGGCCGCGCCGCGTGCCAAGCATGTAGTCCAACTCGGCGAGCACGAACGGTGAGAGCAGGAACGGCCCGCTCACCTCGTCGACGACCCGCGTGACGTCGGCATGGTGCCGGGCCGTCGAACTGACCAGCTGCAGCACCGCATTTGTGTCGACCAGGATCAATCGTCACCAAATCCCTCGAGCGCTTCATCGGCCCGTTCAGGGTCGTCGAGCAGCGGGTCGTTGAGGGCAAAAAGCGCCTGCGGCTTGCGCCGCCGCGGTCGGTGCTCCTCGATCACACGATCGACGCCCCCCCGGATCAGCTCTGCCTCGCTGAGAGCGGTGCGCGCCGCGATCTCCTCCAGTTGGCGCTTTTGGTCGTCACCTAGATAGACGGTCGTCCGTTTCACGCCATACATCGTGACATACGCAGCCTCCATCCTTCCCCCAAGGCCAGGGAGAGATGATTCTCTCCCCCTCCAGTGGCCTCGCCGACTGGCCAGTCAACCAGGGCGGTTGGTTCCTTGTAGCCTCCCGAGCCGAATTTCACTGAATCCATAAGGAGAGAGCGACTGATGGGACTTCTTGACGGTAAAGCGGCGATCGTTACCGGATCGGCGCGCGGGATCGGCCGGGCGACCGCCGAGATGTTCGTCCGCGAGGGCGCCAAGGTGCTGATCAACGACCTCGACGCCGACGTCGCCGAACAGGCGGCAAGCGAGATCGACGGCGAGACCGCCGTCTTCGCCGGCGACCTGACAGAGACGGACGCTGCCGACAAGCTGGTCGCGGCCGCGGTCGACGCCTTCGGCTCGGTCGACATTTGCGTCAACAACGCCGGCTACACCTGGGACAGCGTCGCTCACAAGATGACCGACGAGCAGTTCCAGGCGATGCTCGACATCCACACGATCGTGCCCTTCCGCGTCGCCCGCGCGCTCGCGCCGCACTGGCGCGAGGCCGCCAAGGCCGAGCGCAACGAAGGCGTGGAGGTCTTCCGCAAGATCGTCAATACCTCCTCGACCTCGGGGATGATGGGCAACGCTGGCCAGGTCAACTACTCGGCGGCCAAGATGGGCGTCGTCGGCCTGACCAAAACGCTGGCCAAGGAGTGGGGCCAGTTCAAGATCAACGTCAACGCGGTGGCCTTCGGCTTCGTCGAAACCCGCCTCACCGCGGCCAAGGAGCAGGGCGGCGAGATGACCGCTCCGGGCGGCGAGAAGATCGAGCTCGGCATCCCCGAGCAGATGCGGGCGATGGCCTCAGCGATCATCCCGCTCGGCCGTCCCGCCACCC
>Ga0207661_10000759_pt1 | contig 20992 bp, 20 predicted proteins | sample KBSC713LmetaG_FD_184337 | JGI IMG/M metagenome (GOLD analysis project Ga0207661, IMG submission 184337) | Corn rhizosphere microbial communities from Kellogg Biological Station, Michigan, USA - KBS C7.1-3L metaG (SPAdes) (version 2) | ecosystem: Host-associated > Plants > Roots > Rhizosphere ...
CACGTCCTCGACCTCGACACCGAGCGCCCGCACCGCGGCGATCGTCGCCTCGGTGTCGGCGGAGCGGCCGAAGCCCGTGACGTGCGTCTCGTCGTCGCAGATCGCTCCGAGGAGGACCGCGCGGTGCGAGATCGACTTGTCTCCGGGGACGGCGATGTGCCCGACGAGCCGCGCGACGGGCTCGATCTCGAGGCCGCTCACTCCTCGATCACCGGCGCTGCGACGACGCCGTAGCCCTGGCCTTCGAGCAGCCGGATCGCCCGCTCGGCCTCGCCCTCGCCCGACACGAGCACGGTCAAAGTGCCTCCGCGCTCGCTCGAGACGTGGTCCATCTCGAAGTCCTCGACGTTGATCCGCTCGGCGCCGAGCGCATGGAAGATCCCCGCGAGCACGCCAGGGCGGTCGGGGATGTGGATGCGGAGGCGCTGGAGCGTGCCGGGATCGGCGAAGGCGGTCTCCAGCAGGCGCCGCCGATGCGCGCTCGCCTCGCCGATCCAGCGGGCGAGAAACCCCGCGTCGCCATCGGCCAGCGCCCGCTCGACCTGCTCGAGTGCGCGCCGCTGCTCGGCGAGGGCGAGCCCGAGCGCCTCGCGGTTGTCGAGGAAGATGTCGACCCAGATCCGCGGGTTCGCACCCGCGATCCGGGTCATGTCCCGCAGGGAGCCGCCCGCCGCCTGGAGCGGGTCGTGGCCGTCGATCCGCGTCGAGCCCGTCTGGTTCAAGAGCACGTTCGCGAGCACATGCGGAAGGTGACTCGTCAGGCCGACGAGCCGGTCGTGCGCGTCCGGTCCGATCGCGACGGGCCGGGCACCGAGCGCGCTGACGAAGCCGTGCAGGAGCCGCAGGCGCTCGGGGGGGGTCGCTGCCGTCGGAGTCAGGAACCAGATCGCGCCCTCGAAGAGCTCCGCCGCGGCGCGCCCTGGGCCGCGCGTCTCTGCGCCACAGATCGGGTGGCCGCCGATGAACCGGTCGTCGGCCGCCGCCGCGGCGCACACGGGCCGCTTCGTCGAGCCGACGTCCGTGACAGTCGCTTCCCTCGACGCGTGGCCGAGAACGTCCTGCACCGTCTGCGGAAGCTCGCCGACGGGCGCGGCGACGAGCACGAGATCGGCGTCAGCGACGGCCGTGACGAGGTCTCGCATCGGCTCCACGGCGCCCCGCTCCGCCGCGAGCGCGAGCGCCTCGCTGTCCGGGTCCCAGCCGGTCACCGCCGGCACGCCGGCACGGCGCGCACCGAGAGCGGCCGAGGCGCCGATCAGCCCCGTGCCCACGACGGCGAGTCGCTGAACCTGCTGGGAGCTCACGTGCTCGACCTGGGTCGGAGATCGCCGTCGGCGATCACGCCGCCCGCATCAGCTCCGCCACGCGGAAGGCGAGGTCGAGCGACTGCCGCGCGTTCAGGCGCGGGTCGCAGAGCGTCTCGTAGCGGGTATCGAGCTGCTCCTCGAGCACTTCCTCGGAGCCGCCGAGGCACTCCGTGACGTCCTCTCCGGTGACCTCCAGATGCACACCGCCGGGCCACGTCCCCGCCTCGCGGTGCGCCGCGAAGAATCCCTCGATCTCCCCGAGCACGTCGTCGAAGCGACGCGTCTTGATGCCCGAAGGGGTGACGAACGTGTTCGCGTGCATCGGGTCGCAGACCCACAGGACCGGTACCCCGCTCTCGCGGACGGCGCGGATCAGCGGCGGCAGCGCCTCGCCCACGCGACCGGCGCCGAGGCGAGTGAGCAACGTCAGGCGTCCCGGGACTCTCCGCGGGTTGAGCCGTTCGCAGAGCGCGACCAGCTCGTCGGGGGTCGCGCCCGGCCCGACCTTCGCGCCGACAGGGTTGTCGACGCCGGCGAGGAACTCGACGTGCGCGCCGTCGGGGTCGCGCGTGCGCTCGCCGACCCAGAGGAAGTGGGCCGAGCACGCGTACCAGTCGCCTGTCGTCGAGTCTCGCCGTGCAAGCGGCTCCTCGTAGTCGAGCAGGAGCGCCTCATGGCTCGTCCAGATGTCCACCTCGTGGATCGCGTGCTCGTCTCCCAGGTCGATGCCGATCGCCTGCATGAACCGGAGCGCGCGGCCGATCTCGTTCGCGATCACCTCGTAGCGCCGACCCTCGAGGGAGCTCGTGACGAACTCCTGGTTCCACGTGTGCACCTGGGTGAGGTCGGCGAAGCCACCTTTCGTGAACGCACGGAGCAGGTTGAGGGTGGAGACCGCCTGGTAGTAGGCCTGCACCATCCGCTCCGGGTCGGGGACGCGCGCCTCGAGCGTGGGCTCGTCCGAGTGCACGGCGTGGCCGCGGAACGTGGGCAGCTCGACCCCGTCGACGAGCTCGGTCGGCGCCGATCGCGGCTTTGTGAACTGCCCGGCGATCCGCCCCACCTTGACGACGGGCAGCGTCGCGCCGTATGTGAGCACCGCCGACATCTGGAGGATCACCTTGAGCCGCTCGCGGATGGCGACGGCCGACACCTGGCGGAACGACTCGGCGCAATCGCCGGCCTGCAGCAGGAACGCCCGACCCTCGACCGCCTCCGCGAGCGCGTGCTGGAGCGCCCGCGCCTCGCCCGCGAAGACGAGCGGCGGCAGCTGTCCAAGACGCTCGCGCACCGCCTCGACAGCGGCCGGGTCCGGCCAGTCGGGCTGCTGCAGCGCAGGCAGCGTGCGCCACGAAGCGGGTGTCCATGGCTCCGTCACCGACATGCGGCGAGTGTATCCGGCGGTTTCTGGCGCTTTGCGCCAGAAACCGCTAGAAAAGCGGGGTGACCGGAATCGACCGCTTTTCGCTCTTCTGGCGAGTCGCGCCGTCCGTGTCAACCTGCGGCCGCAAGGGCGTCTAGCACTCCTTTCGGTCGCCGAAGGCGAGCGAAAGGAGTGCTGTGAGGGTCTTCTCGGGCATCCAGCCCACCGGCGACAAGCATCTCGGCAACTACATCGGAGGGTTCCGCCAGTACGCGCGCACGCAGGAGCTCGGAGAGGCGTTCTTCTGCATCGTCGACCTCCACTCGATCACGGTCGAGTACGACCCGAGCGACCTGCACGAGAAGACCCTCGACCTGTTCGCGATGCTCGTCGCGACCGGGCTCGACCCCGAGCGCTCGACGGTGTTCGCGCAGAGCCACGTGACCGCCCACGCCGAGGCGAGTTGGCTGCTCTCCTCCGTCACGAGCTACGGCCAGCTCGGCCGGATGACACAGTTCAAGGACAAGGCCGACCAGCGCGAGTTCGTGTCGTCGGGCCTGTTCACGTACCCGGTGCTGATGGCGGGCGACATCCTGCTCTACCAGACCGACCGGGTCCCGATCGGCGACGACCAGCGCCAGCACCTCGAGCTCGCGCGCGACGTCGCCCAGCGCTTCAACGCCCGCTTCGGTGAGACGTTCGTGGTTCCGGAAGGCATCTACCCCGAGGTCGGGGCGCGGATCATGGATCTCCAGGAGCCGACGAAGAAGATGTCGACCACGGGCGGGAGCGAGCAGGGCACGGTGCGGCTGCTCGACGAGCCCGACGCGATCCGGAAGAAGTTCCGCTCGGCGGTGACCGACTCCGGGCGGGAGATTCGCCGTGCGGACGACAAGCCCGGCGTGACGAACCTCGTGGACATCCTCTCGGTCGCCACCGACCGCGCCCCGGAAGAGGTCGAGCAGGCGTACGACGGCGTCGGCTACGGCGACCTCAAGCGCGACGTCGGCGAGGCCGTCGTCGAGCTGCTCTCACCAGTCCGCGAGCGCTACCTGGAGCTGCGGGCGGACGAGCCGGAGCTCCTTCGCCTGCTCGCCGTCGGGGCCGAGAAGGCGCAGACGGCCTCGGCGCCGACGCTCACGGCGATGTACGAGCGAATGGGCTTCGTGATGCTCTAAAGAGCTCGTGTCAGCCTGTACGTCGTGCTCGCGACGCGCGTCCGGTTCGAGGAGGACGCCCTACAGGCCGACGCGGCGCCGCAGCGACGCGATCTCGGTGCCGGTCAGGTCGCGCCAGTCCCCGGGCCGGAGCCGTCCGGGGCCGAGGCCCGCGTAGCGGGAGCGACGGAGCTTCAGGACGGGATGCCCGACCGCCTCCAGCATCCGCCGCGCCTGGCGGTTGCGGCCCTCGTGCAGCACGAGCTCGAGCCTCGACGGACCGAGGCGGCTGACCCGGGCCGGCGAGGTCGGGCCGTCCTCGAGCTCGACGCCGTCCGCGAGGCGGCGTAGCACGTCGTCGCCCGGCTCTCCCACCACGTCGGCGACGTAGGTCTTCTCGACCCCGTAGCGCGGATGAGCGAGCCGGTGCGCGAGCGGCCCGTCGTTCGTCAGGAGCAGGACTCCCGTCGTGTCGCGGTCGAGCCGACCGACGGGGACGACCCTCACGTCCCCGCCGACGAGGTCGACGACCGTGGGTCTGCCCTGTGGGTCGCGGGCCGTCGTGATCGTGCCGCGCGGCTTGTTGAGCAGCACGTGGCGCAGGCGCTGGGCGCCGATCACGCGGCCGTCGACCCGGACGTCGTCGGCCCGCTCGACGAAGGTGTTCAGCTCGCCGCGCGCGCCGTTCACCGTCACGCGTCCTGCCTTGATCAGCCCGTCCGCGCCGCGCCGAGAGGCGACCCCTGCCCGCGCGAGATAGGCGTTCAGGCGCATCGCGCGCCATTCTCGCCGGTACGCTCCGGCCCGTGACCGACCACCCCGAGCTCACGCGTCGGCTCGCTGACCTCGTGGTCGGGTATGGCGCGAACGTCCAGCCGGGCCAGATCGTCGGGGTGACGACCTATACGGGCAAGGAAGCGCTCACCCGCGAGGTCGCGCGCGCCGCGTACGAGCGGGGCGCCCGGTGGGTCGACGTGGTCACCTTCGATCCCTGGGTCAAGCGCGAGCGTCTCGCGCGCGCGGACGAGTCGACGCTCGAGTACATCCCGCCCTGGATGATCGATCGCCTCGAGTGGCTCTCGGACGAGCGGGCCGCGCGCGTGACGCTCAACGGCCCCGCCGCCCCGGACTCGCTCGTGGGGATCGACCCGGCCCGGGCGGGGCGTGACGTGCTCCCCTATCTGCCGCGTACCGGCGAGATCGTCAACGAGCAGACGACGAACTGGTGCGTCGCCCCGGCGCCGACGCCCGCCTGGAGTGCGCTCGTGTACCCGGAGCTCGACGCGGACGCCGCGTACGACCGTCTCTGGGAGGAGATCGCCTTCATCTGCCGTCTCGACAGCGCCGATCCCGAGGCGGCCTGGCGTGACCGGGCACGGGCGCTCGAAGGCGCCGCGACGCGGCTCACGGAGCGGCGGTTCGACGCGGTCCACCTGCGCGGGCCCGGCACCGACGTGACGATCGGCCTCTTCCCGACGTCCGTCTGGCACGCCGCGGACTTCGAGACGATCGACGGCCTTCGCCACTTCCCGAACATCCCGAGCGAGGAGATCTTCACCACGCCCGACCCGCTGCGCGTGGACGGGCACGTGACCGCGACCCGGCCGCTCGAGCTGTACGGCACCCTGATCGACGGCATCCGCGTCGAGTTCGAGGGCGGGCGAGCGGTGCGCATCGACGCCGACCGCGGCGCGGACGCGATGCGCGCGGTCGCCGCGAAGGACGACGGCGGCTCGTTCCTCGGTGAGCTCGCGCTCGTCGACGGCGAGGGGCGGATCGGGCCGCTCGGCACGGTCTTCTACGAGACGCTGATCGACGAGAACGCCGCGAGCCATATCGCACTCGGGAGCGGGTACACGCTCGGCGTCGAGTCAGACGAGGACCGCGAGCGGGTCAACCGGTCCGAGATCCACGTGGACTTCATGATCGGCTCGCCCGAGCTCGACGTCGACGGGATCACCCGCGGCGGCGACACTGTGCCGCTCTTGCGGAACGGCGCCTGGCAGGTGTGACGGCCGCTGCGACCGCGAGAGCGGGCGCCTTCAGGGATGTGCCCCGCCGTAGGCGGGGATCAAGCGGCGGGATTCCGCTCCTGCGGAATCCCGCTTCGCGGACAAGGTTCAGACCGGTGGTTCTGGGTCGTACTGGATGTACCGGCGCACGTCTTTCGCGCGTTCGACCGAGTGGAGACGTGCGACGAGGTGGAGGGCCATGTCGATCCCCGCCGAGACCCCTGCGGCCGTGATGATCTCGCCGCTGTCGACGAACCGGTCGTCGGGCCGCACCTCGACGGTGGGCTCGAGCTCGGCGAGCGTCTCGAGGCTACCCCACCAGGTCGTAGCCGGTCGGTCACGCAGCAGTCCGGCGGCGGCGTAGACGAGGGCGCCGGTGCAGACGCTCGTCATCAGCGTCCCTTTCTCTCGCAGCCCGCGGAGCCGCGCGAGCACCTCCGGGTCGGCCAGCTCGCGCCTCGTCCCGACGCCGCCGGGATACACGAGCACGTCGATCCCCGGCGCGGTGTCCCAGGTGTGGTCGGCCGCGACGCGGAGACCCTTCGCGCACTGGACAAGGCCGGTCGTATCCGCCACCGTGAAGACCGTCACCCCGTCGTCCGGATGCTGCATCGCCCAGGCGGCGAGCACCTCCCAGGGACCGGCGAAGTCGAGCTCCTCGACCCCCTCGAAGACGGCGATCGCGATGCTCGTCACGACGCGCGGGCGCCCGCGACCTCGAGCAGCCGCTCGCGCAGCTCCTCGGCGTCTGCGCCGAGGTCGTCGAGCCGCGGGAGCTCCGCGAGACTGTCGAGGGCGAAGACCCGCTCGAAGAGCGGCGTCGCCCTGTAGCGCACCGCGCCGCCCGGCCCCGCCTCACGGCCCGCCTCGGCGATGAGACCGCGCTCCACGAGTGACGCGACGGTCGAATCCGCCGCCACGCCGCGGATCCGGGCGATCTCCGGGCGTGACACGGGCCCGGTGTAGGCGACGATCGCCAGCGTCTCGAGCGCCGCCTGCGAGAGCCCTCGCTCGACCGGCCGCTCGAACAGGCGACTGCAGGCCTCCGCCGCCACGCGCGCTGCCCGGAAGGCGTAGCCGCCCGCCACCCGTTCCAGCACGATCCCGCTCCGCCCCTCGCGGTACCGCTCGGCGAGCAGGCCGAGCGCGGTCTCGATTCGCTCGACGTCGTCCTCGGTCGCGTCCGCGAGCTGCTCGACGGTGAGCGGCTGCGACGCGACGACCAGCAGTCCCTCGAGCGTACGAGCGAGCGAGTCGATCGGGCTCTCGGCGATGCTGTCGCGGGAGATCAGGCGGAGCGGACGGTCCACTGCGGGATCCTTTCCTTCTCGGGACGGGTGACACGGATCGGTGCGAACGGCGCAGCCTGCGCGAGCGCGACCTCGCCGCTCTTGCGAAGCTCGAGGAGCGCGAGGAACGCGACGGCCTGCTCGACCCGCGAGAGCCCCGCGACCTCCCCGTCGAAGTCGAACACCGAGCGTCGGCGGAGGACGGCGCGGAAGCGCTCGAGGAACTGCGCGACGGGCGGGAAGCGAAGGGCCATGTGCGAGAGGGATACCTTCGGCGGCGGCTCGGCCAACCCTGCGAGCGCCGCTGCGAGCAGTGTGGGATCCTGCGCGGCGAGCCGACGCTCGGCGCGCGGTGCCAGTGGCGCCGGGCCGAGACGGAAGTAGCGGTCGCGCTCCTCCGCGAGTCGTTCGCGCAGCCAGCCCGCCGCCTCCTTCATCCGCCGGTATTCGGCGAGTCGCCTCGCGAGCTCCTCGGCCGCCTCTTCGGGCTCGAGCTCGGCGAGCTCCGCGCCCTCGTCGGGGAAGAGCTGCCGCGCCTTGATCTCGAGCAGCGCCGCGACGAGGACGAGGAACTCGCCGCACGCGTCGAGGTCGATCCGGTCGGTCGCGGTCAGGTGCTCGACGAACGCCACGACGATCGCCGCGATGTCGATCTCCGCGGGCTCGAGCTGCTCTTTGAGGACGAGCGTCAGCAGGAGGTCGAACGGCCCCTCGAAGGCATCGAGGTCCAGCTCGAGATCGCGAACCGCCGACGCCACGGGCGCGAATCTAGCTTGGCGGTCGGACGCGTCTCTCGCGCGGAACGGCCATCCGCCGCTTCGGCTTGCTCGGCCTCGTCTTTCCCCGGCTGCGTGGCGCGGTCGTACGGTCGCGCTGGGAGAGGACGTACCACATCACGCCCACCACGATGCCGATCAGCGAGACCCACGCGTTGAGTCGGAGCCCCGCGATGTGATGTGCGGGGTCGACGCGCAGCAGCTCCTCTCCGAACCGCCCGACGCAGTAGAGGGCGATGTATGCGGCGAAGACGCCGGGCGGACGCGGCCTGAAGCGCCGTTCGATCACGTAGACGAGCACCGCGGCTGCGGCGAAGTCCCAGATCAGCTCGTAGAGGAAGGTCGGGTGGAACGTCGCCGAGTCGAGGTAGGCGACCGGACGGTTGATCGGGTCGATCTCGAGGCCCCAGGGCAGGTCGGTCGGCTTGCCGAAGAGCTCCTGGTTCCACCAGTTGCCGAGCCGCCCGATGCCCTGGGCGAGGAGGAGCCCGGGCGCGAGGCAGTCGGCGAGGAGCCACACGTCCGCCCCGGCGCGCTTCGCGACGATCCCGCCGACGAGGCAGCCGAGCGCGATACCGCCCCAGACGCCGAGCCCGCCTCGCCAGATCGCGAACGGCCCCCACCACGTATCGGGCACCTCGTCCCAGCTCGTGATCACGTGGTACAGACGCGCGCCGACGATCCCGGCCGCCACACCCCAGACGGCGCAGCGGAAGATCAGGTCCCAGTCCCCGCCGCGATTGACCCAGCGGCGCCCTGCCACGTACGTGCAGACGGCGATCGCGACGAGCAGCGTCAGCCCGTACATGTGGATCGTCAGCGGACCGATCTCGACGGTGCCGGAGCTCGGCGAGGGGATCGACGCGAGGAAGCTCACCGCCGACGCATTCTGCCTACGGTCGTCGAGCGGGGCTCAGGCTACGCGGGGGACGGCCGCGAACTACAACGCATCCGCATGCAGACGCTCGCCGAGGCTCTGCATGACCTTGACCGAGAGGGACGGCACCTGCTCGAGCAGGCGGGTGAAGGCGCGGTCGGTCACGACGAGCAGTCGCACGGGAGACGTCGCTGTCACGGTCGCCGTCCGCGGGCGATCGACGACGAGCGCGATCTCTCCGATGAAATCGCCGGCGCCCAGCTGGTTGATCGTCTTCCCGCCGCGCGTCACCTCGACGGTGCCGTCTGCGACGACGATGAACTCCCTTCCGCGCTCGCCCTCGCGGATCAGGGTCGCGCCCTCGGCCAGGTCGAGCTCGTCGGCGAGCTGCGCGACCTGCTGGAGCTCCGCCTTCGAGCACCCGGCGAACAGCGGGACGTTCCTCAGCAGCTCGATCTTCGCATCCTTGTGGAGCACCCGACGATCCTACGAGTGTCGCGGTGAGCACCGCAAGTGCGGATGCGAGGCAGGAATCACCGAGGTTTAACAGCATGTTCACGGGGCTAACCCATTTCCCAGACCTCTGTGGCGTAGAACACGAGAACCGCACAGAGGCTCGATCCGAATAACGGACAAAGCACCTTCGTTGAAGAGGTAGAGGCAGAGATGACCACGGCACACGTCACAGAGCTGGACTGGGAGGTCGACCGCGTCGAGCAGTGGCGCCTCGCGTCGCTGGAGCGCGCCGGCTACGACCTCGAGTCCGCCGCCGTGCTCGCCGCATCGCCCGAGGTCGACCTCCATCGCGCAGTGACGCTGGTCGAGCAGGGCTGCTCCGTCGATCTGGCGCTTCGTATCCTCCTCTGAGGGCGTCTTCTCTGAGGGCCTCTTCGCCCGGCGGGCTGCGTCCCGACGAGCAAGAGAGGTAGTTGCGGCGGCGAAGCCGACGCCTTCAGGGATCTGCCCCGCCGCAGGCGGGGATCAAGCCGCAGGAATCCGCGCGAGCGGATTCCTGCCTGGCGAGCAAGTCGGGGATCTGCCCCGCCGCAGGCGGGGATCAAGCCGCAGGAATCCGCTCCTGCGGATTCCTGCCTGGCGAGCAAGTCACAGCACGGATGCGCCGCCGAGGAGCGAGCGCGCCTCGGCGAGGAAGTCCGCATCCGGGCGGACGCGGTACTCGGGCCCGAGGGCGTACGTCTTCGGGCCCTCGGAGGTGTCGAGCGACAGATAGACGGGCGACTCACCCGGGAACTCGCGAACGAGGCGCGCGAGCTCGCGGATGACCCCCGCGGGCGCTTCGCGCGCGTCGAGGAGGAACCGCACCTCGGTCCGCTCGGTGACGGCCTCGAATGCGGAGACGTCCATCGCGACGAGCTTCGTCTCGCCCTGCTGCTTGTGGTCGACCCGGCCCTTGACGACGAGGATCCGATCGGCCACGCAGAGCTCGCGGGCCGCCTGGTACGTCGAGTTGAAGACGACCACCTCGGCCGAGCCCGTGGGGTCGTCGAGCGCGAGGAACACCATCGGCTCGCCCCGCTTGGTCGTGACCTGCTTCGTGTCCGTGACGATCCCGCCCACCGTGACGACCTCTCCGTCGCGACGTCGCTCCAGCTCCGCGAGGGACGCGTCCGTCTTGCGGCGCAGCTGGTCGCGGACGCCCGACAGCGGGTGCTCGGAGACGTACAGCCCGAGTGTCTCCTTCTCGAGTCGCAGGAGCTCGTCCTTCGTGAACTCGCCCGAGGGGACCGCGGGATGATGCAGTGACGACGGGCTGGCGCTTTCGACGGAGTCGAAAGCGCCATCGAACAGCGACGATTGCCCGATCAATCGGTCCTGCGCGAGCTTCTGGCCGTGCGCGAGCGCCTGCTCGAGCACTGCGAGCATCCCCATGCGCGAGGCGCCCGACGAGTCGAGCGCGCCGCATTTCACGAGCGACTCGAGCGACCGCTTGTTCACGACCTGCGGGTCGACGCGCTCTGTGAAGTCCCAGATCGACTCGAACGGCCCGCCCTCCTCGCGCGCGGCGACGATGCGTTGCGCCGCGGTCTCGCCCACGTTCTTCACCGCGTTGAGCCCGAAGCGGATCTTGCCCTCGACGACGGCGAAGTCGACCGCGGACGAGTTCACGTCGGGCGGCAGCACGTCGATCCCCATCTCGTCGCACGCGTTGACGTAGAACGGGACGCGGTCCTTCGTGTTCATCACGCTCGAGATGAGCGCCGCCATGTACTCGCAGGGATGGTTCGCCTTCAGCCAGGCCGTGCGGTAGGCGATCAGCGCGTAGCAAGCGGCGTGCGCCTTGTTGAACGAGTAGTCCTGCGACGACTCCATGTCCTTCCAGAGCTGGTCGGCGACCCCGGGCGGCACGTCGTTGGCGGCGCAGCCGTCGAGGAACTTCCCCTTGAGCGACGCCATCAGCTCGTGGATCTTCTTGCCGATCGCGCGGCGCAGCGTCTCGGCCTCCGCGGGCTCGAACCCTGCGAGCTGCTTTGCGATCTGCATGTACTGCTCCTGGTAGATGCAGATCCCGTAGGAGTCGCCGGTGATCGACGCAAGGCGCGGATCGATGTACGTGACCGCCTCCCGGCCGTTCTTCCGCGCCGCGTAGGTCGGGATGTACTGCATCGGGCCCGGCCGGTACAGCGCGACGAGCGCGATCAGATCCTCGAACTCCGTCGGTTTGACCGAGCGCAGGGCGTCTCGCATCCCCGACGACTCGAACTGGAAGACCCCCGTCGCGTCGGCGCGCGCCAGCATCTCGTAGGTCTTCCGGTCGTCGAGCGGGATCGTCCCGATGTCGACGCCGCCGATCAGCTCGACGGCCTTGTCGATCACGTCGAGGTTCCGGAGGCCAAGGAAGTCGACCTTCAGCAGGCCGAGCGCCTCGACGTTCTTCATCGAGAGCTGCGTGACGACCTCGGCCTCCGGCCCCTTCTGCTGGAGCGGGACGACGTCGATCAGCGGCTCCGCGCCGATCACGACGCCGGCCGCGTGGATCGAGTCCGCTCGGGTCAGCCCCTCGAGCGGGCGGGCGAGGTCGACGATCTCCTTCGCGACCGGGTCCTCCGCCACCGCCCGCCCGAGCTCCGCTCCGGGCTTGAGGGCCTCCTCGAGCGTCTGCCCCGGTCCCTCGGGGACGAGCTTCGCGATCCGGTCGACGACGCCGTAGGGGATCTCCAGCACCCTGCCCGCGTCGCGCAGCGCGGCCCGCGCGGCCATCTTCGAGAACGTGATGATCTGAGCGACACGGTCGCGTCCGTATTTCTCGGCCACGTAGTTGATGACCCGCTCGCGGCCCTCGACGGCGAAGTCGATGTCCATGTCGGGCATGTCCTTGCGCGCCGGGTTGAGGAAGCGCTCGAACAGGAGGCCGTACCGCAACGGGTCGATGTCCGTGATCTCCAGGCAGTACGCGGCGAGCGAGCCCGCCGCCGAGCCGCGGCCGGGCCCCACCGAGACCCCGTTCCGCTTGGCGAAGCCGATGAAGTCCGCGACGATCAGGAAGTAGTCCGCGAAGCCCATCTCGCGGACGGTCTTGAGCTCGAACCGCAGCCGCTCGTCGAGCTCCGGCGAGGACGAGCCGTAGCGCTTGACGAGGCCGCGCTCGCAGAGCTCGACGAGGTACTCGAAGGCGTCGCGTCCATCGGGCACCGGGAACTTCGGCAGCCGGATCCGCCCGAGCTCGAGCTCGACGTTGCACCGCTCCGCGACCTCGAGGCTCCGCCGGAGCGCCTCCTCGTGGCCCGGGAAGTCGAGCGCCATCTCGTCGGGCGTCTTGAAGTAGAACTCGTCGGCGCCGAAGCGCCAGCGATCGGGATTCTTGAGCGAGTCGCCGGACTGGATGCAGAGAAGCGCGTCGTGGCTGTGCGCATCCGCCGCGTCCAGGTAGTGCACGTCGCCCGTCGCCACGAGTGGCAGACCCAGCCGCTCGGCGAGACCGGGGAGGCCGTGGAACGCGGCCTGCTGTGCCTCGAGCCCGACGTTCTGCAGCTCGACGTAGGTCGAGTCCCGGCCGAAGATCTGGGAGAGGCGGTCGAGCTCGGCGAGCGCGTCTTCCTCGCGGTGCTCGGAGAGGGCCCGCGAGACGCGCCCGGACAGGCAGCCGGAAAGGGCGATCATCCCCTGTGCGTAACGCTCGAGCAGCTCCCAGTCGACGCGCGGCTTGTAGTAGTAGCCCTCGAGGTAGCCGAGCGAGCAGAGCCTCACGAGGTTCGCGTAGCCGGTCGAGTCGGCGGCGAGAAGCGTGAGGTGGGCGTGCCCCTTCGTCTGCACCTTGCGGTCGTCGACGACGTACACCTCGCAGCCGAAGATCGGCTTCACCCCCTGCGTCTGCGCCGCCTTGTAGAGGTCGATCGCGCCGGCCATCGACCCGTGGTCGGTGAGCGAGACGGACGGCATCTCGAGGTGCGCCGCCTTTTCCGCGAGCGCCGGGATCCTGCAGGCTCCGTCGAGGATCGAGTACTCGGAGTGGACGTGCAGGTGGACGAACGGAGCGCTCACGGGAAGGCCATCCTAGTTCTGCGGTCCGCTGGACAAACCGTCCGTTTCTGCCGATAACCGGTATATGCGGCGGATTCCGATCTCACTCAAGCTGATCGCGACGGTCAGCCTCCTCGCAGAGGCGACTGCCGCGGCGCTCGTCTTCTGGCACACCGGCCCCCGGGCTCGCTGAGCCGTTCGGGAGACGAGGTTTGACCTCACCCGCGCGGGTCCATGATCCGCGTGGATGATTCTCGTCACCGGCGCCACCGGGTTCGTCGGCGGCCACGTCGTGGCTGCCCTGGGTCGCGCCGGCAAGCAGGTCCGGTGCCTCGTCCGTGACCTGCGCACTGCAGCGAAGCCCGAGCTCGCCGGCTGCGCGCTCGTGGAGGGTGACATGACCGAGCCCGCGAGCCTCGCCTCGGCGGTGGAGGGCGTCGAGTGCGTCGTGCACCTCGTCGCGATCCGCCAGGGCAAGGCCGAGCAGTTCGAGCGGATCATGAGCCAGGGAACACGGGACCTCCTGCACGCAGCGCAGGCCGCAGGCGTCGGGCGCCTCGTCCTCATGAGCGCGCTCGGAGTCGACGAGCGGACGAAGAACCTCGTCCCCTACTACCACGCGAAGTGGGAGATGGAGGAGGCGGCCAAGGGCTCGTCCGTCCCGTTCGTGATCTTCCGGCCGAGCTTCGTCTTCGCCGCGGACGGGGGCATCCTGCCGACGTTCCGCAAGCTGGCGAGGCTCGCGCCGGTCACCCCGATCGCCGGCTCGGGGACGCAGCGGCTCCAGCCGATCTGGGCGGATGACGTCGCCGCCTACTTCGTCCGGGCGGTGGACGACGAGGCGGCGACCGGCGGGACGTTCGAGCTCGGTGGCCCCGACGTCGTCAGCTGGAACGAGCTCTGGGCGAAACTGAAACAGGCGATCGGGGTGCGTCGTCCGAGCGTCCACGTGCCCATGGCGTTCATGCGCGCGAACGCGCTCGTGACGGAGCGCCTGCCCGGGAACATCCCGCTCACCCGCGACCTCCTGAAGATGATGGAGGCGGGCGACAACGTCGTCACGGACGGCTCCGCGCAACGCGTGTTCCAGCTACCGCTCGTCTCCCTCGACGAGCAATTGCGCCGCGTGGCCTGATGGGCGAGCTTCACGCCGGCTGGCCGGTCGGGCATACTGGGCTGCGTCCCCGACGAAGGAGGTTGCGCGATGACAGAGCTTGCTTCCTCCCCGCCGCGCGCCGCGCGGCCCGTCGGCCGATAGCCACAGCACCGGAGACGGGCCTCTCACAACGGGCGCGCCGCCCTGCGTCCTGTCGCTAGTCCCGAGAGGAGACCATCACCGTGCACGACCTCACCGCCCTCGGCTGGGACGACGCCTTCGCCGAGGAATTCGAGCCCCACGCGCGGGCCGGCCTGATCCCCGGCCGCGTCGCCGTGCAGCACCGCGGCGCGTACGACGTTCTCACGGCCGAGGGCGAGCTCCGCTGCGACGTTGCGGGCCGCCTCTACGACGAGGCAGCGTCCCCGGCGGACCTGCCAGCCGTCGGTGACTGGGTCGCAGTCGCCGCCCGCCCCGGCGAGCGGGCCGGCACCGTCCAGGCGGTGCTACCCCGCCGCACGAAGTTCTCGCGGAAGACCGCGTGGCAGGCGGCCGAGGAGCAGGTGCTCGCGGCGAACGTCGACGTCGTGTTCATCGTCACGTCGCTGAACGAGGACCTGAACCTGCGCCGCCTCGAGCGGTACCTGATCCTCGCGCGTGAGAGCGGGGCGCAACCCGTCGTGCTGCTCACGAAGAGCGATCTCGCGAGCGATCCGGAAGGCGCGCGTGCCGCCGTCGAGGCGGTCGCGGCGGACGTGCCGGTGCACGTTCTCTCGAGCCTCACGGGCGAGGGGCTCGACGCGGTACGCGACGACCTCCGTCCCGGTGTCACCGCCGCGCTGCTCGGATCGTCCGGCGTCGGGAAGTCGACGCTCGTCAACACGCTCGCGGGCAACGAGCTGCTCGAGACGCAGGAGCTCCGTAGCGACGGGCAGGGCCGGCACACCACCGTCCGCCGGGAGCTCGTTCAGCTCCCCGGCGGCGCGCTCGTGATCGACGCGCCGGGGATGCGCGAGCTCCAGCTCTGGGTCGCCGACGAGGCGCTGGAGGAGACGTTCGACGACGTGACGTCCCTTTTCGAGCACTGCCGCTTCTCCGACTGCAGCCACGAGCGCGAGCCGGGCTGCGCCGTAAGGGCCGCGCTCGCAGACGGCACGCTCGCGCAGGAGCGCTGGGACAGCTACCTCAAGCTCGAGGCCGAGCTCGCGCACCTCGAGCGGCGACTCGACAAGCGGGCGCAAGCGGAGGAGCGCAAGCGCTGGCGAGCGCTCTCGAAGTTCCAGCGCGACGAGTCGCGGGCGAAGGGACGGCGCTAGGATCGGCTCGTGCCCACCGTCGGCGAGATCATGACCGCGGACGTGCTCGGGCTCGAGCCTGCGGCACCTCTCGTCGACGCGGCCAAGCGGATGCACGAGCGGAGGGTCGGCGCCGCCGTCGTGTCGGAACGCGACCGCCTAGTCGGGATCGTTACCGAGCGCGACATCCTCCGGGCGGTGGCGACCGGAGCGATCGGCGGATCGGTCGCCGACGCGATGACGCACGGGCCGGACACGATCGGCCCGGACGAGAGCGCGGGCCAGGCAGCCGCGCTGATGATCCACGGCGGCTTTCGGCACCTGCCCGTGATGCACGGAAGCACCGTGGTCGGGATGCTCTCGATCCGCGACCTCGTCCGCGTCTCGGTCGACGACGAGGCCCCGCGCGGCGTCTGAGCCGGTGCGGTTCACCCTCACCAACATCAAGCAGGACCTGGAGGACCTCGGCTCGAGGTTCGACGGTGCGCCCGACCTGGAGTTCCGCGCGGCGACCAAGGCCCTCGGACTCGAGCATTCGGCCCTGAGCTACCAGCGCGTCCCGCCCGGCTATCGCTTTCCGTACGGCCACACGCACATGAAGCAGGAAGAGGTGTACGTCGCCGTGCGCGGGAGCGGACGGATGAAGATCGACGATGAGATCGTCGAGCTCGAGAGATGGGACGCGGTGCGCGTTCCGCCCGGTGCGTGGCGAGGCTACGAGGCCGGGCCGGACGGACTCGAGCTCCTCGTCGTCGGCGCGCCCAATCTCGGCGAGGATCCGCGCGAAGACGTCGACGGCCGGCGCGACTGGTGGGCTGACTAGTCGCTAGCCGAACGCGGTCTCGCGCTCGGCCTGGCTCATCGACGAGCCGGCGTACCTCGAGGTGCCGTCCCCGAGGAGCTCGCGAGCTCCCGCGAGGAGCGCCCCGTACGCAGCGGAGGCGAGCAGGCTGCCGGTCGACACGCGTCGCACGCCAAGGCGCGCCAGCTCCGGCACCGGAGGCGCGGCGGGCGCGGCGAGGACGTTGACGGGCGCCGGCGCCGCCACCACGACCGCGGCGATCTGCTCGCTCGTCAGGATCCACGGCGCGTAGAGGCACTCGGCGCCGGCGTCGCGGTAGGAGACGAGTCGCGCGATCGTGTCGTCGAGGTCGTCGACGCCGCGCAGGTGGTTCTCGCAGCGGCCGGTGAGCACCAGCGGCGGGTCGAACGCCCGCGCCGCCGCGGCGGCCTCGCCCACGCGCTCGACCGCGAGCCCGACGTCCTCGATGCGGCCGTCCACCGGGTTCCAGTCCTCGATCGAGCACCCCGCGGCACCCGCTTCGCCAAGCAGGCGGACGGTCTCGGCGACCCCACCGGGGTCGTCCGGGAAGCAGCGCTCGCTGTCGACGTTGAGCGGCAGGTCGGTCGCGTCGGCGAGCGCGGCGACGTGCGCCACGAGCTCGTCACGCGTGACCTGCCCGTCCAACCGGCCGAGAGTCCACGCGAAGCCCGCGCTCGTCGTCGCGAGCGCCTCCGCGCCGACCGAGGCGAGAAGCTTCGCGGAGCCGACGTCCCAGGGGTTCGGCATCACGAAGGTTCCCTCGCGGGCGTGGAGCTCTGCGAAGCGGGCACGGCGTTCTGCGGACATCACTCCTCCCGGCCGACGGAGACCTCATCTTGCCGGGTGCCGGAGTACCGTGCCGCGTCCACCGAGGGAGAGGAGCGAGATGCAAGGTTCCGTCTGGCGGTTCACGGGCGACCCGGACGAGCTCGAGCGTGGCTACCTCCGCCTCGCGGAGCGGATCCCCGCGAGCAGGCACGTGCTCCACGCGGCGGCGAGGACGCCCGACGGCCTGCTGATCTTCGACACGTGCCCGTCCGAGGAGGCATTCCGCGCGTTCTTCGGCTCGGCGGACGTGCAGGCGCTGTTCGCCGAGGTCGGGCTCGTCGACGGCGTCGCCGAGGACTACCCGGTCGTCCGTGCCTACGCACAGCACGCCGAGATCGACTCGACGGCCTGGGACGGTTCTTAGAAGCTCAACGCTGCCACGGGGGAGCCGCGTCCGCGTCGATCCCATAGCGCTCGATCGCGCTCGCGACGACGGACGGCTCGATCGCACCCTCGTCGGCGAGCGCCTTCAGCGCGGCTACGGCGACATGATGGCGGTCGACCTCGAAGAACCGCCGCAGCGCGACGCGGTAGTCGCTCCGGCCGAAGCCGTCCGTGCCGAGCGCGACGTAGCGACCCCGCACGAACGGGCGGATCTGGTCGGCAAACGTGCGGATGTAGTCGGTCGACGCGACCGCAGGCCCCTTCCGGCCGGCGAGGCACTCTTCCACGTACGCGCGCCGCTGCGGCTCGGTCGGATGGAGACGGTTCCAGCGCTCGACCTCGAGCCCGTCTCGGCGCAGCTCGGTGAAGCTCGTCGCGCTCCACACGTCGGCGGCGACCGAGAAGTCGGAGGCGAGCAGCTCGGCGGCCGCCTCGACCTCACGGAGGATTGCCCCGGAGCCGAGGAGCTGGACGCGCGGCCCGTCGCTCTCGGGCGCCTCGTGCAGCAGGTACATGCCGCGGAGGATCCCCTCCTCTGCGCCCTCCGGCAGCGGCGGATGGGTATAGCCCTCGTTCAGCACGGTGAGGTAGTAGAAGACGTCCTCCTGCTCCGTGACCATCCGGCGGAGACCCTCGCGGACGATCACGCCCACCTCGTACGCGTACGTGGGGTCGTAGGCCACGCAGTTCGGGATCACCGACGCGAGGACGTGCGAATGGCCGTCCTCGTGCTGGAGCCCCTCGCCGTTCAGCGTCGTCCGGCCGGAGGTGCCCCCGAGCAGGAACCCGCGGGCGCGGCTGTCGCCGGCCGCCCAGGCGAGGTCGCCGACCCGCTGGAAGCCGAACATCGAGTAGAAGATGTAGAACGGGATCATCGTCACGCCGTGGTTCGCGTAGGCGGTTGAGGCTGCGAGCCAGGACGAGAACGCGCCGGGCTCGGTGATCCCCTCCTGGAGGATCTGCCCGTCGCGGTCCTCGTGGTAGTACATGAAGTCGCCTGCGTCCTCGGGCTGGTACAGCTGGCCGCGCGACGAGTAGATGCCGAGCTGGCGGAACATCCCCTCCATTCCGAACGTCCTCGACTCGTCGGGCACGATCGGCACCACCCGCGGGCCGAGCGTCTCGTCGCGCACGAGCGAGTTGAGGATCCGGACGAACGCCATCGTGGTCGAGTTCTCCCGGTCGCCGCTCCCCTCCAGCACGCTCGTGAAAGGATCCGGCGTCGGTAGCGGCTCGGCGTCGACATGCCGTGCGGGCAGGCTCCCGCCAAGCGCCCTCCGCCGCTCCAGTAGGTGCGCGAGCTCGGGACTGTCCTCGGCGGGGCGGTGGAAGAATGCGCCGGTCGCCTCCTCGTCGGTGAGCGGAATCCCGAGCCGGTCGCGAATCGCAAGGCGAGCCTCGTCGTTCATCGCCTTCTGCTGGTGCGTGATGTTGCGCCCCTCGCCGGCGACGCCCATCCCGTACCCCTTGATCGTCTTCGCGAGGATCACCGTGGGCTGGCCCGTGTGCCGGACGGCCGCGTGGTACGCCGCGTAGACCTTCTGCGGGTCGTGCCCGCCACGGCGGAGACCCCAGATCTCGTCGTCTGTCCAGTCCGCCACCATCGCCGCCGTCTCCGGGTACTTGCCGAAGAAGTGCTCGCGCACGAACGCGCCGTCGTTGGCCTTGAACGTCTGGTACTCGCCGTCGACGCACTCCTCCATCAGTCGGCGTAGCCAGCCGTCCTGGTCGGCGGCGAGCAGGGGGTCCCAGTTCGAGCCCCAGATCACCTTGATCACGTTCCAGCCGGCGCCGCGGAAGCTCGTCTCGAGCTCCTGGATGATCTTCCCGTTGCCGCGTACCGGCCCGTCGAGGCGCTGGAGGTTGCAGTTGACGACGAAGACGAGGTTGTCGAGCCTTTCGCGGCTCGCGAGCGAGATCGCACCCATCGACTCCGGCTCGTCCATCTCGCCGTCGCCCATGAACGCCCACACCTTGCGGTCGCCGCCGGGGACGATGCCACGCGCGTCCAGGTACTTCATGAAGCGCGCCTGGTAGATCGCCATCAGCGGGCCGAGTCCCATCGAGACGGTCGGGAACTGCCAGAAGTCCGGCATCAGCCACGGGTGCGGGTAGGACGAGAGCCCTCCGCCGCCGACCTCCTGGCGGAAGTTTCGGAGCTGCGCCTCGCTGAGCCGTCCCTCGAGGAACGCCCGCGCGTAGAAGCCGGGCGACGAGTGGCCCTGGAGGTAGACGAGGTCGCCGAGGTGATCCTCCGAGCGGCCGCGCCAGAAGTGGTCGAAGCCGACCTCGTACAGCGTCTCCGCAGACTGGTAGCTCGCGATGTGGCCGCCGAGCTCGTGCGACTCGGCATTCGCCTGGAGCACGATCGCGATCGCGTTCCAGCGGACGAGCGCCGTCGCCATCCGCTCGAGCTCCGCGTCGCCGGGCATCTCCGGCTCGTCTTCGGGGAGGATCGTGTTGACGTACGGCGTCGAGACCCCCGCACCCACCGAGACGCCGAGGTCCTGGGCGTGGTCGACGACCGTGTCGAGCAGCTCCCCCATCCGCCCACGTCCGTCGGCCGCGACGACCGCGTCGACGGACTCGAGCCACTCCTTGGTCTCGACGGGATCGGTGTCGTTCGTCTCCTGGAGCACGCTCTTAGCATGCCGGAGAGCCCGAGCTGACGGCCCGATCAGGCGGCTGTCGCCGGCTCGAGCGCGGAGCGCCGCGCGGCCTCGGCGAGAAGCCAGCGCAGCTCGTCGAGCGACCGCTCGTTCGCCTCGAGCTCCACGCCGCCGGCGCCGCGCGCGACGAGGCGCCGCCGCTCGGTGGTCAACTGCTGGATCTCCGAGATCAGACCGGCGACCTCTCGCCGGCCGTCACCTCGTTGGGCGAACGTGCTGGTCATCCCGCTCCTCCGGCGTCTCTTCCTCGACACGCCTACAGCATGGCGTGTCCTTCCCCTGACACTTCGGGGGAGCGCGCCAGGCGGATGGTGCGGCTACCCGTACCTTTCCCTTGCTCGCCAGGCGGGATTCGGCAGGAGCCGAATCCCGCGGCTTGATCCCCGCCTCCGGCGGGGCACACCCCTGAGCTTGTTCGCCAGGCGGGATTCGGCAGGAGCCGAATCCCGCGGCTTGATCCCCGCCTCCGGCAGGGCACACCCCTAAAGGCGTCGGCTTCGCCGCCGCAACCCTCGAGCTTGCTCGCCAGGCGGGAATCCGCAGGAGCGGATCCCCGCGGCTGATCCCCGCCTCCGGCGGGGCACACCCCTAAAGGCGTCGGCTTCGCCGCCGCAACCCCTCGAGCTTGCTCGCCAGG
>Ga0207661_10000761_pt1 | contig 20979 bp, 18 predicted proteins | sample KBSC713LmetaG_FD_184337 | JGI IMG/M metagenome (GOLD analysis project Ga0207661, IMG submission 184337) | Corn rhizosphere microbial communities from Kellogg Biological Station, Michigan, USA - KBS C7.1-3L metaG (SPAdes) (version 2) | ecosystem: Host-associated > Plants > Roots > Rhizosphere ...
GCTCTATCCCCGGATGCAGGAGCAGCTCGACCTGGAGGCGGAGCTGCAGCACGAGCTGGCACGCAGCGATGACTTCGTGGAAGGCGTGTCGGCTTTTGTCGAGAAGCGCGAAGCGAACTTTGCCGGGTCATAAGGGCTGTGGCCTGTGGCCTCTGGCCTGTGGCCTCAAGCACCTTTTGCCACTTAACGAGCGGCGGCTTTCCGACGACCGCCCACCGTTATGATTCCGCGCGCCTTGCCGAGCCGCAGAGCAATTCTCCTTGCGTTGGCGGGGGCCGTCGTGCTCCTGCTCGCCTTCGCGCCGATCGCGTCGGCCGACTGGCTGACCCCCGAGTCGGGCGGTGGCACGCCGAACGCGGAGAAGATCGACACGCTCTACAAGATCGTGCTGTACATCGGCATCGTGATCTTCGTCCTCGTGGAGGGGCTGCTGATCACGGCGATCGTGCGCTTCCGGCGCAGGCGCGGCGGTCCCGAGCCGGCGATGGTGCACGGCAACACGCCACTCGAGGTGGGCTGGACGATCGGCGCGGCGCTGATCGTCGCGGTGATCGCGGCGATCACGTTCGTGTTCCTGCCGGGCATCAAGAACCCGGTCGACTCGAGCGCCAACGGGCTGCAGCAGCTCGCCGGAGTGGAATTTGCGTCAGTGCCTCAGCCGAGCCCGCCTAGCGGCAAGGCGCTGCGGATCAACGTGGTCGGCCAGCAGTACATCTGGCGCTACGACTACGTCAGCGCGCGCCCACGGCTGACGGAGAACCGGCCGGTGTTCGCATACGAGTCGATGGTCGTGCCCACGAACACCACGGTGGTGCTCCAGATCAACTCCGCGGACGTCGCGCACTCGTGGTGGATCCCCAAGCTCGGCGGCAAGGCCGACGCGATCCCGGGCCACAACAACTACACCTGGTTCAAGATCAAGAAGCCGGGGGTCTACAAGGGCCAGTGCGCGGAGCTATGCGGCAACAACCACGCCGACATGTTCGCCCAGGTGCACGCGGTGCCGCCCGACAAGTTCGAGGCCTGGCTGACGCAGCAGCGGCAGGAGATCCTCGCGTCCCAGCAGGCGCTCGCCGCTCAGCGCAAGGCCGGCGAAGGTCAGTAAAGAGAGGAAATCGAGACAACGTGGCAACGCAGGAGTACGCAGGACAGGGACCGCTCACCCCGCCGCGGGTGAACGGGGGCGTGGCGCGGCCCGAGGTTGCGCTGCGCGGCATCAAGGACCAGCCCACGGGCTGGCTGTCCTGGCTCTCCACGACCGACCACAAGAAGATCGGTCTGATGTACCTGTACTCGACGTTCCTCTTCTTCATGCTGGGAGGCGTCGAGGCGCTGATGATGCGACTCCAGCTCGCGGAGTCACAGAACACGCTGATCGCGCCGGACACCTACAACGCGCTCGTGACGATGCACGGCACGACGATGATCTTCCTGTTCGTCGTACCGGTGCTCGCGGGCTTCGGCAACTACTTCGTGCCGCTGATGATCGGGGCGCGCGACATGGCGTTCCCGCGCCTCAACGCGCTGTCGTTCTGGCTGCTGATCTTCGGCGGGATCCTGTTCTACGTCTCGGTGTTCTTCACGCCTCCGAACACCGGCTGGACCTTCTACGCGCCGCTCTCCGACAACGCGTTCAACCCGTCCAACGGGGTCGACGCGTGGATCTTCCTGATCCACCTCACGGGCCTCTCCTCGGTCCTCGGCGCGATCAACTTCATCGCGACGATCCACAACATGCGCGCCAAGGGCATGGGCTGGGCCCGAATGCCGCTGTTCATCTGGGGCATCCTGATCTACAGCTACCTGCTCGTGCTGGCCCTGCCCTCGATCGCCGCGGCCGTGACGATGCTGCTCACCGACCGCCACTTCGGCACAGGCTTCTTCGACGTGGCGCAGGGCGGGGATCCGCTGCTCTGGCAGCACCTCTTCTGGTTCTTCGGACACCCCGAGGTCTACATCATGATCCTGCCGGTGTTCGGAATGATCTCGGAGATCATCCCGGTGTTCTCCCGGAAGCCGATCTTCGGCTACAAGGCGATCGCGGCCTCCACGGCGGCCATCGCGTTCCTCGGGATGCTGGTGTGGGCGCACCACATGTTCACCACGCCGACGCCGATCGTGGTGCTCGCCTTCTTCATGCTCTCGTCGTTCGCGATCGCGGTGCCGACGGGCATCAAGATCTTCAACTGGATCGCGACCATGTGGAGAGGTGCGCTCGTCTTCAAGGTGCCGATGTACTTCGCCGTGGGCTTCATCGCCCAGTTCCTGATCGGTGGCATCTCGGGCGTGATGACCGCCGTGTTCCCGGTCGACTGGCAGCTCCAGGACACGTACTTCATCGTCGCCCACATCCACTACGTGCTGTTCGGCGGCAGCGTGTTCGGCATCTTCGCGGGGCTCTACTACTGGTTCCCGAAGATGTCGGGGCGGATGATGTCGGAGGCGCTCGGGAAGGTCTCGTTCTGGCTTATGTTCATCGGCTTCAATGTGACCTTCCTGGTTCAGCATTCGCTCGGTCTCGAAGGCATGCCGCGACGCATCTACTCGTATCCGACGGCCAACGGCTGGGGGGCGCAGAACTTCGTCTCCACCGTCGGCTCGTTCATCCTGGCCGCGGGCATCCTCGTCACGCTGTTCAACGTCGTGCGCAGCGTCAAGATCGGCAAGAAGGCTGGTAACGATCCGTGGAGCGCGAATACGCTCGAGTGGTTCGTGCAGTCGCCGCCGCCCGAGAACAACTTCGACGTGATCCCGCGCGTGCGCAGCGCCGAGCCGATGAAGGACATTCGACGCGAGGTGGCTGCCGCCGGTCGTCCCGCCGGGAGCGTGGCGCAGCCGGTTGCGCCTGGCACGTGAGCTGATGGAAGCCGGAGCACGCACACACGCAGCCCCTGCCGCCCCCAGGCGCGTCGGCCGCGCCAGCGCGGTTCGCCAGGTCGTGAGCGACTACGTCGACATGACCAAGCCGAAGGTGCAGTCGCTGCTCCTCTTCACCACCGTCACGACGATGTACGTGGCCGGCACGCCGTCGATCGGGCTCGTGCTCCTGACGTGCCTCGGTGGCGCGCTTGCCTCGGGCGGCGCCGGCGCGATCAACCACTACCTGGATCGCGACATCGACGCGACGATGAGCCGCACGGCCAACCGCCCGGTGCCGTCCGGGCGCGTGGCGCCGGGCGCGGCGCTCGCGTACGGAATCGTGCTCGGCATCTGCTCGTTCACCCTGCTGGCGCTGACGGTGAACGTGCTGGCAGCTTCATTGGCGCTGTCGGGCCTGCTCGGCTACGTGCTCGTCTACACGCTGTGGCTCAAGAGGCGCACGCCGCAGAACATCGTGATCGGCGGCGCGGCCGGTGCTGTGCCGCCGCTAGTCGCGTGGGCCGCCGTTACCGGCCATCTGAGCGGAACCGCGATCTACCTGTTCGCGATCGTCTTCTACTGGACGCCACCGCACTTCTGGGCGCTGTCGCTTTTGATGAAGGACGAGTACGCGCGCGCCGGCGTGCCGATGCTGCCGGTCGTCCGCGGCGAGGCGGAGACGCGCTGGCAGATCCTGCTGTACACGATCCTGCTCGTGGCGGTCACGCTGTTGCCGTTCGCGTTCGGCGTGTTCGACGGGCTGTACCTGGTGGCGGCGCTGATCCTCGGGTCCGCCTTCACGGCCATGGCGCTCAAGCTGCGCCGCGATGCCGAACGGCGCACGGCGCTCAAGCTGTACCTCTTCTCGCTCGCCTACCTCGCGCTGCTGTTCTCCGCGATGGTGGCCGACGCGAGGCTCTAGCCATCGCGTAACCACTCATGTAGTCTTAGCGGTTATGAGCGCCCGCGCTTGGACCGCATTCGCAACAGTCTCGACCCTCTGGGGCGTCCCCTACCTGTTCATCAAGGTCGCCGTGGACGACGGTGTGCCGCCGGCGTTCCTCGCGTGGGTGCGAGTGGTGCTCGGCGCGGCCGTGCTGGTTGGTTTGGCGTGGCGCGCGGGCGCTTTGCGCGGCCTCCGCGGGCGCTGGCGCTGGCTCCTGATGTTCGCGGTGTTCGAGATCTGCATCCCGTTCCCGCTGATCGCCTTCGGCGAGCAGCACGTGCCCTCGTCGCTCGCGGCGATCATCGTGGCGGCCGCGCCGCTGTTCGTGGCGCTGCTCGCGTTGCGCTTCGACGCCAGTGAGCGGCCGGACCGCAAGCGCCTGGCCGGGCTCGTGGTGGGCCTGGCCGGAGTGGTCGCCCTGATGGGCGTGGACGTGGCCGGCTCGAGTGGCGAGCTGCTGGGCGCGCTGGCGGTCCTCGTGGCGGCGTTCGGCTACGCGGTGGGCCCGATGACCCTCAAGCGCAAGCTGTCCGACCTGGATCCGCGGGCGTCGATGGGCGTGAGCCTGGCGATCGCCGCCGTGGTGCTCACGCCGTTCGCGGGCGCGGACCTTCCGAGCTCGATGCCGTCGCTCGAGGCATGGGGCGCGCTGGTGGTTCTAGGCCTGTTCTGCACCGCGGCCGCGTTCGTGTTCTACGGGATCCTCGTGAGCGAGGTGGGCGCCGGCCGCGCGCTCGTCATCACCTACATCAACCCGGTCGTGGCGGTGGCGCTCGGCGTGGCGATCCTGGGCGAGCGGCCGGGCGCGGGAGCGATCGCGGGCCTGCTCTTGATCCTCGCGGGGTCGTGGCTGTCCACGGACGGCCGGCTGCCGCCGGGACTCGTGGCACTGCTCGAGCGGTTCGAGCCGCGGCGGCAGCCCAGGCCCGCGTCCGAGCCCTAGTGGAACGGGTTCTCGGTTAGCCTCCGCCGCATGGGTGAACGAACTTCATACACACCAGGGACCTTCTCCTGGGTCGACCTGAACACACCTGACCAGGACGGGGCCAAGACCTTCTACCAGGGCCTGTTCGGCTGGACTCCTGACGACCGGCCCGTTGGCGACGGTGTCGTCTACACGATGGAGCAGCTACGGGGCAAGAGCGTCGCCGCGATCTCGCCGCAGATGGAGGACCAGCGCAAGATGGGGCTGCCTCCGATCTGGAACTCGTACGTGACCGTGGAGAGCGCGGACGACAGCGCCGCCCGCGCCGGCGAGCTCGGAGCCACCGTGCACGCGCCGCCGTTCGACGTGATGGACGTCGGCCGCATGGCGGTGATCCAGGATCCGCAGGGCGCGTTCTTCATGATCTGGCAGCCGAAGACCACCATCGGCGCGGAGCTCGTGAACACGCCCGGCGCGTTCTGCTGGAACGAGCTGTACACGTCCGACCTGGACGCCGCGAAGGAGTTCTATTCCGGGCTGTTCGGCTGGGAGTGGCAGCCGTTCGAGAACTCGCCCGACCCCTACTTCGTGATCATGAACAACGGCAAGGGCAACGGCGGCATCCGCGGCCTGGCCGAGCCGGACATGCCGCCCAACTGGCTCGTGTACTTCGTGGTCGAAGACATCGAACAGGGCCTCTCAAAGCTCGGCGAGCTGGGCGGCCAGAACATGATGGGCCCGGTCGACATCGGCGTCGCCAAGATCGCGATCGTGCAGGACCCGCAGGGCGGCACGTTCGCGCTGTACGCGGGTGAGCTGCAGGACTGATACTCGAGCTGGTTCGCCCCGACGTGTGGTCACTTTCCCGCGTATATCGCGGGAAACTGACCAAACGTCTGGAATCAAGGGGCCGTCCGGGCCACCAGATCGCGCAGCAGCGCCTGGATGCCGCCGCGCTCGAACGCCCTGCGTTGCAGGTCCGCCCCGCCGCCCTCGCTGAGGATGCGCTCGATCTCGTCGAGCGGCTCCTCGGCGCCGAGGCCGCTCAGGTGGTTGCGGGCGGCCTTGACGGCGTCGCGCGCCACCTCGGGTACGGGGCGTAACCGGCCGTCGCTGAGCAGGCGCGCCTCGAGGCCGTGGCTCGTCGCCCAGAACACGGACTCCTCGATCGGGTCGCGCTCGAGCCATGCGCGCCGCGGGCTCAGCGCCTCGTGGATCGCGAGCCCGTGCACGAGAGCCGCAAGCCCCGCCACGCGCTCGATCGAGGCCTGGGCGTCCATCACGCGCACCTCCACCGTCCCGAGGTTGGGGTGCGGGCGCACGTCCCACCACACGTACGTGTAATCAGGCAGGTTGCCGGCCGTGAGCAGCGGCTGGATCGCGTCGACCCAGTCCGCGAAGTTGTGGAACGCGCGCGGCACCTCCACGCGCGGGAAGCCGCGCCGCAGCACGAAGCGCGCGCTCGCCAGCTTCGCGTCCACGCCGTGCCAGAACGGTGAGTTGGCGGCCAGCGCGTGCAGCAACGGCAGATGCTCGCGCAGGCCGTTGCATGCGCGGATCGCGGTGTCCGGATCGGGCATGCCCACGTGCACATGCAGCGCGCAGTCGGGCGTTCGATCGACCACGCCGCCCAGGTAGTCGCGCTGGTCCGTGTAACGGGGCTGCTGCACGATCCGCACGTCGCCGAACTCGGCCGCGGGGTGGATGCCGGAGCCCATCGGCGTGGCGCCCGCGCCGATCACCGCCGCACGGAGCCGAGCCAGCTCGGCAGCTCCCTCCGCGGCGCCTCGCCCGATGGGCGACGACAGCTCGATCTGCGCCTCGTAGATGTCGTGGCGCACGGCCGCCGGATCGGCTCCAAGCGTGTCGATCAGGCGCGCGCTGTCGTGCGCGAGCGCGTAAGTCTCGGGATCGACCAGCAGCAGCTCCTCCTCCACTCCCAGGGTGAACCCGGGCCGCTCTCCGAAAGCGTGCTTCACGCGAGGGCCGCCTCCGCCGCGATGATTCCGAACACGAGCGCCGCCGCGAGCCCGCTCGAGTAGCCGCCAGTGGCGATGCCGCCGGCATCGGCACCCGCAGCGAACACGCCGTCGGACGCCCGGGCCGAGGTATCGACCCGCAGTCCACCAAGCGTGGTGGTGATCGCCGCGGCCACCTCCACGGTGGTCGTGCCGCCGGCGCGCACCACGGCGGCGCCGGCGCGCTCGGCCGCCTCGATCATCTCCCCCACCGTGCGCTCGCGCACGCGCTCGCCCAGCGCCGCGTCTGAGACCACGTAGCGCGCCCGCGCGCGCGGCTGGCGCGCGGTCCACTGCACAACATCGATCTCCGACCAGGTGCTGGTCTCGAAGCGCTCGCCGGCCTCGTTTTCGACGCGCGCGTGCCGCGCGTAGAGCTGCGCGAGCCGCACGAAGTCCTCCTCGCGCACGGTCGCGGGCGGCGCCGGCATGTTGCGGCCGTAGAACTCCCCCATGCCGTCGCTCAGCGCAGCGCCCGCGCCGAGCCCGAGGCGCAGCCCGTCGCCGCAGCTCCACGGATTCGCGCGCAGGAGCAGGTGAGAAGCCTCGGGCGTGACGTGCTCGCGCACGAGCGAGCGGTCGCCCTGGAAGCCACCCGTGGCGAGCACGACCGGAACGTCTCCAGGCAGCCGGCGCAGCGGATCCTCCAGGCGCACGGGCCCGCCGCGCGCCACGAGCAGCTCCGTGAGCGCGCGCGGGTTGAAGCGCCGCCCGACGGTCAGCGGATTGCCGGTATCGCGCGCCTCGACCGGCGCGCCGAGATCCTCCAGCCAGTCGAGCGCGCCGTCGAGGCGCTCGAACACCACGCGCTGCAGTTCCGGATCCCCGCCCGGGCACTCCTCGCGAAACGAGTCGAACTCCCGGTGGCGCCAGATGAACCCGCTCGACAGGAGCATCGACCCTCCGGGCCGCTCGCCCCTCTCGTGCAGGTCGACCGACGCCCCGAGCTCGCGAGCGCGCGCCGCCGCCGCGAGGCCCGCCATTCCCGCGCCGGCGACCACGAGGTCGGCCATCGCTTAGACGAGCGAGAAGCTCTCTTTGTGCTCGACGTACTCGAGCTTGATGCGGTCCGGGCCCCAGATGAACACGGCGTAGGTGTTCTCCGCGTCCTTGATGTCGGCGATCTCGAGCCCGCGGCTCTTGGCCTCCTGGATGTGGTCCTCCGCTGAGTCCACGAGGAGCGCGATGTGGTTGAGGAGCGGCTGATCGGGCTCGGTGCCGTCGCCACCGGAGATGAGCTCTATGTAGGAGTCGCCGACGACGAGGTGCCCGTCCTCGCCGCGGAAGCCGTATCCGAGCAGCTCCTTGAAGGTCTCGTCGGGATCGGGCACGCGGAGGGTCACGTGGTGAATGTCGTAGTCGATGCCACGGTCCTCGATGAGGGCGAGCCGGAGTCCCTCCTCGACGTGGAAGAGCGCCGCGCCGTCCTCGCGCAGCTCGATCTCCGTGCCGGGCGGAAGCTCGGAGAGCGCGTGGTCGAGATCCCGCACGCGCAACGCGATGTGCGCGAGCGGCCCTGGCGCGCGGTCGCCTTCGGCGCGGAACAGGGTGATCTTGCCGCGGCGGGCGTCGGAGCCGACGAGCGTGAAGGCATCGGTGCGCTCGATCACGTGCATTCCGACGTGACGTGTGAGGAAGTCGGACATGCGGTCGCGGTTAACGACCCACAGCGCTACGTGATCAAGTGTCTGGATATTCATTGGACGCCGTGAGTACCCGGCCGCGGCACGGCGAATCATCTTAGGAGGTCAACCGCACCGGCGCGAATCGCGTGGGATCTTCGCCGGCGCTCTCTGAGCGAATCACGTGCATCACGGCGTTGATCAAGGCGAGGTGCGTGAACGCCTGCGGGAAGTTGCCCAGGTGGCGGCCGGACCTGTGGTCGAGCTCCTCCGCGTACAGCCGGAGCGGGCTCGCGTAGGAGAGCAGGCGCTCGCAAAGATCGCGCGCGCGGCGGATCTCCCCGATCTCGACGAGCGCCGACACGAGCCAGAACGAGCAGATCAGGAACGTCCCCTCCTCGCCCTCGAGCCCGTCGTCGGTGTCGCCGGTGCGGTAGCGGAGCACGAGCCCGTGCTCGGTCAGCTCGTCGGCGATCGTCCTCACGGTCTTGACGATGCGCTCGTCGTCCGGCGGCAGGAAGCGCACGAGTGGCATGAGCAGGTTGGACGCGTCGAGCGCGTCGGAGTCGTAGTGCTGCACGAACACGCCGCGCTTGTCGAGAGCGTTCTTGCAGATGTCCGCGTGAATCTCGTCCGCCGCCTTCTGCCAGCGGGCGGCCATGTCGATGTCATCGCGCATGTGGGCCAGCCGCGCCCCTCGGTCGGCCGCCACCCAGCACATGAGCTTCGACGAGGTGAAGTGCTGGGGCTTGCCGCGCACCTCCCAGATGCCGCGGTCCGGTTTGCGCCAGTGCTCCAGCGCCGCCTCGACCTGGCGCGAGAGCATCGGCCAGAGCTGGTCCGGCAGGTAGTCGCGCGACTTTGTGTGGATGTAGACCGAGTCGAGCGCAGCGCCCCACACGTCGTGCTGTTCCTGCTTGTACGCCGCGTTGCCCACGCGCACCGGCCGCGCGCCCTCGTAGCCGTCGAGGTAGTCGAGCACCTTCTCCTCCAGCTCGGACTCGCCGCCGATTCCGTACATGATTTGGAGCGGCTCGTCGCCATTGCCGCACGCGTCCGCCATGAAGTTGAAGAAGTCGTTGGCCTCGTAGTCGAAGCCGAGCGTGTAGAGGCCCCAGAGCGCGAACGTGGAGTCGCGGATCCAGGTGTAGCGGTAGTCCCAGTTGCGCTCGCCGCCAGGCGTCTCGGGCAGCGAGGTGGTTGCCGCCGCCGCAATCGCTCCCGTGGGCGCATAGGTGAGTCCCTTCAGCGTCAGTGCGCTGCGCTGCAGGTACACGCGCCACGGGTGGTCCGGGAACTGGCCGTGGTCGAGCCACTGGCGCCAGTACTCCTTGGTCGAGTCGATCCGCGCGCCCGCGTCCTCCACGCTCATCGGCAGGTCGTGGTCCTGCACCCACGTGAGCGCCACGTACGATTCCTCGCCCTCCCTGAGCATCGTGCGCGCCTCGCAGCGCCGGCCCTCGAATCCCACGCGCAGGTTGGTGCACAGGTGCAGCTCCATTTCGTCCACGCCGTCCGCCTTCGCGATCGCGTGGTGGTAGCTGTCCTCCACGTATTCCCATCCGGGCGACACGCGGCCGTAGTCGAACACGGGCTCGCACGCCATGTTCATCTCCACCGTGCCCTGCACGCACTTGACTATGCGGATCAGCGCGTGCTCCGCGTCGTAGTCATCGGGCGGCCGGCGGTGGGAGCTCTCGTGCACCTTCTCGTGATGCCACTTGCCGATGGCGAGCGCATCCCTCACGACGCACCAGCCGGTCTTCGTCATCCAGGTGGTCTCGAGCACCATCGTGCCGGGGATGTAGCGACGGCTGGCGGGCACGGAGATGTCCGCGGGCCCGAGGCGGAAGCTGCCGGCGTCGCGGTCGAGCATCGCGCTGAACACGCTGGGCGAGTCGAGCCGCGGAAGGCACATCCACTCAACTGCGCCAGTCGGCGCGATGAGCGCGGTGGTATGGCAGTCGGACAGGAAGCCGTAGTTGGCGATCGGCGAGAAGCCACCGCGGAGCGAGTCCGGAAGCGCGATTGGGGCCGTCACGTGGGCAAGGAATCTATAGGTGCTCGGCGGCCGCCTGATCCAGCAGGACGCGCAGGCTGCCCGACGGCGGGCGCACGAGGCTCGCCGGCGCGTCGGGACCGGGGCGCAGCCCGCCGAACGCGCGCGCGACCGCCTCGGCTTTCTCCGCACCAGACACGAGGAACACGACCTCGCGACCCGCGTTCAGCAGCGGCAGCGTGAAGCTGATGCGCGGCACGAGCGGCGCCATCCCCGGCACCTCCACGCCCGTCACCAGCCGCTCGTTCTCGCCCAGCGCGGAGTCGCCGGGAAAGAGCGAGGCGCAGTGAGCGTCGGGACCCAGGCCGAGCAGGATCAGGTCCAACCGCGGCGCGCCCTCGTCGCCGAAGACGGTCCGCAGCTGCTGCTCGTAGTCATCCGCACCGGCGTGGGGGCCCAGCTCACCCTTCATCCGGTGTACGGCCCCCGCGTCGATCTTCGACAGCAGCGCCTTGTTCGCCATTCCGAAGTTGGAGTGCTCGTGCTCGGGCGGCACGCAGCGCTCGTCGCCGAACCAGAAGCTCGCGCGCGACCAGTCGGCGCCCATCCCCGCCGCGTGCTCGTAGGCCGCGCGCGGAGTGGAGCCGCCCGTCAGGACGATGTGGCGCCCGTCGGCGGCGGCCTGCACCATCAGCTCGGCCACGGCCAGGCTCGGATCGTCCAGGACCTCGATCTGCGGCTCGCTCATGACACCATCGCGCCCGCGCAGCGCACCGCGGGTCCGTAGGTGGGATCGCGCAGCAGCGCCTGCCGGATCCCCTCCCCGAGGATGCCGGCCTCGCCGCGCGAGGCGCCCATCACGACCCACGAGGACGTGCTGCCGTCGGGCATCCGGCGCTTGGCGGCAAGACCGCCCTCCGAGCGGTCGAGCGAGAGCATCATGCCGTCGGCGGTCTCCAGGGTGATGCCGCCGAGCCCGGGCGCCCCGAGGTCGGGCACGGGATCGAGCTGGAGCGAGACCTCGAGCTTGCCCGCGCGGGCGCGGCCGTGATGGCGGCCGCCCTCGGCCACGAGCGATCCGGGCGTCCAGCCGAGGCGCGACGCGAGCCACCCGAGCATCAACATGCCGCTCACCGTCGAGTCGGGACGGTGACGGATCGTGACCCTGGAGATCTGCCGCAGCGCGGCCCGTCGCTCCGGCGGGTCGAACGTGGCCGCGATCCGCTCGCGCCAGGGCGTGCCGCGCAGCCACGCCAGATCCACCACGTAGCAGTTCTCCTGCAGGTGGCACACCCAGCCGATGGCGCGACCCGGGTTGGGATCGTCGGAGGAGTCGAGCAGCACCACGTCGGCGAGCTTGCGCATCGCCTCGATTGCCTCGTGGTGGCCGTGCGGCGCCCAGACGACCGTGGTCAGGTCGGGCAGGATCAGCGGGTCCACGATCGCGTCGAGCCGCGTCAGGTGGCTCGGGCCCATGCGGATGTCCACGCGCTCTTCGACCACGGATATCAGCGACGGATCCCCGGTGCCGTCCGCGCTCAGCCGCGCGCTCGCGTCGAGCGTGGTGCGGCCCTCCTCCACGGCGCACAGCACGGTGCGCGACGGGTGGTATCGCCCGACGCGCTCGAGACGGTTGAGCACCTCGCCGCGCCAGGAGGCGTCCACCACGGCGACCATGTTCACGACTCGCGCCGGCGCGAGAGTCTCCCCCGCCGCGTGCTGCTCCTCGAGCAGCTTCCGCAGCGCGGAGTCGATGTCCGCCGGTGTGGTGTTCTCGGCCGCCCAGACCTCGACGGTCACAGCGGCCGCCACTCCGCGTGGTCGAGCAGGATCCCGTCCGCCTCGCTGGGACCGGGCGAGCCCGCCGTGTACTGCGGCAGCGGTCCGCTCGCGTTCTCCCAGGCCTCGAGGATCGGATCGACGATGCCCCACGCCGCCTCCACCTCGTCGTCGCGGGCGAACAGCGTGGCGTCGCCGCGCATCGTGTCGAGGATCAGGCGCTCGTAGGCCTCCGGCGACTGCGACATGAACGACGTGCCGTAGGCGAACTCCATGTTCACCGGCCGCACGCGCATCTTCGCTCCCGGGATCTTTGCCACAAGCGAGAGCGACACGCCCTCATTGGGCTGCACGTTGAGGATCAGCTGGTTGGGGCGCACGCCCAGCGACCCGGACTCCTGGAACGCCAGGTGCGGGACTGGCTTGAGCGTGACCGCGATCTCGGTCACCCGGCGCGACAGCCGCTTGCCGGCGCGCAGGTAGATCGGCACACCGGCCCAGCGCCAGTTGTCCATCTTCAGGCGCAGGGCCACGTAGGTCTCGGTGGTCGAGCCGGGCGCCACGCCTTCCTCTTCCAGGTAGCCGGTCACGTCCTTGCCCTCGGCCACCCCGGGGCCGTACTGCGCCCGCACCACGCGCTCGGGCACCTCCTCGATCGTCGGCGGCTTGATCGCGTGCAGCACCTTCACCTTCTCGTTGCGGACCTCGTCGGCGGAGAAGGACACGGGCGGCTCCATCGACAGGATCGTGAGCAGCTGCAGCAGGTGGTTCTGGACGATGTCGCGCAGCGCGCCCGAGCGGTCGTAGTACTCGGCGCGCGTGCCGATGCCGATGTCCTCGGCCGCCGTGATCTGCACGTTGTCGATGTAGCTGCGGTTCCAGAGCGGCTCGAAGATCCCGTTGCCAAAGCGCAGGACCAACATGTTCTGCACGGTCTCCTTGCCGAGGTAGTGGTCGATGCGGAAGATCTGGCGCTCGTCGAACACGGACAGCAGGGCGCGGTTGAGCTCCTTCGCGGAGGCGAGGTCGTGGCCGAACGGCTTCTCCACCACCAGGCGCACCTCGGCGCGCTCGCGTTTGTCGAGGCCGCGCTCGCCGAGCGCCCCCGCGATCGTGTCGAAGAAGCTCGGCGCGGTGGCCAGGTAGAAGACGCGGTTGAACGCCATCCCGGCTTCCTCGTCCAGCTCGTCGGCGATCGTGGAGAGACCCTCGTACGCGGCGGGGTCGTCGAAGGACGCCCCGACGTAGCGCATGCGCTCGAGCAGCGAGCTCAGCACCGTCTCGTCGGGCGCGCGGCGGGAGTACTTCTTGATCGCCTCGCGCGCGAAGTCGCGGTACTCGTCGTCCGGCTGGTCGGTGCGCGCGATCCCGATCAGGTTGAAGCGCTCAGGCAGCGCTCCCTCGTGCGCGAGGTTGTAGACGGCCGGCAACAGCTTGCGCTGAGCAAGGTCACCGGTCGCCCCGAAGATGATCAGGTTGGTCGGGTGAACGGGCGCGCGCTCGAGCCCTTCGGTGAGCGGGTTTTCTTGGACAGTGGCCAACTCGCTAGTTCCCAGTTCCCAGTTCCCAGTTCCCAGTTCCCAGTCTGTGGCCTGTGGCCTGTGGCCTCATCACTCGCTCTTAACGGCATGCCCACCGAACTGATTGCGCAGGGCGGCGATGACCTTGGCCGAGTACGACTCATCCTCACGCGAGCTGAAGCGCGACAGGAGGCTCAGCGTGATCACCGGCGCCGGCACGTTGTGGTCGATCGCGTCGGCCACGGTCCAGCGCCCCTCGCCCGAGTCCTCCACGTAGCCGCGGATGTGCTCGAGCTCGTTGCCGTTCTGCGCGAAGGCGCGCTCGGTCAGCTCGAGCAGCCACGAGCGCACGACCGAGCCCTGGCCCCAAACGCGAGCGATCTCGTGGAGGTCGAGGTCGTACTCCGAGGCGTGCAGGATGTCGAAGCCCTCGCCGTACGCCGCCATCAGGCCGTACTCGATCCCGTTGTGGACCATCTTCACGTAGTGGCCCGAGCCATGGGGGCCCATGTGCGACCAACCGTCCGGCGGGGCGAGCACGTCGAGGATCGGCGAGAGCCGCTTCACGGCCTCGTCGCTGCCGCCGACCATCATGCAGTAGCCCACTTCGAGGCCCCAGACGCCGCCGCTCGTCCCGACGTCCACGAACTCGATGCCCTTCGCTGACGCCGCCTCGGCGTGCGCCTTCGACTCTGTCCACCTGGAGTTGCCGCCGTCGATGATCATGTCGCCCTCGTCGAGCAGCTCCATCAGCGTCTCGATCGAGGACTGGGTGATCGCCCCGGCCGGCACCATCAGCCACACCGCGCGCGGCTTGTCGAGCTTGGACACCAGGTCCTCGAGCGAGTCGGCCGCCGTGGCCCCCACGCCCACCGCCGCCTTCACGGCCTCGGCACCTGGGTCGAACGCCACCACGGTGTTGTCCGAGTCGCGCAGGATGCGGTGCACCATGTTGCCGCCCATGCGGCCCAGGCCTACGAAGCCGATCTGCATCAGAGCATCTCCTCGATCTTCTGGGTGAGCCGCTGGAGCGCCTCCGCCGGAGCCCCCTCGAACCGCACGCGCTCGGCCGGGAGGCCATGCTCGCGCAGAGTCTGAAGGTCGCCGATCGCCTGCGCGTTCTTCAGCGTGTTGAAGCTGTAGCCCGCCTCGGGCACCTCGGCGTCGCGGTCGTCGTCGTGGATGAGCTGCAGGAACACGCCGGTCTTTGGACCGCCCTTGTGGAGCTGGCCCGTGGAGTGGAGGAAGCGCGGCCCGTAGCCGAACGTGGTCGCGACGTGCCTGCGTCCACAGACGACGGCCCGTAGCCGGGCCACGGCCTGCTCGAACGCATCGCTCGGCTCCACGTAGCCCATGATCGCGAGGTACTTGCCGGCGTCCAGCTTGTCGAGCAGCGCCTTCAGCGCAGCGTCGTCGGCGTCCTCGGCCTCAGGCAGGCGGCCGTCCTTGGCGTAGCCGTCCAGCACCTTGCCGGTGTTGTCCTTGGCCTCCTGCACGTTCGGCTGGTCGAACGGGTTGATCTCGAGCACCCAGCCGGCCACCGCCGTGGCGAACTCGGCGAAGAAGAACAGGCTGCCGAGGTCGTTCGTGCCCTGGATGTTCACGACCACGGTGGCGTGCCCGGCCTCCCCGAGCGCCTCGATCGCGGCGTCGCGATCGGCATCCGGGTTCTCCGAGTTGCGGATGTGGAGGAACACGCGGTCCTCGCCGTAGACGTCCGGGGACCCGAGCGGCTCGCCGGCCACGGGCAGGATGCCCTTGCCGTGCTTGCCGGTCGACTCCGCCACGAGCTGCTCCGCCCAGAGGCCGAAGCTCGAGATCGGCTCGTCGACCACGAACGTGAGCTTGTCTCGCCCGCGCAGCGCCAGTTCGCCGACCAGGTTGCCGAGCCAGAGCCCCGAGTTGTCCACGCTTTGCTCGTGCGGCTGGCAGCGCTGCTCGGCCACCTGAGCCTTCTCGAGGATCGCGCGGATGTCGATCCCCGCGAGCGCCGCCGGCACCATGCCGAAGTGCGAGAGCGCCGAGTAGCGGCCGCCAATGTCCGGGTCCGCCAGGAACACGCGCCGCCAATCGTGCTGCTCCGCGAGCTCCACGAGTGAGCTGCCGGGATCGGTGATGGCGATGAACTGCTCGCCGGCGTCACCGCCCAGGCGCGACTCGAAGTACTTGGCGAGCGACAGCGTCTCGATCGTCCCGCCCGACTTGGTCGACACGATGAAGATCGTGTGCTCGAGGTCGAGCCGCGATTCCACGTCGAGGATCTCCCCGGCGTCGGTCGAGTCGAGCACGTGCAGCGCGAGCGCGCCCTTCACCCGGCCGAAGCTCTGGCGCAGCACCTCGGGCGCGAGGCTCGAGCCGCCCATGCCGAGCAGCACCGCGTCCTTGTAGCCCTCCGCGGCGAGCGAATGGGCGAACGCCAGGATGTCGTCCGCCTCCTCGAGCATCGACTCGGACACGGTCAGCCAGCCCAGGCGGTTGGCGATCTCCGGCACCCCCGGGCCGCCCCAGAGCGACTCGTCGCGGCGCCATATGCGCTGCGCCACGTCCTCGTCGGCGGAGCGCTTGACGCGCTCTGCCACCGCGCTCTCCAGGTCGCGCGGCAAGGTTGCCACGACGGTGTCGGGACGTCCGGTGACCACCGCCTGGCGGCGCTGATCGATGCCGGCCAAGAGCTTCTTCATCGCCACCGAGAACTGGTCCACACCGTCCTTCAGCAGCTTGTCGGTCACGTCCTTCATGTCCACGCCTGCGTCGGCCAGCGCCGACAGTGCGCGCTCGACCTCGGCCGGGTCCGCGTCGGCGGTCGCGCCATGGAGCTCCCCGTGCTCGGCGAACGCGAGCAGCGTGGGCATCGGCATCGTGTTCACGGTGTCGGGGGCCACGAGCTCGTCCACGTACAGGGTGTCCGAGTACTTCGGGTTCTTCGTGCCCGTCGAGGCCCAGAGCGGCCGCTGCACGTGCGCCCCCGCCTCGCGCAGCGCCGCGAAGCGCTCGCCGTAGAACATGTCCTTGAAGCGGATGTAGGCGGCCCGCGCGTTGGCGAGTGCCGCGGTGCCCTGCAGCTCGGTGTGGCCGTTCGCCTCGAGGCGCTTGTCCGCCTCGGTGTCCACGCGCGAGACGAAGAAGCTCGCGACCGAGTGAATGTCGTCGATCGTGCGCCCGTCCTCGCGCCGGCGCTCGAGCCCGCGGATGAACGCCTCGGCGGCCTTCTCGTACATCTCCACCGCAAACAGGAGGGTCACGTTGATGTTGATGCCCTCGAAGGTCGCCTGCTCGATCGCCGGAATGCCCTCCTCGGTGCCCGGGATCTTGATCATCGCGTTGGGCCGCCCGATCAGCTCCCAGTACTGACGCGCCTGCTCGAGCGTGCCCTCGGTGTCGTAGGCGAGCCGCGGCGCCACCTCGAGCGACACGTAGCCGTCCACTCCGCCGGTGCCCTCCCAGACCGGGCGCAGCACGTCGGCCGCCAGCGACACGTCTTCCACCGCGAGCTTGCGGTAGATGTCGCGCGCCTCGAGGTTCTGGCGGGCCAGCTCGGCCAGATCCCGGTCGTAGTCCGGGCTGCCGAGAATCGCCTTCTCGAAGATCGAAGGGTTGGCCGTGACCCCCCGCAGCGACTCCTCGCGCACCATGCGCTCGAGCTCGCCAGAGTCGATCAGGCTCCGCCGGATCTGGTCGAGCCAGATGCTGACGCCGGCCTCTGTGAGCGCGGCGAGGCGCTCGTTAACTCCTTGGGTGACGCTCATGTTGGAAGCTCCTCTTTACCTTCGGGCCCGTTCGAGCGAGGCGCGCGCCGCCTCGGCAACCCGCTGGGCGGTGAAGCCGAAGTGCTCGAAGAGGGCCTTGTCCGGCGCGGAGGCGCCGAAGGTCCTCATGCCGATGACCGATCCGAGGTCGCCGGCGAAGCGTTCCCAGCCGAGGGGCGAAGCCGCCTCGACCGCGACGCGCGCGCGCACGCCCGGCAGGAGCACCTCTTCCTGGTAGAGGTCGTCCTGCTCGAAGAATCGCTCTGCGCAGGGCACGCTGATCACACGCGAGGCGATGCCCTCGCCGGCGAGCAGCTCCTGCGCCTCCAGGCACAGCTTGATCTCTGACCCCGTCCCGATCAGCTGCACGTCCGGCTCGGTGCCGTCGGCGGGATCGCTGAGCACGTAGGCCCCGCGCTCCACCGCGTCGTTCGGCACCTTGTCCGGATCGAGGATCGGCAGGCCCTGCCGCGTCTCGACGATCGCCACGGGCGAGGACTGCTGCCACATGGCGAAGCGCCAAGCCTGCATCGTCTCGTTGGCGTCCGCCGGGCGGATCACGTAGAGGTTCGGAATCGCGCGGAGACCCGCGAGGTGCTCGATCGGCTGGTGCGTGGGCCCGTCCTCGCCGAGGCCGATGGAGTCGTGCGTGTAGACGAACAGCGACGGCAGCTTCATCAGCGCCGCCAGCCGGATCGTGTTCTTCATGTAGTCAGAGAACTGCAGGAACGTGGCGGCCAGCGCGCGGAAGCCGTGGTCCACGAGGCCGTTCACGATCGCGCCCATTCCGTGCTCGCGGACGCCGTAGTAGATGTTGCGGCCGGAGTAGTCGTCGCGCGAGACCGTCCCGCCGTCGGTGATCGTGGTGAGCGTGGACGACGACAGATCGGCCGCGCCTCCGACCACGTGCGGGATCTTGGAGGCCGCCCAGTCGAGCGCCTGCTGCCCCGCCTTGCGCGTTGCCACGGCGCCGTCGTCGGGGCTGAGGCGCGGCATGTCGTCGTCCCAGCCCTCGGGCACCTCGCCATCCATGATCAGCTTGAGGTTGTGCCAGAGGTCGGCGTGCGCGGCCTCGTACTGCTCGGCCCGGCCGTCCCACTCCTCCTCGGCCTGGGCGCCGCGGTCGAGCGTCAGCGAGCGGAAGTGCTCGAGCGCCTCGTCCGGCACGTAGAACGGCTCCATCGACGGCCAGCCGTAGGCCTTCTTCGTCAGCTCGACCTCGTCCTCGCCGAGCGCGGCGCCGTGCGCGGCCTTCGTGTCCTGCTTGTTCGGGCTGCCGTAGCCGATGTGGGTGCGCAGGATCACGAGCGACGGCCGGTCCTCGACCTCCATCGCCGCGCGCGTGACCTGCTCGAGGTTGTCGAGCTCGAGGTTCTCCCCCACGTCCTGGACGTGCCAGCCGTAGGCCTCGAAGCGCGCGCCCACGTTCTCGCTGAACGACAGATCGGTCGGACCGTCGAGCGAGATGTGGTTGTTGTCGTAGAAGAGCGTGAGCTTGCCGAGGCCCAGGTGTCCCGCCAGCGAGCACGCCTCGGACGCGACGCCCTCCATCATGTCGCCGTCGCTCGCGATCCCGAAGGTGTGGTGGTCGATGATCTCGTGGCCGTCGCGGTTGAAGCGCGCGGCCAGCATGCGCTCGGCGAGGGCGAAGCCGACCGAGTTGCCCACCCCCTGCCCGAGCGGGCCCGTGGTGATCTCCACGCCCGGCGCGTCGTGGCGCTCGGGGTGGCCCGGGGTCTTCGAGCCGAGCTGGCGGAAGTGCTTCAGGTCGTCGAGGGTGACGTCGTATCCCGCCAGGTAGAGCGTCGAGTAGAGAAGCATCGAGGCGTGGCCCGCGGAGAGGATGAAGCGGTCGCGGTCGAACCATTCCGGGTTGCGCGGGTTGTGCTTCATCACCCGCGCGTAGAGCACGTACGCGAGCGGAGCGAGGGCCATCGGCGCGCCCGGGTGCCCCGAATTCGCCTTCTGGACGGCGTCCATCGACAGCGTGCGGATGGTGTTGACGCTGAGCTCTTCGAGCCGCGTGTCCGTCGGGGTTGTGGTCATAGGACTCCCTCGCTAGCGGTTTGGGATTGAGGTTCCGTTTCCCGAGTCGACCTCGCGTATTCCTGGGATGCGAGAAGGGCCGCTCCTATTACCCCAGCGGCGGGACCGCCATGCGCGAGCGCGATCTGCACTTCTTCCAGGGCCGAGGGCAGCGCGCGCGACCTCGCTTCCTCCACCGCGCGGTCAAAGAAGAGGTCGCCGGCCGCGGACAGGCCGCCGCCGATAACGATCCACTCGGGCTCGAAAATGTTGATCGCGTTCGAGATGCCCACGCCGAGCCAGGTGCCGATCTGCTCGAGCAGCCCACACGCATCCGGGTCGCCGGCGCGTGCCGCGGCCACCGTGTCGCGGCCGCTCACGCGGCCCTTTTCCGCCACGATCCGCCCGAGCGCCGAATCGGGGCGCTCACGGCCAAGCGCCGTGGCGTCGCGCTCGAGGGCCAGGCCGCTGCACAGGGCTTCCATGCAGCCGTGATTGGGGCAGTTGCCCGGACACTCCGGGCCGTCGGCCTGGATCACCACGTGGCCCAGCTCGGCGCCGAGCCCTGTCGTACCGCGGAACACCCGGCCGCCCAGCACGACGCCGCCGCCCACGCCGGTGCCCATCGTGTACATCACGAGATTGCCTATCGGCCCGCCCTCAGCCAGGTAGGCCTCGGCGAGCGCGGCGCAGTTGCCGTCGTTGTCGACGTAGACGGGAAGACCCAGCCGGCCGCCCAGCTCCTGGCGCAGCTCGACGCCATGCAACGGGATGTTCACGCTGGCCATCACGCGCCCGGTGGCGAAGTGCACCTGCGACGGAACGCCGATGCCAACGGCGGACACCGGGGCGCCCGCCTGCTCGATCACCTCGCGGGCGGCCTGCTCGATCTCGTCGAGGATCGCCACCGAGTCGAGGAGGGTCGGCCGCTCGTGACTTCGGACCACCGCGGTGCCCGAAACGGCGGCGGCAGCGATCTTCGTGCCGCCGACGTCAACGCCGACGCTGAGCTCGGATATCTCGCTCACAAATAAGGAGGGTGGCGATTCGGGCCTCAGAACATACAAGCCCGACGGATCCCGCCAGCGGCCGGATCTGTTACAAAGGAGCGCGAATGGATCGTCGCCTCGCGAACAGGAACATCCGCACCGCACTGATTGCCGGAGCGATCTCGCTGATCATCTTCGCGCTCTCGTTCGTGGCGGCCTACCTGTACTCATGACCACTGAGCCGATTCCGCCCCAGCGCGACGAGGAAATCCCGTCGCCAACGGAAGAGGTTCACCTTCCCGGCCCGAGCTACCTGCCGGTCTGGACAGCGTTCGGAATCACGATCGCGCTCGTGGGCATCCTGCTCTCCTGGGTCCTCTGCGGAATCGGCGCGGTGATCGCCCTCTACGCGGTCATCAAGTGGGTCCGGGAGGCGCGGCAGGAGATCTCTGATCTGCCGTTGGAGCATTAGGGCATAGCCCATAGCCCATAGCCCATAGCCCATAGCCCATAGCCCATAGCCCATAGCCCATAGGGGCGAATTTCCGTGT
>Ga0207661_10000762_pt1 | contig 20961 bp, 19 predicted proteins | sample KBSC713LmetaG_FD_184337 | JGI IMG/M metagenome (GOLD analysis project Ga0207661, IMG submission 184337) | Corn rhizosphere microbial communities from Kellogg Biological Station, Michigan, USA - KBS C7.1-3L metaG (SPAdes) (version 2) | ecosystem: Host-associated > Plants > Roots > Rhizosphere ...
CTTCCCCCGAAGTATGCCTTGACCATTGCGTTGCTGGTGCATGAGCTCGCGACCAATTCGGCGAAATATGGCTCCCTCTCGATGCCCGGCGGCCGCGTCGTCCTGCGTTCGAGCATGTCGGACGAGGTTCTCCGGCTCGAGTGGCGGGAGGCGGGCGGGCCGCCCGTGAGACATCCCGCTACGCGCGGCTTCGGTCTACGTCTGCTCTCTCTCGCGCTGGAACAGTTCGGGGGCGGCACGGAGATGCTCTTCGAGCCGTCGGGCCTCGTCTGCCGGATGCACCTCAAGCTCCCGGCTGACGCCAAGCAAGACCCTCTTGGCCACGATGGCGACCAGCATCTGACGGCCGTGACGACTCAGCCCGTAGCGCAGTAGCGGCATATGGGCGGCTTTCTATTCGACGGACCATCGCTCCGGGCAGGGCGCGATCATTTCGTCATGCGCTTCAACGCTATTGCACCGCCTCTTGTCCTCCGCTGCGGGCTCCGGAAGGACTCAAGGCTGCCATCAGCATATTGACGAGATCCTTGCAGGCCCTTCGCACGTGGGATGAAGGACCTCGGGATCCACCGGGTGGGAAGCCGATGCGGCTGCCTTCGGTCGAGCGTAGAGCTCGGCCTGAGAAGCCGTCCCCCGTCGCTTGGGCTCTTGTCGGGTCGGTCGCCTCGCAATCCGGAAAGCTCGAACGCGTCGAACCTATGCGAGACGACTCTTGGTCATCTGCCTCACGGCCTGCACGATCTGATCCGGATGATAGGGCTTCTGCAAAAAGAGGCTGCCGGGCACGGGGCGGGGTTGGATCGGCGAATAGCCGGTTGCGTAGATCACCGGTAGTTCGGGATCATGCTCGCGGCAACGTTCGGCGATCTGCCAGCCGTCCACTCCTCCGGGCAGCCTGACGTCCGTAACCAGCACGTCCGCGGCCTGACGCTTGCACCATTCCAGCGCCTCTTCCCCGTCGCTTGCGTGGATCACTTCGAAGCCTTGCTCCCGCAGGGCCTCGACGACGAATTCACGGATAAGAGAGTCGTCTTCGACGACCAGTATTCGCACGACAGCTCCTCGACGACCTGATGTCTTACACGAATCGGAAACTGCTGAAACTTTCAGCGGTTCCTTGTCGCAAAAGCCGACGAGAAACGGCGGCGCGGCCTACGCCGACTTCTTCGTCGCCTCCGCGACCCGTGCGACTTCGGTCAAGCCGGCGAGCGTCCTGTTTCATCGATTGCGCTGGCGAATGATCTCTCCGGGATCTGCTTTCTCAAGCCGATCGGAAGCGGAGGCCATCTCTAGTTTCGCTCCTGTGTGAGCGAATGCTCGAGGAAGAAACGCAGCATTTCCTTCGTCGCATCGGGTCCGTCCGGATCGGTGTAGGACCCGGCGGTGCTGCCTCCCGACCACGCGTGTCCGGCTCCGTGGACTTCCCAGTGCTCGAGGATCCCGCGCCCGCCGGCGTCGGTATGGACCGTGCGCGTATAGGCATGACCTCCTGGTACCCGCCCGCGATGCACCTTCACCTTTGTGCTCGTTTCGCCGATGGACTGCCGGACAATCCGCCCGCCGTTTTTCGAATGCACCGTGGTGTCGCGATCGCCATGAAAAACAATCGTTGGGACGGGCGGCCCGTCGCCCGGCATTGGCTCGGACCCGCCGCCTTGCTTCATCGCGATCAGCGCGGAGGGAAGGTCGGTGGCGGCCCCGCAGGCCAGTCCAGAATGTATGCCGATAGCAGCGTACAGATCGCCGTATGTCGCCCCCATAACGGCGGCGGCCGCGGCCCCGGCCGACAGTCCGGCGACGTAGACGCGTTTTGGATCGACCGCATGGTCGCGCATGATCTGGTGCGTGATGCCGGCGATGAGCGAGGGTTCGCCTCCGCCGCGCTGCTGGTCGGCCGGACGAAACCAATTCCAGCATTTCGCCTGGTTCGCTTCGGCCCGTTGCGCGGGATAGGCCACGAAGCAGGTCTGTTCTTCCGCGATGAAGTTCATCCGCGTGCCGGCGGCAAAATCCTCAGGCGACTGCGTGCAGCCGTGGAGCATGATCACCAGCGGAATGGCCTGTCCATGATAGCCGCTGGGGATGAAGAGCCGGTAGGCGCGGCTTCCCGTGGCATTTGCGTAGACGTTTTCGACGAACCTGGCGCCGTCCGGCACGATGTCCGCCGTGGACGGCGGGGCTCGCCTTAGCGATCCTCCCAGTCCGAACCCGGGAAGGTTCTTGGCGAGATCCGCCGGCGTGAGAACCGTGCGCGGCCGATCCGGTGGCTCGGCGGCATTTGTCTCGGCGTCGATGGTCGGCGGCTCTCTTCCTGCAGCAGGGGCGGAGCGCCCGGTGGTCGGTGCGGTAGCGGCCGGCGCGTTCTCACCCCGAAGCATGCGCTGGAGCAGCGCGGTGGCCTCGACGAGCTGACCCGAGCGCGTAAGGCGCGTGGCTTCGCGAACGATGTCCTGGTTCAGCATGGCCTCACCTCGTCCTGTCGGCGAGAGCGGACTTGACTGCCGGACTGGCGTGCAGAGCTCCCAGCACGGAGACCGAGGCAATCGTCGCGCGAGCAAGCTCGGGCGTGACGTCATGGGCGATAGTGGCGAGCCCCAGAACATTGATGTGCAGCATCTCGCCGGCTCGCCGCGCCACCTCGAGATCCTCGCGGCTGTAGTTCCGTAGCCCGAGGTCCAGACTCTTTCGCGACGTCGACTGCTTGACCACGTCGGCGTGACGTTCGAGCTGGTTGCGGATTGCGGTTCGAATGAAATCGGTGCGGTTCGAGTAGAACCCTTCCTGCACCATCAAGTCGACCTGACCGAGATCGATAAAACCGAGATTGATCGTGATTTTTTCCGTGTCGGAGGGCTTTGGTCGGATTTCGTGAACATTGCCAGCCATTGAATTACCATCCTATTAGCTTCTGTATGGATGGCATATGGATGGCTGGCAACTCGTTTCAAGGGGTGGCAACCAAGACAGCCCTTGGGAGGTCGATGCCGGAGGCAGAGGGAAAGCTGTCGTTGGCGGAAAGGTGTCTCCGGATAGCGCGGTCGCGGAACTTGGCATCCGGCGGCACGCGCAGCCGCGTTGTCGCCGTCGAGTGCCCGGCCCGGCGCTGGCTCGCAGTCTGGACTGGTTTCCGGCGGGGCTTGGCCACGGACGGTCTCCGGACCGGATTCTTGCGGAGCCGCCGGCTAGCGAATCTTTACACCGTGGGTCTACATTCTCCTCGATGCGCAGCGACTACGATTCTGAACGCGAGGCCGAGGACGCCATGAAGCAGGCCGTCGCCACCGAAGGCATGGAGCGGCAATCCTGGCTTCGCCTCGCCCAAGCATGGAGCGAACTCGCCCGTGGTCGTCCACCGGTCGAGGACAACGAAAACGTGGCCTAGCCGTCATGCGGCGGGCACTCGGGGCGGGTGTCGCCGATCGAGCCAAGCACTTCGAAAACCTCTCCTACCGCTTCGTTCGGAGAGACAGCGGCCAGCGGATCCTGGCGGGCGATGTCGAACGCGCGCTCGCGCGCGTGCGGATCGGTCCGTTTCTGCATCCTGGCATGCTCCTCGCACTCGCGAATCGCGCCCGCCGCGATGCACCAGTGGCACGACCTGAAAGTTCGCATCAGCGGGTCGAAGGGTCGAGGGCTATCTCGATGGTAAGCTCTACCTGCAGCACACGCTCGCCCAGCCGGTTTCGGGGCGGATAGGCCCATGGTCGAAAGCTGACAGTCACATGTACTTCGCCGACTACACAGTCGGCAACAGCAACTGAGGGTGGGGCGTTTGGCGTCTGACCGACGCCCAGTCGCAAAGACTGAACGGCCCCAAAAAAAGGCTCCAGTTCGAAATGAAACTAAGCTCAGTTACCGGTGTGACAGCGTTCAAGCTGACACGCTCTCAACTATAGCCGCGGTTGCTCGCTGCTGGAGCTTCCTGACAGTAATTTCAGAAACTCTTCAGTGGTGGCGCGCTGAGAGAGAGGCGCGAGATGCGCGGTTGAGCCGCCGCGTAAACGCGGGCGCCGCTGCGGAGCGGGCTCACCAAAACGACCGATTGAGAGTTGTCAGAATCGATCTTGCTGATGCCCTCGCAAGAGGAGAGCTGCGATGAATCGAAGGTGGATCTTGGCAGGCCGTGGCCTGCTGTTGTTGGGGATAGCAGGCGTCGCGGTGGTCGCGGCCGAACCGAGCAAGGGCCCGATCTTCATAGCCGGTGATCAGCCGGTGTCCGAGGATCAGGTGCGCCAAAAGCTGTAATCCGACGCGCCGCCGATGATGATGATGATGACGATTGAGTAGAAAATAGATGTCCGGCTTGAACTAGCCGAGCCAGGTCTGGGCGGGCGCGCGCGGAGCAATGCACCGTAGGCACGCGATATCTTTGGGCCTGGCTCTCTGCACCAGATCGCGGCGTTCATAGCGATGGGAAGCTTCGACGGCATTGACAAAATTGTCGCTCGCGCCTTACTTGCAGGTAGGGAAAGCGATCTCCCTGAGAGGCTCCCTCCGGGTCGTTTCAATGGGTGCGCTCTACAGCTACGATTATGATGCCGACTATCCACCGGTCGCCAAAGCTTTCAAAGATGCCATCGCATCGGTCGACGCCGTCCTCTTCGTCACGCCAGAGCATAACCGCTCGATTCCCGGCGGCCTGAAAAACGCGATCGATTGGGCCAGCCGGCCTATGGAACCAATTCGTTCTCCCGCAAGCCATCAGCAGTCATCGGCATGTCGCCAGGCGCTATCGGCACCGCTGTCGCCCTGCAGAACTTGCGCAGTGTGCTAGGGTTCTGCAATTCACCAAAGATGAACGCACCAAAGGCGCACGGTAACCTGTCCACGAACCGAGCTAGCGTTGTTTGTCATCTCAACTTTTTGCCTCTCCTCCTGTCAACCGTCTCCATATGGAGCGCTCTGGCGAAGCGGCGCCGAGAGGGTGGCCTCGGCGGCTACCCTATGTGTGATCGTAGACTCTGCGTCCTTCGGCATTCGGCTCGGGTCCAAAGGGGCGCCTCGATGCCATGAGGCGATCCTGCGACGGATTGGTTCCGAAGACTGCCTTGAATGCCTTGCTCAAGTGCGAACCGTCCACAAATCCCGTCTCCGCGGCGATCGAGGCCAGAGTCATGTCGCCTTTCATCATCCATCGGGCGTGCTTCAATCTCAGACGCAAGTAGGTGTTCTGTGGCGATTGCCCGGTCTCATCCTTGAACAAACGCTCGAGTTGCCGGGTGCTTAAATGAACCTTCTCGGCAAGTTTGGCGATCGACAATGGCGAGGACAGGTTCTGCTCCATGATCAGAAGTGCCCTCGATATGCGCCCGTCATTGCCAACAAACTCCGTTGGCGGTGCCGACTGCGCTGACGAGCCCGGTCTCATCTGATCGATCTGCATGATATGCAGCGCCTTCTGTGCATATGATCGACCGACACGCAATTCCACGATGTGCGCGGCGAGATAGGCCGCGCCGATTCCGCCCGAGCACGTGATTCGGCGACCGTCGACCACATAGAGCTGATCGGCGATCGGCAGCGTGTCGCCGAACTCCTCCAGGAAGTCGCGATAATGGTACCAGCTGATGCAGCATTTCTTCTGGCGCAGCAGGCCCAGGCGCCAGAGGATGAAGCTGCCGGTGCACACGCCGATGATCGATACGTTCGAGTCCGCAGCAGCCAAGAGATATTTGCCGGTCCGATCGTCGATCTGCGGGCCGTCGTGAAGCAGGCCGCCCACGACCACGATGTAATCGAGATCGCGTGGTTCCACGAATCTGGACGTCGGCATCACCGAAGCGCCGCTGCTGGAGCGGATGGCCTCGCCCGTGGCCGACATGATGTGCCATTGGCAACGGATCGGGCGGCTATTGTCGCCGTCGTCCGCGGCGAGGCGCAGCACGTCCAGAAAATTCGAGAATGCCATCAGCGTGAAGTTGTTGGAGAGGATAAATCCAACCCGTAATGGCCGTAATGCTCGTTCCATTCCCGCCTCTCGACTTAGAGCGCCAAGGTTCGACCCGGACTTTCTGCTTTGTGGGTCGATACTGGCGTCAATACCGAAGCAAAAACACGGCCAGTTGCGTGAGACCAAAGGCGTGGGAATCGGGCGGCGGCGGGCACACCTTACTGTGGGCTCGAGTTTCCGGGAAACGCCGTCAAAGCGCATATACGGGCGGCACCTTTCGAAAATAAAACAGGAGTATCAGAAAATGGCGATGGGTGACGGGGGGTAATGGATCGCGTTCGAACAAATAAGCGGTTGTAAACGGACCATCAGGACTGGGTTAAGTCGTCTTCCATATCCACGTAGTTCGCCTCACGACCTGTCGTGGCCAGGAATTTTGCGAACGCCTCCTGGGACAGGGAAGTCGTGCGCGCATTGTTGAGAGGGTGGCAGTTGATCGCCGTGGCCTTCGCGAGCCTGCGGTCGAACACGAGTTTTACCTTTCCCTCGGCGTCGTTGACGATCGCGAGGACCGAGACGGCGCCGGGGCGTATGCCAAGCATCTCCAGCAGCGCGTCGGGCGAGCCGAACGACAGTCCGCCCTTGGCGCCGATCTTCTTCGCAAGTTGCTTGAGATTGATGGTCGCGTCTTCGTCGGTGACGAAAAGTAAATAGTTCTTCTTCCCGTCGCGAAGAAACAGGTTCTTGGTGTGCAAACCGGCAATGTCGCCTCGAAGCGCCTTGGATTCCTCGACCGTGTGAACCGGCGGATGCTCGAATGTGCGAACGCCGATCCGGCTTCGTTCGAGGTATGCCAGCAATTCGTCGCTTTCGGTCATGACCAAGATCTCCTCGGCCTCTACGTTCGCGTCTGACGCAGGGGCAACATGATGTGGGATGCATTACCACCGCCTCGCATCACCTCGATCCTCAACGGGCCGGAGGTAGGTATGCGCTGGAAATGGTGTGCGTCGGCGCCCTCGAGCGAGAGTCTGATCCGGCTCTTGGCCTGGAACGTCCACGAGATCGGCAGCAAGGAAAGGCGGTACAAATGGGGCTGGCCGGGTGTCACTGGCCGCGCCTGATCGCGCGTACAGGGATGGAAGACCGCCGGCGTTCGATACTTGCGGGGCGGTTCGATCTCGCTCCGATGGATCGCCCGCAGGCTACCTTCGGTGACATAGAGCGATTCGTGGTCGGGAAGCACTTCGGACAAATAGGCGTGGATCGCGAAATCCGGGGAGGGCGAGACGATCCACAGTGAGACCAGGCAATGCCCGGTCAACTCCACGTCATGCGTGAGTGCCGCGCTGGTGTAGTTCAGCATGCGCCGGTCGCGGCCGTGCCAATCGGTGTAGTACTCGCGGCTGTCGATCGCGGCGATGCGTTCGTGTCGGGTCAATTGGCCGGTTCCGGAATCGAAGTTGATGTCGTGATGGTCCGTTGCCGTCTCGCCGGCGGCATCCCCCAGCGTGCCATCCTGCGCCAGGAACAGCGTATTGTTCGCATCGTAAGGGGGCCATGTGTCCGCGGGCCGCCACCTTTCCTCGTGAACGGAGAAATAGTGCACGGGCATCTCCGACTTGATGCCCGTCTCGCGTCCGCCGAGATATTCGTCGAAGAACCTCAGTACCTCGGCGAGAATATCGAATTCGGGGAGCTCGGCTGCCCGCCATCGCGAGCAGTTGATGCGGGCCCCATGGTCCCACGGCCCGAGTAGAAGATGCTTTCGCCCGTTGGGCAAGGTGAGGAAACGACTGATGGCCCCGTTGGCGTAGCCCGCGCCATCCATCCATCCCGAAACCGAGTAGATCGCGGTCTCTTTGCGGATGCCTTCAAAATAATGCGACGGGCTGATGGTATCGGATGAATAGGGGCTGCCCGCATCCAGCGGTTCGCTTCGGTATTCGAGCTTGCGCATCAGCTCGGGCATGCGGAAATTGCCGGCGTGTTCCGCGACCGCCGCTGCGCAGTCCGAGCCGTCGGTATCTTCGTCCACCGGGTGCGGCCCGGCATAGGCCGGATTGGCGTAGTAGACGAAGTCTTTCAAGTAGTGACGCTTGTCCTGATCGAGACCGGCCATCATGCGATCGTAGACGTCGGCCAGGTTGGTCAGAAGAATGCCCCCCGGATAATAATTGTCCAGGTAGGTGTCCCAGACCGCGAAAAGAGGCGCGATCGCCTTGACCGCCGGGTGGGAGGTCGAGGCGAGAAAGTCGCTGGCGGCGCCGAGATAGGAAATGCCCGTGGCGCCGATCGAGCCGTTCGACCAATTCTGGTCGACGATCCACTCAACGATCTGATAGCCGTCGTCTCGCTCCTTGGGAGAGCGAAAGATGTCCCTGGTGCCAAAGCTGGCCCCCGTTCCGCGAACGTCGACGACAACGAGCGCATAGCCGCGCGGCACGAAGACGTCGCGATACCTCGCGACGTTCGGAGATGCTTCGACCTTTTCCGCCGACGGGGCCAGGGCAAAACGCCGATAGTACGGCGTCTGCACCAGAATCGTCGGCCACGGGCCATCTCCCATCGACCAGGTCGGCAGATAGAGATCGACCGCGAGCCGGCAGCCGTCTGTCATCGTCAGATAGAAGGATTTGGGAGGGAGGACGTCGTAGGAGGCAGGCCTGTTGCGAATATATTGGCTGGGCGGCAGAGCCCAGGCGTTTCCGCGCAGATCGTTGTCGGCCATGTTCCAGTTCCGTCGTGGTGGAAGTTGCCGATGATCATGTCGAAAAGCCCGCAGGCAAGGCGGGACATGGCGGGTGTCGCCTTCTTACGTCGGCGATGTCGCAATGCTCCAACCGCAAACGAGGCCGCGAGTGCACATTGATCCCCGATTGGGGTCGCGGATCGAGCCGGCCTTGAATGTTCTGATTTGCCGAAAGGGAGCGAAGATGGCGGACATTACGGTCTATCGGGCGCGAAAGGTCATCACCATGGACCCTGGTCGGCCGTTTGCCGAATGCATCGCAGTCCGGGATGGCCGGATCGTCTCCACCGGCACCATCGAAACCATGCAGCCATGGCTGAAGCGGTACTCGCACACGATCGACGAGACGTTCGCGGACAAGTTCATCATGCCGGGCTTCATCGACCCGCATACGCACTTCGTCCTGTCGTCGAGCTACCTCACGATGCACTATGTCGGGCCGATCGATTCTCCGGGCCCGAATGGCATGAACAAGGGCTTGCGCACGCGCGCGGAGGTCCTCGCCAAATTGCAGGAGGCCGCCGACTCCGATCCCGATCCGGATACTCCGGTTATCGTTTGGGGTCTGGACCCCGCGTCCCAGGGCGGCAATCTCCACCGCGATGAGCTGGATACCATCAAGACAAAGCGGCCGATGTGGGTGATCTCCTACGCACCCCATTTCATCTACCTGAACAGTCCTGCGCTGGAGCGCGCCAAAATCCCGCTGAACACCAATGTCCACGGCGTCATGCGCTATCCAGATGGACGGCTGAACGGTCAGTTCGTCGAGCTCGAGGCCGGCCGTCTGGCCCTGGGCGCGATGAGAGAGGCGATCGCCGTGCGAGGCGGCGCCGACGGCATCCGGAGAATGGCCGACATCGCCAGAAAGGCCGGTATCACGACCACGGCCGAGATGATCTTCGGGAAGGGAGATTTCGAGAGCGAGTGGAATATCTATTCGGAGGTCGTGCCTGACGACAATTTCCCGATCCGGATGGGCCTGGTCTCCCTTGAACTGGCGTTGTTTGCCGACCACGGCGCCGGCGGCGTCGACTTTCTCCAGAAGGCGATGAAGCGAAGCAACGACAAGCTGTTCTTCCATGGCGTGAAGTTCCTCTCCGACGGATCCTTTCCAGCCATGTCGTTGCGGCTGAACTTCCCCGGCTATCTCGATGGCAGCAACGGCGTGCGCAACGACATCCCGTGGGATGAGCTGCATGAACGCATGCTTCCCTACTGGAAGGCCGGCATTCAAATCCATTGTCACGCCAATGGCGACGAGGCGGTGGACGCGTCGCTGAACGCGCTGGCCAAGCTGCAGAAAATCCAGCCTCAATTCGATCACCGGTTCACGCTCGAACATTACTGCATCAGCACGCCGGACCAGGCGCGCCGTCTCAAGGCGCTCGGCGGATGCGCCAGCGTCAACAACTATTTCGTCCACTATCGCAGCCAACTGCACAGCGACGCGGGCTTCGGTCCGGATCGCTCCGAGGCCATTGCCAGACTTGGCACGCTCGAGCGCGAAGGCGTGATCTTTGCCTTGCATTCCGACTATTCGCTCGTGCTGGTGCCGCTGCATCCGCTGACGGCCGCCTGGGCCGCGGTCAATCGCGTGGCACTGGACGGCAAGACGGTGATGGCGCCCGGAGAGCGCATCGGTGTCGAGCGGGCGTTGCGGGCGATCACGATCGATGCGGCCTACGTCCTGGGCGCCGAGCAGCGGCTCGGCAGCCTTGAGCCCGGGAAGTTCGCCGATTTCACGATCCTTGACGAAAACCCGTTCGAGGTGGACCCCATGGGCCTCAGGGATATCAAGATCTGGGGCACCGTGCTTGGTGGGAAGCCGCAACCCGCATGACGTCCGATCTGAACCCTCTCGACGAAGCCGCCGAGTGAACGATATCTCCGGCAAAGAGACGCTGTCGATGCTCATGGGCATCTTCGAGGCTGCGAGGATCGTTCCGCGAACAGCACCTTCGTTCACCTTGCCGTTGACGATCATCAGCGGCTTCCTGGGCGCCGGCAAGACCACCCTGGTGAACCGGCTGCTCTCGGATCCCGCAGGCCGGCGCATCGCCGTGCTCGTCAACGACTTCGCTGCTGTCAACATCGACGAGGAGCTGATCCGCTTCCGGACCGGCGATGCCATTGGCCTGACGAACGGCTGCGCATGCTGTTCGATCAACGGCGATCTGGTCAAGGCGATACAGCGGCTGGTGGAGAGGAGCGATCCTCCCGAAGCCATCGTCCTGGAAGCAAGCGGGATCGCGGATCCCCGGGGCATCGCCCAGATTGCTCTGGCGAACCCCGCCGTGAGGCTCGATGCCATCATCACGCTGATCGATGCCGAGACATGTCTCGAACGGCTGCAGGACGGGCGAACGCGATCGACGCTGATGGCGCAAATATCGGCGGCCGACATCATCGCGATCAACAAGATCGACCTGGTCGAAGCGCGGTGCAAGGAGATCAGGGAGACGGTCGAATCGATCGCTCCCAAGCGGGTCCTGCTCGAAACGACGCATGGCAACGTTCCGACGGAAGTGGCGCTGGGAGCGGGCAAGCACGGCTCGTCGGTTTTCGCGTGCTCTCCTGGCGATCATGCGACGGGTTTCTCGTCGGCGACGCGGACATGGAAGGATCCGGTCGACAGAACCGCGATCGAGCGGGCGCTGCGCGATCTGCCTCCCTATGTCATCAGGGCCAAGGGAACGTTTTCGTTCAAGGGCGAGGGCGATAAAAGGTACGTCTATCAGCGTGTCGGTGGGCGGGAGGCGCTCGAGCCATCTTCCGAGCCCATTGCAACGCACTCGGAGTCCAGGCTTGTCTTGATCGGGTTCTCGAATAGCTGGAAGAAAGCCGAGATATCGGCCCTTCTTTAGCGTCACATCCCGAGGACGACAATTTTTCGTCGCTGGCTTCGGGTCTGGGGCTCAATGACCTTCGGCAAGAGCAGGCTCGTCTCCGCCGGCATTGATGTCCCTTCCATTCAACGATGGCGGCGGCCCGGTGCTGGCACGATCGCAAGAGCGGGGTGGTATTGGTCACGCCCTAAAATTGTGGGAAGGTCTGTCGCAGCAGCTGAACGTTATGTATTTCCGTCGCGAGTGTCGATTCCGTTCCGGCGGTCGAAGCGCGTGCGCGTAAGCGGGGCGCCGAACTCACCAGGGCGTTTCCGATTTATCCGACGGTATAGTTGGAGCACTCGATCTACGCGGAAACGTATGCTCAGCTCGTAGAAAGCTTCGAGGCAACGATGTCGAGAAATTTGGCACTTGGAAATTTTCGGTTGAGCTACGGGCCGGACGCCGGCGAGGGCGCGTTCACCACGAGGCCGGAGATCGCCGGCGCCTTCGGAGTCGTGGCCTCGACGCACTGGCTGGGCACTGCCACGGGCATGCGAATCCTGGAAAAGGGAGGCAACGCCTTCGATGCGGCTGTCGCGATCGGCTTCGCGCTTCAGGTCGTTGAACCTCACCTGAACGGGTTCGGCGGCGAGGTACCCGTCATCTTCCACGACGCCAAATCGGGCCGTGCGCGCGTGCTTTGCGGCCAGGGCGTGGCGCCGGCCGGTGCGACGATCGGGAAATTCGAGGAGCTCGGGCTCGACATCATACCCGGCAGCGGATTCCTTTCGGCCTGCGTGCCCGGATCGTTCGGCGCCTGGATGCGGCTTCTGAGTGATTACGGCACGATGGGCGTCGGCGACGTCCTCGAGTCCGCCATCACCTATGCGCGCGACGGCTACATGATGCTTCCCCGGATTGCGGCCGCGATCCGTACCGTGGCGCCGCTGTTCGAAAGCGAGTGGCCGACCTCAGCGAGCGTCTACCTGAAGGACGGCATTCCCGAGGCGGGCGCTCTGTTCGCGAATCCGGAACTCGCGGCGACGTACGAACGCATGGTCCGCGTCGCGGAAGCCGCCCAGGGTTCGCGCGAGCAGAAAATCGAAGCGGCCCGGAAAGCGTTCTACGAAGGCTTCGTGGCCGAGGCGATCGACAAGTTCGTGCGCACGCCCGTGATGGATACGTCGGGCGAGCGCCATGCCGGCGTCCTCTCCGCCCAGGATATGGCGGTCTGGAAGGAAACCTACGAAGAACCGCTGTCGCTGAACTACGGTGGCTTTCGCGTGCTGAAACCCGGCCCGTGGACGCAGGGACCGGTCTTCCTGCAGCAATTGGCGCTGCTCAAGGGGTTCGATCTGGCATCGATGGACCCTCTCGGCGCGGACTTCATTCACACGGTCACGGAGTGCTCGAAGCTCGCGTTCGCGGACCGCGAAAAATATTACGGCGATCCAGCATTCGTCGATGTGCCGATGGATCATCTCCTGAGCGAGCCATACACGGCTGCCAGGCGCGCTTTGGTGAGCAACACCGCTTCCGCTGAATTCCGTCCCGGTTCGATTCCGGGGTTCGACCATACCGTCCCCTATCTCGTCGGTGGAGACGACGATGGTAGCGCGGCGCTCGGTGCCGGCGAGCCTACGGTAGCGCGTGCGGCCTCTTCGGGCGAGCCGGTTCTCAGCCGTCTCGGCTCGGTGCGCGGCGACACGGTGCATCTGGATGTCATCGACCGGCACGGCAACATCGTGTCGGCCACGCCGAGCGGCGGATGGCTCCAGAGCTCTCCTGTTATCCCCGGGCTCGGCTTCGCGCTCGGCACACGGGCGCAGATGTTCTGGCTCAAGCATGGACTGCCTTCGTCGCTCGCACCGGGCAAACGTCCACGAACGACGCTTTCGGTCTCGCTGGTCTATCGCGGCGATCAGCCCTACGGCAGCTTCGGCACGCCCGGCGGCGACCAGCAGGACCAGTGGAGCCCGGTCTTCTTTCTGCGCCACGTGCACCATGGTCTCAATCTGCAGGGCGCGATCGATGCGCCGATGTTTCACAACGACCACATGCCGAGCTCATTCTTTCCGCGTCGAGCCAAGCCTGCTTCACTGACCATGGAGACCCGGTTCGCCGCCGATGTGCAGAAGGAGCTGGAGCGGCGAGGGCATCGCATCGAGATGGTCGACGCCTGGTCGCTCGGCAGGCTGTCGGCGGTTTCCAAACAAGGGAAACTGCTGAGGGCCGCCGCAAATCCACGCTACATGCAAGGCTATGCTTTCGGCAGATGAAGGCGGTCGGCTGCTAGCTCGCCGTGGCGCCGTCGCGCCCCAGGGAGACGAATGATCGAACCGCCTCGGAAAGGGGAGTCCGTTTCCACACCAGTATCGTCTCAAGGCGGAAACGCGGATCGTCGATCGGTCGGAAGGCAACGCTCTCGCCGACAAATCCGGCCAGGCTTCTGGGGTAGACGGAAACGCCAAGCCCGGCCGCGACCAGACCGAGCAGGGCCATCGGATTGGAGGCCTCCAGCGCGATCTTCAAGGTCAGTCCCTCGGAAGAGAAGATGTCGGTCAGGCGCCACCGATAGGCCTCCCACTCGGTCATATCGCCGAGTACGAATTCATGCTCTGCCAGATCCTGCGGACGGATGTGGGGCGCCCGCGCCAGCGGGTGATTGCGCGAAGCGATCAGGCACAGCGGCTCGTCGGCGATGGTGAGCGTCTCGAAGTCGGGATGATCGAACGGCCCGATCATCAGGCCCACGTCGATTTCATCGCTGGCCAATGCGAGCTTCTGTCCCTGTGTCCGGATGTAGCGCAGCTTGAGCGCGACGTGCGGATGGAGCGCCCGATATCTGGAGACCAGAAGCGGCATCTGGAGCGTCGCCGCGAACGACATGTACGCCAGGCGAAGCTCTCCTGTCTTTCCCTGGGCAACAAGCCGTGCGGTTTCGACGGCACGCCCATATTCCTGCAGCAGCTCCAGATTCGCTTCGTACAGGGAACGCCCGGCCGGCGTGAGCGCGACCTCTCGGGTCGTGCGTTCCAAGAGCTTGAAACCCAATTGTTGTTCCAGCTTCTGGATACGGCGAGTGAGGGCCGATTGATCTAGATTCAGGCGTTCGGCGGCACGCCGGAAGCTGAGTTCCTCAGCAACGACGACAAATGACCGCGTGAGTTCGATGCCACCGTCCCAACGCATACGCAGACCCCTTATCGAGGATACCGATTGATGCGTCCGACGCAATAACAATTGGCGAAAAACCACTTCCGTGTCCGGAAGCCGGAGGGATGATGGAGGCATTTCGGCCCAGGCCGAGGACCGACGGAGACAGGAGATTTCAATGAGCGACCAAGGCATGGATGACCGCGAGCTCGACAAGATGCTGCAGCGTGCGTTCGACGCATCGACAAAGATCTATCAGGAACGCGGATTTCAACGACGGATCGGCTTCGGCAAGCGCCCTGCGCTCGTCAGCATCGACCTAGCCAATGCGTGGACCCGTCCGGGAAATCCATTCACCTGCGATCAGCGGGCGATGGATGAGGAAATCATTCCCGGAATGCAGCGGCTCCTCAAGGCCTGCCGAGCCAACGGACACCCCGTCGTTCACGTGACGACCGCTTACGAGATCACGGATGTGAATGCGCCCTTCACGGACATGGGCCTGTGGCAATGCAAGATTCCGATCGAGGTCGTCGACCTTCAGCGCAAGGATCTGTGGGCGATCGATTCCCGTATCGCGCCGGTCAAGGGCGAGCACACGCTTCTAAAGAAACGCGCGAGCGGGTTTCACGGTACCGCTCTGGGCGGTCTGCTCCGGGCCGCCGGCGTCGATACCATCCTAGTGACGGGGGTGACCGCGACCGCGTGTGTCCGGACCACCATATGCGATGGTCTCGCGGATGGATTCCGCACGATCGCGGTCAAGGAGTGCATCGGCGACCGGGTGCCCGGTGCCGTTGCCTGGAACCTGTTCGACATCGACGCGAAGTTTGCCGACGTGCACACGGTCGATGAGTGCGTGAAGTACCTGGAAAGCGTCGGCGCAGCGACCTCGATCGCTGCTGAATAGCGTCGATCAAAGCGTCCTGAACATCACGAGCGCGTCGACCAACTCGCCTGTCGGTCGACGGAAGGCGAGCGGCCCACGGCATCGAAATCCATGGAAAGCCAGGGCCGGACGGCGCGCTCGTTGGTGCTGACGACAAGTTGAATTGCATCGCCAGGAAGCCGAGCCTTCGCGCCTCGCCGAGCGAGTGCTCGCACATCGCGCGGGCGACGCCCCGGAGCCGGGCCGCCGCATCCGTCATGTAGCGGCAATTCGCGACGTGAGATCCTCCCCCTGCCTGGTTGGCGCGCAGGTAGTAGGTTCCGACGGGAACGCCGTCGTCCTCCCCGACGAACGAATGGCGGTCTGGACCGGTCCAATATCGCACCGCTTCGTTTTCCGTCATGTCCACGGGAAGCGTGTATGTTTCCCCGGCGCGGATCACGGGACCGATGATCGACCAGATCGCGGCACGATCACCGTCTAGCGCGGGTCTGATCTCCAGCATCCTATAGCTCCATAAGCAGATACCAATTTGTTTTGGCGCCCGAACGCTGATAACACCGACTGGCTGTGGACCTTCGTGGCTCACGCGTTCAAGCATTGCGCGACTCCCTTGGACCTAGTTCGAAAGTTTAACACCGTTTTGCGGAGCGACTTTTCTGCCACGTGCACAGCGGACAAGCTGACGATTGCCCATACTGCACAGTGCTGGGCGGCGAGGGGCTACATTCCTTTTCCAAGGCCTACTATTTGCATGTCGCATTCCTACAAGCGCCGCTGTCGGGCCACGTATACATTTTTGCGACGTGCGGAGATAGCGGTAGCCCGTGAACACGGTGCTGCGTTAGCCTTCGTCCGGAGTCAAACTCGGGCGGCGGAGTGGAGGTGCTCATGAGCTATCGGATCAATCGACGAGGCTTTCTCGCGGGAGGAGCCGGCGCCGTAGCGTTGATGTCCGGGATGCGAGGCGCACGTGCCGCAGGCGGTCAGGTCATCGTCGCGAATTGGGGTGGCGACTGGAACGACCGTACGATCCAGTTCTTCGAAGCGCCCATCGTCGAAAAGGCCGGCTACACCGTCGTGCGCGACCTCGACGGATTCGATCAGCGCCGGACGAAGATCATCGCCAGCCGCAGGTTGCCACGCGCCCCGATGGACGTCGCGCACATGGACGACGCCACCGCCTTCGAACTCGCGTCGATGGAACTCGTCGATCCTGTTGACGAGCAGGCCGTGCCTCGTCTCAAGGACGTGCTGCAGAGCCTGCGCACGCCGACCTTCGTTCCCTGGCAATACAGCGCCTGGATCCTCGGCTACAATCCGAAGAAGCTGAAGGAAGCCCCGCGCAGCTTCGGCGAACTGTGGGATCCCAAATACAAGGGGGTCGTCGGCCTGAGCAACGAGCATTGGTTCCATCACATCGAATCCGCGGCTCTGAAGATCGGAAAGTCGCTCGATAACATCGACGTGGAAGCCGTGAAGGCGAGCATGATGGAATGGAAGAAGGCGGCGAGCCCGCGCATCTATCCGAACCATCTGCAGATCGAGCAGGCGCTCAAGAACGAGGAGATCGTCGTCGCTCCGGAATACAAGGCGCGAATCCTGCAATTCGCCTCGGAAGGCGTCGATGTCGCCGCGACCTATCCGAGCGAAGGCGGAATCGCCATCATCTTCGGCATGGTGTTGCCGAAGAAGCGTCCCGATCCTGAGGCCGCCAACTTCTATTGCAACGCGCTGCTGGATCCGGCGGGCCTCACCAGTCTGGTCCAAAAATCCTTCTATTCGCCGGCCAACACGAAATCGGTCTTGCCCGAAGCGGCCGCGAAACAGATCGAATTCTCAGAGGCTGAAACGAAATCGATACACAAGCGGAATCATGCCTTCTGGCTGAAGAACCGCAACGAGTTGCTCGATTGGTGGAATAAAGAATTCAAGGCCTGATCGCACTTCGTTATGACAGCTGTCGATACGGTCCGAAGCCAGCTTGCTGCGATCGCGGTCGGCAAGCGCCGCCGCTGGTTGGCTCCTTATGCTCTATCGGGACCGGCTGTCGTCTTCGTGTCCCTGTTTTTGATGCTGCCGCTTCTGATGATGCTGCGGCTCAGCTTCTATCGATACGACGCGGCGCAGATGTATATCGAGGCCTTCACCCTCGACAACTATGTGCGGTTCATCAAGGATGATTTCTACCGCCAGGTTCTGTGGACGACGCTCTGGATTTCGGCAGTCACCACCTTGCTCTGCCTGATCGGCGGCGTGGCCGTCGCCTATTTCATGGCGAGGACGAAATCGCCGCTGCTCAAGCGGTATTTGATCATTGCGATCGTGTTGCCGTTGTTCATGGGCAATGTCGCGAGGACGGCGGGCTGGATCATCATCCTGGACGACAAGGGACTGTTGAATTTTCTGTTGCAGAATGTGTATGAAGGGAGCGCGCTGCGCCTGCTCTATACGTCGGGCGCCGTGATCGCCGGGCTGACATCGGTGCTGCTGCCGTTCATGATCGTGACGCTCAACAGCGTCATGCACAATATCGACGTCTCCCTCGAGGAGGCGTCCCTCAATCTGGGCGCCTCGCACCTGACCACGTTTCGCCGCGTCGTGCTCCCGCTCCTGAAGCCGGGCATATTCGCCGGATGCATCCTGTGCTTCATCCTGTCGATGAACGCCTACGCGACTCCCATTCTGCTCGGCGGTCCGAAATTCAACATGATGGCGCCGATGATCTACCAGCAGATATCGGCCGCGATGAACTGGCCGTTCGGGTCCGCCTTGGCTTTTGTGCTGATCTCGTTGACAGCGCTTCTGACGGTGGTGTCCGCCGTCATGTTCGACAGGACAGCCAAGCGGACGGGCATCGCATGACAACGGTCGCCCGCAAGCTCGGATCCCTCAGGTGGCTCTATCTGGGCTTGGTCTGGGCCGTCATCCTTTTCGTGCTCGTGCCCCTGGCGACGACCATCTGGGTCGCCTTCTTCAGCAACAAGATACTGTCGTTTCCGCCGGAGGGGTACACAGCGTCGTGGTTCGAGCAGGCGTGGACGCTCGAGGCGTTCAGGAACGGTTTTCTGTTGAGTTTTGAGGTCGCCGTGGGGGCGTCCATCCTCGCGGTATGCCTGGGCGTTCCGGCTGCGCTCGCAATAGCTCGCTATCAGTTCCAAGGCCGCGAGCTCATCAATACGGTATTGATGTCGCCGCTCATGATTCCGGCGATCGTCGCGGGAACGGCCATCTACCTGTTCTATGTCGAGGTGCAACTCGAAAGCGACGTGCAGTTCGCCGCGACGACCTACGGGCTGACGCTCGCGCACACCCTCATTGCCATCCCCTGGGTGCTGCGCTTGCTCGTGGCGTCGCTGGCGGGAATAGACTCGTCGATCGAGGAAGCCTCGCTCAGCCTGGGGGCGTCGCGCCTCACGACGTTCTTTCGCATCACCGTGCCGTTGATCCGCCCGGGGATCACGGCCGGCGTGCTGTTCGGCTTCATCGCTTCGTTCGGCGACCTCGAGAAGTCGCTCCTCCTGGTGGGGCCGGGCCGTATCACGCTGCCGATCGTGATGATCAACTATCTGGAATATCGAACGGACCCGACCATCATGGCGGTCGCCACGATCCAAGTGCTCGTCATCGCGATCGCATTGATCGTTTCGGATCGGTACGTCCGCCTCGGTAGAACGTTCTGAAGAAGGATCGCGCCTTGTCGAGAGTCGTCCTTAAAAATCTCGTGAAGCAATACGACTCCTTCGTTGCAGTGAGGGAAATGTCGTTGGAGATCGGAGACGGCGAGTTTCTGGCGCTGCTCGGTCCGAGCGGCTGCGGAAAGACGACCACGCTGCGAATGATCGCCGGCTTTGTCGAAGCAAGTGCCGGCCGGATCTTCTTCGGCAATGAGGACGTGACGGACCTGCCGCCGAACAAACGCAACACCGGCATGGTGTTCCAGGGGTTCGCCCTTTTCCCGCACATGACGGTTTGGCAGAACGTCGCCTACGGGCTTGAGATGCGTCGTGTTCCCAAGGCGGAGATGAAGACGAGGGTCGCGAAGGTCCTAGAACTGGTCCAGCTCGGACGCTTCGCCGAACGCCTGCCGCGACAGTTGTCCGGAGGCCAGCAACAGCGCGTCGCCCTGGCGCGCGCGCTGGTGATCAATCCGCATGTGCTGTTGCTGGACGAGCCGCTGTCGGCGCTTGATGCCAAGCTGCGCCATGAGGTCAGGCTCCAGATCAGGCAGCTACAGCAATCGCTCGGCCTGACGACTGTGTTCGTCACGCATGATCAGGAAGAAGCACTGAGCCTCGCGGACCGGCTGGTGGTCATGAACGGCGGCGCCATCGAGCAGATCGGAACGCCCGCGGATCTGTACGAACGTCCGGCGACGCCGTTCGTCGCCGACTTCATCGGCAAGACGAACTTCTTCAAGGGCAAGCTGAACGGCGACCGGTTTGTGTTCGAAGGGGACGGTAGCTCGCTCAAGGTCTTGCCCCGTTTGGGCAGCGCGGAATTGCTCGGTGTCAGACCGGAAAAGATCTCGATTGTGCCTGCCGATCGCGCGGGATCGGGCCAGGCTTGCGAAAGTCTGATGAGCGGCGTGGTCGAACTGGTGAGCTATCTCGGCCCATCGATCGAGTTTCGGGTGAAGGTGGGAGATCGGAGCATCCTGGTGCAGCAATCGAACAGAGACGCGGCGGAGCGCGTTCAGATCGGTCAATCGGTGACGCTCAGCATTCCGCCGGAATGGTGCTTCCTGTTCGCATCGGACGGGCGCACCAATGGCGTAGCGATGAGTCCGGCATAGGCGAAGGCGGCTGGAAGCGGGTGAAGCTCATTGAGACGAGTGAAAGCAGCGGATCTCAAGTACGGCGCCCGCTATTTCGTCTTCAAGTCTCCATCTTTCCTGGCGAGGACGGAAAGCCGCACTTTGACCTCGCGCAACAGCGTGAGCAGGCGTTCGACGATCGGCTCGCCGATCGCCTCCCGACCTTGCTCTTCACCGCGAGGGCGGCGTTGACCTCCTCGACATAGGCACAGTTCCTCATATGGCCTACCCTCTTACACGCCGGCAGGGCAGAAAATCTTCAAGAGACTGGCCACGCCGACCAGATAACTGGATGACTTGTGGAGCATTCGCAATCCTCAGAATCGGAAAGTTCTCTCGGATGGTCTGAGCCACGTAGTGATCCGCATCTCGCCGGCGCGATCGCCGCCCAACTGTCTGACACTGGCGCCCTTGCCGCCATATGCGACAAGCCGCTCGGCCAAAGAGGCCCCCCTTTTGCCAGACGTAGGTCCCCAAACTCCCCAAGCAGCAGGTCTATCATTCCCTCCCAAATGCGAATCACCGCTATAGGAAGTCAGCTTCCGAGCCCTGCATCAAGCCACACGAGAAGCGTGAATGCCGTAGGGCTTTGCCTGGGGATCTTACTTCACCAAATAACACGCTGAT
>Ga0207661_10000763_pt1 | contig 20961 bp, 21 predicted proteins | sample KBSC713LmetaG_FD_184337 | JGI IMG/M metagenome (GOLD analysis project Ga0207661, IMG submission 184337) | Corn rhizosphere microbial communities from Kellogg Biological Station, Michigan, USA - KBS C7.1-3L metaG (SPAdes) (version 2) | ecosystem: Host-associated > Plants > Roots > Rhizosphere ...
TCGGTCCCGAGGCGATGCAGTTCGAGGGCTGGCAGCGGCTCAACGCAGAGTATGCCAGGCAGTTCGGCGTCGAAGTGCCGAAGTAATAGCGCTCTGAATGCGGATTGCCGATCGAGTAACGACGACCAACACCACGATGTTAACTCTCGATCGACTCGATCACCGCCTCAAGCGACGAGTATCTCGGAGCATATCCGAGCCTCTCCCTCGCCTTGGCAATACTCCCGTTCGGCGAATGGGCGATGTGATCCCATGTTGCCGCCGCTTCCTGTTCAGTGACGGTGTGCCGCCACTCTTCCCACGGGAGAAACTCGAGACGAGGCATCTGGCCGAAGTGCGCGTACATCGCTTCGGCGTAGTCGCGCAACCTCATTGGCGCGGGCGACACGACGTGAAAGCTTTCACCGACCGCGGCGTCGGGACTGGCTAACGCCAGCTCGAACGCCTGCGCAACGTCGTCGGCGTGGACGTGGTGCACCGTCTCCTTGCCTTCGTTCGGCAGCACCAGCACGTCACCGCGCGCTATGCGCGTGAAGACATCGGGATTGAAATGGCCAGCCGGGTTGAGGGGATTCCATCCCGGGCCGACGAGGTGGCCCGGATGCAGAACTACCGCGCGCGCATCGCCACGTCGCGTCGCGTCGAGCAGCTGCTGCTCGATCGCCGCCTTCTTGATTCCGTAATCACCGAACGGATGCCGCGGCGCATCCTCGGTCACGGCTTCCGCTCCCGCATCCCGCTTCCCGTGGACCCACATCGTGCCGCAGTGGAGCAGCAGCGTCTGTCGCGGCTTTAATGCATCGACCAGCTGCTGCGCGCTCGCCGGCGTGAAGCAGATGAAATCCACCACCGCGTCGGGGTGCAGTGCATCGACACGGGCCCCGAACGTCCCTGCCTCATCCTCGGCCTCGCGGTCGATGTCGATCTGCTCTACTTCGCTCCACGCCCGATGTGGAACGTATGGCTCGCGCCTGCCACGACTGAGAACAACGACATCGTGCCCCGCGTCAACCAGACGCGGGACCAGGAAAGTGCCGATGTGGCCGGTGCCACCGACAACAACGACTCGCATAGCGTACAAGAACATACAGCTCGGCGTTCAATTTGCATTTCTGCGCGCACCTTCAGCGGTCTGACCATGCCCACTGGCGTCCACATCCACCTGCTCGTCAATCATTCGCCGATCTTCGGCTCGCTGTTCGCGTTTGCCCTGCTCATTGCCTCGTATTTCACGGCGCGCGACGTGCTCAGGCGCACCGCGTTCGTGGTGTTGATCGCAACCGCCATCGCCGGCGCGGCCGCGAATCTCAGCGGTGACTCCGCCGAGCATGCGGTGCGCGGCCTGCCTGGAGTGCGGCACGACGACATCGAGGCGCACCAGGACATGGGCGACAAGGCTTATTACCTGGGCGATATCCTCGGTGTCCTCGCTCTGATCGCGCTGATTCGCTGGCGCTCGAGACCAATCCCGGCCAACGTCACGCACATAGCGGTGTTGGCGACCGCGTTTGTCGGCGGCGCATTCATCTACACCGGCTTACTAGGCGGCCGCATCCGCCACACCGAGATTCGCCCGGGCGCAACTCCCGCCGACGCGTTGATCGTCGAGCCGCCGCGTCAGCGCCGACCCCGACCCCCGGCCAACTGATCGGGCCGATCACCCTTCGAAGTCGTGCCCTCTGAGGATCGAGGACTAACGACAGTTTTTGATTGAGGCCCGTCGATTAAATAACGATTAACACCGAGGAGGTGGCCGCCGAATTGCGCCGCAACGATCCAGGCAAATCCTTTGTCTAAAACGTTGTCCCGACTCCGGATCATCCTTGTCCCATATAAAAACTGGTTCTGGCGGAAAACGCCGAGTGCTCGAGCGGTGCCAGATCGCTTTGACCTTCGTGCTTATTCTGCTCTTCGGTTTTGTCAGTGCTGCCTCGGCGCAATCGACCACTGACACTACCCAACGCGCGACAGCCAACGGGGGCGAGATCCGCGGTCGCATTGTTGGGCTTGGTACCGGCCAACCGATCACCACCGGCTCGATCAGCGTTCGCGGGGGCAGCGATACCAGTTTCGTCGCCGGGGCGAACGCCGAATCCGACGGCTCCTTCCACATCGCCGGCCTCAAGCCCGGACGCTACGCAGTTCGAGTTCGCGCTGTGGGCTTCGCCCCACTCCTGCGATCCGACGTCACCATCTCAGCCGAGCATCCGCTCGCCGACCTCGGCACCATCACATTGTCGGAATTCGCGGTGAAGCTCGAGAGCCAGACCATCACCGGCGAGCGTCAGGATGTCGCGCTTTCACCGGACCGGAACAGCTACAGCACCAAAAACATGACCACCGCCAGCGGCGGAACTGCGGTCGATGTGCTCCGCAATGTTCCTTCGGTCGAGGTCGACGGCGACAACAACGTGACGCTCCGCGGCAATGCCAACGTCAAAGTTCAGATCAACGGTCGGGCCTCGCCACTGAGCGGCGAACAGCTCGCGCAATTTCTCGCCCAGATTCCCGCGAGCACGGTTACACGCGTGGAAGTTGCGACCAATCCGTCGGCGAAGAATGACCCCGAAGGATCGGCGGGAATCATCAACATCATTCTCAACCAGCAAGCTGACCTCGGGCTGAGTGGCGGCTTCACGGCGGGCACCGGCACCACCAAGCAGGCCAATCTCTCCGGCAATATCGGCCGGCAATCGGGCCCGCTCACGCTCTATCTGTCTGGGAGTCTCTATCGCGATCATCGCACTCAGACCGGAACGAGCGATCGGACCAACCTCGCGATTCCCGTCCCCGCGTTCGTCGAGTCACACTCGGATGGCACGTCGGTGCCGCGCTGGAACAGTCTGATGTTCCGGTCAGAGTACAAGCTTACCGAGAACGACGCGCTCTCTGCCGACGCAATGCTTTCCGGAGGTCGGTTCGCCAGCCAGAACAGCGAGGCGTACAGCGATCTCGACGCCGACCGGGAGGTGATCGGGCTGTTCAATCAGTTCAGTGACCAGATCTACCGGAGCCTGTCGCAGGATTACACCCTCGGGTACCATCGCACCGCTGGTCCATCGCTGACGATCCTTTCGACCGAGCTTCGGTATTCGAACAACACCGATTCCAGTGACAACAATCTGTTCGGGGTTCTGATCCAGGCGGACACCTCGACGGGATCGGAAATGCCGCCCCGCGAGCGCGACGCATCTCTGCAACACATGCCGTCCTGGAATCTCCAGACTGACTACACGCATCCATTTGGAGCGAAGACAAAGCTCGAAACCGGCTTCAAGGGGACGGCGCGGTCGAACGGGGATAACTCGACCGTTGCCTATCTCGACCCGGTGAGCGGCGGCTACACCGCCGATCCGGGTCGCTCGACCGTCTTCGACTATCACGAGCGGATCGGCGCGATCTACGGCGTGCTGTCACAACAAGTGGGGCGGGTGCAGACGCAGGCCGGCCTGCGACTGGAGCAGGCGGCGACGCGATTCAAGCTCCCCTCAATCGGGCAGGCGTTCGACAATCACTACTCGAGCGCGTTCCCGAGCGCGATCCTCTCCTACAATTTCACGGACATGCGTCAGGTGAAGCTCAGTTACTCGCGGCGCATCAGTCGCCCGAATCCGTGGCAGCTAAGTCCGATCGTGGATCGCAGCGATGCGCGGCACGAGTTCCACGGCAATCCATCGCTTCGCCCCGAATACACCGACGCGGCCGAGCTGTCATTCCAGGACGCGCATTCATGGGGATCGCTGCAGATCAATCCATATCTGCGCAAAACCACCCACGCCGTCCGCTACATACAGACGATCGATACGGCGGGTGTGTCGGTCGCGACCTTCGATAACGTGGCAAGCGCGCTCGTAACCGGCGCCGACCTCAACATGACCTACCGTCACTCGGCGCTCACTTTCTTCGGCGGGGGGAGCATCTATAACTACAGCAGTGACGCGTCCAATCTTGCCGGCAATCTCTCCGCGCACTCCGTCGTCTGGAGCCTGCGGGCGAACGGCACCCTGAAGTTGTCTCCGGTCACGGACCTTCAGGCCTTCGCCAACTATCGCGGGCCTTCGGCAACCGAGGGTGGATCGCGCAGCGCATTCGTCTTCATGAACTTTGCGCTCCGCCGCAAGCTCTGGGGCGACAAGGGCAACGTGACACTGCGCGTTGCGGATCCCTTCGATTTGATGACGTGGGGCTACCGCACAGCGGACGGGAGAGTGATCGAGTCGAACGAGCGTCACTTTGGACAGCGGGGAGTGTTCGTTACGCTGTCGCGAAACTTCGGGCAACAGCTCAAGCTGCGGCCGCAGCAGCAGGAGGGAGAATCGCAGGGACCGCCACAGCCGGGGCCGCCGTAGCAGCAGCTGCATTGCTGATGGTTGATTAGCCGAAAAGCTGCAGCGCGATTCCGCCCGAGGTTTTAGATTAGCCCCGCCATGGAAGACCTCACGACTGGGCCGCTAACCCGCCACCTCCTGAAGACCACGAGCTTCATGCTCGTGACGATGATCTTCCAGACCCTGTACTTTCTGATCGACCTGTACTGGGTCGGCAGGCTCGGCACCGATGCCATCGCCGCCGTCGGAATCGCCGGCAATCTCACCTTTATAGTCTTGGCGCTGACCCAGATGCTCGGCGTCGGGACGACGACGGTGGTGTCGCACGCGATCGGCAGAAGAGACCGCGATGGTGCGCAGCTGATGTTCAACCAGGCCCAGATGCTGGCGATCGTTACCGGAGCCGCTTTTCTGGTCGTCGGATTGTTGGCGCGCGTCCCATACGCCCGGGCGATGGCGCCGGATCCGGTAACAGCCACGCTCGCGAATCAGTATCTGCTCTGGTTCATCCCGGCGATGGGTCTGCAGTTCCTGATGGTCGCCGCAGGCGCGGCGCTACGCGGAGTGGGCAACTTCAAGACCGGCATGATCGTGGCGACCGGCTCCGTGATCATCAACATGATTCTGGCGCCGTTTCTGATTTTCGGCTGGGTGACGCACCACGCGTTCGGCGTTGCCGGCGCCGCGATGTCGTCGCTGATCGCCATCGTTGTCGCGATCGTGTGGTTCGCCGCCTACTTCGTGGGCAAGAATTCATACCTGCGATTCGTGCGCGCCGACCAGAAGCCCCAGCTCCAGCTGTGGAAGAAGATGCTCAACATCGGGTTGCCCGCCGGGTTCGAGTTCCTGATGATGGCGGTGTATCTGATCGTCGTGTATTCGCTCGCGCGACCGTTCGGCGCGGCGGCGCAGGCGGGTTTTGGAATTGGCCAGCGGGTCATCCAGTCGATGTTCATGCCCGCTGTCGCACTTGGTTTTTCGGTGGCGCCTGTCGCCGGTCAGAATTTCGGCGCGCGCAGTCGCGAGCGCGTGATCGACACCTTTCGCAAAGCAGCGTACATGGTAACCGGGCTCATGGTGCTGCTGATCGTCATCGGCGAGCTGGCGCCGCGCACGTTGATCGGGGTGTTCTCCAAGGATCCCGCCGTGCTCGATGTCGGCGGTGTCTATCTGCGCATCGTGTCGTGGACCTTCATCGCATCGGGCCTGATCTTCGTCGCGTCGAGCATGTTCCAGGCGATGGGGAACACCATTCCGTCACTGGTCGCGTCGGGCGTGCGTGTGCTGCTCGTCGCGGTGCCGGCGATCATCCTGTCGCGCACCCCGGGATTTCACCTGAACTGGATATGGTATCTGTCCGTCGGTGCGGTGTTCATTCAGCTCGCGCTCAGTATGTTTCTGCTGCGCCGCGAGTTCAGTCGCCGGTTGACATTTACTTCCCAGCCGAGGCTGGATGGCACCGCGATCGCGAGCGCGTTGGTTGCCGCGGAGTAAATTCCTGGGTTCTCCATTGCTAACGGGGTTGTAATGTCACGCCTTAGTCGCATCGTTACCGCGTTCCTTTTTACCATCGCGATCGCCGCGCCGCAGATGCTGCGCGCGCAGCAGCCGGCCAAAGCGCCCGAGGTGCTCTTCCGACTCGACGACATCGGGATGAACCACTCGGTGAATCTCGCCCTCGAGGAAGTCGCGAAGACGGGAATGCCATTCTCCGCCACCGTGCTGTTCGTCTGTCCGTGGTACCAGGAAGCGGTCGAGATCCTCAGGAAGTATCCGCAGGTCACCGTCGGCGTGCACCTGGCGCTCAATTCCGAATGGCGCGGTTACCGCTGGGGTCCGGTGCTCGGCAAGGGCGGCGTGCCGTCGCTGACGGACAGCGTCGGTTATTTCCTGCCTTCAACTCGCGCATTTCTCGCCAGCAAGTACGACCTCGCTGAAGTCGAGCGCGAGCTGAGCGCGCAAGTCGAGCGGGCGCTCAAGTCCGGCCTCAAGATCACGTTCATCGACGCGCACATGGGGATGGCGTGGGCGACACCGCAGCTGCGCGAGGTCATGGAGCGCGTGGCGAAGAAGTACGGCCTCGGGATCTCGACCTACTTCGGAGAATCGTACTACACCATCTGGGGCGTCGCACCGGCTGCGAAAAAGTCGACGCTACTCGAGCATCTCGCTAAAGCATCGCCGGACACCGTGAGCCTGATCGAGGTGCACGTCGCCGAGCGCACTCCGGAGATGGAAGCGATCTACGACATGAACGCGGAAGCGCAGAACTCGCCCGACGCCGGCGTGGTCGCGCATCGCAATGCGGAGCTGCACGCGCTGCTGTCGCCGGAGCTCGCGGAGCTGGTGCGCTCGGGCAAGATCCATCTGGTGACTTACCGGACGATGGTGGACCGGATGGGCCTCGCCGGCATGAAGCGCCCGGCGGAGACCGACAACCAGTAGCTAGCCGGCCGTCGAGCTCTCCTTCGCGGCGTCTTCACCCGACGGTGTAAAGACATCCACCGCCAGCCTGAAGGTCCGCCGCTCGTCCGGTTGCAGCGCGCCGACGCTCACGATCTGCCGCGTGATCTCACGCTGCTGTTCGTCGAGGATAGAGATCACCACTGAGTACTCCCACGCCTCGCCCGCAACCGGATGCCTGATCGTCCCTTCCACGCGGAGCGGAGAGAAGCTCGGCGCCGCTCTCCGCTTACGTTGGGAATCGAACCTCAGACTGTGATCGCAGGCGGGACAGATCGTCGCGCTCTGCAGGATCGTCGCCTTGCAGTGCGGGCAGAGGCGCGCCTTACCCGGCGTGCCCACGCTCGTGTTGATCACGAGACGCCGTTGCTCTCCGATCTGGGTCGTGCGTGCGTCGCAGTTCCCTCGTCCCAACCGAAGGCGACGTTGCCACGCATGCGGGATCCACTGGCGACGGTGAGGGAGCCCGCCTTGAGATCCCCGGTGAGAACACCACTCGCGAGCAGCTCGACGCGCGATGCGGAATCGATGTTTCCCTCGAGCTCACCGCCAATGGTGACGGTGTCGGCGCGCACCGATCCGGTGATCTTGGCGCCCGACTCGATGGTCAGATCACCGTCGACATTGACGTCGCCCTTGAATCGTCCGGCGATGCGAACGTGGCCCGCGCCCTCGATCTTGCCGTCGATGGTGAGGCCGGCGGCGATCACCGACTCCTTTCCTTCCTTCGGCCGCGGCCTCGTCACCGGCTCGTAACTCGGCATCGGAGTCGAAAACGAATCTGTATCCTTTCTCGGAAGAGTCTCCGCTGCAAGCGGTGCTGCATCTTTGCGCTGGACGGTTTGTTCCTTGAAGATTGCCATTGTTCAGTCGCTCCTGGTTTTTGTGTACGGCAATTCGCAAAGTCACCCGATGCGCGCCGCCTGGCAAGCTGAACCGCGCGACTATTTGTTAGGTCGAAGTCGGGGCATCGGCGGTTGATAATCCATCCGCGAGCGCCGATTCTTCGGGCCGCCACTGGCTTTCCACTCGGAGAATTTCGTGTGCAGGAAGTCCACGGCGTTTACGCCGGCGCTATCAGCGCCGTACACGATGATGCTCAAGTAGGGACGGCCCACGGGTTCGTCGGGACCTGCTACCACGAGAAACGAGCTCATCGCCCGCTGTGCGCCACACCGCCGGTCGCCGCCTGCATCCGCCCCAGCCTGCAAACCGGCCATCAACACATCCTCGAGATTGCGTTTCTCGGCCTGGGCATTTCTGATCGCGGCCATCACCCGATCTAGTACTTCGGGTCCAGGCAGAGTATTCCCCTGCACGAGAACGTTTGGGGCTCTGCGATCGCCGTGGTAATCGGGGGTGCCCGCACCCGTGTACTGAACGACATCTCCTCGCAGGGTTGCCAGCGCGTACTGTCGAATCGAGAGCTGCGGGTCGAACGCGGGATTGCCGATCACTCGCCAGATCGAGTCGGCGCTCGCGCCCTGATCGAGCAGCTTCAGACCTTCCTGGATCGCGGAATCACTGCTGATCGCTTGCGCTATGAGCACTCCCTTGCCCGGCCGCATACCCATGATGCCATAGACGTATCCGGTGCACGACGCGCCGGCCACGCCGATTCGGTTCGTCCCGGGATCGAGTATGACGATCGACCAGGTCGCGGATGCGGTACTCGGAACGAGCCCTGCGAGCAGAACTGCGATGATGCTGCACCGGGACGATATGGACATTTGCAGCCTCGACGAAAGTCGCGCGTTCAATCGCTGATCACGATTCGGCCGACGAGTCGACGTCGGTGCCGGATCGATCGTGCCACCGCGCCTCGGGTAACTGCCAGCCGCGCCTCAGGGCGAAGTATCGGAGCCCGAAGCAGAGCACCGCACCAGTCAGCATCACGGGAACGGAATGGAAATCCATGAAGCGGCCGAGTACGACGACCGCCGCGCCCGCCATCGCGGCGAGAGCATACACATCACCGCGCAGCACTGTCGGGATCTGCGCCGAGAGTACGTCGCGCACCATCCCGCCGCCGATGCCGGTCAGCATCCCGAGCAACACCGCGGAGACCGGGCCGAGGTGAAAGTCGAGCGCCTTTTGCGCGCCCGACACGGCGAACAGCGCGAGGCCGCCTGCGTCGAAGAGCTGCACCGCTCGTTCGACCCGCCGAATTACCGGGCCCCAGCGAAACATGGCGGTGCCTGCCAAAATCGGGACGGCGAGGTATCGCCAGTCCGATATGCCCGGCGGTGGAACGGCGCCGATCAATACGTCGCGCATGATGCCACCGAAGTTGGCGGCCGCGAACGAGAGCACGAGCACGCCAAAGAAATCGAGCCGGTACTTGATACCGGCCATCGCCCCGCTCAGCGCGAAGACGAAGGTGCCGCAGAGATCCAGCACCAACACCATGGTGGTGATGTCGACGTAGCGCGAAGGGTTCATGCGACTACGCCGCGAGCCACGCCTGCGCGGCGACCACCATGGCTTCCACTCCCGTCTCGAGGGTCGGATGTATGACCGGTGCGAAGCGCGGATTGTGATTGGTGGGCAGCTCGCCGATTCGACCTTCGTTCTTCGCCTTTTCGTAAATCTGCGGATCGGTGCCTCCGATAAACCAGAACACCGACGGCGAATGCCACTCCGCGCCGAACGATCCGAAGTCTTCGCTCGCGGTCGTCGCGGCCGTTTTCCTCACCCGGTCGGACGAGAAGTGAGCGCGGAAAGCATCGGCGACGCGTTTCGTCGCGTCGGGGTCGTTGGTCACCATGCGGTATTGGTCGAGCGTGGTGATCTCCGGCGGCTTCGGCGCTCCCGACGCGGCTGCTTCCGCATTGACGATGCGAGTGATCGCGTCGAGCACGTGAGTGCGAACGCCCTCGTCGAAGGTGCGCACGTTCAGCTTGATGATCGCTTCGTCGGGGATGACGTTCTCCTTCGTTCCAGCCTGCAGTGATCCGACAGTCACCACCACCGGGGCCATCGCGCCGACCTCGCGAGAGACGATGGTCTGCAATCGCATCACCGTTGCCGCAGCCATCACCACCGGATCGATGCTGGCCTGGGGCATGGAGCCGTGCGCGCCGCGCCCGAACAATCGGATTTGCAGGCTGTCGCCGGCCGATGTCACGACGCCTTCGCGCGAGCTGAGCACGCCGGCGGGGCCAAGCATGACGTGCTGGCCGAGGACTACGTCTGGTTTTGGGAAGCGCTTGAAGAGTCCGTCATCGATCATCGCCTGCGCTCCCTGCGCCGTTTCCTCCGCCGGCTGGAAGACAGCCATCACCGTTCCGTGCCAATCGTCGCGCGTTTGCGCGAGGATCGCTGTCGCACCGACGAGCCAGGTGACGTGCATGTCGTGACCGCACGCGTGCATCACCGGCACCGTTTTGCCATCGCGATCGGTCGCAGTGGCTTTGCTGGCGTACGGAAGCCCGGTTGCTTCCTGCACCGGCAGCGCATCCATGTCGGCGCGCAGCATCACGGTCGGACCATCGCCGTTGCGCAGGAGACCGACGACGCCGGTTTTTCCGATTCCGGAAGTCACGTCGTAACCGGCGTCGCGCAGGCGCGCGGCGGCGATGCCGGCCGTCCTCGTCTCCTGCATCGAAAGCTCGGGGTGCGCGTGAATGTCGGTGTAGAGCTTCTCGAGATCCGGCAGCAGCCTTTCGAGACCGCCAGAGATGACTTCGTTTTCCGCTGTTGCTCTCGCGCCCATAACATGCCTCCGGTGAGCTCGCACCTTGACAAGGTGCAGGTCTGTGGAGAAGTCATATCCTGCGATGGGACTGTGCGCAACAGCGCGACAGGCCGACGTCAGCGACCTATGGCAAACGCTACCCAAAACATGCCGATGCCCGCGGGTGACCGCGTGTCGGGCCGCGAGACTCCGTTCGTCGGAAATGACCGCGTCCTCTTCGGCATCATCTTCGGCGTGCTCGCGTTCTGGCTGTTCGCGCAGACCACCCTCAACATCTCTCCGGTGATGGCGCGCGATCTCGGCGTCGAGACGAGCCTGATGAACATCGCGGTCTCCATCACCGCACTGTTCTCGGGCATTTTCGTCGTCGTCGCCGGCAGTCTCGCGGACCGGTTCGGCCGAGTGAAGTTCGTACAGATGGGTTTCGTTCTCAGTATTGCCGGCTCGCTGCTCGTCGCCCTGGCTCCAGCCGGCGGTCTTGCGCCCGTCTTCCTGATGCTCGGCCGCATCGTGCAGGGCCTTTCCGGCGCGTTCATCATGTCTGCCAGTCTCGCGCTGGTGAAGGCGTACTGGGATGGCGCGGCGCGGCAGCGCGCGATCTCGCTGTGGTCGATCGGCTCGTGGGGCGGATCGGGGTTCGCCGCATTGTTCGGCGGGATCATGGCACAGAACGTCGGCTGGCGCTGGATCTTCTTCGCTGCCGCCGCGATCTCGCTGATCGGCATGCTGATGGTCGCGGGCACTCCCGAGAGCCGGGCCGATGCAAAGGGCGCCTACAAGTTCGACACGGCGGGAGTGCTGACCTTCATGGCGATGATGGTTGCGCTCCAGGTCTTCGCCACCCAGGGCGCGAACCTCGGATGGACCAGCCCGGCCTCGCTCGCCCTCCTGGCGGCGAGCATCGTCTTCGCCGTGCTGTTCTTCCGAATCGAGTCCGGCAATTCGCACGGCTTCGTGGATTTCCGCTTGTTCCGGAATTCGACCTACACCGGCGCCACCATCTCGAATTTCCTGCTCAATGCAACCGCCGGCATCCTGATCGTTGCAATGCTGCTGGTGCAGACCGGCGGCAATCTCACCGCGCAGCAAGCCGGCTTTCTCACCATCGGGTATGCCGTCGCCATCGTTGCATTCATTCGCGTCGGCGAGAAGCTGCTCCAGCGCTTCGGCCCGCGCCGGCCGATGGTGTGGGGATCGATCATCGTCGGCATCTCGATCGCCTGCCTGATGCCGACGAACCTGATGCTCGGCACCTACAAGATCTTCGCCATCGTCGGCTTTACGCTGTTCGGGCTCGGCCTCGCCTTCTACGCGACGCCGTCGACCGATGCAGCACTCGCGGCGTTGCCGGATAACCAGGCCGGCAGCGGCGCCGGCATCTACAAGATGGCATCCTCACTCGGCGCGTCCTTCGGTGTCGCGATCTCGGCGACGGTGTTCACCGCGCTGAGCAAGGGCGGAGAGTCGGTTCGGTGGATCGAGGGTGTAATCAGCTACGTCGGGCGGCAGGACAACCTCGCCGTGCGTCACGCGGCGTTCCTCGCGCTGGCAGTCAACCTGTTGATGGTCATAGCGGCGATCATCTCGATCGTGCTCACGATTCCAAAACAGCGAAATGAGGGGAGCGCATCATGAAGGCCATGCCACAAAGCTAGGCCTCGCGCGGGCGGCGCCAGAGGATCGCGAGCCCAACCACGCTGGCGAGAATTGAAGCGAGAAAAATCGCAATCTTCGCTGCGCTGAAATCTGCGGCGTCGGGGAATGCCTGCGCGGCGATGAACAGCGACATCGTGAATCCGATGCCGCCGAGCGCGCCCGCACCGACCAATTGCCTCCAGGAATAACTGTCCGGCTTCGCGGTTATCCCGACGCGGCTTGCGATCCACGAGCCGCCGATGATCCCCAGCGGTTTGCCGAGGACGAGGCCGAGGGTGATCGCGATCACCAGCGCGCCGCGTCCCGTGATGATCCCCGCTGACCACGTCACTCCCGCGTTGGCGAGAGCGAAGATCGGCAGCACGAAGTAGCTCGACCACGGCTCGGCGGCGCGCAGCAGCTTGCTCGCCGGCGACTCGATGCGGTCGTGAATGATGTCCAGCGCCTCGAGCGCGGCGTGCGACGGCGCCTCGCGCGAGTCCCTGTCCCGGGTGTGATCGATCTCGCTGTCGATTACGGCGTTGGCCTGGGCCATCAGCGCCTTGAGATTTGGCGGCGGTCGCGTCGGCGTCACGATCGCCAGGACCACCCCGGCAAGGGTGGCGTGGATTCCCGATATATGCAGCAGCGCCCACAGAGTCACGCCGAGGACCGCGTACGGCAGCGCGCGATAGACGTTCCATCGATTGAGGGCGACGAGCAAAATGGTGACGACCACGGCCGCGACGAGGTAGGTCATCGCAATCGCCTCGGTGTAAAAAAGCGCGATGATCGCGATCGCGACGAGATCGTCGACGATGACGGCGGCAGTGAGGAAGACCCGCAGCTCCACCGGCACGCGATCGCCCAGCACCGCGATCAGCGCCACCGCGAACGCGGTGTCGGTGGCGATGGTCAATCCCCACCCCTGCGTTAGCGGCCCCGACGGCACGATCAACAGATAGATGATCGCGGGGATCGTCATGCCGCCGATCGCTGCCGCGATTGGAAACATCGCTTCGCGTCTGGTCGCCAACAGCCCGACGGTGAACTCGCGCTTCATCTCCAGACCGACGACGAGGAAGAACACAGTGAGCAGGCCGTGGTTAACCCAATCGACCAGCGACATGCCGAACGATCGCGCGCCAAAATCAATACCGGCGTGGGTGTTCCAGAACGCTGCGAACGCCGAACGCGCCGATGTGTTCGACGCGACGAGGGCGATGATCGTCATCACCAGCAGCAGCACGCCGGTGGACGGCGCCCAGCGCGCGAAGTTCGTGGCGGCTACGCGGATGCGATGCCCGACCGAGCCGAGTATGGCTTCGGCGAGCGAGGCTTCGTCCCACGCGCCATCGTAGCGCTTGTCGTTGATGTAGAAAGTCGGTGTGACCCGCGCGCCGCTGCGAATGGCGCTGGTTGCCTGATCGCGGACGCGCGCTCTGACGGCGCGATTGATCTTCGGGTCGCGCGCGTCGGCGGCCGGCACTCCGAGCTCGGCGGCAACCTGCTCGAGATCGTGGTCGTCGAACCGGTGACTGCGTTCCATCAGCGCATCGTGCGCCCTCCAGAAATCGCCGCCCGTGGCGAATGAGTATTCCGCCAGCTCCGCGGCATGGGTTGCAAGCACGCGATCGGTGAGTGGCAGGTGTCGGAAGACGTAGCGGATGCGATCGCCGAATTCCTCGCGCAGCTCACGAACTACGCGGTGGGCGGCGTGGCAGTACTCGCAGGCGTAGCTGCCGTACTCGACGAGCGTCACGTCGGCGTCGGGATTGCCGAGTACGTGATCGCGCGCGAGAGCGACGGGGCTGACGAGGCGCGAGGCGTGCTTCAAGTCGTTGCCGACCAGGTCGTCAAAGGTTGGGTTGCAGGGCGCGCACGTATGGAGCCCACGGTGACCTCAACCTATATTCGGCAATCCCTCCGCGGGAGGAGTCCGCATTGCGTCGCTTCACCCGGTTCCTGGTTTCCGCAGCAGAGTCGGATAATTCCGCGGTAGCGTACGCGGCGCGACTGGCTGCTCCGAGCGGCGCGACCATCACCATCACCAACGCGATGGAACAGCTGCCGGCTGCCGTCGAACAATTGCCGGAGGGCTGGGATGTGCCGCAGCTCGTGCTGGCGTGGAACAAGGATCTGGTGAAGCGCGCCGCCGCGCGTGCCCGACGTTCGGGCGTGGACGCGGAGACTTTGGTGCTCGACGGCGCTCCCGGCGATGCTCTGGTGCGTGAAGTCGAGCGCGGTGGCTACGACCTGCTCATCGTCAGCGCGCCGCGTAACGGCATCGTGAATTCGACGTTGTCGACTGCCGCGCGGCTGGTGCGTGAATGCCCGTCACCGGTGCTATTCGTGCGCGCGGTTAGCCGTCGCCGCGTTCCCCGCGTCCTGGTCGCGGTGGATGCGCACGTGCTTCGCGATCAGCAGGTCGAAGCGCTCACCACGCGTCTGATGGAATCCGCGCTGTGGTTCGCCGAGCAAATCGGCGGCGAAGTCCACGTGCTGCACGCGTGGCAATCACTCGGCGATGGTCCAATGCGGTGGGGCGGCGTGCCTCCCGCTGCGATCGCGCGCTATCACGTCGCCGCGGGGAAGGAGGCTCACAAGGAGCTGCAGAAAGCGATTGCGCCGTTTCGCGATCGAATCGCGCCGTCGGGGATGCACGTCAGAATGGGCGATCCGCGCAAGGTCATCGCTCCATTCGCGAAGGAGAAGCGCGTCGATCTGCTGGTGATCGGGACAGTCGCGCGCTCCGGATTCGCGGCCGGCATCATCGGCAACACCGCGGAGGTGCTATTGGCCAGGCTGCCGTGCTCGATGCTGGTCATCAAGCCGGAGTAGCGCCGAATTCCGACAGGACTTGTCGGATTTGGTTTCACCTTTTAGGTTGCCCGTCAAAATCAACCAGACGATCAACCGATGAAAAGAATTCTCTTCGTGCTTTTTGCCGCGACCGCTGCAAGCGCGTGGTCGGCGACGGCTGCAGCGCAGCAAGGCTACGAATTCGAAGTCTACGACACCCACGTGAAACAACCTGGTGTCATCGAGCTCGAGCTAAACACCAACTTCGTTGCAGCGGGTCCAAAGGTCGTCGACGCTGAGTTTGTTCCGACGCGCCACATGCTTCGATCGAGCTTCGAGCTCGGCGCGGGTCTGACGCGCTGGCTGGAGGGCAGCGTCTACGTTCTCGGAGCGCGGCAGGCGAACGGTCACTCGTCGTACGTCGGCAACCGATTCCGCTTGACCGCAGTGCTTCCGGCACCCGAGGGATCGCCCTTCGGACTCGGCTTGACCCAGGAGGTCGGTTACGCGCGACCTGGGTTCGCGGAAGATCGGTGGTCTTATGAGCTGTCGCCGATGTTGAGCGCGACCTGGAAATCACTCTCCTTCGTCGTGAATCCCGCGTTCGAGCGCGCCCTCGATGCGACAGAGCCGCATTCGATCGAGTTCGAGCCGCGCGGAAAGATCGCGCATCATTTCGGCGACGAGGGATCGATTGCCCTCGAGTACTACAGCTCGCTCGGCCCGTTCAGCGCTTTCGAGCCGCGCTCGGAACAAAACCATCAACTATTTGCGAGCTTCGAGAAGGAGCTGCACGAGCGCTGGGAATTCGCACTCTCGTACGGTCACGGTTTAACCGTCGCCTCCGATCGAAGCGTCATCGCCACCCGCGTCGAGTACAACTTCTCTCGCTGAGGCTCGAAATTGCCGAAAGGGATTCCTTCCCGCTGACATAAATCGTATTCGCCATGCTCTACGCGAACAACGTCATGTAGACACCAAGCGCGAGCACCAGAACGGCGACGATCCGGCGGAAGAGCCGCTCCGGAACGAGTCGCAGCACCCGCTCGCCGAAGACGGTGCCGATCACCGCGCCGAGCGTGGCGATGACGACGATGACCCAGATCGCGGATATCTCTCTGCCCTGGGTGACGAAATATGCGGGCATCCGCGCGGCGTCGACGATGACGCCGGTCGCCGTCGCGGTCGCGACGAAAGCCTGCTTGTCCAATTCGAAACCGAGCAGGGCGGCGGAACGGATGCCGCCCTGATTGCCGACGAGCCCGCCGAAGAATCCGGACACCGCGCCGGCGATCAGACCCACGATGTTGCCGAAGCGCATGCGACGTGAGAGTCCCGACAGCTCACTCAAGCCGACGAAGACGAGAAGCAATCCGAAGACGACGCCGAGTGCGCGATTGGCGGCGACGTTGTGGAGCAGCGCGCCGGCGAGTCCGCCGCCGGCACTGGGGATCCCGAAGCGGATCAGCACGGCTTTATCGACGTGCCCGCGTAAACGCCAGAATCTGAGCACCGTGGCGAAGAAGTGCGGAATGGAGATTGCCGCGACGGCGAGGCGCGTACCGACGCTGGTCGCGAGCAGCGGGGTGAGCACGCTGCCGATTCCAAATCCCGTGATGCTTGCGATGCTACCGGCAATTGCAGCGGCGATGAAGACGACGATCTGAAAAATCATAAGGAGATCGGATCAATGAAAGATTCCCCGAACAGCCTCGGCTTTCACGGCGTGCGTTATCAGGTCAAGGACGTCAGCCGGTCGACTGCTTTCTATACCGAGCACCTCGGCTTCAAGGTAGTGCTTCAGCGGGCGCCCGCGTTCGCGACGCTTTCACTGGATGGGCTGAATCTGCTGTTGAGCGGCCCGGGTGCGTCGGGCTCGAGGGCGATGCCGGGCGGTGGGACCCAGGAGCCGGGAGGATCGAATCGAGTGGTCCTCAGCGCGAAGAATCTTCCAGCGTGGATCGACAGGTTGAGAGGCGCCGGCGTGCGTTTTCGGAACGAGATGGAGACCGGTCCCGCGGGCAGTCAGATCCAGCTGGAGGATCCGGACGGGAATCCGATCGAGCTGTTCGAGCCAGCGCGGTAGCGAACGGATTGCGGTTTGCGCAAGGCGCAATCTCCAAGTGAACAGCGATGATTGCGGCTACGGCAGTCCCGCGAATACCTCGCGCAGGTCGATCCCGACATCAACGCCCGCGACGCGCCAGCGGATCGTATCGCTGACGACATTACTCTGATTCGGCGAGCATACTTCGACAAATCGTTCGTGCCAGTCGACAAGCCAGACCTGTTGGACGCCGAGCGCGAAGTAGGCGTCCCGCTTGAATTCGCGATCATAGATCCGCGACGAGCGACTGAATACTTCGACGGCGAGCCAGTGCTCGGTGATTTTGCGCCAATCCGTGGCGGGACTGAACCGCGCTGGATAGACGAGGATGTCCGGTTGCAATTGTGTTCGCGGGACCTGGACGACCGCGCCCGGACTCACGACGTGCGCAAATCCGGGCTTTTGCAGCGAAATCAACAGCTCTCCATTGATGCGGTTCGCCACGATCTGGTGCGGCGCTGACGCCTGTGGCGTCACGAGCAGCACTCCGTCCAACAGCTCGTAACGATTGCCGTCGTCGGGGAAGTGCTCGAGATCGTCGACGGTGTAAAGCGGGACGGAAATGGCCATGGCCATAGGCTATATCCTCGGCGGTCGGTTTGTCCACTCGGCATGCCGAACGGTTACAGCCAAGACCAGTCGCGGCGTCGTCATTATGGAACCGGGGACACCGCTGTGTTGCGCAATTCTCCGGGCGGTGAAGCTTTGAGGGCTTGTCCACCCAGCTAGCCGAAGATCGCGTCGCCGAGGTCGAGGCCAGGAGCGCCGGGCTCAGGAAAGAGCTCGGGCTCACCGACCTCGTCCTGATGCAGATCATGTACGTGGTCGGCGCCAGCTGGGTCGGGGTCGCCGCCAAGATCGGCAGCGCCCACACGATTTTCTGGCTGCTGGCGATCGTGTTCTATTATCTGCCGCAGGCCGCGGTGGTGATCTTCCTCTCGCGACTGATGCCGCTCGAGGGTGGACTGTACCAGTGGACATCGATTGCGCTGGGCAGGTTCGCCGGATTCATGCTCGCCTGGAATTTGTGGGCGTACGCAGTCCTGATCGGCGCGACCTTCGGCGTCACGATCGCCAACAACGCCGCCTATCTGTTGAGCGGAAGCGGGGCGACGCCGCGGCGGCGCAGCAGCCGACACGTCCGATGCAGATGCGGGACCAGGGCGCGATGCCATGCATGATGGCAATGCACGGGATGATGATGGGAGGAGGAATGGGAGGCGGGATGATGCCTCCTGATCACGCGCAGATGGATGGGATGCGCAACATGAACGACTCATCCCGGATGCATGAGAGGATGAACGGCGCGCACATGCGGGAGATGATGAGCGACTCGGCCCACATGGCGCAGATGAGATCGCAGCTCGGTCTGACTGACGCCCAGATGCAGCAGGTGCACAACATTGTCCAACGCGCGTGCACCGCGGCGCAACCGCATATGGCGCTGGCGATGCAGGCACACCAGGCCGCGACTCAGGCGTTGGAAGGAGACAATCCAAACCTGGATCACTTCGAGGATCAGCTCGAGAACGCCGCCAAGCACATGGTCGCCGCGCAAGTAGAAATGGCGAAGGGCATGATCGAGGCGCGCAAGTCACTCACCCCCGCGCAGCGCCAGAAGCTGGATCAGATGCACAAGCAGATGATGGCGCGCGAGGGAATGGAACACCTCCCCTGACGATCAGTTCTCTACGTCCGTTAAGGCGCGGCCGCTCATGGTCATGTAAACCTGGTTGAACGGGTCATCCTCGTTATGCGCCAAACCATAGACCAAGGGCTGGGTGAGTGTCAGGCCGCGCACACCGAAGATCTTACCCTTTGAATCAGCGGCGCGGACCTCAGTGGACGCGAATCGGCACCTTGATGAGGAGGGCGTGCCTACCGGCATTCGTGCGGAATTCCAGACCTAGTGTCCCTTTGTGGGTCGGCGTGTATTCAAAGTCGTACGTCTCGCCTGCGGCGAGAATCTGACGCGCCGGCAAGGCACGCTGTGCTGTGGCGGGCAGGTCGAAGCCATCTTTTGCGATCAAACGCCACCGCACGACGGCGGTGTCAGCGATGATTCCAGGAGAGCTGGTGTCAGACGGCGCAACCAGCGATACCATTGGGGCAACGTTTACCGTCGCCAGACTTAGAAACCGGAGTCGCGCTGGCTGGCCAACGTGCATGATGACCGTGTCCGGATTCATCTGGCCGTTGATCTCGAGCGGGTGCACCCGGCTCAGTGGAAGCCCTTTCAGAAAGAACACGTGATCGTCGACGGACGATGTACTGCCGGGATCACGTACGATCAGCGCGCCCTCGAGACCGGCAAGCTGCTCTCTCACTTCGTCGACGTGCGCGTGATACATGAAAGTGCCGGACCGCGGCGGCGTGAAGCGCACCTCGAATGAATCCCCTGGCGCGATTTCCGGCGTGAGTCGCCGCCCAGCGCCACTGAAGCCCGCGACACCATCCATATAGCTGTCCTGAATCTCGATGCCGTGCCAATGCACACTCGTGGGTTCGGTCAGATGGTTCACCACCGTAATTGCCACCGGTTCGCCTCGCGTCAGATCGAGCTCGGGGCTCAGGTCCGAACCCGACTTGACCTGCCGTCCATGCTCCTCGAGCGCAAAGTGCATCGACGGCATTGTATCGTAGACACTGCCGCGCCTTATCGGAGTGTCAGCGATCATCGGGTCGCTGACCGCGACGAGCCGTAGATGTCGCACCGCTGGGCGGTCTGGTTGATTGACCGCCGTGTGCGCTTTTGATCGATCGCCGACGTTGATCCCCAGAATGAGCCCAACCATGTCACGGAGGTGCGGGTCATCAGCCGCACGGGAAATGGAATCGGGCTCCAGGTGAAGCGCAAAATGACAGTGGAAGATCCAGTTCCCCGGCCGGTCCGGCGACCATGTCATCGACATCCCCGAGAGCGGTGACATCAGCTGTGTCACCACCATCTCTCCCAACGGAGGTTTCCCGAAGCGGCTTTCGAGCGGTCCGGTAAACGCATCGATGCGATAGTAAAAGCCGTGGAGGTGCATCGGGTGTACATCGGGCGATGCGTTGATGATCCTCCAGTGCAATGAATCGCCGACCGCAGCTGCGATGCGATCCGTATTCGGCCACGACTTGCCGTTGATCGTAAAGATGAAGCGCCCAACCGGCGAGTTTACCAATGCGGCGCCCTTCGCAGTATCCGCATATGACACCCAAGCGGAATCCGGGGTCTCCATGATCACGAACACGCGGTCATGCTCTCGGGCCGGACGACCGGCGGAATCGATGACCAGACCACCCGCAAGGGCGCCGGTCATTTCCATCTGCGCGCTCGCGCGAGTTGGGGTCATCGCGCGGTACACGTAGTTTCCAGGCGTCGTCGCACGAATGATTAACGATCCAACAGCGCTCGGCATGACGACTACAGAGTCCGTTGCCTCGAGCTCCTCCGGTCCCCCGTGCGTCGCTGCTGGCACGACGAAAGTGAGACGCTCCGCCAGCGAGTTGCGCACGAGGAAGCGGATCTCCGTGCCTTGCACTGCACGAACGAGCGGCCCGGGCAGAAGCGGCGACTTGCCGACTTCGGAGAATGCTTCGATCGTCATTGGCGCGTGATTGGGGCCATCGGCTCGCCAGGAGCTCGACCGCGCATCCAGTGAAACCGTCAGGATGCCGTCGCGGAGCGTTCCGGCGCCTTCGGTCTCCGCGTTCGGACGGACGGACGGCAGATCACGGCGCGGAGAGCTGGCGCCCACCACAATTAGGACGCCGAGCAGGAAACTGCGTCTCCACATCAACGATCGTCTGCTCATTTCGTCCTCACGCCTCTACGGAACAATTTTGCTTGCGCACCAAAAACGGAAACTCTACGGTATAGCCCCATCCTGTCAGGGAGGTTACGTGCGCCTGCTTACGTCTTTCCCGGGTCGCCTCGCGTTCCT
>Ga0207661_10000765_pt1 | contig 20861 bp, 12 predicted proteins | sample KBSC713LmetaG_FD_184337 | JGI IMG/M metagenome (GOLD analysis project Ga0207661, IMG submission 184337) | Corn rhizosphere microbial communities from Kellogg Biological Station, Michigan, USA - KBS C7.1-3L metaG (SPAdes) (version 2) | ecosystem: Host-associated > Plants > Roots > Rhizosphere ...
CGAACGGTGCGGGTCCGCGGAGAGCGTTGTTTTGCCCGTGCCCGAGAGACCGAAGAAGAGGGCCGTGTCGCCGGCTTCACCGATGTTCGCGGAGCAGTGCATCGAGAGCACGCCCTGCTTCGGCATGTAGTAGTTCATGACGGTGAACATCGACTTCTTGAGCTCACCGGCGTATCGCGTTCCGACGATCACGATCATTCGCTTCGCGAGATTCAGAACGATCGCCGTGCTGGTGCGCGTGCCGTGCTTCGCGGGATCCGCCTCGAACTCCGGCGCGTGAAGCACCGTGAAGTTCGGATCGAAGGTCGGGAGCTCGGTCGCGTCCGGACGAATGAACATGTTGCGGACGAACGCCATCTGCCACGCGTTCGGCGAGACATAGCGAACGGAGAGGCGATACTTCGGATCGGCACCGCAGTAGAGATCTTCGACGAAGAGCTCATCGCGCTCGTTCAGGTAACCGCGGACGTCGGCGACGAGCGTCTCAAACTGCGCCTCAGTGAACGGCTGGTTGACCTTTCCCCAATCGACATCGGCTTCCGATGAAGATTCTTTAACGAGGAATTTGTCATTGGGGGAGCGGCCGGTGTGCGGCGACGTCACCGAGCAGAACGGACCCATATCGGCGAGCTGGCCTTCGCCGCGACGGATCGCGTCCTGAATCAGCATCGGCGCGACGAGATTCCAATGCACCTCGCCCTTGGGATCGAGTCCCTGGGCTGCCAACCCAACCTTTCCCTGGAAACCAGCGTCGTCCTGCGGCGTCGTTTGAGTCGCCATTATAGCCTCGAATAGATCGTCGGAGTTGGCCCGTTCGCTGAACGAGCGATCGAGTCTCTGCTGTTGTTGGTTGTACGCTCCTGTGCGTCCACAACGGCGACTGCCGCCATGTAGACGATGTCCTGCACGTCGGCGCCGCGCTCGAGCACGTGTACGGGCCGATTCATTCCCACGAGGATCGGACCGATCGCCGTGGCACCGCCAAGGTGATTCAACAACTTGTACGCAATATTGCCGGCGCTCAAGTTCGGGAAAATCAATACGTTGGCCTGCTCCTTCAGCGTGCTGAAGGGGTAGTCCCGATCGATGATCTGCAGATCGAATGCTGTATCGGCCTGCATCTCCCCGTCAACGACCAAAGTCGCATCTCGTTGACGCAGAAGGGTAACGGCCTTTGCCATCTTCTCGGCCTCTGGGTGGCGGACCGATCCGAAGTTCGAGAAGGACAGGAAGGCGATGCGCGGTTCGACCCCCAGCATCGTCCGTGAAATTCTCGCCGCCGCGTAACCGATCTGCGCGAGCTGCTCGGCCGTCGGGTCGATGTTGACCGTGGTGTCAGCGCAGAAGATGACCTGCTTGTCGAAGACGAGCATGTACATGCCGCTGACGAGTCCGGCCTTCGGGTGCGCACCGATGACCTCGAGTGCCGGACGCACGGTCTCCGGGTAATGCATGTTGACGCCCGACACGAGCGCGTCGGAATCGCCTCGGCCGACCATGCACATGCCGAAGTAATTGCTGTTGTACAACCGACGCCGTGCCTCCTCGAGGCTCATGCCCTTGCGCTGACGTCGCTGCCAGATGTGCTGGGCGTATTCCTCGCGCTTCGGCGACGTGGCGGGATCGTCGATCTCGATGTCCTCGAGCGACACGTTCATCGCGCGCGCCTGGGACTCGATCGTTTTCCGGTCACCCAGTAATGTCGGCATCGCGATGCCGTCTTCGACGCAGATGCGAGCGGCGCGAATGATCTTCGGCTCTTCGCCTTCAGGGAAAACGACGCGCTTCGGGTTGTTGATCGCGCGATTGATGAGCGCGCGCATCACGCCGCGGGCGCGTCCGAGTCTCGACTCCAGCCGCTCGCGATACTCCTCGATGTCGATGAAGTCGTTGGCGACGCCTGACGCGACCGCAGCCCACGCAACGGCCGGCGCGACCCACAGCAGAACGCGCGGATCGAACGGGAAGGGAATCAGATACTCGGGGCCGAACCGCACTTCCTGGAGGCCGTAGAGCTTTGCAACGCTCTCAGGCACGTTCTCTTTCGCGAGCAGCGCGAGCGCGCGCGTCGCGGCCATCTTCATCTCTTCGTTGATCTCCGTAGCGCGGACATCCAGTGCGCCGCGGAAGATGAACGGGAAGCCGAGGACGTTGTTGACTTGGTTCGGATAGTCGCTGCGTCCGGTCGCGATAATCGCATCCTTTCGCACCGCGCGAACCTCTTCCGGCAGAATCTCAGGAACCGGATTCGCCAGCGCGAAGACGATCGGACTGGGCTTCATCTTCTTCAGCATCTCCGGCGCGATCGCACCAGCGACTGACAGACCGACGAACACGTCGGCGTCGACGAGCGCTTCAGCGACTGTCCGAGCCCCTGTGTCGTTCTCGAAGCGCGCCTTGTACGGGTCCATGTCGTTCGTGCGACCCTTGTAGACGACGCCAGAACGATCGCACAGAAAGATGTTCTCGCGTTTGACGCCGAGCCTGACGTAGTGCTCAGCCGTCGAGATCGCGGCGGCGCCGGCACCCGAGAACACGACTTTGATCTTCTTGATGTCTTTCCCGACGCACTCCACCGCGTTGAGCAGTGCCGCTCCGCTGATGATCGCGGTGCCGTGCTGGTCGTCGTGGAAGACCGGGATCTTCAGCGTTTTCCGGAGCGCCTCTTCGATGTAGAAGCAGTCTGGGGCGCGGATATCCTCGAGATTGATTCCGCCGACCGTCGGCTCTAGCAGCTGGCAGAACTTGATGACGTCGTCCGGATCCTCTGATCCGACCTCGAGATCGAACACGTCGAGGTCGGCAAATTGCTTGAAGAGATTTCCTTTGCCTTCCATCACCGGCTTCCCGGCAATTGCGCCGATATTTCCGAGGCCGAGGACGGCGGTTCCGTTCGTTACGACGGCGACGAGGTTTCCTTTGGCGGTGTACGTGTAGGCGAGATCGTTATCCCGCTCGATCTCCAAGCAAGGCTCCGCGACGCCCGGGGAATACGCGAGCGAAAGGTCCCGCTGGTTGGTGAGCGGCTTGGTCGGAACGACCGCAATCTTGCCTGGCCGGCCTGTTGCGTGGTAATCGAGCGCGTCTTGGCGTTTCGTCATGACGGAATTGAAGAATAGCCTATCCTAACCTCTGATGCAGGCTGCAGATCGAGCTCATTTGACCCGCGTCTTCCGCCTAACGGCGATCGCGATTGTCGTCGAGGGGGCGCTGATTGCCGTCGCCCACTCGCAGCCGGCAATGGCGGGTCTTTTTCGATCGGTTTATTGGGTCGTCGGGATCGTGTTTGCGGTACTGATCCTTCGGGCGCTACGCCGTCGGAGGGGAGGGGACCGTCGCCACACAGACCGCCGGCATACGGCATCGTGAGGCTCGTCGCGGCTGCCAAATAGTTGCTACGACGACGCGACATCGAGTGAGTCGTAGCGTTTCCAGCGATACACCAGCGTCGATGCACCCCAGCAGGCAACGAAGATCCCGACGATCACATAGCCAATCACGCCGAAGTTGCCGTTGAGCGCCGCTACCCCATCCCAGAGCGCGCCGTGGAGCTCGAATCGCTTGCCGATGAGCCCAAGCGTCTCGATGCCGCCGACGAGCAGCGCGACGACGACGGAGACGAACGTCATCGTCAAGTTGTAGTAGAGTTTTCTCATGGGCTTCGTGAACGCCCATTGATACGCGCCCAGCATGAGAACGTTGTCAGCGGTATCGACGAGCGACATCCCCGCGGTGAAGAGCGCCGGGAACACCATGATCGACCAGATCGACAGGCCCTTCGCCGCTTCCATCGCCGAGATTCCCAAGAGACCAATCTCGGTCGCCGTGTCGAAGCCGAGTCCGAACAGGAATCCGAGCGGAAACATGTGCCAGCTCTTGCGGACCATTCCGAAGAGCGGCCGGAAAACTCGGGCGAGGACTCCGCCGCCGGCAAGCAAGAGGTCGAGATCTTCTTGGACGTAGGCGCCGCCGCGCTTCACCCGATGGAAAGCGCGATACACGGACGCGAGGATGAACAGATTCATCACCGCAATCGCGAGCAGGAACGTCGCCGAGACCGCGGTTCCGATGATTCCACCGACATCGTGCCACGAGCGGAGACTCGTGCCGAGGGCGATCGCAGTGCTCGCGATCGCGAGCGACGCGAGGACGACGACTGTCGAGTGGCCAAGGGAAAAGAAGAATCCCGTTGTGACGGAGCGTCGTCCGTCTTGCAACATCGCCCGCGTGACGTTGTCGATCGCCGCGATGTGGTCGGCGTCGATCGCGTGACGAAGGCCAAGTCCGTACGCGAGCGCCGAGGTGCCGAGCAGCAGCGGATAGTGGCGGAAGGCGATCAGCGCCCACGCCCACGCCGCGACGTTTCCGGCGATCAGAGCAATGAAAAGACCGGTGATCGTTCGACGGTCACCGGTCTTCGTCGGAACAGAGAAATTCACATCCAGAATTTACTGCGCTAGTCATCCCGAGCGAAGCCAGGGATCGCTATCCGCGCGAGGCCGTTAAACAGCCTTGGCGAGACAGCGATCCGTCGCTTCGCTCGGGATGACCCGCGTTCCTAAACCTCCAAATGGTCGTCCTCGCGCGCGAACATCGCGTACAGGACCGGCATTAAGAAGACGCTAATCAACAAGCGCGAAAAGAGCCCGCCGACGATCACGAGCGCGAACGGCTTCTGCGTGTCCGAACCGACACCGGTCGAGAGCGCCGCCGGCAAAAGGCCGAGCGCCGCGACGAGCGCGGTCATCATGATCGGTCGGAGTCGGAGAAGCGCCGCGGTTCGAGTCGCTTCGACGATTCCAGATCCCTCGATTCTGAGCTCATTCGCGTACGAAATGTAGACGACCGCAGTCTGCACCGAGACGCCGAATAGCGCGAGGAATCCAATCATTGAGGACACCGAGAACGGTGTGTTAGTCATCAGCATCGCGACCAAGCCGCCGAGCGGTGCCGAGAGAATGACGCCGACGACGGTGATGAGCGGGAACTTGAGGTTGTGGTAGAGAACGAAGAGGATCGAGAAGATCAGCGCGATCGTGATTGGAAGAACGATGTTCATCTGCGCGCGCGACGCCGTGTACTCCTCGAATTCACCGCCCCAGCGCGTCGAGTAACCAATCGGCAGCTTCAGCTGCTTGTCGACGGCGGCGCGCGCCTCTGCGACAGCGCTCGCGAGATCTCGCCCTTCGACGGAGTACTGAACACCGATATAGCGCGAGTTATCCTGGCGATAGATGAACGCAGCGCCGTTTGCGATTTGCACGTCAGCAACTTCTCTCAACGGAACCTGGCTGCCGTCGGGCGTCGCGAGAAGGATGTTGCCGATTTCTTCCGGCGTCGCGCGATATTGCGGTTGAAGCCGCACGACAAGGTCGAAGGTTCGCTCGCCTTGCACGACCTGCGTTGCCGTCGCGCCGCCGACCGCTGCTTCGAGCAAGCCGTTGATCGCGTCGGCGCTCAGTCCGTATCTCGCCATCTTCGCCCGATCGACCGTGATCGTGAGGCTCGGCTGACCGAGCTCTTGAACGAGCGTGACGTTGCCGATGCCGGGCACGCGTTCGATGATCGATTTGATGGCGCGCCCTTTTTCCTCGAGCACGCTCAGGTCAGTGCCGAACACTTTGACGTCGAGCGAGGCTTTCAATCCCGTCAGCGCTTCGTCGACGGCGTCCTCGGCGGGCTGTGTGTAGTTGAACGTGATGCCCGGGAACGCGGAGAGCTTCTTGTCGACGGCGGCGATCAGCTGATCCTTTGTATGAAATTGCCCATTCCATTCGTCGTACGGCTTCAGCCCGACGTAGAACTCGGCGTTGAAGAATCCGGTGGGATCCGTGCCTGCGTCGTCGCGTCCGTGCTCGGACGCGACCACCGTCACCTCGGGAAAGCTCTGCAGAATCGCTCGGACCTGAGGAACGATGCGCGATGATTCCTCGAACGAAATCGTGTACGGCATCGTTGCGCGGACCCACAGCGCGCCCTCGTCGAGCTTCGGCATGAACTCGCCGCCGCGCGTGACCGCGATGACCAGGGAGACCGCGAACAGCAGAAGCGATCCAATGAGCGTCGCGCCTCGATGTGCGAGGCACCAATCGAGTCCACTCGCGTACCGATCACGAATCCACTCGAAGACGTGATTCGTGCGCTCCTTCACGCCGCCGCCGAGCGCGTAGACGCAAAGCACCGGGATGACCGTGAGCGTCAGCGCGAGCGACCCCACCAGCGCGTAGATCGTCGTATCCGCCATCGGACGGAAGAGCTTTGCCGACGGACCGGTGAGCGCGTAGATCGGCAGGAAGCCCGCGACAATGACCGCGATGGCGTAGACGATCGGCCGGTTCACTTCCGACGCCGCATCGAAAATGACGTCGCGGATCTTGTAGCTCGTTCCGTGGCGATGCGCGAGCTGTCGGTAGATGTTCTCGACCATCACGACGGCGCCGTCGACGAGAATGCCGAAGTCAATCGCGCCGATCGAAAGGAGGTTCGCCGGAATGTTTCGCAGATCGAGCGCGATGAACGCGATGAGCAACGCGAGTGGCACTGTCGCCGCGACGATCAATCCGGATCGCACATCGTAGAGGAAGAATACCAGCACGATGACGACGAGCACGATGCCGGTCACCAAGTTGTGCATGACGGTGTGCGTCGTCAGCGCAACGAGGTCGCTCCGGTCGTAGTAGGGGACGACCTTCACGTCTTTCGGCAGGACGTGATCGTTGAGCTCCTGCGTCTTCGCTTCGACGCGCTTCAACACGTTCTGCGCCTGCTCGCCGGTGCGCATGAGGATGACGCCTTCCACGGCGTCGTCCTGCTTGTTGAAGCCGAACTGCCCGAGTCGCGGCGCGTGTCCGATCTCGACGGTCGCAACATCCTTCACGAGAACCGGAACGCTGTTCTTCACGGTCAGAACAATGTTTCCAATATCCTCGAGCGTGACGACGCGACCGAGTCCGCGAACGTAGAAGAACTGTCCGCCCTCGGAGATGAATCCGCCACCGCCGTTGCTGTTGTTGGCGCCGAGAGCGTCGGTGACATCGCTGATCGCGAGCCCGGCGCCGGCGAGCTTCGTCGGATCGACAAGCACCTGGTACTGCATCGTCTCACCGCCGAGCGAGGCGACGTCCGCGACGCCGGGTACCGCACGGAACGCTTTGTCGAGCACCCAGTCCTGGAGCACATGGAGCTCCATCGCCGAGCGATCAGAGCTTTGTATCACGTATCTGTAAACGAGCCCGGACGGCGAGAACGGAGCCTCGACGTCGGTGCTTACGCCGTCAGGAAGTCCCGCCCCGGCGAGACGTTCGAACACCTGCTGACGCGCGAAATAGAGATCCGTTCCGTCGGTGAATGTGACGCGGATGTTCGATAGGCCGTACAGCGACACCGATCGCGTGACGACGAGATTTGGAAGGCCGTTGAGCTCCGTCTCGATCGGCACGGTGATCAGTCGCTCGACTTCTTCCGCGGCGTGACCCGGCCACTCCGTCGTCATCTCGACGCCGGTGGGGGAAACGTCGGGGTACGCGTCGACCGGGAGACGCTTCAGCGAAAAGATTCCGACTCCGATGATGGCCAGCGTCACGAGCGCGACGAGCAGCGGTTGCGACACCGCCGCCTCGACGAGCTTCTGGATGCTGCCGCCCCGTTTTCCGTCGGCGAGCGCGGTCGGTATGTGCTCGGGGGGAAGGCGTGTCGGCTCGGTCACTGGGTCTCCGCGAACTGGAGGAACAGCGCTCCGTCGGCGACAACCTGATCGCCGGCGTTGAGACCCGAAGTGATTTCATACTTGTCGCCGACGCGCGTTCCGAGATCGATACGCCGACGTGCGTATCCGGTGGCCGTCGATACAAAGACGTACGGCAGGTTTTGGTCGTCGCGAAGGACCGATGCCACCGGCACGAGAATCCCTTGGTGCTCGTGGCTCGACTTGATCTGGACGCGGACAAACATGTCGCGCCGCAGCATGTGATTCAGGTTCGGCGCGACGACGCGAACGGAGACGGCTTTCGTTCCAGGATCCGCGAGTGCGGCGATGTAGTCGACCTTTCCAGCGATCGGCTTCTGCGCGATGTCGGTGATGATGTCGACCGGTTGCCCGACAGAGACATCGCTCAAGTCGTTCGCGAAGACGTTTGCCATTACCCACATCGTGCTCAGATCCGCGATCGTGAAGCACGGCGTCGATCCCGCCGCCAGCAGCTGTCCGTCGGCAATGAGCTTTTCGACGACCGTCCCGGAGATTGGAGCGCGAATGATCGCCTCGATCGGCGCCGACTTCCCTTGTTGAATCGCTTCGATCTGCGACTCTTCTACGCCGAGCGCGCGCATGTTCTGCACGGCGGCCTCGAGGTCGGCTTCGGCGGCGGCGAGATCGGCCTGTGCCTGCTCCAAGTCTCCTCGCGCGAGCGCGTCATTCTTGAAGAGGGCCGAGTCCCGATCGGCGATGCGTTTAGAGTTTCTGAATGCCGTTTGCGCCTTGCGGTAGTCGGCGACCGCGCTCGCGAAATCGGGCGACGAGACGTAGGCGAGTGGCTGCCCGCGCGTCACGACGCTCCCTGGATTCACGACGACGCGTGTCGCCGGACCAGATACGGTCGAGAGAACCTGCGTCGATCGATCGCCGTTGAACGCGACGTTGCCGGTCGCCTCGACGACGGGTCTGAACGAGACAGGCTGAATCGTCACGAGCTGAATCCGTTGCTTCTGTTCCGCGGTGAGCGTGAGATTCTTCGGCGTCGTGGCGTTCGCCGCCGCGGCGGTGTCTGTAGACTTCGCCGGCTTGTCCGCCGCGCACCCCGCGAGAGCTGCAGCCGCGAGCGCCAGCGCGACGCGATAAGTGCCGTTATTCATCGGTTGCTTGCTCCGAGCGTCGTTGGGGAAGTGCCAAGCGCGCGATCCAGATCGGCGCGAGCGGTGCTGGCGGCAGCGAGTGCTTCGGCGAGTTGTCGCTCCGCATCGAGCAGTGCGCTACGCGCGGTCAAGACCTCCAATGCCGAAGATCCGCCGAGCGAGTAGCTGGTCGACGAGATACGGAAGGCTTCTCTCGCCGATGGCACGAGCTCGTCGCGAAGAAAGGCGACCTGCCGCATCGCGGTGCTCGCGTTTGCGTAGGCGGAACGAACGTCTTGTGTGACTTGGGCTCGCGTGTCGCGATACGTGGCGTCGAGCTCTTTCTCGAAGTGCTGCGCGGCCGCGATATCGCCGCGGGAGTGCTGCCAGTAGAGGGCGGGGAGAGGCAGCGAGATACCGGTGGTGAAGAGCGGTGATCCGGGCAGCGAGTAGTCGCGCTGGATCGACATCGTGAAGTCCGGAAACCAGAACTGCTTCGTCAGACTCGTCGTCGCGCGTGCGCCCAACTGCTGTTGCTGCAGGATCGTGAGCTCGGGCCGATTCGCGAGCGCGACCCGCTCGATCGATGCCGAATCGGGGAGCGGCGGCGGCTCGGCGAGCGAATCGGCAGGAATGATCGCTGCGCCGATGATGCGTCCGAGCGTGCGATTGAGCGACGCCTGCGCTGTCGCGATATCGCGTTCGTTCCCGATCAGATCATTGTCGGACTGCGCGACAGCGACCTGCGCCTGGATGACGTCGAGCTTCGCGGCAGTGCCGGCGTCGTAGCGCGCTTGCGTGCGCTTGAGGAAGTCCGCGGCGAGCGAACGGGATTCGCGAAGAATGTCGCGCTGGCGAAGTGCGACGAGCAGCGAGTCGTATGTCGACGACGCCTGTAGCGCGACGGTCTGCTGTTGCAGACGATAGTTCGATTCGCTCGCGTGAATATCGGCCCAGCCGATTCGGTTATTCAGCCGAAACTTCGTCGGAAACGGAATGTCGAGATCGAGCTGCACCGGCTTTGCAGCGCCGGGAGCACCGAACGTGAACGGTCCCGCAAGCCCGTCATAGCCGGCGGTGAGCACCGGGTCGGGAACTGCGATTCCCGTTACGCGTCGCGCCCGGGCCTGCGCCGTCTGCTCGCGTGCGATCTCCAACTGCGCGTTTCGATTGAGCGCTTCGGCGATTGCCTGGCGGCGGGTCAGGCGAAGCGAATCGCCACCCTGTTGAGCTGCTGGCGTGTTGGTCGTCCGCCACGGCGCCGGGCGTATGCCCGGCGTCTGCGCGGACGTCGCGCTGCCGAATGCGGCAAGCGCGCACAATCCTATTTTTAGGCGCATTTTGTCCCGAAATGGTGATCTGAGGTCGAGCTACTACGACAGCGGTCTCAGATCAGACGGGGTGGAGCGCGCGGATTGGCTTGGGAGTAGGGATCGACCGACGATGAGCGGTCGACGAGCGGCGCGACGGACGACGATGTTGTCTCGACGACGAGTGTCGTCGACGTCGGCCGACTCGTGGTCCCGTGGATGGAACGCGCCTGGCACGAAACGCAGTTGCCGTCGCTATGGGCGTAGTGCGTCTGGGTTCCGCCTGCTTCGACGTGCGACGCCATGCGATCTTCGCGGCCTTCGGCCAGCGGCGCGATCGCCAACACGAACTGGCTGGCCATCGCGAGCATCGCGATGACGCTGAAAAACCAGTGCTGTCGGCGGAGCCGTGGGACGGAGCGGAATCGCATGCAATACTAACTTTACGCGGGACCCTGGTCAGACGCTAGCAGAAATCTTCCGCCGCTACACGGCGTGCGGTAGGCATTGAGAAATCTGAAACCCTTTGTGTCATCTTGAGGCCTCGCTCCCTTGCCGAACATCGAGGAGCGCCAGAGTGTTCCGACGCCCGATTCGTGCTCGACTCCTCAAACGACGCAAACAGCCGCCGTGACTGACGCAGTCGCCCCAAAACGGTGGGCAGCGCTCGACGCGTTTCGCGGCCTCGCTGTCATCGGCATGCTGCTTGTGAACAATCCGGGCAATCATGACGCCGTCTATTCGACGCTCGAGCACTCCGCATGGAATGGCTGTACGATCGCCGACCTCGTGTTTCCCTTCTTTCTGTTTGCCGTCGGGATCACCACGGCGATAGGTGCCCCGACGCCCGGCCTTGTCGTCGAGAGCTCTCGCAGCGTCGCGAGGATCTGGCGGCGCGCGGCGATCATCTTCGCGATCGGATTCCTCATCAACTGGTTTCCATTCTACCAATCGGGCACTATTCCGTTCACCGACCACCCCGGTTTTGTCGATCGAGTCGTCGCCCGGCTGTTGATCGTTCGAATTCCAGGCGTGCTTCAGCGCATCGCAATCGCGTACTTGGTTGTGGCGCTGCTCGCTCGGCGCGCATCCGTTCGAGCGATCACCGCGATTACAGTTCTCATATTGCTCGGCTACTGGGCCCTGCTGATGCTCGCACCGGTCCCGAGCGAGGGCCTTATCGGAGCGGCGGTGTTCAACGAGCCGGCTCGGACGATCGTCGCGCACGTCGACCGAACCCTATTTGACTGGACGCGCTGGGGCCTCGGCAACCATCTGTGGGATTCCGCGCTCACCTGGGATCCCGAAGGCGCGCTCTCGACGATCTCTTCGTTCGCGACCGTTACGATTGGTTTTCTGATTGGCGTGTGGTCATTGAGAGCCGAGCCGCGCGAACGAATTCGTTGGCTGTCTATGGTGGGCGTCGCGCTGATCGCGATCGGTGGGGCGTGGAGCCTCGCGCTTCCTCTCAACAAGCCGCTTTGGACGGGCTCCTATATCGTGTTCACCGCGGGAATTGCAGCGGTTCTGATTGCGATTCTCACGGCAGCCGTCGACGGAGAGCGCCGCTCTTTTTGGGTCCGGCCGCTCATCGTATTTGGCGAGAATCCCCTAATTGCCTATGCGGGCTCAGAGATCGCCCGGCGGATTCTGCACTCGTCGATCAAGGTCAAAGGTCCGTCAGGACGGCTTGGTCTCGACGAATGGGTGTCGACGGCGCTCGCGCATACCGGATGGTCGCCCAACGCCGCGTCGCTCGCTTGGGCAATCCTGTTTCTCGCTGCGTGGTGGCTCGTGCTCGAGCGACTCAGTCGACGGGGACTTTTGGTGCGAGCGTAACTGGAACGACCTGCGTCGTGTCGACGATCGGCCGTGTCGCCAGGAAGCCGTCGAGCACGCGGAGGAAATCCGCGGCGATATGCCGGCTCGCGAATCGTTGCGCGAACCGCCGCGCCTGCGCACCAAACCGCGATCGCAGCTGAGCATTTTGCACTAGCTCGCCGATTGCCGCACTCCACAGGTCGACGTCGCCCGGAGGAACGAGCCGCCCCGTCTGGCCGTCGAGCATCGCCTCGGGAATTCCACCGTTCGATGCGCCGAGCACGGGAATGCCGTGCGCCTGCGCTTCGATGAGGACGCGGCCGAACGTTTCGCTTCCGACCGACGGGAGCGCGAGGACGTCCATCGCGGCGTACGCCGGGACGACGTCGTCGAGCCACGGCATCCAGTGATGACGATTCTCGAAACCCGTGGACGACGCGACCGCACGAAGCTCCGCCTCCGATTTCCCATGACCAACCCAGAGCGCGTGCAAACGAGAGTGCGTGGCCATGACGTTGTTCAGCGCGGGCGCGAGAACCTGAACGCCTTTTGCCGGCTCGAAGCGGCCGACGAAACCGACGAGGACATCGTGCGGTTCGAGGTCGAGCGACGCCCGAACCTTGGCTCGCAACGCGCTGTGCGAATTGAAATGGGTGGAGTCGATCGGATTCGGAAGCACGGCCACGCGTTCCGCGGGAACACCGCGTTCGATCGACCGGCGTCTGAGATACTCCGACGGAACGATGACGCCGCGAACGAGCCGCGCGAATCGGTGAAACATCACCGGCCGAATGCGCTGATCGAGATGCGAGAAGAGCGCGAGCGGCACGCCGGCCGTCTTCGCGGCAACGGCAATCCCCCAATATTCGAGCTTGAACGCGCCGATCATCCAATCGGGACGAACTTGACGCGCCATCCGAGCGAGGGCGCGGACCGCTGACACATCCCGGCGCGTCTTGAACTCGATGGAAAGCAGCTGGATTCGCCCGTCTTGTGCGAGCCCCCGGTGGATGAAATCGCCGGGGCGGACCGCTGCGAACACCTCGTGCCCTGCGTCGGCTAACGCGCGACAGAGCGAGATGAAATGACTCTCGGTGCCCCCGCCACCGGGATTACTCCCAACAAAAAGGACGCGCATTAAGCCTCAGTGAGCAGGTTACTTGCGCGCCCGTCATCGGGCGTGGAAGCCTACGGTTCGCCCTGCTTGACGCTCGATGCGGTGAAGGTCGCGGTGGGGCGGGGCGACACGCGTTGTCCGGCAGCAAGCCTCGACGCTAGTTCCTCGTACTTCGCCCGCGCGAATCCGATGCGCCACGCACCATCGTTTCCGCGGGCGGAGATCCACAGACTCAGCTCATCGCTCTTTGCGTCATACAAAAAAGTGCTGCGATAAACGGCTGTCGCTGTCCAGCTTCGATCTTCATGACGCAAAACCGGCTCTCGATAGGTCGTCCAATGGAGCCCGTCGCTGCTGCGCGCGAAAAAGAGGTCGTCTGTATGGCACCCATCGACGTTCTTCGGGAACGCCGAGATGAGCATCCAGTATTCCTGCTTCACGGGAATCCAGCGCGTCTTGATATGCCAGATTGCATACCCCGGGATATCGAGATCCGTCACTACTGGATTCGACCATTTCGTGTCGACGATTCGGCCGGTGGGATCCGTTGCCGATCGCATCACAACATGGGTCGATTTCGTCGCGCATCCTGCCTTTCCGGCGACGACATACCACATCCGCGCTGCCTGAGACTCACGAGTCGCGATCGTCGGCGAGACCGCATTGTGGCTTCGCTCCCAGAATGGGGCCTGCATCTTCGTCCACGTGACGCCGTCACGCGAAACCGACATTCCGATCGTGTTGGTCTTCTTCTCGACGAAGCGGTGGAAGAGAACCAGCCGATCCGTCTGCGACTCGTAGAGCAACTCCGGGTCGGAGTTGTAGTCCTTCGAGTTCTTCGGCGGCGAGATGATCGGATTCGTCAGCCCTTCAGGAACGGCGACGTTGATCCCGTTCTCGCTCATCAGAATCGACGGATTTTCGAGCTTCTGATCGGACTTGGGATACGGCGTCATCGTCATCCAGTACTTCGCGCCGTGCCAGTCCGAATCGAACGCGACGACGTCCGGATGTACCGCCTGCCCAGATCCGTCGTACGTCGGGACGGTCATTGGGGTCGGCTCGACGAGGAATACCGGCGCCGGAGCCGAGCTTCGGCTCATCGTCGCACCGCTCGAAGGTTCAGTTGCCGTTCTGTCGCTGCAGGAAACCAACAGCGGGAGAGCCGCCAGCGCCATCCGCCGACGACCTCGCGATCCGACATCGGATCGTGAACCGAGCATCCTGTTTTGGACTAAGGGTGGGGCGCCTGGCGTCCTGTTCACGTGCTGCACGTCACAGGACGGGGACGAAGTTACCGATTACGCGTAACCAGTCAATACCGTTGGAGCAATTTGGGACATCAAGTTTCCATACGAGGGTCGGCATCCGGGCCGAACGACTGATCTCCCTTTTTTCGTCCCGATCGCGCGCAAAATACTTTGCGCGACGACGCTACCCTTCCGCGTACGTGAGTCGCCCCGCGACGATCCTCGCCGGCGGCGTCAGTCGGTGCAACTCAGCGTGTGTCGCGTCGCGGATGTGCACGACCTCGACTCCGATTGAGACGAGAACGTCCGAGATCAATCGGCGATGGCAGCGCCACCACAGGACCTCGGCGCACATCACGGCGGTTCTCAGCCCGTTGGCGATCATCAGCAGGTCGAAGAGACCTTCGGCAAATTCCTCGGTGGCGATGTGATCGGCGTACGCGCGAAACGCGTCGTTGCGCCACGCGCGGTTGATCGAATCCGGCGAGGCCCGTCGACGCCCGCCAAGTGACGGGAGCCAGGCGTACGCGATGCCGGCCTTGTCGAGGTCAGTGGCGAGCGTATCCGACGCGAACTGCGGAAGCCGACGCGAGCCCGGAAATCGGCGGACGTCGACCAACGCTTCGATGTCGTACGCGACAAGCGTGTCGCGGAAGTCGTCGGCGGTCCGAGTCGAATGACCGATCGTCCAAACAGTGAGCGTCATCTCCGATATATAGAAGAAAGCCCGCGGCATAGCGCCGCGGGCATTCTCCATTCCTGCGAACGAGCTTAAGCGTTTCGATCGATGCAACCGGTGAAGAGCGGATTGCTCTTCTCCGTATCCGGAATCGGAATGTTGACGTCGCTCGAGTAATTCCCGCCCTTGTGAAACACGCCGGTCGGGAAGACCTGATCCTGAGTGCGGCCGTACTGGCGGACGAGGCGACGGAGATCGCCGAGCCGTTGGCCGCGGCCGAACTGCCAAAACGCCTTCTCGCGGAAGAAGACATTGATGGCATCATCCTTCGTCGAGGGCGTCGCCAGGGGCGCCATCGCAGTCGGAGTGATCGGACCAAGGTTCGGCGGCGCCGCGCGCAGGGCATTCAGAATGGCCACCATGCCCGCGTAGTCTCCGGTGTTCAGCTTCGCCTCGGCTTCGATGAGGCGGGCGTCGACACCTGAGACGACGATGATCGGCTGCGTGCGAGCCGTCCAGAACGCGCCAACCCACGGCGTCGCTTTGTCGATGGCGGTCAGCGCTGCGTTGGTCGTCGAACCGCCGCTGATTGGAACGCGCGGATCCTTCGCCGAGGCGAAAGGAATCGCGTTGCCGATGCGTCCCTTGAGGTCGAAGCTGTCGCCAACGACGTAGCGTGCGGAGCTCGCCGACGCATTGAGTGTCCAGATCTCATTGCTCGTCGTCGGCTGCGAGTAGGTCGTGGCGTACTGATAGCTCGTCGGAACCGCGCTCACCGGAACGAGCGCCGCAGCGGCGCTGAACTGGCCAAGGTCGACCAACGTCTGCGCTTTCGCGATCAACGCTGCCTGCTTCACCCGCGGCGCAACCGAGTCGGTTCCACCGGACAACGCGATCGCGCTGTCGAGGTGCGTAATCGCGAGCGCGAAGCCTGCGGCGTTGGTGATGCCCGGCTGATAGTTCGCGACTCCGCCGACCGTCGTGCTGAATGGCGTGCCATTGCAGAAGTCCTGCGAGATCTCCTTCTCGGCGAAACCCATGATGAACCACATCTCCCCCTGTTCGCCGGGCTGATTCGGAATCGATTTCGCAAGTGCGGCCGCCGCATCGCGCGTGTAACCGCGTGCGCGGTGCGCCATGATGTAGACCTGCGACCACACGCCGTTCGACGATTGGACCGCGCGCTGATCGGTCTCGTTACGCTCGAGGAACGTATCGCCCGACTTCCACACGTCGGTGAAGAGGTCCGACATCATCCACAGATTTTCGGTGTTGACCGTACCGCCGCCGACCATCTGTTGAAGCGCGCCTTCCCCTCCGACGCGAAGCGCTTCCGCGCCGGGGGCGCCGGCGGATCCGACGTCTGCCGGTCCGAGGACCCCCGGCTGCTGCGGCGCGAGCAGCTCGTCCTTCACGTTGCAACCGGCGATCACAACCGAGCCGGCGAGCAGGCCCGCGATCGTCCAGCGGGCCCTGCGATGTTTGATTGTCATATATAGAAAATCCTTATGCAAGCTCAGTAGTGGAGATTCAGGCGCAGGATGAAGTAGCGCGGCGGCGAAGTCGTGGCGAAGTCGCTCTGCGTATCGCCGGTGCTGTAGTTCGACTCCGGATCAGCGCCCGTATATGACGTCCAGAGATGCAGGTTGCGCGCGGACAGCGTGAGGCTCGCGTCGCGAGCGCGAATGCGCGCGGCAACTGCGTTCGGAAGCGTGAGCGTGCCCGCGACTTCGCGGAGTCGCCAGAACTGGCCGTTCTCGAGGAAGCCGCCCGTCGTCGTGACCTTCGTGCCGTTGATGACGAAACCCTGATTTTCCGCGACAGCGCGCGCCTGGCGCGCCAGCGACGCGTTCGGATCGGAGACGTCGTAACACGGGTTCGGGCTCTGCTGGCACTGGAACTGGAGCGTGCTGTTGAAGACGTTCGCGCCGCCCTTGTAGTCGAGCAGCGCGGTTAGACGCAACTTGCGACCGAAGAGATCGAATCCGTTCTGGAACGAGATCAAGTCACGCGGCAACGAGTATCCGCGATACTCGACGTTGTTGCTGATCGTGATCTCGTTCGCCGAGATGTAGCCGTCGCCATTCGCGTCGTTGTAGGTGAACGGACGATAGAACTGCGCGTTGACGGGGAGTCCGAGTGAGTCGCGGCTGCCACCGGTGCCGATCGTCGGATTGCCGCCGAGCGAAACGATCTTGTTCGAGTTGTGCGAAGCCGACGCGGTCAAATCCCAGCCGAACGCGCGGCGATCGAGGATCGTCGTGTTGACCGTGACTTCGATGCCGGAGTTCGCGACCGACGCGACGTTGCGAAGGACCGTGGTCTGCGCGTTGTTGCCGCCCGAGGCAGCCGACGACGGAGCAAGCGGAACGTTCACGAGAGCGTTCGTCGTCTTTTTGTTGTAGTACGTGAACTCGAGGTTCACGCGGTTGTTCAGCACGCGCGTGTCGAAGCCCGTCTCGAGCTCGGACGACGTCTCGGGTTTGAGGTCCGGGTTACCGAGCGCATTCGCACGAAGTCCCGGGCGATCGACGTTTGCGAGGTTGACCGTCGTCGTCGCGAACGTTTGCAGGGATGACGTCGCACCCGGCTGCACGCCTGACGCGCCATATGCCATGCGCAACCGCAGCTGGTTCAGCCAATCGAATTTCGGGAAGAACGATTCGTCCGACGCGATCCAGGAAGCGCTGAGCTTCGGATAGACGACGTTCTGGAAGTTCGTTCCGAAAGCACTGTTTTGGTCGGAGCGAGCCGCGGCAGTAATGAAGAGTCGATCGCGCACCCCGAACTGCTCCTGCGCGTAGACACCAAGTGTCTTCGTCGCGGTCTCGAGTCCGTTGCTGCCGAGACGTGTTGCCGCCGCACCGACTGTCTGCGCGCCCGGCGGCAGGTTCGTGCCGCTCGCCGACGTGAAGTCGTTCTCGATGTTCGTGTAGTCGCCACCGATCGTCGTCTTCAGGTTCAGCCACGACTTTGCCTGCCAACTGCCGGTGCTCGTGACCTTCGCCGAGAAGTTGCGGTTGTCGGACGTCTGATCGCCGACGGAGCCCTGTCGAAGCGTGCCTTGATCGGGGCATTCATTGAAGCGGCAGATGAACGGATCTTGGCGCGCGGCGAGGTCGACGCCGACCGTGCCTTCGTTCACCATCCACGAGAACGGACGCCAGCTCGCATTGATGCTGCCGAGCGTACGCTGAATGTCTTCTTCGGTGTAGACCTGGAAGATGTCGCCGTACGTATAGCCGTTGTTGCCGTACAGATTTTCGCCGCGCGTACCGAGGCCGGTGACGCCGAGTCCGGCGCCCTGGAAGCCCGGACTCATCATCGACTGGTAGTAAATGCTGAAGAAGTTGTTGTCGACCTCCGGTAGACGCTGGTTCGTCTTCGTGAACGCACTATTGAACGTGAGGTCGAACTTCGGTGAGAGCGCCATGCTCACGTTACCGCGAATGCTCTGACGCTGAAGCGCTTCCGGATACAGCCACTCGTCGCGCACGGGAATGTTCGCGGCCTGGAACGTCGAGACATCGTGTCCGGGCATCTTCACCGGGCCCATCTCGTTTTCGAGATCGCCGCTGACGAAGAAGCGAACCGTCTCGCTGCCGCCGTTGACCTGCAGACCGTACTGATCGCGATGGCCATTCACGAGCGGCGTCAGGCCTGGCGTCGAGAGGACGTTCAGCGACGTCAGACTGTCGAACGTGCAGCCGTTGTTGATCGTGTTGTTGAGACAGCGTGTCACCGCGCCACTCGCCGTGTGGCCCCATTCGGCATACGCAGTCGGATACTTGTTCTTGTCCTGAACGAGGCCGCCTTCACCGAACCAGGTCCAGCGCGTCGAGCCGGCCTTTCCTTTTTTCGTCGTGACGACGATGACGCCGTTCGCGGCGTCGGTGCCGTACAGCGTCGCGGCCGACGGACCCTTCACGATCTCGATGTCTTCGATCTCTTCGGGCGTGAGGCTGTTGAGCGGAGTCGTGCTCGTTCCGCCGATGCCGACGTTGATCGGTGTCGTGTTGAAGCGAACACCGTCGACGACCCAGATCGGATTGTTATTCAATGAAAGGGAGTTGACGCCGCGGATGTGAATCTGTCCGGCGCTTCCCGTCATGTTGCCGGGCAGGATATTGACGCCCGGGGCTTTGGCGACGAGCAAGTCTTGCATGTTCGTCACGGGGCTCGTTTCCACGCGTTGCGCGACGTCGCCGAGCGTGGACACGGTGTTGCCGAGCTCGACTCGGCGCTGTTCGCCGGTCGCTGTCGTCACAATTTCTTGGAGTTGAACGACCGCGGCGGTCAGTGTGAAGTCGAGCGTCGTCGAGCCGCCGGCGCTGACTTGCACCGACTTCTTTTGCTCACGATAGCCGACGCGGAGAACGCGAACTTCGGCGACGCCGGCAGGAACGCCGCGCAGCGTGTAATTCCCATCTTGATTGGTTGTCGCACCCGAAGTCGTGCCGACGAGAAACACGCGTGCGTCGGCGATTGGCTGGTTGCCCTCAGCGGTGATTTTCCCCGTGATCGTCGTCTGCTGCGCCTTCGCAGCAACTGGCACAACGCCGATCAAGAGCGAGAGCAAGAGGGTGCGCACGGGCTTGCTCGCGCGTCTGCGCCCGTTGTCGTGCATGAAAACCTCTCGATGTGTGTGTTGTCGATTCGATCGACGGGCCTGTGATGAACGGGCCAGGTACTCGGGATTGGTCGTCGAATCTCGACCCTTCAACTCAGTCGTTTCTGAGGGTCGTCACACATTCCTAATGAACTCCACACACAAAATTTCTTAGTGTCTGATAATTTGCTGACACCGCAACGCTGCGATCTGATGTCGCGTACGACCTCAGAGGACCACGTTCGTCACGATATACGAGCGCAGCCGCGCGAGCATTCGCGCATCGGTTGCGGTCGGGTCGTCGCCTTTTGGCGTTTCGATCACCTTCGGGACTCTCGTGAGTCTTTCATCATTCATGATTTGTCGAAACGCGCGTTCGCCGAGTGATCCTTCGCCGATCAACTCGTGCCGGTCGCGGCGTGAGTTGAATTGTGTTTTCGAATCATTGAGATGCATGACGCGAAGCTTCGACATGCCGAGAAGGTCGTCGAACTTGCGCCATACATCATCGTACTGCGTCACGAGATCGTAGCCGGCGGAATACGCATGGCATGTATCGAGGCAGACTGCCACCCGTTTGCGCAGCGGCTTCGACACGCCGTCGATCAACGCGGCGAGATCTTCGAACGTCGCGCCGATCGCGGTTCCGCTTCCGGCTGTCGTTTCCATGCACAGCACGGTTCGGCCGGGCACGCGCGACAACGCTTCCGTGATCGCATCGGCATTTCGTTGAATGCCGCTCGCATGATCATCGATGTAGTTGCCCGGATGCGACACGAGATACTTGATGCCGAGCGCCTCGCACCGAGCGAGCTCCGCGACGAACGACTCGATCGACTGCCGCCGCAATGCCGGATCGGGACTCGCGAGGTTGATCAGGTAGGAGTCGTGCGCGATCGTCGCGCGTATCTTCGTCTTGCGCAGCGCTTTTCGAAACGCGACGCACTCGTCGTCGGCACAGACGCGTTCGGCCCATCGATTGGCCATCTTCGTGAAGATCTGCATGGCCGACGCGCCGATCGCCTTCGCGCGCCGTGGTCCTTCCTGTGAACCGCCGGCAACAGAGGTGTGCGCGCCGAGGAGTAGATCGTCATCCCATTCAGGGGCGACCCACTCGGGATTGTCTGCGCTGTCGTTGAATTTCTTCGCTGCCGGGAGAGCGATCCCTCGCTTCGCTCGGGATGACTCAACCCTCGGAGCGATCCCTCGCTTCGCTCCGGATGACTCAATCCTCAGAGCGATCCCT
>Ga0207661_10000766_pt1 | contig 20847 bp, 18 predicted proteins | sample KBSC713LmetaG_FD_184337 | JGI IMG/M metagenome (GOLD analysis project Ga0207661, IMG submission 184337) | Corn rhizosphere microbial communities from Kellogg Biological Station, Michigan, USA - KBS C7.1-3L metaG (SPAdes) (version 2) | ecosystem: Host-associated > Plants > Roots > Rhizosphere ...
CGTTTCTCGCGGCATGATTTGCCCGAGCTGTGCAAAACGTCACCCTCGAAAATCAGAGAGGGCGCAGGGAATGCCGGGTGCAGGCCGCACCCATGGCCCGCCTGCAACAAAGAACGCAGGCGGCAGTTACCACAGGTTCAGCCAAATCATCCGGCATTCCCTGCGCAATGGTGTTAACGGCTGCTCCGCGCTCTCCCTGGTGTACCGGGCTTGTTAGCCACCATCACTTTGCGAAACGTCCCGCAAAGCTTGACACCAGCGTCGGGGTGTCGGGACCACACGGCTTGGCCGTCCGCGACCACATCGCACGTCTGACGACGTGATCGCGTCCATCGCATCCCGCGCTCCACGTTGGTGACGATTGGCCGAACGCCCCTCTTGCCGAGGCGGGATAGCGCGAAGACAATCATATTTTTCCGAAAAACGGAAGAGAATTATTTTTCGCGAGAGGGCTTGACATTTCTTCTGGCAAACCGAATTGATTTGCCCGACGGGCAGGGAGGGGTGAGCGCCGCACCCTGTTCGGATGCTCGATCTGCCACGAGCGCTTGAGCCGGGAAAGGCGATCACGATACGCGGATGTTCGCGCGTTCGCGCTCTTACCGTTTTGCATCGTCAGTGATCACGCTTGTCATCGTCGAGACGAATCCGGGCGTTCGCCCCGCTTCCCCAACGACGAGCGGCGGCAGCGGGCAGTCGAGCGTATCGCAAATGGCGCGGAGCAGCTCCGCTTCGCGGACGTTGATCTGCTGGTTCGCCAGGATGCAGGCCGTGCAGGCGACGATGATCCGGCGCTTGATGGCCGGGACGGATCGATTGATCGTTTGCAGCGCCGCGTCGAACTCGGCGAGGGAGCATTCCTCGCGGGGCGGCAAGCGGTGGGGGTGGTCGCCGCCGATGTAGGCGCGCATGCCCGTATCGAAAGCCCGGACGGCCTCGTCGGGCTCCGGCTGGCCTTCCCAAGCCAATAGCGCCAACACCGTCGCCACCGGGCGCGCGAGTTTTTGCGGCGAGCCGTGCATCGGACGCGTTTGAGGCTTCGGCAGGAACTGGGCGTCGAGATGGCGATGCAGCACACAGCGCAGCGCGTACTCGAACAGGTTCAGCCGCTGGTCGGCGACCATGAGCATCTCGACCTGAGCACGGAAAGTCCGGTGCTGGCCGGGCGACATCTGCCGCAGGGCTGGCATGGCCAGGTCCAGGAGGGGCAGCCGGTGCGTGTCTGGCAAGGCCTGGACAGGGGCGACCAGCCGCAAGGTTTCGGCGAAGTCCTGCGGCGCAGCCGTGGTCTTCAGCCGGGCCAGTTGCAGATCCCGCACGTCAGCCCGCGGGTCCAGGAGAAGAGCGTATACGACGGCGTGAGCACTGAACGGCTCCTGGGCGGCGAGCCGGAGTACGTCGGGCATGCTGTCGTGCAGCGCCTGGGCGTAGCAAACTAGTTCCGGATCGACATGGCCGACCCAGGACGCCGCTTCGTCGGCGAATCCCAGGACCTGCGCCAAGACCGGCGCCGGCACCTGCGGCAGCCCGGGTAACCTCGGCATTCCGGCGAATGGCGGGACGCCGCGTCGGCCTTCCAGTTCTGCCCGATCGACACCGACCGGCCGCACCTCCGGGAACTGGCCGTCGAACTGGGGATCGAGCCGGCGGATGCGCTCGACGAGGGGCGGGTGAGTGGCGAGTAGTCCAAAGAGCCCCTCGCCGGCGAAGGCGTTGGCGAAAAACATATGTCCGGCCTCGGCGGCCTGGGGGTTCTCGATGCGTGATCCCTCGGCCAGCCCGCCGATCTTCTTGAGCGCCCCGCCGATGCCGTCGGAGTTGCGCGTGAACTGGACGGCGCTGGCGTCGGCCAGATACTCGCGCTGCCGAGACACCGCCGCCATGATCAGCCGACCGAAGAACGCTCCGACCAGGCCCAGCACAAACACGCCCAGGCCCAGCAGCACCAGGCCGCCACGGGAATCATTTCTGCCCGACGAGCGTCCGCGGGACGCGAACATGAGCATGCGGCCGACGATGGACAACGCCATGATCCCGAAGATCAGGCCGACCAGCCGGATGTTGAGCCGCATGTCGCCGTTGAGGATGTGGCTGAACTCGTGGGCCACCACGCCCTGCAGCTCGTCGCGGGTCAAGTAGTTGAGGCAGCCCTGGGAAACGGCGACCACCGCATCGCCCGGGGCGTAGCCGGCCGCGAAGGCATTGATGCCACGCTCCTCCAGAACATAGACGGGGGGTACCGGTACTCCCGCGGCGAGCGCCATTTCCTGGACGACGTTGAGCAGCCGCTTCTGCCGCGCGTCGGTGGTCGTGCCAGGCACCTCTTCACCGCCCATCATCAGGGCGACGGCCTGGCCGCCGGAAGCGAGCTGGGCCACCTTGAACGCGCTGGCAGCGCCGACGACGAGGCCCACCCCCAACGCCGCGAGCAGGAGCAGCTCCGGCTGCCACCCGGACACCGGCTCGCTAGCGCCATGCATGCTGAGCGCCAGCAACAGGGCGTAGACCAGGGCGATCAGAATCAGGATCGCCAGGACGAAATAGACCACCAGCTGGAAGGTCTTGCGTCGGGCCAAATCCTGCTGCTGAAAGAAATCGGAGGCCATGGTCAGAGCCGCGCAGTGGCGGTTTCCTGGTTACTGGAATGCCACCTGGGGCGCTGCGCGCTCGGTCTGTGCGATTTCGAGCAGCGCCGCCCTGCTGAAGCCGAACATGCCGGCTACCGTGACGGCAGGAAAGACCTCGCGCCGGATGTTGTAGTTGGTGGCGGCGTCGTTGAACGCTTGGCGGGCGAAGCCGATCTTGTTTTCGGTCGAGGTCAGCTCCTCCTGCAAGGCGAGCATGTTCTGGTTGGCCTTGAGGTCCGGGTACGCCTCGGACAGGGCGAAGAGCCGGCCGAGGATGCCGCCCAATTGAGTCTCGGCCTGGTTAAGTTCTCTCACGGCCGCCGGGTCGGAGGGGTTGGCGGCGACTTTCTGTTCGGCCGCCATCGCGCTGTTGCGGGCCTTGATGACGGCGTCGAGCGTCTGCCTCTCGTGGGCCATGTAGCCCTTGACGGCCTCCACCAGGTTCGGAATCAGCTCGTAGCGGCGTTTGAGCTGCACGTCGATCTGGGCGAAGGCGTTCTCGAACCGGTTCCGGGCAACTACTAGCCCGTTGTAGATGGCCAAGAGCCAGAGCGCGAGCAGCAGCGCGATGAGCAGGATCACGAGCAGGGTGATGGTGACGGGATCCATTGGCCATGACCCCCGAAGAGAGGACTGTTGGTCTGGTCCATTGCACGACGACTGGCGCAAGACTTGTCTCATGGGATCCTGCCGACAAATCTGGCGTATCCCGCGCACGGTCGAGTGAGAACGGTACCACAATTACCGCGTGCTGCCCATGGTTCCGTTGTGCTGCCCGCTCCACATCCAGCCGGATGTCAGCGATCGGCCAGCCGATAGATTGATTTATCGCAAGACGGTATCCGCAACGCGGGCCAGGCTTGACGTTCCGAAGCCGCGATACTTCCGGATAATCGGGAGGTGAAGCATGTACCGGCATATTCTCATTCCGACAGATGGGTCGGAGCTGGCGGAGCGTGGGGTGGCGCATGGGTTGGCGTTGGCGAAATCCCTTGGAGCCAAGGTATTTGTTATCAACGTTGTGGAACCACTTTTTGCAGTGACGGGCGACTTTGCGAGCGTGTTGGATCGCGTGGCAGATGCGGCCAAGGAGGCGGGTGTTTCCTGCGAGACAATTCAGGTGGAGAACGTGCCAGCCTATCAAGCCATCATCGCAGCGGCCGAGGACAAAGGCTGCAATCTCATTGTCATGTCATCGCATGGGCTCGGCGGACTTTCCATGCTTCTAATCGGCAGTGTGACAAACCAAGTGCTGACCCACGCGAAAACTCCCGTACTGGTTTGTCCGTGAATGTGCAGACCGTATCAACTGATCAGGTGGGTTGGTCGGCCCAGGCTCATACACCGCGCGCGTCGCGTACTGCCTGAGCGATTTTCGTCGCCTGCGATATTCGTCCGATCTTTGCGCCTGCAATGATCGTTCTTCGGCGGTTGCTCGGCTTCGGCACCATGCCTTGGTCCGCGGTGGCTCCGGCAGGGGGATGGGGCCTGAAGTCCGCAGCTCGATGCAGGGCGAGAGCCTTTCGAGCCGCTTCGACATTTGCGAACCGTGCTGCCAGGTTGTGAAGACGTCTGAGTTCCGTGTTCACCCGCTTTAGCGCCGCGGCGAAGACCTGCTTTCGTTTTGACGCATGCGCGGCGGTTCCTGCAAAGCTTGCTCCGCGAGGCTCGACCTTTCCGCGTCCTTCTCGCCGCTTGTGGCGTCCGAGCGTTCGCTCCTTATCGCGCATCTTGCGCAAGCGGGGTCGCATGGCCTCGAGTTCAGCCACCTCGACGTCGTAGATGGCGGGATGGTGTGTCAGGCGGATCGTCTCATTTTCTTCGTGGCTGAGGAGGCTGCGTTCGAATTTGCAGGAGACCGACATTGCCATTCCTCCATTTGATCGCTTGAACTTCAGGCCGCATGCCACCGTCGGATGCCGGTTTGATCACAGCCTGGTGGCGCTCAATGGCCAACCCGCCAGATGCATTTGAAGTCACTTATGTCCGGCACCGTCAGGATTACTCTTGTCAGCGTCGAGAGGAATCCGGGCGTTCGCCTCGAAGCGCGCTTTGCGCTTACGGCTGAACACCCAGATCACGATGCCCATGAACGCAGCGACAAGGATAAGAAGGTAGATGGTCTCAGCCACGGTTACTCACCTCGCGATCGTGCTGCTGCGCGCGTCAGTCTGCGGCACTAACCGGGTCGTTGCCTGACCCGAGGCTAAAAAAGACCTTTGACGGTCTGCCAACTCTCAATAGCTGCATTGAGATAGATCAACGCCTAATGGCCGATCGGGGACCGCGGCGCGAGAAAAAGCTACTGCAAGGGCCTTATGCCAAGAAAGATGAACAGGTATCAGACGTCGCTCGGTTTCTACGATCCCGCGATCGCCACGCCGTCCGTGAAAGCGGCGCTTGAGCGCGAGGAACATCATCGCGCGACAAGCATTTGATAGGGGAAACACTTCCGGGGGCGATGCTTCGGAGTCTGTTTGTCATGCGTGATATTGCCGAACTGCTCGAACGGAAGCGGATGCTGCTCGATCGCCGTCAGGAAGCAGGGCCGGACCTTCTGGACGAAGTCGAGAGGGAACTTCAGGAGATCGACCGGGCCCTGACCCGGCTGGAGTCGAAAGAGGCGCCGCCAACCGCCCCGCAATAGCTCAACGCCCCGCGCCTTTGCCGACACTGCCACGGGGTCGAAAGTTCCTTTCACGCCGGTGGCGGGCGTTTCCGGCACGAGTCGGCTCGTCACCCGACCGGCGCGCCAAGGAAAGCGAACAGGGGACCTTTTCCGGATCATGCTCGGGCATAGTCGAGGAGGAACATGAAACCGAAGTCCATGTGCAGTTGCTGGTGACAGTGGAACAGCGTCATTCCCGGATTGTTGGCGATGAAGTCGAGCTCGACCTCCTGGAAGCCTCCGAGCATCACGACATCCTTGATGAGGCCGGCCGTGGGCTTGCCGCCGACGCGCACCAGTTCGAAGCTGTGCCGATGCAAATGCAGCGGATGGATGTCATCGCTCGCGTTGCGAAACTTCAGCCGGTAGCGGCGGCCCTGGTGGACGGCGTAAGTCGGCTTCATGGTCTCCATCGAGAATGCCTTGTCGTTCAGCGTCCACTGGTTGAAGCCGGCCATCGCGGCGTTGTGCTTGAGAATCGTGAACTCCATCGTCTCGTCCGGTTTGCCGGGCCTGGCGCCGCTCTTCCCGAATAGCGTGTAGTCCCAGCGGAAAGGCTTCGGCTTCGTCCATTGCGGCTTGCCCTTGGCGCCGGCGTATTCGACGACGATGCCCATGCCGCGCTTGCGGTCGTCGTCGGCAAGATCGCCCATCACCCACACACCCGGGTGGTCCATCTCGACAATGGCCGAGATGCGCTCCGCCGTGCCTAACCACAGCAACGGCACCTCGCGCGGCGTCGGCACGGGGTTGCCATCCAGCGCAACGACCTCGAACGTATGGCCCGGCAACGCCAGGCTGCGGATCTCGCCGGCGCTTGCACTCAGCACATGAAACAGAACCCGCTCGCCCTGCTTGACGCGGATCGGCTCTCCGTGTCCGAGCATCTTGCCGTTGATCGAGAACAGGTCGTAGCCGACCTCATAGCCTTTGGTTTTTTCCTCGGCCTCGTCGTCCGCCTTCTTCCCGATGTTCTGGAGTTCCTGGATCGGCGCGCCGGCGAGAAAATTCATCGCCATGTCGCCGCCGCGGCTGAACGACGGCTCGAATTCCTTCAGCACAAGAAACACCTCGCGATCGTAGGCTCCCGGCTCGTTCTTCGGCTCGATATAGACTGGGCCGACCTGACCAGTGTAGGTGCCGCGATTGAGGTCGCGGCCGGCCACGACATGCGTGTGGTAGAATCGGAATCCTGCGGGCTTGGGTTCGAACGCGATCCGGCGCATGCCGTGCGGCGGGATGTAGGGCGTGCCCTCTTCGGCGGAGCCGTCCACATCGCTCGGGATGATCTGGCCGTGCCAGTGCACCAGTTCCGGCGTGTCGGTGTCGTTATGGACGTCGACTACCGCGCGCACTCCTTCCTTGAAGCGCAGGAGCGGGCCTGGAAACTGGCCGTTGTAGAGCGTCGTCGAGACGATGTGATCCGGAGCCAGTTCGGCAAGGTCCGTCGCAATCCGCAAAGTGCAGTCAGCCTTTTCCGCTGCAGCCTGTCCCGCGGCCCATGCCGGAGGTGAGAGCGAACCCGTGAGCGGAAGGAGGGCCCCATAGGCAAGGACAGCGCGGCGATCGATCGGCACAGGAAGGCTCCCGGTTTCTTGAGCGGCGAGGGAACAATACGCGACGCCGGATATTCGGTTCCTTCGTGCTCGAATGCACGCTGTCACAACTTCCTAGTAAAACACCTCGGGCGGAACGCCGAGCAGGACCTGGCCGACCTGCTCGAAATGGGCGCTGCGCGACTGGATTTGCTGGGAGAGCGTGTGCATGTCGCGGAAGCGGCGTTCGAACGGACTGCCCGGGAAAATCGCGTCGACGCCGGCGGCCTTGTAGGTGAAGTCCGCCACCTCGATCGCGCCGTGAATTGCGTTGGTGCAGGCGAGCCGCACGCGGGCGCGATCGCCGACCTCGATCGGCGCCATCTCGTCGGCCTCTGCGTAGATCGCAGCCAGCGTCTCGATCAGGTAGGCGCGCGTCGAGCCGAGCCGCGCCTCCGCGCGCGCGACCTCGGCCTGCACCAACGCAGTGTCGGCAAGCCGGGACATTCCGCGCGGTGCCTTGCGGCAAGCAAGCTGCATGAACTCGGACAGCATCGCGCGCGATGCCGGATGCGACCGCGGCGGCCCCGACAGCGTAGAGGCCTTGCATGGTGAAGGCGTAAAGCGGCCCGCGCTCGCGGCGCAGCGTCGGGTCCTCGCGCGTGGTGCTGAACGCCTCGGGCACGAACAGGTCGTCGACGCGGAAGGAGTCCGACGCGGTGCCGCACAGCCCGATCGTCTTCCAGGTGTCGATCAAGGTCGCTTCATCAGCCGGGAACAGCAACGTGCGGACCGTGGGCCGGCCGAAGCGGTTGAGCCTGAGCGAGCCGTCCGCCTCAACCACATGGCCGTGCGCGCCGAGCCAGTTGGCCTGCCGGCAACCGCTGGAGAAATTCCACTGGCCGGTGAGGCGATAGCCGCCGTCAACGGCGGTGGCGCGCGAAGCGTTCGGCGGTCCCCAGGACACGACGGTCTTCGGATCCGCGAAGATGGCGCGATTGACGGCAGGCTCCAGATAAGCGGCGATCAGAGCGGAAGAGTTGGCGGTGAAGGTGTTCCAGCCGATCGAGGCGTCGTGCCGAGCGAGTTCCTCAAGCGCCGCCACGTAGACCATCGGCTCGGTCTCGTCGCCGCCCGCGGAGCGCGGCAGCAGCATGCGGAACAGCCGGGAATCGTGAAGCCGTCCGAGCAGCGGCTCGGGGAAGCGCCGCGTGCGCTCGATCTCGTCGGCGGCGGCGGCAATATCCGTCTCAAGCTCGCGGGCGCGGGCGAGGGGATCAGGACGGGTCTGGATGTTCATGCGCCACCTCACGCTGGCGCGCCATTGCGGCCGAAGGCGCCAGCGCTGTCAACCGCGATGTCAGCAGGTCAGTGTCCGCGATCCGGCTTGGCATGTCGGCTTTCTTCGCGTTTTTCTTGGCGGCTTGCCTTGCCGAGCAGAAGATCGACTGTGTGGGTGGCGATCTTGCGAAGCTGGGCCTCGTCACCGAAGGCGCGCTCGATCACGGCCAATCCGCGTGTCACCGTGACGATGTGTAATGCGGTGATCTCGGGGTCTCCGTTGAACTCGCCTCGCTCAATGCCCTCGGACAACGCTTCCTGAACCAGCGCGGTGATGCGGGCCAGCAAGCCAGCGAAGGCGCGGCGAGCATCTTCATCCAGTCCTTTGGCTTCGACCGGTCCCAGCTCCATCAGTCCTCGCGTGGTCGGGCATCCCCGGGGCGGCGAGCCGGAACGCAAATTCCTGATGGTCACCCCGAACAGCGCCGTCATGCGCTCGTGCAAGGTCCCGGCGCTGAGCGCCTTTTGCAGCGAGCTCAGATATTCGTTGGCATAGCGCTCGTAGGCACAGAGAAACAGTGCTTCCTTGCTGCCATAGGCATTGTAGAGGCTGCCGCGCAGGACGCCCGCGTCGCGCGCGATGTCCGAGAGCGATGTTCCGCGCACCCCCTTGCGCCAGAATTGATCGAACGCGATGCGCAGGACGTCGTCGTGGTCAAACTCGCGCGGTCTCAAGGCTCCCTCCTCAATTCTGCACCATAGCTCCAATCCTGGCAGCGTACCAAAGAATATTTGACATGACGTCAATAACATGATTTTTGACACGATGTAAAAAACTTCGTCAGGAGCCGCCATGAACCACAGAAGCGATGTCTGGAGGGAGGTCTTCACCGCGCTGGGGCTGTCCACCGGCGCCGCGGTGGCCCTGGGATTCTCCCGTTTCGCCTACGCCCTGCTGCTGCCGCCGATGCGCGCGGATCTCGGCTGGACTTACGTTGAGGCTGGCGCACTGAACACGGCGAACGGAGCGGGTTACATCGTGGGAGCGCTCGTCGCGGCATGGGCAGCCAGGCGATGGGGCACAGCGCGCGCCTTCCTCGCCGGTTTCTGGGTGAGCGTCGCGGTCCTGCTGTTGACGGCGGCGACCGGCAGCCTCTCCGTCCTCTTCGCTTTGCGGACCGTTGGCGGCATTTCGACGGCGCTCACCTTCATCCTCGGCGCTGCATTGGCGGCCGCCATCTGTCCGACGCAGAGCCCTCGCCGGCGCGGCACCCTGGTCGGCCTTTATGTTGCCGGCGTCAGCGTCGGCCTGCTGCTCTCTGGCGCGGCCATCCCGATCATCCTGCAGGGCGGCGCAGGGCGGTGGCCGGAGGGCTGGGTCGTGATCGGCCTCATCAGTGCCGCGGGACTGCCGGCGGCTTGGTGGGCCGCACGCAACGTGCCCGAGCCGGTCGGCCGCAACATGGCGGTGTTGAAAGTCGATGAGCTGCTTCACCTGGCGCCGACGTTTGTCGGTTATGGGCTCTTCGGCGCCGGCTATGCCGGCTACATGACGTTCATCATTGCGCTGCTGCAGAAGCAGGGCGGCAGCAGCGAAGAGATGACCTGGTTCTGGTTCGTGCTGGGGCTTGTCTCGGCCGTATCCACGCTGGTGTGGGGAAGGGTTCTCGGCGCCTTTCACGACGGTCGCGGGCCGGCCCTCGTATTCGCCACCGCCATGCTGGGCGCGCTGCCGGTTCTCGTCTCTCCCGGCCCGACCGCGATGTTCGCCTCCGCGATCCTTTTCGGGGGCAGCTTCCTGGCAGGCCCGACATCCGTCACCATCGTGGTGCAACGGCAATTGCCGGTTTCGTCCTGGACGGCAGCCATTTCGCTTCTGACCGCCTCCTTCGCCTTGGGGCAGACGGTCGGCCCGATTCTGGCGGGAGCGATTTCCGACGCCACGGGAAGCATCGCGGCGGGCTTCTGGATATCGCCGGTCCTGCTCGGCCTCGCCGCGTGTGGGAACCTGCTGCAACGTCCACCGGCGTCAGACGCAAGCGCGGTGACGACCGGCCGCGGTCAAATCCAATCACAGTGATCGTTGGGAGACGACATCATGCCGGATCGGAAAGGCGGCTGCCTGTGCGGGGCGGTGCGCCATGCGTTGGAGCGTGAGTCGCGGGCAACCGCCATCAACGCGCGGGCCGACTTCAACTTGCCAGCGCCACCCGGATCATCCGCGCCAGCTCCGGCTTGCGATAGGGCTTTGCGAGCAGCAGCACGCCCTCGTCGAGGCGGCCGTGATGCAGGATGGCGTTCTCGGTATAGCCCGACGTGAACAGCGTTTTCAGCGAGGGCCGGCGCTTCAGCGCCTCATCGACCAGCTGGCGGCCATTCATGTTGCCAGGCATGATCACGTCGGTGAACAACAGGTCGACGTCGGCACCGTTGTCGATGATCTTCAGCGCTTCGGCGGCGTTGGCGGCCTCGAGTGTCGCGTAGCCGAGGCTCGCGACCTGTGCCATCACATATTTGCGCACCAACGCATCGTCCTCGACGACGAGGACCGTCTCGCTGCCGCCCACGACCGGCGCGGCCGAGAGCAGGTCGGCCGCCGATTGGCCCTGTCCGGTCGAGCGCGGCAGATAGATTTTCACGCTCGTGCCGTGGCCTTCCTCGCTGTAGATCTTGATGTGGCCGCCGGATTGCTTGACGAAGCCGAACACCATGCTCAGTCCAAGGCCGGTTCCCTTGCCGACCTCCTTGGTGGTGAAGAAGGGATCGAAGACCTTTTCCAGCAGCGCCGCGGGAATGCCGGTGCCGGTATCACTGATTGCGATCATCACGTAATCGCCCGGCGCGACGTCGGAGTTCAGACGCGCATAGTCCTCGTCGAGACGGACATTGCCGGTCTCGAGCGTAAGCTTGCCGCCGCGAGGCATGGCGTCGCGCGCATTGAGGGCGAGATTGAGCACCGCGGTCGTGAGCTGGCTGGGGTCGACCAGCGCGGACCAGGCATCCTGGTCGAGCTTCGGCGATATCTCGATCTGCTCGCCGAGCGTCGGATGCAGTAATTTGCCGGCTTCCAGGATCAGCGAGTTGACGTCGATCTCGACGGGTTGCAGCGGCTGCTTGCGGGCGAAGGCGAGCAGATGCTTGGTCAGCTGCGCGCCGCGCTCGGCGGCATCGTCGATCAGCTTGGCGATCGAGACGAGCTCCGGGCGGTCAGCGACCGCGTCCTGGAGGATGCCGATCGTGCCGGTGATGACGGTCAGGATGTTGTTGAAGTCGTGGGCGACGCCGCCGGTCAATTGGCCGATGGCGTCCATCTTCTGCACCTGCCGTATCTGGGCTTCGGCGGCGCGCTTCTCGGTGAGGTCGCGGCCGATGAAGAAGTGGCGCTTTGCCGGCTCGGACCAGGTGCCCATCCAGTTCAGCATCACGTCATGGCCGTCCTTGTGCGGGTAGCGCGCCTCGAAGCTGCGCATCTGCAGTCCGCGCCGCGCGGCGCGCATTTCCTTGCGCGTAGAATCGAGATCGTCGGGATGGATGAACTCGACCGCGCTGTGCCCGATCATCTCCTCGGGCCGGTGGCCCAGGATGTTGATCACGCTGGGACTGACCTGGACGAAATTTCCCATGCTGTCGGTGACCAGGATGAGGTCCTGCGAGGTCTCGAAGATGCGCTGCCGCTCCTCGGTCTCGCGGCTCAGCGCCGTCTCGGTTCGCTTGCTCTCGGTGATGTCGCGGGCGATCTTGGAGGAGCCGATGATTTGACCGGCCGCCGAGCGCAGCGGCGAGATGCTCAAGGAGGCATCGACGTTCCGGCCATCTTTGTGCATGCGCACGGTCTCGAAATGCTCGATCACTTCGCCGCGGTGGACCTGTTCAAGAACGCTGTCGACTTCGTCGCGACGGTGCGGCGGCACGATCAGGGAGATGTGCTCGCCGACGGCCTCATCCGCGGAATATCCGAACAGGCGTTCGGCGGCCCTGTTCCATCCGGTGATGGTGCCGTCGAGCGACTGGGTAATGATGGCGTCGTTGGAGGATTCCACCACCGCGCTGAATAGCCTTTCCCGGATATTGTGCTGATCGCGAACGAAGGCGGCTTCGCGCCGCATCGAGCGGACCAGGCGCGACATCTTCGCCTGCAGGGAGACGTTGTCGATCAACAGCACCGCCAGCACGAAGCTCGCCGCGGCCAGGCCGTAGAGCCGCCCGGCATAGAAGCCGAGATCGAACCGTGCCACGTTGAGGATCGCCGAGAGCGCAATGTCGAACAGCCAGACGCAGAGCACTGCCATCAGCCAGACGTCGATCACCGAATGCGGCCGGCGAAACCACAGCACGAACAGCGCCGCGAGGCTGAGGCACCAAACGGTCGAGACCACGACGATCATGGTCGGCGTGTAATGGCCTTGGCTCAACAGCGTTGGAAGCAGGTGATGGGCGCCGGTGACGAACCAAGTGAAGAAGCCTATCGCGAGTATGATGGCGGCGATGATGGCGAGGATCGCCACCAAGGGTGATATCCGAACCTTGGGACCGCCGTCGCGCTCCTTGTTGAGGCCGTAGGCCAGCACGAACAGCGGAAAGCCGCCGTGCCAGATCATGTAAAGCCAGACCGTTGTCTGCGACCCCGCGCCAAACAAGCCGGTCGGGGAGAACAGGCCGGGAAAGGTCAGGGCGTGGACCATGGCGGCGCCGGCCGTGAACAGATAGCCGCTTGCGAGAAACAGCAGCGCCCGCGAGCGCAGGATCACAAACTGCGACAAAAGCAGCACCGCCGTGATGATGTCGTTGATCGCAAGCGCAGACTGGTAGCTCGCGACGAAGGCCGGAACGGACGCGAGCGCGACGCCGGCGTAAGGCACAGCGATGGCAAAGAGAATAGCCGAGATGCCGACAATGGCTGCTGCCGCAGTGCGGTCGGACCGGCTGGCCGGCAGGGTCGACAAGAAGATGTTACGGTCGTTGACCGTCTGCATGCACGCGTCCCCCGCGAACCGCCTCCGAACGCGGTATGCCTATCGTTTCGTTATCTATTTTTAGGAATCAACGCCGCTACATTTATAACTTAGGTCGGTGCGACGTCAAACCGCTGCCACAATGGTAACCGTGCCTTTACTGTGCGAGCCGAAATTTGCCCGCCGACTTTGCCGGGCCGCAACCATTCCATTGTAGATTTGGCCGGCAAGCGACTGTGGAGGGCCCGATGCCTCGTATTCTCGTAGTTGACGACCAGAAGGACGTGCGCGCGATGATGAGCATGGTGTTGCGCCTCAACCGTTTCGAGGTGAGCGAGGCCGAAAGCGCCAAGGCAGGCCTGAAGGCGTTCGCGGAAGAGAGCTTCGATGCGGCGATCGTCGACATCTTCCTGGAGGATGTGAGCGGCTTCGACCTGATCGCCGCGATGCGCGAGCGCGTCAAGGATCTGCCCGTCGTCGCCGTCTCCGGCATGGCGACGCTGGAAGCCGTGGCGCGGTCTTCCGAATTGTCCAGCGTGGTCTGTCTGCAGAAGCCGTTCCGCCCGGTGGAGCTGATCCGGGCCATCGAGAAAGCGCGCGAGGCAGTTCGGCCAGGCGAGGCCGCGGTACAGATCGCGGTTTGAAGCTTTGATCGTCCAGGCAAAGACGCCCCGGCGAACCGGGGCGTTTGGTTGTATTTGCTGATAAGGCCTACGATCCCTTCGGGCTGACCTCGGAATAGCCGCCCTTGTCATCCCACTTGTAGACGACGTAGTCGATCTGCTTGATGTCGCCCTTGGCATCGAATTGCAGCGTCCCGATCACGGTGTCCCACGAGCCGGCCTTGATCGCGTCCATCACCTTCTTCGGGTCGGTGGTGCCGGCCTTCGCGGCGGCCTTCGACCAGACCTGGAACGCGGCGTAGGTGTAGAGGGTGTAGCCTTCGGGATCGATGTTCTTGGCCTTGAACTTCTCGACGATCGCGCTGGCCGTCGGCTTCTTGCGCGGATCGGGGCCGAAGGTGAACAGCGTGCCTGCGCCGTCCGGGCCGGTGATCGAGGCGAATTCCTTGTCGGCCAGCGCGTCGCCTGCCATCAGCACGGTCTTCAAGCCCTGCGCGCGCATCTGGCGAACGATGAGTCCGGCTTCCTGATGATAGCCGCCGACATAGACGAGATCGATGTTCTCCGCCTTCAGCCGAGACACGATCGCGTTAAAATCCTTGTCGCCCTTGTTGTAGGACTCAAACATCTTCTCGGTGACGCCGGCCTTGTTGAGCGCCTTCTTGGTCTCGTCCGCGAGCCCCTTGCCGTAGGTGGTCTTGTCGTTGAGGATGGCGATATTCTTGCCCTTGAAGTTCTTGGCGATGTAGTCGCCGGCGACCGTGCCCTGCTGGTCGTCGCGGCCGCAGACGCGCGCCACGTTCCAGAGCTTGCGCTCGGTGAACAGCGGGTTGGTCGAGGCCGGCGTAATCTGCAGCACATTGCTGTCGGCATAGGCCTCGGAGGCGGGGATCGACGACGACGAGCAATAATGGCCGGCAACGAACGGAATCTTGCTGCTGCCGATCTTCTCCGCGACCGAGCGCGCCTGCTTCGGATCGCAGGCGTCGTCCTCGACATCAAGCGTCAGCTTCTTGCCGAGCACGCCGCCGGCGGCATTGAGATCGGCGACTGCCATGTCGGCGCCGTTCTTCATCTGCCGGCCGAACGCGGATTCGCCGCCCGTCATGGGGCCTGCGACCGCAACCGTCAGATCTTGCGCCAACGCTGCCGTCGACAGCGCGAGTGTTGCGCCAAATGCCAGGCCGATGAGTTTGACTGATTTCATGAGGGTCCTCGCGATCACCTTGGGGTCTGTCCCCGGACACGCCGGGTAATCCGGTGCATTGTCGGCTGATTTTGCCGCGAAGTCATCGGCAATTTTCGGGCAAGATGGCCATCTCTTCGCCGTACACGGTATTGGTTCAGGGTCGTCCCGGCGAAAGCCGGACCCGTGTAGAAAGAACCCGCCTCTAAACCCGGCGGCCGCCCTCCAGATAGGCGGCGCGGATTTCGGGGCGTTCCAACAGGTCGGCGCCGGTTCCTTTCAGCGTGATCAGGCCGTTGACCATGACATAGCCGCGGTGGGCGAGCTTTAGGGCATGATTGGCGTTCTGCTCGACGATCAGCACGGTCAGCCCATCCTGCCGGTTCAGGGTGCGGATGGCATCGAAGATCTGGCGGGCGATCAGGGGTGCCAAGCCCAGCGAAGGCTCGTCGAGGAGCAAGAGGCGAGGGCGGCTCATCAACGCGCGGCCGATCGCCAGCATCTGCTGCTCGCCGCCGGACAGCGTGCCACCGCGCTGAGCGAGGCGCTCCTTCAGGCGCGGGAACAGCGCGAACACGCGCTCGAGCCCGCTTTCGCGCTCGGCCTCGCTCGAGTCGGTCGCGTCCGCGCCCATCTGCAGGTTTTCCGCCACGCTCATGCGGGGGAAAATCCGGCGGCCCTCCGGCGATTGCGCAATCCGCAGCCGCGCGATCTCATGGGTGGGGACGGCCGTGATGTCGCGGCCCTCGAACAGGATATTTCCGCCGCGGGCGCGCGGTCGGCCGAAGATGGTCATCATCAGCGTCGACTTGCCGGCGCCATTGGCGCCGATCAGCGCGACGATCTCGCCGGCATTGATCTCGAGATCGACGCCCTTCAGCGCCTCGATCTTGCCATAGGCGGCGCGAAGCCCGCGGATGGCAAGGAGTGGAGTTGCGGGCACGATCATCGTCGCACCTCGCCGTCGTCATGCCCGGCCTTGTGCCGGCCATCCACGTCTTTCTTTCGCGCAGTCAAAAAAGACGTGGATGGCCGGGACAAGCCCGGCCATGACGAGAGATGAGCAAGCGCGGTCACGTGCCGCTCTCCATCACGGCAATCGCTTCTTTCTCGTCGGCGCCGAGATAGGCCGCGATCACCTTGGGATCGTCGCGCACCTGCTCCGGGATGCCTTCGGCGATCTTGACGCCATAATCCATCACCACGACGTGGTCGGAGATTTCCATGACCACGCTCATGTCGTGCTCGATCAGGAGGATCGAGGTGCCCTGGTCGCGGATCGACAACAGAAGCTCGCTCAAGCCCGCGCTCTCGCGCGCGTTCAAGCCGGCGGCGGGCTCGTCGAGGCAGAGCAGCGCGGGCTCGGTGCACATCGCGCGCGCGATCTCGAGCCGCCGCTGGTCGCCGTAGGGCAGGTTGCCGGCGGCATCGTCGGCACGGTCGATCAACCCGATCCGCTCCAGCCAGAGCTTTGAGAGGTCGATCGCGCGCTTCTCGGCGCTGCGATAGGTCGGCGCGCCGATCAGGCCGAGAAAGGTCAGCCCCGAGGCCCGCATCAGCACGTTGTGCTGCGCCACCATCAGGTTTTCCAGTGCGGTCATGCCGGGAAACAGGCGAATGTTCTGGAAGGTGCGGGCGACCTTGGCGAGCTTGGAGATGCGAAAATCGTTCAGCCGCTCCAGCGCGATCTCGCTCTCGTCGTCACGCTTCAGACGCATCGTGCCGCTGGTCGCCTTGTAGAAGCCGGTGATGCAGTTGAACACCGTTGTCTTGCCGGCGCCGTTGGGACCGATCAGTGCGGTGATCTTGCGGCGGCCGGCGCCGAACGAGAGATCATTCACCGCGACGATGCCGCCGAAGCGCATCTTCAGGTGATCGACGGTGAGAATGATCTCGCCGCTCATCCGTGCCCCTCCTTGACGAGGTCGGAGGAGATCGCCTGCGCCTGCTTCAAATACACCGTCGGCGCGCGATGGCCGATCAGCCCGCGCGGCCGCCAGATCATCAGGAGCACCATGGCGATGCCGAACACCAGCATGCGGTATTGCTCGAGGCCGCGGAACAATTCGAAGCCGCCGATCATGGCGAGCGCAGCCAGGGCGACGCCGAGCTGCGAGCCCATGCCGCCGAGCACGACGATGGCGAGCACCAGCGCCGATTCCTGGAAAGTGAAGGACTCCGGGCTGATGAAACCCTGGCGCGTGGCGAAGAAGGCGCCGGCAAAGCCGCCGAACATGGCGCCGGTCGCAAACGCCGTGAGCTTGGTCGTCGTGGTGTTGATGCCGAGCGCGCGGCAGGCGACTTCGTCCTCGCGAAGCGCTTCCCAGGCTCGTCCGATCGGCAGCCCGCGGAGGCGGATCGTCACCCAGTTGGTGAGCAGGGCGAGAGCCAGGATCAGATAGAACAGAAACACGATGCGGTGGGTCGGCGAGAACTCGATACCGAGCCTCGCCGCGAGGCCATCATCGCCGGGGGTGAGCGGGATGCCGAAGAAGGTCGGGCGCGGAATGCCGGAGACGCCGTTCGGCCCGCCGGTGAGGGACTGCCAGTTGATGATGACGAGGCGGATGATCTCGCCGAAGGCAAGCGTGACGATGGCGAGATAATCGCCGCGCAGCCGCAGGACCGGGAAGCCCAGCATTACGCCCCAAAGCGAGGCGAGGATTCCCGCGAGCGGCAGGCAGACCCAGAAGGAGAGGCCGAAATTGGTCGCAAGCAGCGCGTAGGAATAGGCACCGACGGCATAAAAGGCGACATAGCCGAGGTCGAGCAGGCCGGCGAGGCCGACCACGACATTCAGTCCCCAGCCCAGCATCACATAGGTGAGCACGAGGATGGCAAGATCGAGAATGTAGCGCTGGTCGTAGAAGATGACCGGCACGAGCAGCGTGAAGACGAGGAGCGCCGGCCCAACGAAGCTGCCGGCGACCGATAGCCCGCGCTGTACCGCAGGCGGAATGATCTGGCGCGTGTCGGCCGGCCCGAGCCAGTGCCTGAGCAACTCGATCACGATGCTGCCGCCGAACACGGCCGCTACCACCGCCGCGAGATCGCCGAACCGCGTCCAGTAGATCAACTGCCCGGTCGGTCCCGCTTCGGTGCGGATGCCGATCATCAGCGAGAACAGCACCAGCGCGACCGCCGCGCTGATCAGCGCCTTTTTCAGGATGAAAGGGATGCCGGCGGTGCGCGCGGCCGGGGTGGAGTCGGTCGCAAATGCCGTCACGTGCTCAGACTTTCTCGACTTCGGGCCGGCCGAGCAGGCCGGTCGGCATGAAGATCAGCACCACGATCAGGATCGAGAACGCGGCGACGTCCTTGTACTCGACCGAGAAATAGGCCGACCACATCGTCTCGATCAGGCCGATCGCAAGCCCGCCGAGCATGGCGCCGGGCAGCGAGCCGATGCCGCCGAGGACCGCCGCGGTGAAGGCTTTGATGCCGGCGACAAAGCCCATGTAGAAATCGACCAGGCCGTAATAGAGCAGGTACATCATGCCGGCCACCGCCGCGAGCGCCGAGCCGATGACGAAAGTCATGGAGATGGTCCGGTCGACGTCGACGCCGAGCAGCGCCGCCATGGTCTGGTCCTGCTCGCAGGCGCGCATGTCGCGGCCAAGCCGCGTGCGCGCCACGAGCCAGGTGAAGACAAGAAGCAGCGCGACCGTTGAGACGACCACGACGATCTGGATGTTGGAGAGCTGCACGACAAAACCGCCCGCGCCTTCATGCAGCGTGTAGCCGCCGGTGATGATCGGCGGCACGGGCTTCACGCGTGCGCCTTGCGCTACTTGTGAGAAGTTCGACAGCACGAACGACATGCCGATCGCCGACAGCATCGGTGCCAGGCGGAAGGAATGCCGCAGCGGCCGGTAGGCGATGCGCTCCACAGTCCAGCCATAGAGTGCGGTGATCGCCATCGAGACGAGCAGCACGATCAGGAGGACCACCGGCACCGTGGTCAGGCCAAACGAGACCAGCACCAGAAACGAGATCAGCGCGATGAAGCCGCCGATCATGAAGACGTCACCGTGGGCGAAATTGATCATGCCGACGATGCCATAGACCATGGTGTAGCCGATCGCGATCAGCCCGTAGATCGAGCCGAGCACGAGGCCGTTGATGAGTTGCTGGGCGAAATAATCCATGGCTGCCGCGCGGGCCGGGGTCGTTCCTGATCAGATCAGAACCGACCTGGCCCTACTTTTTGTTTTGACGCGTTTTCTTCACGCGAACCGGTATCCACTTCGCTTGAAAACGCTACGGAAACAACGACGCGGCGTGGGCCTCGGGCAGCCTGGAACGCTCACGTCGTGCCGTTTTCTAACAAGGGGAACCTACTGCGGCAACAGCGCTCGCTCTCAGCAAAAGGGCTTGTACAGGATTGTTTTTGCAGCCGGTTCCGCTGCCTTGTTACTTGCCTTGGCGGTGCCGGGCCGCCGACACATTAAAGCCGCCGGCGGAGCAGCCAGTTCCCTGGGCATCGCGGCCTGCCATGCGACGGCAGCACGGACACGCCCGGGCGTCGGTTCGGGCGACGTCAGGTTGCGTCCGCAAGACAGTTGGACTTTCCCTTTGCCGTGAGGCCGGCAAGCCCGCCAGGTTAAGGTAAATAAAGGGTTTAAATTGAAGCTTCGACTTTAGGAGAGTTACCTCGCCCGCAAAGCGGTGCGTCAAAAGGCGCGATACGGCGATAGCGGGAAGCGACATGTTCACGAACTGGCGGATCAGCTCATTCAATGGCGCGCTGCTGGCGGCCTATTTCATCCCGACCTGGACCATGCAGGCGTTCAACATCATGGTCTCGCCGATCCATTCCTTCTATGACCGCCCGAACATTTCAGTGGCGTTCTTCGCCAGCGACTATCTGCATTTCGCCGCCGCCGGCATGGTGCGCACTGCCTGGATGCTGGCGCTCGGCCGGATCACAGTGGCGGCCTTCTTCGCGATCTTCCTGATACTCTTGACGCGGCCGTTGGTCCGCAAGTCCGGCGGTCATCACGAGGCGCTGGCGATCGCGCTCGGCCTCGGCAGCCTGATCTGTTTTGCCATGATGATCATGGCTTCCTACGTGCATGAGCCGGAGGCGATGCGGCTGCATGCGACCGAGCTGATGATGCTGCTCGGCACGGCCATCGTGCTGCTGGTCGAGAAGCCGGCGGAGAAGGGGGCGACGGAAACTGCGGCGTCAGCGCTTCAGCAGCCCCAGCTCCTCCATAATGGCTGAAGCCTCCTTCACTGCATGATTGGCGGCGGGCACGCCGCAATAGATCGCCTGCTGCAGCAGGATTTCCTTGATGTCGTCGGGCGTGAAGTGGCCCTCGGCGAGCGCCGCGCGCACATGCAGGCGAAACTCGTCCCATTGGCCGAGCGCCAGCAGGGTGCCGATCACGAGCACGCGACGGGTCCGCTCGTCGAAATGCGGCCGCGTCCAGATCTCGCCCCAGGCATAGCGCGTGATCAGGTCCTGGAATTCGCTGTTGAAGGCGTTACGGTTGGCAACCGATTTGTCGACCCAGGCATTGCCCAGGACTTTGCGGCGCTGAACCATGCCGCCGTCGCGGCGCTGTTGGTCGTCCATTGAATCCTCCTCGTCATTGCGAGGAGCGAAGCGACGAAGCAATCCAGACTATCTCCGCGGGGGCATTTCTGGATTGCTTCGCTTCGCTCGCAATGACGTTCTTGTTACTATTGTTGTGTCAGGAAGCCGACCGCCGCGTCGGTGAAGGCGTGCGACTGCTCGATATTGGAGATGTGGGCGGCATCGAGAATGGTCAGGCTCGCGCCGGGAATCTTGCTGCGGATGAATTCGCCCGCCGCAACCGGCGTCGCCATGTCATGGCGGCCGGCGATGACCAGCGTCGGGCTCTTTATCTTCGGCAACAACTCGCGCTGGTCGAGCGTGGAGAGCGCTTCGCAGCAGGCGAGATAACCCTGTACGGGGGAGGCCAGCAGCATCGCCTTCAGGTTCGCGG
>Ga0207661_10000768_pt1 | contig 20822 bp, 20 predicted proteins | sample KBSC713LmetaG_FD_184337 | JGI IMG/M metagenome (GOLD analysis project Ga0207661, IMG submission 184337) | Corn rhizosphere microbial communities from Kellogg Biological Station, Michigan, USA - KBS C7.1-3L metaG (SPAdes) (version 2) | ecosystem: Host-associated > Plants > Roots > Rhizosphere ...
GCGCCTCTGCGTTAAGTAGTTCTCAGTGCGTCCCGACAGAGCGGCCAGTCAAAGACGAGAAAGCCCCTGCCACCGACAGCACCATATCGTCCGCGCCCTTCCTCCCCACAAACTGCACCCCGAACCGCTCCGTCTCCCCCAAAAACCCGCTAGGCACGCTGATCGCCGGATACCCGAAGTAGTTACAGAAAAACGTGTTGTCCGGCGACACCGCCTGCTCGCCTCGTGCGCGCGCTTCATCGATCGTCGGCGCGCGCGCGGTCAACGTCGGCAGAACAAACGCGTCGAGATCAATGAAGTCGTCGCGGCTCGTATCGGCGCGATCGTGCTGGATCGCAGCGGCGTCGAATCGAGCGGCGTCGAACGGTGCGGTCGCCTCGACGAGCTCGACGTTCATCATCGCGAGTGACGCGACGCATCGTTCGAATGCCGCACGGATTTCGGCGGTGGCCGTGTAGTTGGTCACGACTCCGAGTCGCCGGAGCGGAGCGGCCGCGGCGCGTGCGCGACCGGTGAGCGCCGCGAACATCACGGCGACGTCGTCCGGTGTGCGCGCCGTGATGCACGGATGACTCAACAACGGGATCGTCGGGTCGGGCGGCGGCTGGTCGCCGAGAATGCCTGACGCATCGAGAACACCGTACGTCGGCTTGAAGCAGGTCACGCCGCAGATGGCGGCGGGAAGACGGCCCGATCCAACGGCGTCAGTGTCCACCGTTCCGAAGCACATGCCCGTCGCCACTGCCACCGCGGAACCACCCGAGGATCCGCCGGCGACCCGCTGCGGATTCCACGGATTGACCACCGGTCCGAAATCACTCTCGAGCGACGTGGTGCCGGACCCCAGGCGGTGCATGTTCGTCTTGCCAACGAGCACGGCGCCGGCGTCGCGCAGCCGGTCCACCATCGCCGCGTTCTTCGTCGGGACACGCTGCGCAAAATGGGCGAAGCCGGCGGTCGTGCGAATTCCCGCTGTGTCGTAGAAATCCTTGACCGCTACAGGAATTCCGTGAAGCGGGCCGCGCCAGCGATTCGATCGGATCTCGTTGTCGGCGTTCGCCGCCTGCCCGCGCGCCAGCTCGCGCGTCACGGTTATGAAAGCATTGAGTCTCGGATTGGTCGCGTCGATGCGCTCGAACGCGAGATCGACGAGCGATGCCGATGACAGCTCGGCGCGTTTTATTCGGTCGGCAACGTCGAGAATGGAGTCGAGCATCAGCTGATTGGCCTTTGGTGCGATTGACATGCCATTCCGTGTCCCCTACCGTCGAAATCCCTTTCAACGGGAAGGACCGATGCACGCCACTATTCGCCGCTGGAACGCAGCCGCACCATTGATCGCCGAGATCGAGCGCCGCACGCAAGAGGTGGAGAACATCATCTCGTCCACACCGGGATTCGTCGCCTATCACGCCGTGAAGTCCGGCGACACCCTCATCTCCTTGACCGTCTGCCAGGACCAAAAGGGCGCCGATGAGGTCAACCGTCGTGCCGCGCAGTGGGTGCGCGACAATTTCTCGGCCGACATCGCGGCCCGACTGAAGCCCGAGGTCACCGAAGGCGAGGAGTTCCTCACCTTCCAGACACCACAGCGCCTGGGCAACACGACGTCGCGAACTTTCGATAAAATCGACAAGAATCCGACGAACGAGGCCACGTTCTAGCGCGCGTCATCGACGACGCTCCATCCGAGCACGACAATGGCCGACGGCGATTACCCCGCTGTCGGCCGTTTCGTTTTCGCGGCCTTCAACGAACTCGAGCTCGCTGTGACGGAACTTGGCAGCGACTCGCCGACTTCATATCTCGCGTTTTTTGGGCACGCTTTTCGACGCGCAGGCCGAGTCCTCAACGCGGGAGATGGAATGCAGAAGCACGAGCTGTTGGTTTTTGCCGCTGTCGCGCTCGTCGCCGGTTGTACCAGCGACAGATCGACACCAACTGGATACGAGGTCCGCCTACCGCTTTACGCTAAGCCGGCCCACGCCGGCCAGTCGGACTTCAACTTCAACACACATCTCACCGGCGACGAGGAGACGCCGCCGAACGCGTCGCCCGCACAGGGACAGGCTGTCCTTCGCGTGAGCGATGACGGCTCGTCGGTCGATTTCCAACTCATCGCGTCCAACATCAACAACGTCGTACAGGCCCACATTCATTGTGGACCGCCGAACTTCGCCGGTCCGATTCGCATTTGGCTCTTTCCGCAAATCGGCAGCTCGGGCACCGCGCTAACGCCTCCTGGCGTTGTTGACCAGAACGGCGTGCTTGCCTCGGGGACATTCCACCCCGCCGGGGTCACCTGTCCGCAACTCACCGTTCCGAACGTCGGCATCATTCCAGCGATGCCCGTTCTCGACGCAATTCGAGCGGGGCTCGCGTACGTGAACGTGCACACAAACGCCGGCCCCGGTCACCCGGCGGGACCTGGAAACCTTCCGGCGGGCGAAATCCGCGGACAGCTCGATCACCGGAACAATCCGTAGCAGCTGCTAGGCTGCTGCTCGGCTACTCGGCTACTCGGCTACTCGGCTCCTCGGCTGCCGAGCTGCCGAGCTGCCGAGCTGCCTTTTTACTTCTGTACAACCAGCGCCGTCACCATCCCGAACATCCCGTGCTCCGACTCGGCGTGCGGCAGAATGTGGCAGTGGAACGCCCACGTCCCGGGATTGTTGCAATCCACGATCACGTCCCATCGCTCGCCGGGCGCGATGTTCAGCGTGTCGCATCGCCACGGCGCCGGCACCGGCCATCCGTCCTTGGCGATGACCGTCATGTGCATGCCGTGCAGATGCATCGGGTGGATCATCATTCCTTCGTTCATGTATCGGATCCGCACCTTCTGCCCGAGCTTGGCGACGATCGGCTGCGTCGCCGGAAAGCTCTTTCCGTTGAACGTGTAGCCATGCGCACCATCGTTCAGCACGAGCACTTCGTCCACGTCGACGCGATCGTGTGCCGTCGGCTCCTTCGGCTCGACGATGAACGCGCCGAGTAGCCCGAGGCCCACCTGCTTCGCCGAGTTGTGGTGCGAGTGGTACATGTGAGAACCGGCATTCGGCACCGTGAACTCGTACGTGTACGACTGACCCGGTTTGACCGGCGGCTGCGTGATGAACGGCACACCGTCCTGATCGTTCGGCACCTGGAGACCGTGAAAGTGCACGGCCGTCGATTCCGGCAGTTGGTTGTGCACAATGACGCGAACGCGGTCGCCTTCCTTGACGCGGATCTGCGGCCCCGGCACCTGGTCGTTGTACGCCCAGGCCTCGACGAATTTCCCGGGCTCCGTCTCCCACTGAATCTTCTTCGCCGTGAGCTCGAAGACCTTCACGCCCTTGTCGATCTTCGGCTGCATGAGCTGGTTGCCCAGCGTGGACGTCTTCGCCGGAAAGGCCTTGATCCCTTTCTCGTGCATCGCGTCCATGGCGTCGGCCGCGGCCTGCGGACCCGCCGCGGTGTCATGCGGCCCCATAGTGCCGCCGGTTTGTCCGGTCGCGGTTGTCGCTCCGGACGCGGCGGCGGCGGCCTTGTTTGCGTCCGGCTTGCACGACGTCGCCACACCGGCGACGAGAGCAACGACGCCGCCGTCACGGAGGAAACGGCGTCGGGTGGTGTTCTTCTCGAGCACGTCGAATACGGATCTATCGGACATGTAGATGATTCCGGGGCATGTTGATGACCCGAATCTCTGCCGCCGGCGACGTGAGTTGTGTCGGGCGGAGCGCGGAAATCCCGCCGGGGAACCCCCGACATGATCCAGGATTCAGATTCAAGCCTTTGGTGCCGGCTCAGTCGGTGGCCGTTGGTTCCAGACTCCGCCATCTGTAGTATTTTCGCCGACGTGAGGCGAACCCTCGTTTTCGCTCCCGTGCTCGCCCTCTGCTCAATCGCGAGCGCCGCGTCGATTCTCGAACAGCAAATCGGTGGCGTGCGCGCGGTGAACCCGGCGCTGTCGCAGCCCGAGCTCGGGGCATTCTTCGTGGTGATGGGCAACGACGATCCCAACGAAGAACCTGGAATCTCGCGCTCGATTCGGAGGATGCAGCTCGATCCGCGAGCGCGACGATCGCCGCCGATCGTGCAGTGTTCGAGTGGAAAGTCGACGACAGTGTGCCGTTCACGCGGAATCGTGCCGAGACGCCGCCAAATCGTCTCGAGTACCGATGGAATGTGCTGATCAACACCACAGATCGCGCGTTCCGAGTGGTCGCCGCAGCGGATTCGCGATCGCCGGGCGCGCCACCGACCGAGGTCACGTTGTCGGCACTTCTTCCGGCAAACGCCAGGCGCGCGTTCAGCATCGGAAGGCCGCGGGCGAACGGCGAGCAAACGGCTCTCGTCTTTCAACCAGCCGTTGCGGTGACGACGGAGATCGCCCCCGGCGTTCTGCGACTGATCGTCACCGACAAATCTGCTCTGGACTATCTGCGCAACGCCAAGCCCGCCGAGGCGTTGTTCCGGTTTGAACCGTGCATTCGCCAGGTGGGCTCGACCGCGACCCTCCAGTGCGGTGACGTCAAAGTGCCGATCACTTATCCGTAGCGGCGATCCACTCCCGCGCGGCTCGCATGAGCCAAGGCCCAACGACGTACGCGGGGTGTTTCGCCATCTCGGGCCGGAGAACCGCCAGCAGCGTCCAAAAGCGCTGCTCCTTGTCGAATCGACCGCTATCTGCGGCGCGGAGCATCTCCGCCGCCAACGCTCGTTCGTCGGTGCGACCCTGTTGGCGCGCTAAGCTCCGAAGCCACCGCCGCACGATCGGCCGCGCCGCTTCGTCGTCGGGTTCGGCGCCACTCCGAATCGCCTGCAGCGCTTCCTCCTGCGCCTTTGTCACGGCGCGCGACGACGCGACGGCTTTCTTCGGCTTCGCGCGATAGTGCTCCAGGAAGGTGTCGTCGGACACCAACTCGGCGAGCTCGAGCCAGGCATCGAGCTGCTCCAGCGTCGCATCGTCGGGCAGCTCGATGCGCGCCGCGTCGAGAATCGCGCGCTGCAGCGCCGGCGGACCGCTCGCCGCCATGCGCTTGCCAAGCTGCTCGCCGATGAACCGCGCCTTCTCCGCCCGCTCCAGTCGCGCGAGCGCGTGCAGCCGCTGAATGCGCGACGCCTCCAGCTCACCGGCGTGGCGGAGCGAGGCGCGCAGCACGGCCACACGCCGCCGAATCAAACCCGCTTGATGTTCGAGCGTGGTGACGTGCAGCTCCGCCGTCGCGCGCAAGCCGGTCGCGCCGCGCAGCACGCGGCCGATCGTCGCGAGATCGACGTCCAGCTCACGCAGCGTGCGAATCACGTCGAGCCGCGTGCGATCCGCGTCCGTATAGTGCCGATACCCCGCGGCGCTCCGGCGCGGCCGCAATAGACCGAGCCGCTCGTAGTGACGGAGAATCTGCGGGCTGACGCCGGCGTCGCGCGCCAGCTCGCCCACCGTCAGTGCTTTTTCGCTCATCCCTTGACCTTACAACGACTGTAAGGCTTAGGATAGTCGCATGACGACACCCACTGACTTTCCGACGACGCATCCCTACCGGATGGACGGTTGGGATCGCGAGATCTATCCGATGCCGGCTTTTCCGGTCATCGCCGCGAGCGACCTCGCCATTTCATCGCGCTGGTACCAGGACGTCCTCGGCTTCGCCGACGTCTTCACGATGCGCGGCCCCGACAACCGACCGCTCCTCTCACACCTGCGCTGGTCGAAGTGGGGCGACGTGTTGCTCACACCGGCACGCGCGCCCGTCGAGCAACCAGGACGTGGCATCACGCTCAACTTCATGACACTCGGCGTCGACGAGCTTGCCGAGCGCGCGCGCGCCGCCGGCGCGAACGTGCTCGACGGACCGATCGACCGTCCGTGGAACGCACGCGACGTGACGATCGCCGACCCGGACGGCTACCGCCTGAACTTCACCGCGCCCTCGAGCAGCGCGACACGCATGTCGTTCGACGACGTCATGAAACGCGTGCGGGAGTCGCGCGGGTAGCGATCGTTAGCGCAACGTTACGCGGATTGGCTGCCGGACTTTCCTTCTTCGCGCGGTAACCGCATCTCGACGTCACCCAAGCCGGCTGCGAAGCGGTGGCTGCTCGTGTCCAGATCCTTCGTCGCTTCACGGAGCGCAACCCGCGCCTTCTCCGCGACGCGGTTTACTTCGAGTGCCATCCTCAAGCTCGTGTCCTTCGACCCGTGACCGAGCCTCGCTAGTGATTCAGCGTATGCCGCGAGCAACAGCGATGCCTCGATCAGCTCGCGCGTCGCGCTGTGAAGCGCCTCGTCTTCGTGATTCATTGGCAGCTCCGCCGAACCGGCATCGGTGCTCGGACAATGGAAGCATCAACGTTGGCGCCTCTCGGACTCGCGTCAAGCCTCGCTCAACTTGAGCCGGTGAGAACAGCAAGGGCATCGATGCGTTTCACGCACGAGACCTTTTCGCAAAAGAGAAGCTCCGCCTTCCGGCTCGGGAGTCGTCACGGCCGGCGACCAGCGGGCCAGATCATTGGGATGCGCGCCGCCGCGCGCGGTGAGATTCATGCACAAGTCCAGAACTCGGTCGTCCGCCGGCTCAGGGCCAGCAACGAGGACGCGGCCCGTTGGCTCCTGGCGCGGGCAGCGGCCCGCGAATTGGACGCAGAACTGGATCACGATCATCCCGGCGTGGTGGACCACCCTGTCCAGTCTCGGCCCGGTCGAGCGCACGGTCATGCGATCGGGAGTGCGAACGAAAGTCCTGGCCGAGATCCATGAGGACCCCAAGGAGCCGTTCAATGCATGGCGTCTCGCGCGGCTCGGCCAGCTCGGCCCCGGACATATCTCGCTACACGTTGAATCGAATGCTCAGAATGTCGCCGTCGGCAACAGTGTAGTCTTTCCCCTCGAGCTTGAGCGCGCCGGCATCGCGCAGCGCGTGCTCCGAGCCGTGCTTGATGAATTGCTCGTACGGCATGACCTCGGTGCGTATGAAGCCGCGCTCCAGATCGGAGTGAATGCGCCCGGCGGCTTGTTTGGCGTGCGTGCCCCGACGAATCGGCCACGCCCGAACCTCATCCTCTCCAACCGTAAAGAACGACATCAGATCGAGCAGCTCGTACGCGGCGCGAATGAAGCGCGTGAGCGCGGACTCGGTGAGGCCATAGTCTGCGAGAAACGCCGCCTGGTCGTCCTTGGACATCGTCGCAATCTCGGCTTCGATGCTCGCCGACAACACGATCCCCGCTGCATGTTGCCGCTCGAGCGTTCGGGAAATCGCCGGCGGCATGGGACTCGCCGCATCCTGTTCGCTCCGATTGAGCGCGACGAGCAACGGCCGATCGGTCAACAGTGCGTAGCCGCGCAACGGCTCCCGGTTGAGCACCTGCGGCGAGAGCGCGCGAATCGGGAGCTCCTGCTCGAGCGTCGCCTTCATGCGCTCGAACATGGCGACCTCCAGCGGATCGGCCTTCTCTTTTCGGGCACGATCGATCCGCCGCTCGACGATGCCGAGGTCGGCGAGAATGCATTCGGTGAGAAAGGCCTGAAGGTCTCCAACGGGATCCGCCGCACGCTCGAGCGCCGGATTGGGAAAGTCGCGCAGCACGAGGCAGAGAACGTCCTGCTCGCGAATGCGATCGAGCGCTCTCGGCGATAGTCCCTTGCTCTCGGCGCCGTGTTCGCCGGGGATGTCGCTGAAGACGATCTCGGCGTACGTCGTCTTCTTGGGCTTGAAGATGCGACTGAGCCGGTCGATACGATCGTCGGGAACCTTGACGGTTCCGATGTGCACTTCGCCGCCGAACCCGGTTGGCACACCGAGGGCGGTCAGCGTATTGAAGACGGTGGTCTTCCCGGAGCCAGCAAAACCAACAAGGCCAACTTTCATGAAGCACCTCGTCCGCGACGTGGATCGCGAACGAGTATCGATCGAGCTGCGCGCAATGTCAAACTCTTCCGTGAACAGGGACTGCTTCTTGCTGCTCGAGCGATGCCTCCGACGAAAGAGACCGCTAGTTGAGAGAATCTCTTCCCGGTGAAGCCGGCCCCGTCCGCTCCCTAGTTTGTGGCGCAGTGCTGGCTATCGCGGCGTGTAGCAGCTCGCTGAACGACGTATCGACCCCGCGCGAGGTGGCGACCGTGGCGGTGTCCCCGTCCGCGTCTTCGGTCTCAATCGGCGGCCGCCTGTCGCTGAGCGCTGTCGTGCAGGACACTGCCGGCAACACGCTCACCGACGCCGACGTTTTTTGGTCGGTCCAGGACGCGAGCGTCGCGAGTATTTCCGACGACGGCGTCGTGACGGGTGTTGCGCCCGGTACCACGCAGGTTTCGGCCAACGTCGCCGGAAAATCGGGGATCGGCACCATCACCGTGCAACGCGCGGCGGCCCCGAGCGTCGCGGTTGCATCCGTTACCATTTCACCTTCGAAACCGCCGGCCATCGGCAAGAATGACAATCTCACGCTGACCGCGGTCCCGAAGGATGCGAGCGGCAGAGACATCGGCCCGGGACGCGCGGTGACGTGGATCTCGAGCGACCCCAGCGTCGCGTCGGTCACGGCGAAGACAGGCACGTACAGCGCCACCGTGAAGGGCAACAAGGAAGGCGCGGTGACCATTACCGCGACGAGCGAGGGAAAGAGCGCCTCGGTGACGGTCACCGTGAAGCACTGAGGCCGGCGAGTTATGCCAAGACTGGCATCATCGCGCCCCCACCCCACACGTCGGCCGCGTCATCAGTCGCGTGGATCAGCGCCGAGCCCACGGCGCGCGCCAGCTGCGGCGCGAGCTCGGTGAGCACAGACTCGCACTCTCCCTTGAGGCCGGAGAACGTGCCCGACCACAGCGACACTCCCGTCACGGCGCCGAGGAGCATGCCAGTGAGCCGTATGTTGTGGCTCGTCTCGCAGACGTTGGTGAAGAGAATCGCGTCTGCCCCTAACTCCCGCGCGATGTGCGCAAGATTCAGCTTCCTATGGAAAGTCGGAATCGTGCTTCCAGCGGCGACGTCGATGTCCGGCAAATCGGCGAGCGCATGCGCGATGTGTTCGGTGATTTCTTCACTGGACGGGCCGAGGCATGCGGCCTCGAATGGATGCGCCGTGGACAGCACGGCGATGCACGTACGCGGCGGTGCATGACCAGAGGCAGCCCGCCGCAACGCGGCGACTAGCTCGCCCGCCGTCGCCATTCGCTCGGCCGGTGCCTTCAGCAGGGCCCGCGACAACACGTGAGAGATGGACTGCGGTATCTCCGGGCAGACGGAGATGAGCGAGCGTGGTTGGGCGGTCGCATGTGACGTCATCACGGCAAAGGGCGGCCCGGAAAACGGTGGCTGGCCCGACAGCATTTCGTACGCGACGCACGCCAGACTGTAGATATCGCTCCGTCCATCGATGGCGCGCTCACCCGCCGCCTGCTCGGGACTCATGTACTCGATCGTGCCGACACGCATTCCGGGCGACGTGTGACGCGGCATCAGGACCTCGTCGATCGAAAGTGCGATTCCGAAGTCCAGCAACACCGCGCGCCCGTTGCAGAGCATCACGTTCTCCGGCTTGATGTCGCGATGCACGACTTGCCGTCGATGCGCGAAGTCGAGCGCGCGCGCGACATCGGCCGTGATGCGGAGGACCTCCTCGATCGAGAGCCGCTTCGCGCGTTCGAGTCGCTCGCGCAGCGCCTCCCCCTCGATGAAGGGCATCACATAGTACGGCAGACCATCCACCTCGCCCGTCGCGTGGATCGGAACGATGTTCGGATGCTGCAGCCGCGCCGCAACACGCATCTCCGCGCGGAAGCGATCGGCGCTGAGTGAGGAGGCGAGCTCGCTGCGGAGAAGCTTCACGGCCACTCGCCGATGACAGAGCAGGTCGTCGGCGCCGTAGACGTGGGCCGCCCCGCCCCGTCCGATCAGTCGGCCGACGCGATAGCGTGGACCGAGGGCCCTGGCCAGTCGTTGGATGTCGTCGAACATTCGTCACACCCCTTTGGGCCGAATCGGAGCTCCCCTTCTCGCTCGGCTCTGTGGGGTTAGACGGACGCAACTCCGCGTTTGCCGCGAGCGCTTTGCGCGAGTCGGACGGCGTGGGCGAGGTTGGGTCGACCGTAGCCGTAATGCGGGCTGTGGATAGGCCGTGAAGTCCTGGACTTCTTCGAGCCCGCGTGACGCGGCCGGAAAAAAACTTGAATTGGTCCGTCCTTTTCTAATGAGAGCGCAGCACATCAGTGCCGTGTGCTGGAACTGAGGACAAGAACGTACGCGTCACCGATCAAATGAACACTGCTGACGAGAAGACCGATCTCGATCTCATTGCCGCCTTCATCGACGGCCGCTTGGCTCCGGTCGAGCGAGAGCGTACACTGCAACTGCTCGCCCGGGACGAAGCGGCGTTCGACATCTTTGCCGATGCGGTGCGCGTCCAGGGCTCCGAGGCCGACACGAAGGTCATACCAATCGACACTCGGCGGTCGCTGGGGTCGCTCAAACCATGGACTGTGCTCGTCCCTGCCGCCGCCGCGGCCGTGCTGCTGATCGCGGTTCTACCGCGCTTGCGTCCAGGCGGCGGCAGTATAGCGGGCGCACCCAACGCCGCGGTCATCGTCGCCCAGCTCGAGCAGCAGCCGAGCGGCCTGCGGATGGTCGCCGGTCCTGGATGGGAGCAGAGAGACTGGTCCGTCACGCGAGGCGGCACCTCCTCACTCGCCGAATCGGCCCGCGACTTCCGGCTGGGCGTGCGGGAGGTGGACCTGCAAGTTGCCGTTGCCATGGATGCTCGGCAGCTCGCCGACCGACTCGTTGCCGAGATGATGGGTTGGATCGCGGCCATCCAGTTCTCCGAACCTGTGGCATCGAGATACACTGACGTTCGCGCAAGGCTCGCCGGCAATGAACCCCGAGACCGGCTGGTCGCTGAGGCGTCGGACGCCGAAGCGGGCCTCGGCCAACTGTTAAACTCGTTCTGGTTCGTCCTCGGAAAGTGGTGCGTCGGCGCGGAGCTGGCGGCCCGCGGTCGTCAGGGTGCATTCTTTCAGTCCCAACTCACGGCCGGTGTGATCAAGGACGCGCTGGAAGGCGGACGCGCCAAGCTCGACGCAGAAGACGCGGCGACGCTGCGGCAGGCGGCCGCGCTGGCGCGACCTGGCGTTGCTGACGAGGACTTCGATCGAGTTCGCGAACGGTTGCGAGCGCTGATCAAACGTCACGGAGGCTAACCGGCGGCGCTACACCCGCGCATGCAAGGAAGCGATGCGGAACAGGACCGGCCACTCCCTGTTGAATCTCAACGGCCGCGCACGCAGTGTCGTGATCGCGGCTGCTGTGATCGTTGCTGCCGCAATATCGTGGCCGGTTCTCTCGGCGGGCACTCGGAGAACGACACACTCCGGCCTCGGTCGTCTTGCGAAGGCCGTCGGTGCGCACCGCATAACGCTCGCGCGATTGACCGGCGGATTCTCGCATGTGCCGTGTAGAGTTCCCCAGTCGAGCGAGCGACTGGTGGTCGGCCTGGTCTGCGAGAGTCGTACGCCGGATTCCTGGCCGGAGGCCGGTAGGCTTCAGGAGCTCGCCCGTGAGATGCGCTCCGGAAATCGCGCGGCCGCTGACCGACATCTCGCCGGCGTGTGGCACGTCGTGTGGAGCGACGTAGACGCGGGCGTAAAGGAGTTGCAGTCCGCGGCCCAAGCCGATCCTCGGAACGCATCGCTGCAGAGCGATCTCGCTGTTGCATTTCTCGAGCGCGCCGAGCTGAAACAGGATCCCCTTTCCCTGCTGGATGCTCATCGGGCGGCCGATAGCGCCGTGGCGCTCGATCCAAAACTCGCCGAGGCTCGATTCAATCGTGCCGTCGTGCTCGAGTGGCTCTATCTGAAACCCGATGCGATCGCGGCGTGGTCGTCCTACCTCGAGTTAGATCCCGACTCTCCCTGGGCGCGAGAGGCCCAGACGAGACTCGCAGTGCTTCGGAAACCGGCGCCCGTCTGGAGTGCAGCGGAAGAACAACTGCGAGTCGCAGGCGAGTCCGGCAACGAGAATGCCGTGCTTGCGATCACGAGTCTGTTTCCACGACAGGTCCGCGACAACGTTCGCCGGAGAGCAGTCGAGTGGGCTCGCGAGCAGCTGGCGCGTTCGACACGGTCGGATACACTCCTACATCGCGCCGTTCTCATCGCTCGCGCGCTCCAGCGCACGACGGGCGATGCACTCTGGGCTGACGCGACGGATACCGTCTCGGGCCAACTGGCGCGCGGCGACGACGCTCGCGTCAACGCAACAGCGCGCGGTCTGATTGCTCTCGATCGCGGCGAATCCGCGTACGTTCGGTTCGATTGGGACTCAGCTCAGGTTTGGCTGGAAGACGCGTCCCGCTCGCTCCGGGCGGCCGGCAGTCCGGTCATTCACTGGGTGGCGTACGACGTGGCGCGAATCTCCTATCAGCGACGCAACTACGACGACGCGCTTGTTCGGCTGCGCGGAATCGTCGATTCCGCGCCCGCCGGCGATCGCTTAGTCCGTGCCCTCGCGACGCGAACCATCGGCTTCATTGAGAACCTTCGCACCAACCGCGATCGAGCCATGGTTGCGTACGGCGATGCGATTCGCGAAAGCAGCGGTTTGGGTGATCCGGTGGAACTTCGCGCGCGAACCGACGCCGCACGGCTTGCGGCGAGCGTCCGGGGCGTCCGACCGGCGTGGGAGCCACTCTATCAAGCCTTTCGGTCCACGGCGAGCTTTCCAGACGCGCCGGCCGAGGTCAACAACGTGTTCGCCGCTGCGGCTGATCTGAGCTGGAGGAAATACCCCGCCGCGGCCTTGCTCTTCCAGGCCGAATCGGGACGGCTCGCCGCGCCCGGACGCGATTCGCTCAACACGATCACCGCCCTCACTCGAGAGGCACGCCTTTTCGCGCGAACAGGGAGGTCGGCGCAAGCGGTCGAGACGCTGGGCCGCATTCGTGGCTATCTGGGTGGAATCGCGAGCGATTCGGTCAGGGCAGAGCTGGAGGCAAACGCCGATCTGGTGCTCGGCGAAGTCGATATCGGAAAGCGAAGCGATTCGGCCATCGCTCGGTTGAAGCGCGTGGCCGCGCGGTATCAGAATACGCAATACACCGTCCAGCTTACGCAGGCGAACCTGTTGCTCGCGCGCGCCTACGCGTCTGCCGGGGCAATGGATTCGGCGCGCCGCACGTTCGACGAGGCGCTGACCGAAATGGAGCGCCAGCGCTCTGTGATTGCCGCGCCCGAGGACCGGGCGCGCTTCCTCGATCAAGCGCGTCCCGTCATCGACAGCGTGCTCCGTTTTCTCATCGACCAACGCGATACCGTCGGCGCCCTGACCTTTCTCGAGCGAATGCGCGCGCGCGTGCTCCTGGAGCAGACGTCGGTCCGGGGTGGTGCGGCCTCACACACAGCATCGATCGACGTCGTTCGACGAACCCTGCCGCGCGGCACGGCAGTCGTCAGCTACGCAGTGTTGGATGGAGAGGTCGTTGCGTGGTTGATCGATCGCGATGGTATCCGCATGAATCGAATGCGGCCCGCCGAGGAGTTGAGCACGCTGGTTGAGCGGTTTACTCGAATCATCGGATCGAGATCCGGTGAAGCGGAGATCCGACCCGTTGCGTCGGCACTCTATCAGCTGCTCATTGCTCCGTTCGAGGCACCCCTTGCGTCGAACACGAGACTCGTCGTCGTGCCCGACAAGTGGCTGCATTTCGTGCCCTTTGCCGCTCTGTTCGACACGCGACGCCAGCGCTTTCTCGCGCAGTCGATGGAGATAGACGTCGCTCCAAGCATCCAGCTCTACGCACAGGCCGCTGGCCGGTACCGAGAGGTCGACACCAATGCGCCGTTGTCCGTACTCGCCGTCGGAAACCCAAAGTTCGAGCCGCGAGCGTACGCCGGACTTCCCGATCTTCCCGGCGCGCAGCGCGAGGCCGTAGGTATCGCCAAGCGCTACGAGCATTCACGCCTGCTCGTCGGTGCCGGCGCAACGAAGCGGGCGTTCCTCCAGGCGGCGCAAGCCGCCGACATCATTCACTTCGCCGGGCATGGCATCGTGAGACCGGAAGCACCGCTGCTGTCACAACTGGTCTTGGCTCCAGACTCCAGCGGTGAAACCTCCGGCGCCCTGTACGCACAGGATCTTTTCGATCTTCGATTGTCGCGAACGCGATTGGCCATCCTGTCGGGATGTCACACCGCGAGCGGCGAGCTTTCGGATACCGAAGGCGCATCGTCGCTGGCGCGGGCACTTTTTGCCGCCGGTGTGCCGGCGGTGATTGCGAGCTTGTGGGCGGTGGACGACGAAGGGACGGAGAAGTTCTTCAACGAATTTCATCGAGAGCTCGCAAGCGATCGGAGTCCGACGGCTGCGTTACATCGCACGCAATTGACGTGGCTTGCGCCGGGCCAGGACGCATGGCGCACGATGTCGGTCTGGGCCGCGTTCCAGTTGTTTGGCGCTGCGAACCATCCCTCCCAGGGCAACTAGGAAGAAAAACTTCCCGCCGGGCCCGTCTAATCCAATGTCGGTTCGGTCGTGGCCCCTTGGGGCGGCGGATCGATCATCTAGTGCATCAGCAGAGATGTCTGAGGTAGCAGTCCTCGCCGGGGCCGTCTCGGCGTTGTACCGAGCAGGCATTCCCAACATCCTAGCCGCGCGACCGAAGGAGGTGCGCCGTGCCAGTACGAATTCACTTTCGGGGGCTGATTCTCTTTCGCTTCCCGGAGGCCCAGAAAATCGTCGCTGAGTTGATCAGCCCCGATTATGCAGAGCCACGTCCTGGGGACCGGCAGCACCCCCATCACCACCAGTCCGAGATCCAAGTACTCGACGGCACTGGCCCGTCTGCCCCAAGACCGCTGAGGCGCGGCGACGTCGTGTCAATCAACGCACCGAAAGACACTAATTACCAGACCTCGCCGAGTTTCGATCAGTACGTTCCGAGTCTCAGGGAGATCGCCGCCCACAGTGACCAGATGAGTGCAAGGGCAAAAGGCCCGTGGAACGATGCCTATCTTCGGAGCACCGTGATAATCAACGGTGGTTTGCTGCGAGTGAGGAGTGTCGTGACCTGGGACGCGAGCGGGTTTCCACTCGACGGCGGGCGACACGGCAACAGCCCGGCACGACCGGGCGAGTTGAAGTTCCTCGGCAGTGATCTTCAAGGGAACATGGCGAACGAGGTTGTCGTGGAGATTGACGCCGCCAGCGTCAAGATCGACGGCGCCCCCGTCAAGCAATCGGGAAAGCCGAACCCGTACACGTCGAGCGACGGCGTCGAGATCCTCATCAACAACTTCGAATTCCAGCGAACGAAGCCAACGCCATGGGGAATCGATTTCCAGTGGCTGTTCATGCGCGCCGGCTACGCTCCGGTCAATCTTGACGGGGCGGAGTACGCTCGGTTCACCGCCGCCGCCAATAAGTATGACGGGAAGCTGTGGGACGAGGATCGGACAACCCTACTCGCCAAGGGGCCAGGCGAAGCTCTGCCCTTTCCCTATCTCGTCGCCAACCGTCTCACGCCGCTTACGCCTCTTATGACGCCGAAGCCGGCAGCGGAAATCGACAGCCGACCAGTTTGTGTTCCGGCCAAAGAGTAGGCGTCTGCCCAAACATCGACACGTGTCCCACGCAACCGCCTAGAGACCGGCCATGCCCATAGACATCAGGACGCACGTCCCGGGCATCGAGGACATCTGGGCGGAGACGCGTGGGGCCGGAGTCGTTGTTGCCGTGATCGATGAAGAGGTGGACGTTCGTGGCCACCCTGAATTCCTCGGCAGAACGCTGCCCGGTTACAACGATTCGTCCAGTGATTACTGGAGCGGCGCTGACGTGCTCCGGCCGCACGGCACCAAGGTTGCCGGACTCGCGTTGGCGGCCGGCGTTGAAATCAGCGGTGTCGCGCCGGACGCACTTCTGCTGCCGGTTGGCGTGCCGGTCCTTGGAACACGAACCGGTGATCCGGCGGAAGCCGACGCCATTCGGTGGGCCGCCGATCGAGGCGCGGACGTCATCTGTTGCGCGTGGGCGCCGCCAGCGGGTGTCGAAGACGATGGACGTCTACCGGCGCACACGCGGGACGCCCTGGACTACGCCGTAGCGCACGGGCGTAACGGAACGGGCTGCATCGTTGTGTTTGCCGCCGGAAACGATGGTCGCGACATCGCGCGCAACGGTTACGCGTCCCATCCAGGAGTGATCGCCGTTGGCGCGTGCAATTGCCTTGGAACGCGTCCGAAATACAGCAGTTGGGGCGACGCACTCTGGTGTGTCTTTCCGAGCAACGATCCCGATGACGCGGTCGGCGCCGGCATGACCTACCTGACAACGACGCCCGCCGGCTCCTTCCTTGCCGGCCAGACGTTTTACACGAGCTCCTTTGGATTCACCTCCGCCGCCTGCTCCGCCGTCGCCGGCATCTGCGCCCTGATCCTGAGCGCCAACCCCGATCTCACCTGGCGCCAGGTGAAGCAAGTGATCCGCCTCTCGTGCGAGAAGATCGATAAAGAGAACGCGACGTACGATGCCGACGGGCACAGCGTCCTCCACGGCTATGGGCGACCGGACATCGGCCGCGCCGTTCGCTTCGCGCGCCAACACACGAAACCGCCAGGCGCGTCCGTCTAGCCTGATAGCGCCGATCACGTCCGCGGGTCCTCCTCTGCACATGATCGACGAGATCGTCGACTCGGTCGATGAACACCGCTTCCGTGCCGAGATTAGCGTGTCGGCACAGCTTCAGCATCTGAACATTGTTCGCTTTGCGATTCGGGCGAGATCGACGGCAGACCGTACTACGTGATGCCGTTCATCGAGGGCGAGTCGCTCCGTGCCCGGATCTCACGAGTGGAACAGTTCTCCGTGCCCGATCCACTGCGGATCATCGAAGACATCGCGCGCGCCCTCGACTTCGCCCACCGCCGTTGCGCTGCGGCGCGCGGCGCGGGATTCGGCGTTTCATTCTGCGTGCTTCTTGATCAGCGAGCGAAGGGCGTCGCGCTCCAGCTCGAAATCGTGATCCGTCGCGCTCGCCCGCGCCAAATCGGTCGCGCGGTGAAGATCGATTGAATCGCCGCGTGTGCCGCCGTCTCGTGCCAGCGCGTCACGCACGAGGCGCGTTGAAAGTTCCGATTGGAAGAACGCCCGCGAGCGCGTGTCTGCCGCCAGCTCCGCCGCGGCCGACCATTTTCCGTAGTTGAACCAGAAGACGTCGCCTGCACTTCCTTCGAGCAGCTCGCCCAGCCGTGATTCGGCCTGCGACACGTCGGCGAGTAGCCGCTCGCGCTCCGTTCCGGCGATTTCGCGACGGAGACTCGTGTACCGCGCGGCGACGAACTGCGAGAACTGCACAGCGGAGATTCGATCGAGCATCTCGCTCACGAGTCGATCGGCGGTTTGGCGATCATCCGTGATGACGGCGACGCGCAAGTCGAACGCTCGCACGCCCAATCTGAATGCATTCGCAGAATCGGTAAGGCTCGCCCCTCCACCGCGAGTGAGCGACCATCCGCGTTCCTGCCCTCGGGCGCTCGTGCCGATCCCCACATTCGCGCCACCCAAGGCGCCGATGAGCGCAGTTGCCGACACAGCTGCGTTCCGTTCCAAGCGAGGCCCGGTGCGCAGAAGCACCGCGGCCAGCAAGACGGCCGCCGCCGCTGCCGGTGCCAACACCCACCACGCCTGCCGTCGACCGCGCCACCGTTGAGCGCGCCCGATCGGAATCACCGTGGCGCCAGACTCCGCGCGAGCACGAGTTGCGTCGACGAACACATCGAACGCGGCATCGGAGGTCGCGAGCAGGGTCATGGCGCGCTCACGGTCGGCCGGTCCCAAGCGGCCATCGATGAACGCCGCGATCAACTCGAGATCGATTGATGATTCAGGTGTGCTCATGGTCGTGGAACGAGGGCGGACCTATGGATATGCCACATCGTCGGGGCACGGAGTGTCCGCTTCTATCATCATGGGACGGACGCGGTTCGAGGATTTCGGCAAGGTTACGCAGATTCGAAAAAGGCGAATGCTTCGGGTCCGATGCCCTCCCTCCTCAGTGCAACCGACAATGTCTGGAGCAGTCGAGTGATCCGCGCATACAGTGGCTTCTGCGGCACATTGAGCGCTCGGGCGACGTCGGCCACCGAAAGGCCCTCGTAGAACCGGAGCTTGATGATTAATTGATCCTCGTTCGCGAGCGTTTCGATCCAGCGTGTCACGCTCGCGTGCATCGCCGTGTGCTGTTCCACTCGCTCTGCCTCGAGGACGCGACCGTCGGATTGCGAGATGGCAGGCACCTCGGCGAGCGCCTCTTCGCCTTCGATACGACGCGGCGCGCGAACGGGAAGCTTTTTCGCAATCTCGCGAAGTTGAGTTCGATCGACGTCGAGCCGCGCGTCGCGCTCGAGAAGGGCGCACGCGTCCTCGAACGAGAATCCGTCTCGATACATCGAGGTCTCGAGGAGGATCGCCGCTTCCCCGAGCCGCTTCGCCTCGGCCGAGGGGCGCCATTTTCCCCACATCTTGATCCGATAGTCGCGCAACAGGTTGGCAATGACCACCGTGAGAAAAGTGGTCACGCTGCTGTCGCCGCGATGCTTTCTGATCACGGCGTACTCATCCTCCAACAGGCGGAGCCGGACCTCCGACGCGAAATCCTCTGCGTCCGCACCGCGGATCCCGTGGCGCCGGCACATGGAGCTCGCGATCCTGTCGATTGCCTGCAAATGCTGCAAATAGATTTCTGCGGCAGTAGACAATCCGATCGCGGCGATGAGAAAACCGAGCATGGTACCGGCGCGCTAAGGGCGCCCAGGCCACGCGATTGGCGCGGCTACGCCGAAAAACCAGGCTCGCATGGGGGGCTGCGGGATGGGAGAAGGCACCGGCACCGGTGGGCTGAACGCCGACCGAACTTCACATTAAGGACGTGCCGACGCAAGGCGACTGACAGCACGTTCGCTCTCTAAAGCCGCCGGAAACTTACGGTTAGCGACTCACGCTTACCCGCCGACTCAGGGAGACCGCAAAGCGTGGCCGGATACAAATCGGTCTAGGCCTCAAAACACGCGCGCAGTCGATCCCTGGGTCGCAAGAGCCCGTTGACCGGGGCTCAGAATCCGAGTTTGCTGACGCCCGCCCCTGGCGGGAATCCCAGCCGCACCGGCGAACGCGACCTGCTCATCCTGATCGACGCCGTCGCCGCTCACACCGATGCCGCCCACCAGCTCACCGTTCTTGTAGAGCGGTATGCCACCGGGGAACGTGATGATACCGTTTCGAAACTCCTGGCTGCCGCTGATACCGAGCTGGTTCGAGTTCCCGATTCCCCACAGCGGGCCGCCGGGCTGAGAGACTTGGCCGATGATGCGGCTCGTCAGCGCGTTCTGATCGCTCGAGAAGAACGCCGCGGTGCGCGCCTTGGCGATCGCGATGTCGATCGAGCCGACCCAGGCATCGGGCATCGAGAAGAGCCGAAGCAGTTTGCCGTCGCGGGCAACGATGGCGATTTGCATTTTCGTCGGCTGCACCACCGGCGATGTCCGGAAGCCACTGCCCGTGGTATTCGCCGCCGTCACCGCGGCCGCGACAATCGCGTCGAGATCCGCGTTGCTGAGGCCCGGAGCCGCGGCTTCCGTACGTCCGACACCCAACGTGAGAGCGACCGCGACTCCGGTCACCACCAGCGCTGATGCCGCCATTCCCGCGAAGCGAGTCCGCTTCATACCAACCTCCCGTGAAGATGAGTAATCGGGCTGGCCTCATCGTCGGGGTGCGCCCGGACCGCGCGCCTGCGAGGAACAAAGGAAACGCGGAACGGTTCAGCGTTCAAGAAGGCGTGTGTCGTTGTCGAGAGCCGCGGCGGGTGCCATTATGGAATCCTCTGCCCTGACCAACGACGAGGAAGCTGGCATGCGCGCCGTTTCATTCTCGGTTCGAGTCGCAATTGTTACCGTCGTTACGGTCGCCGTGCCCTCGCCTGCGCTCACGCAGGGCCCCGCCCACGTCGACTCATCGTACTTCGCCGACCTCAAGTGGCGCTCGATCGGACCGCCGCGCTCGGGGTACGTGTCCGCGCCCGCGGGAATCCCCGGCGACCCGACGACGTACTACGCGGGGATGCCCGAGGGCGGCGTGTGGAAGACGACGAATGCCGGCAACACGTGGAAGCCGGTCTTCGACGATGTGCACGTCGCCTCGGTCGGCGCGGTGGCCGTCGCGCCATCGGAGCCCACCACGGTGTACGTCGGCACCGGCGATCGGTCCGGATGGTCGTTTACGCCTGGCAAGGGAGTGTTCAAGTCGGCCGACGCCGGGGAAACGTGGACGAACGTCGGGCTCCGCACGTCGCCTTACATCGGCGCGGTGATCGTCGCGCCACGCAATCCGAACGTGGTGCTCGTCGCCGCACAGGGCCGCGGCGGTCGCGGCGCCGCATCACCCAGCCAAGCGCCCGACGAGCGCGGCGTGTATCGCACCACCGACGGCGGACGCACCTGGACCCGCGTGTTGCCCACGACCGGCGCCGCCGATGCGTCCGATCTCTATTACGATTTCTTTGATCCCGAGATCGTCTACGCGGCCGTCGCGACGACGGGCGCCGGCATTTTCAAATCGACCGATGGCGGCGTCACCTGGCAGCCGATCGCGGGACGCGGTCTGCCCGACGGTTCGCGCATCGCGTCGTTCGCCGTTGCGTCAGGCACGCACGGAAAGCGTGCGTACGCGATGGTCGGCCTGACTGGACGCGCCGTCGCCGGAGGTCGGTGGTTGTATCGCTCGGACGATGGAGGCGAAACCTGGTCGCTCGGCACCGAACGATTGGCGAGTGCCGGCGGCAAGATCTAC
>Ga0207661_10000769_pt1 | contig 20820 bp, 21 predicted proteins | sample KBSC713LmetaG_FD_184337 | JGI IMG/M metagenome (GOLD analysis project Ga0207661, IMG submission 184337) | Corn rhizosphere microbial communities from Kellogg Biological Station, Michigan, USA - KBS C7.1-3L metaG (SPAdes) (version 2) | ecosystem: Host-associated > Plants > Roots > Rhizosphere ...
GCTCGCGGTCGCGCTGCATTACGACCGCACCGGTGCGCCGCGCGTCGTCGCCAAGGGCAAGGGCACGATCGGCGCCAAGATCATCGAGGTCGCCAAAGAGCACAACATCCCGATCGAGGAGAACGAGATTTTGGCCGGCGCGCTCTCCAATGTCGAGCTCGGCGATGAAATTCCCTCTGAGCTCTACAAAGCGGTCGCCGAAGTGCTGGTGTTCGTGATGCGGCTGACGCGGCGGGCGCGATGAGGGCGCCGCGGGCTACTCTACGCCCCATGTTTGCGGCGACAGCAACTCGGCAGGTGGCTTGATCTCGTCGATCGCAATGGGGCGTCGCGCAACGCGGATTGCCGTCCACTCGCGGGGTCTGCTGGGGTGCGACCAAAACGTTTCCTTGAGCGCAATGCCATCTTCCGTAAGACAAGCCCATGCGCCGCCGTCCGCAGCTCCGGGCGTCATGTTAAACCAGTGGCAGGTCTCGCCAAGCACCGTGTCGGTTTGGTTCATATTCGCCGGTCGAGGAACTGCTGCCTGAATTTCAGCCTGCTCGGTGGGGGCGAGCACGTATTTTTTTCCAACAGTCAGGCGCTTTGGCGCGCCGGCTTCGTCGCTCGCATATCGCCACCACATCTGTCCAAAATCGTGGATGATATCGATCGACCGCTGCTTGCCGAATATCTCTTCCGTAAATTGCCACGGGCCATGCCGGCGCACAGTGCGTATGGCTTTCCCTTTGTCTCCGATCATTCTTTCCATGACGACTTCATGATCCGGCTTTTCCGGCGCGATTGGCGGCAGCGTATCGCGGTCCGGTGAGTCCCAAGCAAAGATGGAGCGTGGCGGCTGAGCGTCTTCCGACGCTATTGGCCGGCGCTCCATGCGGGTTGCCTCGGCTGACGACACACTCTGCGAACTCGAAGACCTCCACCAAAGCTCGATGCCATCATCGGTCACGCAACTCGTCTTGCTGCTTGGCGCGCCAATCTTCTTGCGTGACACCTCCCAGACGGTGCAGTTTTCGCCGAGATGTTTTTGTCGTTCGCCGGTGTTGCGTGGCGCGTATTCGGTGAAGGGGCGATCCGGGCCGCGCACGATCGAGAGGTAGTGATCGCCGACCGATATCGCTTCTCGGTCGTCCGCCAGATAATACGTCACGTTCGGCGAGTCCGCGGTTTCGGCGACGCGGGTCCAGTCGCCATGATGAAGAACAATCGCCTTGCCGGGTTTGCTGTAGGCCCATTTGACGTCCATCGTCACGGTATAGTCGGGCGGCGTCACGCCCGGCGGTGTGAACGGACCATCGGCGGCCGCTGAACTGGCGACGAGACAGAAGAGCGCTGGCAGAAGTAACCGCAGGGCGTGCTCCTTGTTGCATTGGTAGCCGCCTCTACTGTAGCGCGAATTGAGCCGCCGCGATGGCCGCAATATCAGACATTTAAGGTCTTGGTTGTCATTGCTTTACCGTGACGGCTTCAACTTCGGTGTTAGCGCCGGTCGAGCGCGAGCGACACCGCTCTCACGTCTCCACCTTGCGGATGGATCGACACAGTCTGCCGGTTTCCGCGCGTCGTCAGCGACAGATTGGCCGAGAAATTCTGGCCGCGGGCCGCCGCCTCGATGTGATCGCCGTTGGCGCGGCCTTCGATAGTGCCGGAGGCGTTGCGGGTGGCCTCGCTCCACTGGCCGGAAATCTCCCCGCCGCGATAGGCAACGTTGCTGGTCAGGTCGAAATTGTAGGCGTCGCTGGCGCAGCGCAGCTCGAGGCTGAGTTCGTCGCCGCGGCCGGCGACGTCATAGGACGCGCGGCAGCGAAGCCGTTGCTGCTCGCCATCGGCCATGCTCAGCCTGCCGCCGCCCGACCATGAGCCCGCCATGGCGCGGAACGGAGACACGGCGGCAGCGGCGGGGCTTGCGGTAAGGGTCAGTGCCGCAAGCAACCATCCTGCCGTTGCGATGCTGGATTTGGTCATGGGTGACCTCCTGATCTGGATGGCAAATCAACTCGGGATTCGAGAGCGGGTTCGAAAAGGGTGCTGTCACTCTGGTTCAATTCCGTGCGCTCAACTAAGGTCGGGTCCGAGAACCAGAAAATTGGGAGGAACCCATGCCTTCAGCCGCCGGCAAGATGCCGCGCTTTCCGCAACTCACCCTGGACCAGCTGAGCGAAGCGCAGAAGCCGCTCGGCGACCAGGTCATGAAGGTCTCCAGCGTCGGCATCGGCGGGCCGTATAATCTGTTGCTGCGCAGTCCCGTGCTCGGCCAGCGGCTGTTCGATCTGTTCGACTATCTGCGCTGGAAGACCTCAGTGCCCACGAGGCTCAACGAGTTCGCGATCCTGATCATCGGCCGGCAGTGGCGCTCGCAGGTCGAATGGTTCGCGCATACGCCGATCGCGACCAAGGCGGGGCTGTCGGGCGACATCATCGCCGAGCTCAAGGCGGGCAAGCGGCCGTCGAAAATGGCCGAGGACGAAGCGGTGGTCTACGATTTCGTCGCGGAATTGACGACGACGCACAAGGTCTCCGACGCGACCTTCGCGCGGGCGCGAAAATTGTTCAGCGACCAGCAGATCGTCGATCTCACCGCGGTCGCCGGCAACTACGTCATGGTCGCGATGATCCTCGCCATGGCCGAGCAGACCGTGCCGCCTGACAAGGAAGAGCCGTTCAAGGCGGGGGAGGCGTGAAGGCCGGCGTGTCTCTCACCGCATTCGTCATGGCCGACGTCGTGTTCATAAGTTTGCGGCCTGAGAGAAATGCGCAGCCGCGCCCAGAAACTCGGTGTCGTCCCCGCGACCCGGCTACGCCAAGGCTTCGCCGGGCTTGCGGTATCAGGCCGCCGAAGCTTCAGCGAAGGCGGCAGGCGGGGACCCATAACCACAAGGCGTAGTTGTTGCACCAAGCTGCGGCTGCCAGCGTGCCAGACGACCACGTCCCGTGGTTATGGGTCCCGGATCGGCGCTCGCTAGGCTCGCTTGTCCGGGACGACGGCGTTCTATTCTTCCGCCAGATACGATTGCGCTGGCCTAGCGCGGCTGCTTTGCGGCCGCGTTGTCGGCCAGCGCCTTGTCGATCGCGCTTGCCCCGATCTCACAGATGGTCTGGGAGACGACGTCGCCGGAAGCGGCAAATCCCCTGGCGAGAAAGTCGAACTGGGCGCGGGCGAGCTCGAGCGAGGCAACCGGCACCACCGCTATGGTATCGTCAATTCTTGCCTCGGCCGGCCGGCGGTATTCTTCGAGCTCGGCGTTCACCTCGGTGAGCCGCATCTCGGCGGCGTCGGCGTTGGCCTGCAGGTGCGTCGTCTCCTCGGCGTAAAGATTGCGTTCGATCTCGGCTTGGCGCGTGCTCTCCTCCAGTTGCTGCCTGCTCTCCTCGAGTTGCTGCTTCACGGAAGCGATCTCGGCGTCGAGGATAGCTTTCAGCTGCTCGGTCTCGGCGATCAGGTTGTCGGAGGCTAGCTCGGCCACCTCGCGCAGCTCGATATTGCGCGCATGATCCTCCTGCTGCTCGGCGAAGCGCTGCTCGGCTGTCGCGGCGCGACGGCTGAGCGTCTCGATCGTGGCTGCGGCTTCCTGGAGCATTTCCGCGTTGCGACCGCCGGTCAGCATGCTGGAGAGCCGGCGCAGGAAATCGATGGTCTCCTGGTGGGCGTTGGGGGGCAAGGAAAAGGCTGGCGCAGGAATCGGCGTCATGATTCGGCAGAGCACGTTTTTTAAGGGTTCGGTATCCGCCAGAAATACGCGCGAATTTCACGAAAATAGGGAGGGGGTATGTCATTGACGCGACGCAGAGGCGACGCAAACAAGCCTAGCGCATGATCCGGAAAAGTGGGGACCGGTTTTCCGAACAGATCATGCGCACACAAGAATATATCGCCGCCCGGAGCCGCTTTTTCAAGCTGCCGCGATGGCCCCGATCCCGGCATCAACACCCTTTACTAGCCCGGGTTTCGGCCGATCCGGCCGAGATGGGTCACGCCAAAGCCCGGCGAGTATTTCAGGCCGTAGCCGAGCGCGCGGTCGAACCCGATATGGGCGAGCCAGATCATCGCGATCGACAGCGTCAGCGGGGCGGCGAGGCCAAAGCCGAGCGTCATCAGCGCCACCGGCACCATATAGCTGTGCGCGGCATTGTAGGCGATGGCGCCGGCCTTCGGACCGGCCAGATACGCCGCGATGCTGAGGTCCGGGACCAGAAACAGGATGAAGAAAACCCACCACGAACCGCCCCAGACCGCATAGAGCACGACCATGCCGGCAAACAGCGTCAGGCCCTCCAGCCGGAGCAGGCTCCTGACTCCGCCGGTGACGTGGCCGTTCGTTGGCTCGTCGAAAGCTTCGCCCATTTGCGAACTCCTGAAGATAACCCCCTGATTTGGCGTCCCTTGTAGCGCCAAAAGGCGGCCGAAAGCGGCTTTTGGTTTGTAATGCGGGCGTGTATAGCGTTTTCAAGCGAAGTGGATACCGGTTCGCGTTGAGAAAACGCGTCCAAACAAAGGGCTAGAGCTCCGTTCTGATCTCATCAGAACCGAGCTCCAGAAGGCAAAAAATGGCTTTGAGAAGGACGGGTGGGCACGCATGAAGGACATCCTGGACACCCTGGAAGAGCGGCGCGCGGGCGCAAAACTCGGCGGCGGCGTCAAGCGCATCGAGGCGCAGCATGCGCGGGGCAAGCTGACGGCGCGCGAGCGCATCGAGCTGCTGCTCGACAAGGGATCGTTCGAGGAGTTCGACATGTTCGTCGAGCATCGCTCATCCGAGTTCGGCATGGAGAAGACCAAGGTGCCCGGCGACGGCGTCGTCACCGGCTGGGGCACGGTCAACGGCCGCAAGACGTTCGTGTTCGCCAAGGATTTCACCGTGTTCGGCGGCTCGCTGTCGGAGACGCATGCGCAAAAGATCGTCAAGATCCAGGACATGGCGATGAAGGCGAGGGCGCCGATCATCGGGCTTTACGATGCCGGCGGCGCGCGCATTCAGGAGGGCGTCGCGGCGCTCGCGGGCTATTCCTACGTGTTCCGCCGCAACGTGGTGGCATCAGGCGTGATCCCGCAGATCTCCGTGATCATGGGCCCGTGCGCCGGCGGCGACGTCTATTCGCCTGCCATGACCGATTTCATCTTCATGGTGAAGAACACGAGCTACATGTTCGTCACCGGCCCGGATGTCGTGAAGACCGTCACCAACGAGGTCGTGACCGCCGAGGAGCTCGGCGGCGCCTCCGTGCATGCGACGAAGTCCTCGATTGCCGACGGCGCCTTCGAGAACGACGTCGAGGCGCTGTTGCAGATGCGCCGGCTGATCGACTTCCTGCCTTCGAACAATTCCGACGGCGTGCCGGAATGGCCGAGCTTCGATTCGATCGAGCGCATCGACATGTCGCTCGACACGCTGATCCCCGGCAACCCGAACAAGCCCTACGACATGAAGGAACTGATCCTGAAGGTCGTGGACGAGGGCGACTTCTTCGAGATATCGGAGGCGTTCGCCAAGAATATCGTCACCGGCTTTGGCCGCATTGCCGGCCGCACGGTCGGCTTTGTCGCCAACCAGCCGATGGTGCTGGCGGGCGTGCTCGACAGCGACGCCTCGCGCAAAGCCGCGCGGTTCGTGCGCTTCTGCGACGCCTTCAACATCCCGATCGTGACGTTTGTGGACGTGCCGGGCTTCCTGCCGGGCACCGCGCAGGAATATGGTGGCCTGATCAAGCACGGCGCGAAACTGCTGTTCGCCTACTCGCAATGCACGGTGCCGCTCGTCACCGTGATCACGCGCAAGGCCTATGGCGGCGCCTTCGACGTCATGGCCTCGAAAGAGATTGGCGCCGACATGAACTACGCCTGGCCGACCGCGCAGATCGCGGTCATGGGCGCCAAAGGCGCGGTGGAAATCATCTTCCGCTCCGACATCGGCGACCCCGGCAAGATCGCCGCCCGCACCAGGGAATATGAGGATCGCTTCCTGTCCCCCTTCATCGCCGCCGAGCGCGGCTATATCGACGACGTCATTATGCCGCATTCGACCAGGCGGAGGATCGCGCGGGCGCTGGCGATGCTGCGCGACAAGAAGATGGAAATGCCGGCGAAGAAGCACGACAATTTGCCGTTGTGAGATGAGAGCGGCGGGTGGGTAGCGCATGCGCTACCGGCACTTTCGTTCCTGCGATCGACGGCACGGCTTCGCGGGCTTGAATCTGATGACCGAAGACGACCCGGCCGACGAGATTTCAGAGCTTGAAGAGCGGATCGAGGCTCTTGCCGAGATCGCCGAACGCTGCCGGAAATTCATCATGGCGTCCAAGGCTGCGATCGCGGGCGGTGTCGTCTTGCTGCTGGTCGCGATACTTGGCCTGGTCGGGGCCGGCGAGTCCGCCGCACTTGGATCGATTGCCTTGGTGCTCGGCGGAATCGTGTCGCTTGGGTCGAACGTCAGTACGTTGCGACAAACTCAGGCCGCCATCAACGCCGCCGAGGCGCACCGTTCGGACCTGATCAGCAGGATCAACCTTCACGTGGTTCACGATGCGCCGTTGAAACTGATGTGACAATGATCCGCCGAATATCGTTGAGATGTCGCCGGATTGCGGCGCGCTGATCCGCCCTGGCCGGCGCGCGCGGCTGAGCGCGACCATATCTTAAGACGACACGGCCATGGACCGCGCGGGGATGGGGTGATGCGTTGAGGCGAATTCCGCCGGGTGGCTAGAGCGGCTTGTTGCGCAGCAGCAAAATTTGCGGTGGGGAGCGTAAAGCCGGCTAACGAGCCCCTTGCACTGAGCTGACCAACGCGGCAACCTGTCCGTGTAAATTGATATGGCTGACGGTTTAGGTGAGCGGAACACTTCTCACGAAATATTTCTCAGTTGCTGGCGAACCGTGCATCCGGGCGAGTGCGATGCGACGCGGCTATTTGGTGCATCTCGTTGCCGAGGTCACAATATGAAGCCTGCGTTTCGATCGTTTGGCATTTCACTGCTTCTTCATCTAGCTTCCGGCTCCGCACAAAGCTCAGAGTTGTACAAGTTGTCGGATCTTTCGGCCCGTCAACAAGCGCAGTTATTCGAGCAAGTTGATGCTTACGGACTTTTGACCGCATTTCTCAATTCCTGCAAGAGACCGCCTCATATGGCGGAGCGATTGTCCCCGATTGCAAAGGGCTGCGTTGAAGACAATTCGTTTCAGTTGATCGTCAAGCGGTTCAACGATGCAGTTCTGCAAAATTCAGGATCTTACAAATGTGACTCACCCGGGTTTACGGAACGGGTTGCTGCCTTTGAAGCAAAGATCGAAGCCGTGGTTGACAGTTTCGCGATGGCCTGCCGAGTGCACTCGTTTGCAGGAGCTTCTTTTCCAAACGCAAGAGCTCCATGATATGCCGAAATTGAAAGCGCATTCCACCGTTGCAAGTTTGACGTCGAAGATAACGGCGCTCACCGCGCTGGTCGTTGCCTTGGGTGCTTTGATTGACGCTGGCATAAGTATCGTAGGCAAGGTCGAAACCCCAATGTGTCGCTCGCGAATTTCGTTTCCCTGGTGTGCGACCAGCTCTGACGACACTCCTGCGCGTTCACAGGAGACGGATGCAACGCGCGTTCACTCGTTCGAGTTCGAAACTTCCGCCGCCGAGTTTAAACCGGGCCTACGAAAGTGGAGTCGAATAGCGCCGGATGTCTGGGAACAGCTTTATCCCGATGGGAGCAAAACTTTTAATTACAAGGTCAAACGAATATCCTTGTATGACTGCGATGGGACTGTTGTGAGCCCGAAAGAAGACCCTGACTTCCAATCATTCTTTCCTGACAAGGGCTGTGAAACCAAGCAATTCATGTTTCGGCGGCTATCTCAAGGAACAGCTTGGCACTCCTATGTACCAATAGAACATGTGGAGTGATCAAGCCGTAGCCCGTCCTGCGCTCAAAAGTTCGTTTTGCGTGCCCGCCGATCATCCCCAGATACCCATCGCGGGTCTGCGGCAATTTAGGCCCATGTCAAATAGCAGGGCCTACGCCCCGGACGGCGTCACCATCTTCCTCGGATCGACGATCCGGTCGAAATCCGCCTCGCTGACATAGCCGAGCTTCAGTGCAGCTTCTTTCAAGGTGAGATCGTGCTCCATGGCGTAATGCGCGATCCTGGAGGCCTTGTCATAGCCGATTACCGGCGATAGTGCGGTCACCAGCATCAGCGAGCGCTCCACATATTCGCCGATCTTCTTCAGGTTGGGCTTGGTGCCCTCGATCAGGAATTTACGGAAGTTGGTGCAGCCGTCGCTCATGATCGTGATCGACTGCGTGATGTTGAAGATCATCAGCGGCTTGTAGACGTTCATCTCCAGATAGCCGCCGGCGCCGCCAAAACCGACCGCGACGTCGTTGGCCATCACCTGCACCGCGACCATGGTCAGCGCCTCGCACTGGGTCGGATTGACTTTGCCCGGCATGATCGAGGAGCCCGGCTCGTTCTCCGGAAGCTCCAGCTCGGCAAAACCCGCGCGCGGGCCGCACGCCATCAACCTTATGTCGTTGGCGATCTTGTAGAGCGAGACGGCGAGCGTGCGCATCGTGCCGGACAATTGCACCAGTGCGTCATGCGCTCCCTGCACCGTGAACTTGTTCGGGGCGGTGACAAAGGGCAGGCGGGTCAGCTCGGCAATCTTTGCGGCGGCGGCTTCGGCAAAACCGGCGGGCGCGTTGATGCCGGTGCCGACCGCGGTGCCGCCGAGCGCCAGGTGATAAACGCTCTTGAGCGCGTCCTCGAGCCGCTCGAGATCATCCGACAGCATGCCGGCATAGCCCGACCATTCCTGTCCCAGGGTCAGCGGCGTCGCATCCTGCATATGCGTTCGCCCGATCTTGACGATGTCGCTCCACGCCTTTGCCTTCGCATCGATCGCATCGCGCAGCGCGGTGACCGCCGGAATCAGCCGCTGCTTCACATTGACGGCGGCGGCGATGCACATCGCCGAAGGAAAATTGTCGTTCGACGATTGCGCCATGTTGACGTGATCGTTGGGATGAGCCGGGTTGTGGCTGCCGAGCGGCGTGCCGGCGAGCTGGCTGCAACGGTTGGAAATCACCTCGTTGACGTTCATGTTGAATTGCGTGCCGCTGCCGGTCATCCAGACGTGCAGCGGAAACATGTCGTGATGCTGGCCAGCCAGAATCTCGTCGCAGGCCTGCACGATCAGTTTGTAGCGCTGATCGTCGAGCCGCTTGCCGTCGTGGTTGGCGATCGCGGAAGCTTTCTTCAGGATGGCATAGGCCGTGATCATCTCGCGCGGCATCAGATCATGCCCGATGCTGAAATGCTCCAGCGAGCGTTGGGTCTGCGCGCCCCAGAGCTTGTCGGAGGGGACCTCGACGACGCCGAGACTGTCGGTTTCTTTTCTCATGTCGGGCATAGGTGCTCCTGCGCTGTATCCGTCGGTCTGTCCTCCATATAGTCTAGTTTATCGGTTTCGCGAGCTTGCCTTGCTTGGCCGCCTCGACCGCGCTCCGCGTCCTCCGGCAGCAGCAATCGCTCGGCAACTTGCCGAGCGGCCTCTGGTGGGCGAGGTGATCCTCGTCGCGTTGTTGTTGTCGCCGACAATCTATAACATCGCGGCCGGGACCAATCGACCAACGCAATGGACAACGCGCGATGAGGCGCATCTGGACGATCATCGGCGTGGCTGACGTGTCCCGGAGCTTTCGGTGGTACCAGTCGCTGCTTGGCTTGCCGGAGACGGCTCCCGCCCACGACAATTTCGGGCAAATCGTCGACGGCGATGGATCGGTCCTGCTCTGTCTCCACGCATGGGGTGCGCACGAGCATCCCCCGCTGACAAGCCCCGACGCCGCCACGCCAGGCAACGGCCTGCTGCTGTTCTTCCGGGTCGATGACTTTGACGCAGCCTTGCCAAGGGGACGCGCCCTCGTCGCCCACCTGGAAGAGGAGCCACACGTCAATCCCAACACCGGAACGATGGAATTCTCGCTCCGCGATCCCGACGGCTACTACGTCAGCATCAGTGCGCTGACGCGCTAATTTTTAGCGAGCGGCACGAAATCATATTCGCCCACGCCTTGCAGGACCAGGAAGGTGAGGGACGTCGTCCCGCTATTGGTCACCAGATGCGGACGCTTCGGCCTGACGGCATAGACCTCGCCGGGCTTCAGATTCACTTCCTCTTTCGGCTCTTGCAGGAACAGCCGCATCTGGCCTTCGAGAACGTAGAACGTATCGGAGACATTGGTGTGGGTATGCCACGGCACTTTCTGCGTCGGTGAGAGCTGCAGCTCGCTGATCCGAAAGCCGGGCCGCGCGGCATGCTGCGCCCGGCGCTCGACTTCATAGAGGTGGCTGGCGTCCCGGACTGGCTCTCCTTGCTTCATGTCGGCTCCTCCAGCTGCCCATCGCGTAGCAGCGCGCCGCCATGCTAGCCTGCTTCCACCGTCCACGAAACTGTCTTTCATGGGTCAACTTGGTCATCGGGTCGCGCGAATGCGCGCCCGATGACAAGCTCCGCTTAATCCACCATCGTGGCGGCGGGTCACGGCTTCCGCCTAACCCGCCGCTACGATTCTCACGTTGCTACGCGGCCTTGTTCTGCTGCTTCATGAACTCCGTCGCGCGTTTCTTCAACTCGGCCGGCGTGACGTCCTCGACATGGGTGCCGATGTGCCATTGATTGCCGGCCGCATCCTTCACGCCGCCGGTGCGGTCGCCGTAGAACATATTCGCTGGCTCCATCACCGAGGTGGCGCCCGCCTTAAGCGCCTTCTGGTATACCGCGTCCACATTGGGCACGTAGAGATGAAGCATCGTGGAGGTCGCCTTCGCGCGCTCGGACGCATCGGAGATCATCACGACGGAATCACCTATTTTGTATTCCGCGTGCATGATCTTGCCATCCGGCCGTTTCATGGGCTCGAACACCGTCTGGGCGCCAAACGCCTCTTTCATGAAATCGATGATCTTCTCCGCGCCATCGGCGACGATATAGGGCGTAACGGTGTGATAGCCTTCGGGAACCGACTTGACTTGTGCTGCCATCGCTGTCTCCTTTGGTGTCATTCCACTTTAGGACCAGCCCGCCATTCGTAACTTTCGAATTTTGCCGCCGCTTGTTTGTAGAAAGTATGACAGTCGCGCCCACATGCGCGTGATGTAAGGTTCCCTGCAAGAGACAAGAAACGCAACCTTGGAGGATCATCTCATGCCCCAGGCCTATTTCGTCGTTCGCGCGACCGTTACTGATGCCACGAAACGCAGGGCATTCGACACCTGGTATCAGAACGAACATTTGCCCGACGCGATCAAGTCGTTCGGCGCCAAGCGGGCGTGGCGGTTCTGGAGCTTGACCGATCCCTCGCTGCATCAGGCCACCTACGAGTTCGCCGATGAGGCCTCGCTCGACCGCGCCATGAAGGGCGAAGATATGAAACGCCTCGTCGCCGACTTCAATCGCGACTGGCCCAACGTGACGCGCACGCGCGAGACCTTCGTGCTCGCCGAGGAGTTCGCCGCTTGACGAAGTTGTAGGGTGGGCAAAGCGCCCACGCGCACCAGTAGCTCAACGGGCGAAGGCGAAAGCGTGCCCACCATTTCACGTGAGATTCGTGCGAGATGGTGGGCACGCGGAGCCTGTCATCGGGCGCGCATTCGCGCGACCCGTTGGCTTTGCCCACCCTACACAGCTGTCATCCCGGGCAAGTCGATGAGACGACTACGTCACATCATGAAAGTTTTGTAACCGATCGTCTTCAACCTCTAATTCAGCGGCCGTTCAGCTGATGGCAGCGAAACTGCTTTCCGCGATTTGGGCGTGACGCGGCCGGCCGCCGCGTCGCCGAAATCTGAAGGAAAGGAAATTTCTCATGAAGCTCCTTGCTGCCTCTGCATTTGCCCTCGGCCTTAGCCTGTTCGCGCTGGCCCCATCGCAGGCCATGCCACTTGCCCCGCTTGCCCAGACCGCCGCCAACGACGGCATTATCCTGGTCTACGGTGGCTGCGGCTGGGGTGGACACCGCGGTCCCTATGGCGGTTGCCGCCCGCTCTACAACTGCCCGCCCGGCTGGCATACCGGCCCCTACGGCCGGCATTGCTTCCGCAACTGGTAATCAATTGACGGGTGAGGGCCGCGGATCGCGGCCCTTTTCCATTTCACTTTCCGAGAAATAAACGACAGCTCGTGATGACTAGCCTTCGCCGTTCGGAAACAGTGCCGCGAAGCGCTTCTCGCCAGTGCGGGTGAAATTCACCACGCGGCTGCCGGGCGTGGTGTCGCGCGCGGCCCATTTCAGCTCGGCAAAGCGGCTCATGATCGCCGCGCCCAGCGTGCCCGCAAGATGATGGCGCCGCTCGCTCCAGTCGAGGCAGGCCTTGCAGACGGGCCGGCGCGGATGGGCGAGCATATCAGGCGAAATCTGCAGATTCTTCTCCAGGAACTTGGCGCCGTCGCTGGTGAGCTCGATATCCTGCTTCTTCTGCCGCACTAGTTTCTGCACGCGCATGCTGTCGAGCATCTGCACGCCAAGGTCGCCGGCGAGATGGTCGTAACAGATGCGGGCGCGGCGGAGCGCGGGATCCTTGGGTCCAGTGCGCACCCGCATGTGGCCGACGCGCGCCGCGAGGCCCTCCAGCATTTCCAGCACGCTGGCGATGTCTTCGCCGGTGAGGCGATAATAACGGTGGCGGCCCTGCTTTTCCGGCTCGACCAGGCCACCGGCCTCGAGCTTGGAAAGATGCGAGCTTGCGGTCTGCGGCGTGATGCCGGCTTCCTGCGCGAGCTCGCTTGCGGTGAGCGCGCGGCCGCTCATCAGCGCGGTGAGCATGTTGGCGCGGGCGGGGTCGCCGACGAGCGAGGCGACCATGGCAATGTCGGGTCCTGCTTTCATGCTTCGATGATAGCCGAAGCATCGACGTTGATCAAGGAGTTATTCTCATGATCGTAAATTGGTGCGTCATTGCGAGCGAAGCGAAGCAATCCATCTCACCCCAAGTGGAGGAATGGATTGCTTCGTCGCTGTCGCTCCTCGCAATGACGGCATTTGCACAGGAGGTTCCCATGGCCGTCACCGTATTCATCCGCTACCAGCTCGACCCGTTCAAGCGCGCGCAGTTCGAGGAATATTCCAAGCGCTGGCTCTCCATCATTCCGCGTTGCGGCGGCGACCTCATCGGCTACTGGATGCCGCATGAAGGCACCAACAACATCGCGTTCGCGCTGATCTCCTTCGAAAGTCTTGCGGCCTATGAGGCCTATCGGGCGCGCCTGCGCGGCGACGCGGAGGGCATGGCGAATTTCAATTTCGCCGAGGAAAACAAGTTCATCTTGGTCGAAGAGCGGACATTCCTGCGCAAAGTCGCGCTATAGTCGCGAGCTAACCTACGCAAAAAAGCAAAAAGGAGTTGTCATGATCGCCGTGATCTTCGAAGTCTGGCCGAAGGCGGAGCACCGCCAGGAATATCTCGATCTTGCTGCGGAGCTCCGCCCGATCCTGGAGAAGATCGACGGCTTCATTTCGATCGAGCGGTTCGAAAGCCTGACGCAGAAGGGCAAGATCCTGTCACTGTCGATTTTCCGCGATGAAGCCGCGGTCGAGGCCTGGCGCAACGTTGCCGATCACCGGCGAGCCCAGGCCAAAGGTCGCGCCAAAATTTTCAGCGATTACCGGCTGCGTATCGCGAGCGTGATCCGCGACTACGGCATGGACGAGCGCGCGGAAGCGCCAAAGGACAGCCGCGCCGTTCACGTGGCGCACTAGCGTGCGTCTGGCGGCATACTTATGTTTGCCAGCCAAAACGAGGGAGAAAAAAGACATGCCGCTGACAACTGCTGACAAACGCGCCGCGTTCCGCAAGCTCCATGAGAAGGGCTGCTTCATCATTCCCAATCCGTTCGATGTCGGCACCGCAAAGGCGTTGCAGCAGCTCGGCTTCAAGGCGATCGCCTCCACCAGCGCCGGCTTTGCCTGGACCGTCGGCAAGGCCGACAACCACGTCACCGTCGACGAGGTTTGCGATCATCTCGCCGCGATCGCCTCGGTCGTCGACATTCCAGTCAATGCTGATTTCGAGGGCGGCTTTGCCGTCAAGCCCGAGGACGTCGGCAAGAACGTCGCGCGCGCGGTGAAGACCGGGCTTGCCGGTCTGTCGATCGAGGATTCCACCGGCGACAAGGACAAGCCGCTGTTCGAGAGCAATCTCGCCATCGAGCGCATCAAGGCGGCGCGGCAGGCGATTGATAGCGACAACAGCGGCGTGCTGCTTACCGGCCGTTGCGAAGCGTTCCTGTGGGGCGTGGCGGATCTGAAGCTGGTGATCGAGCGGCTGCAGGCCTATTCGGCTGCGGGCGCGGACTGCCTCTACGCACCGGGCATCAAGACGAAGGAGGAAATATCCGCCGTCGTGAAGGCCGTGCATCCCAAGCCGGTCAACCTGCTGATCGGCGCCTCCGGTCTGTCGCTGAAGGAGGCCGAGGATCTCGGCGTGCGCCGCATCAGCGTCGGCGGCTCGCTCGCGCGCAATGCCTGGGCCGGCTTCATGAAGGCAGCGAGGGAGATGGCAGAGCAGGGCACCTTCACCGATCTCGCCCATGGCTATCCCGGCGGCGAGCTCAACAAGATGTTTCGCTGAAAAAAGCGCGCCGCGGGTCACTCCGCGGCGCGCTTCATTCCCAAAACTGGCAATCCCCTACTTGTTGTCGTTGCTGTTCGTCGGCGGGTTCGCCGATCGGTCGATCTCGGTGCCCTTCGGAGCAGACTGCGCCGCGGTCGGGTGGGCGGGCGCCGAACCCGTGGTCACGCCCGGCTGGGTGTTGGCCTTTGGCGTCACGTCGCGCATGCCGGGAGGCGCGGTCTGCGAACCATTGTTCTGGGTCTGCGCGGTCTGCGTCGGCGGCTCGCTCTCCGCCTCGTGCACGCTGGTGTTGTTGAGGCCATAGAACACGGCGCCCAGGATGATCGCGAGCCCGACCGCGAACAGCGTAAACTTGGTAGAGTCCGCCGGACCCTCCTGGAGTTGGGGATCGACCTGCATGTCGTTATCGAAGCGCTGAGGACGGCCAAAATTGTCGCCGCTCAGACCGGAACGATAGGGATCATGGAGATCGTTCGGGGTGCGTTGATTGGCCATGACTCGGCTCCTTCTTTAGTCGTAGACCAACCGGCGGGGCGCGCGCAGGTTCCCGCTGCCGCTCACTTGTTCGGCATGGAACCCCGGCCATAAGTTGCAAACCTCTGCCGCACAGCGATAGCGTGCTGTATTTTCTCACCCTGATCGCGCTCGCCGCCCAGGCGATGACGGCGGCGCTCGCAGGCTGAGCTTCCGCCTGCTCGCGATCCGCTTCAAATGGGAGATGCCGAAATTCGTTTTCACGGGGCAGGCGAATGGCGAGTAGCGAGTGGCGAATAGAAAAAGCCATTCACCATTCCCTATTCGCCTTCCTCGCCTTCGCCACCTGGTCCGCCGTCACCATTGGCGCGGCGTTGCCCCAGGAATTGCGGATGTAGTTGGTGACATCGGCGACCTGCTGGTCGCTGAGGTCTTTGGCGTAGGCCGGCATCGATCCCGGATTGGGCGCGCGCGGCGTCGTCACGGTCTGCGCGCCGTCGAGGATGATGCGCAGCGTGGAGGAGGGATCGGCGGATTGCAGCAGCGCATTGCCGTTGAGCGGCGGATAGACCCGCGGCGCGCTCGAGCCGTCGGCTTCGTGGCAGGCGATGCAATTATGCGCGTAGAGCGCCTTGCCGGCCTCCATCTCGGCCTCCGTCGGCATCGGCCCGTCCGGCTCCGGCGGCCCGGCCGGCAGGCTCTTGAGATAGACTGCGATCGCCTTGATGTCCGCATCGCTCATCTTCGAGGTCGAGTTGACCACGACCTCGGCCATCAGACCGTCGGCATGGCTTTTGGCGTTGCGGCCGCTCTGCAGATATTCGACGAGGTCGTCGACGCTCCAGGATTTCAGCCCGCTGCGATCAGCGCCATCGAGCCGCGGCGCGAACCAGCCGTCGACCATGCCGCCGGCGAGAGCGCGGCCGCGCTTGTCGGCGCCAAACATGTTCTTTGGCGTATGACAGACGCCGCAATGGCCGAGCCCCTCAGCCAGGTAGCGACCCCTGTTCCAGTCCGCGCCTTTTTGCTGGTCGGGGTCGATAATGCCGGGCCGGAAGAACAGCGCATTCCACACCCGCATCACCACGCGGAAATTCAGCGGGAAACGCAGGTTGGGCGGCGGCGTCTTGTTTGATACCGGCGCAACCGTCGACAGATAGGCGCGGATCGCCAGGATGTCGTTGCGCGTCAGTTTCGAGAAATTGGGGTAGGGGAAGGCGGGATAATAGCGCGAGCCGTCCGGCGCCACGCCGAACCGCAGCGCGCGATAGAAATCCTGCTCGCTCCAGCCCCCGATGCCGGTATCTTTGTCCGGGGTGATGTTCGCCGAGTAGATCGCGCCGAATGGCGTATCGATGCGCTTTCCGCCGGCGAACGGTTTTGCGGGATCGGTGGTGTGGCAGCTTGCGCAGTCGCCGGCCAGCACCAGCGCCTTGCCCCGTCCAATCGTCTCTTCGGAAGGCTCGCTGGCGTGCGCCGCCGCGAGCGCGAATGCACTGCACAAAAAAAACCCGCAGAGAATCGCGCGCATCGCCAGATGTTTCCCCATAACGTCCCAACGCTGGTTTCGACGGTATAGCGGAAAATCTGACAGCAAGAGAGCCAAGAGCACCAAGAGAGACGCCGCCATGCTATTTCGCAAGGCCGCCTCCGGACGACACAACCGTAAAAGCGCTCGGCTATTCCGGCCACGAAATTGCGATTTTTGCAGCGCTGGCATTTCGCGCCAGATTTGTGATGCGCGCGCCAAAAAAAGCGACATAGAGTGGGAAAGCGCGCTTGGCGTGACTAACTAGAAAAGAGCCGGGGCGGACAAAGGCTTACGAGGGCTTCAATGGGAATCAACCAGGGTCCGATCAGTCTCGATCAGAAGTATACCCAGGATACCGGCCACGTCTTCCTGACGGGCATCCAGGCGCTGGTGCGCCTGCCCATGGCGCAGATCCGCAGGGACCGTGCCGCGGGCCTCAATACCGCGGGCTTCATCTCCGGCTATCGCGGCTCCCCGCTCGGCGGCTATGACCAGCAATTGTTCGCCGCGCGAAAGCATCTCGAGCAGTACGGCATCAAATTCCAGCCCGGCGTGAACGAGGATCTGGCCGCGACCGCCATCTGGGGCTCGCAGCAGCTGCATCTTTCGCCCGGCGCCAGGCACGACGGCGTAGTCGGTATCTGGTACGGCAAGGGCCCCGGCGTGGACCGCTCCGGCGACGTGTTCCGGCATGGCAACGCTGCGGGCTCCGCCAAGCACGGTGGGGTGTTGTGCCTGGCCGGTGACGACCACGGCGCGAAATCCTCCACCGTCCCGCATCAGTCGGACCATGCCTTCATCTCGGCGCTGATGCCGTATCTCTATCCTTCCAGCATCCATGAGATGATCGAGATGGGCCAGCTCGGCATTGCGATGTCGCGCTATTCCGGCTGCTGGGTCGGCATGAAGGTGATCACCGAGACGGTGGAAACCACCGCCGAGGTCGATCTCACCGACGAGATGGCGCCGTTCGTGATCCCGACCGATTTCGAGCTGCCGCCTGACGGGCTCAACATCCGCTGGCCGGACGACCGCTTCGACCAGGACCGCCGCCTGCAGGACTACAAGGGCTATGCCGCGATCGCCTTTGCCCGCGCCAACAGGGTCAATCGCGTCACCATGGATTCGCCGAATGCGCGCTACGGCATCATGGCCTCCGGCAAGAGCTACGAGGACATCCGCCAGGCGTTGCGCGAGCTCGGCATCACCGAGGAGGTCGCCGCCAGGATCGGCATCCGCCTCTACAAGGTCGGCATGCCCTGGCCCCTGGAGCCGGAAGGTGTCCGCAACTTCGCCGTCGGCCTGGAAGAGATCTTCATCGTCGAGGAACGCCGCGAGATCGTCGAGAACCAGGTCAAGCAGGAGCTGTTCAACTGGCGCGACGACGTCCGGCCGCGCATCGTCGGTAAGATGGACGACCACGACAAGCGCTTTCTCACCTTCGCCGCCGAGCTTAGCGTCGCTTCGCTCGCGAGCTCGCTTACCGAGCGGCTGCTTCGGCTCGATCTCAACCCCGAGATCAAGAGCATGCTGCGCGCCAAGGCCGACTGGTTTAACGGCCGCGAGGCAACCCAGATGCAAGCCGTCGCGCCCGTCTCCCGCACGCCGTATTTCTGCTCGGGCTGCCCGCACAATACGTCGACCAAGGTGCCGGAAGGCAGCCGCGCCATGGCCGGCATCGGCTGCCACTTCATGGCCCTGTGGATGAACCGCTCGACCGAGACCTTCACCCATATGGGCGGCGAAGGCGTGCCGTGGGTCGGGATTGCGCCCTTCACCAACGAAAATCACATCTTCGCCAATCTTGGCGACGGCACCTATTTCCATTCCGGCATTCTGGCGATCCGCCAGGCGATCGCCTCGAAAGCCAACATCACCTACAAGATCCTCTATAACGACGCGGTCGCCATGACCGGTGGGCAGCGCCATGACGGCGACCTCTCGCCGCAGCAGATCACCTTCCAGCTTCATGCCGAAGGCATCCGCGAAATCTATCTCGTCTCCGAAAATCCAGGCGCCTATCCCGCCAGCACGATTGGGCCCGGCGTCAAGCTCGCGCATCGCGACGAGCTCGACAACGTCATGAAGGCCTGCCGCGAGTTCAAGGGCACCTCCGCGATCGTGTTCGTGCAGACTTGCGCCGCCGAGAAGCGCCGCCGCCGCAAGCGCGGCCTGATGGAGGATCCGGCGCGGCGCGTCATGATCAATCCGGCGGTCTGCGAAGGCTGCGGCGACTGCTCGGTGCAGTCGAACTGCATCTCGGTCGAGCCGCTCGAGACCGAGATGGGGCGCAAGCGCACCATCAACCAGTCGAGCTGCAACAAGGACTATTCCTGTCTCAAGGGCTTCTGCCCGTCCTTCGTCACCATCGACGGCGGCAAGCCGCGCCGGCGCGCACCTGGCGAGCTCGGCGATTTCGGCGCACTGCCGGAGCCGGCCACCAAGCCAGCGCTGGACAAGCCCTACAACATCGCGGTTGCCGGCGTCGGCGGCACCGGCGTGCTCACGATTGGGGCGCTGCTCGGCATGGCCGCCCATATCGAGGGCAAGGCCAGCATGATCCTCGACATGTCCGGCCTCGCCCAGAAGGGCGGCGCCGTGCTGAGCCATGTTCGCCTCTCCGAGCACACGCGCGACGTTACCTGCTCGCGCATCGTCACCGGCACGGCCGATCTCGTGCTCGCCGCCGATGACGTCGTAGCCGCCTCCAAGGACGCGATCACGCTGTGCGAATCCAGCCGCACCGTCGGCGTCGTCAACAGCCACGTGATCCCGACCGCCGATTTCATCCTCAACCGCGACTTCAATTTCCAGACCCGCAAGATCAATAGCGTGCTCGAAAACGCGATGCGGAAGGAAACCGCCTTCATTGATTTCACCCGGCCCGCCGAGGCGCTGCTGGGGGATGCCATCGCCACCAACATCATGATGATGGGTTATGCCTATCAGAAGGGCTTCTTGCCGCTGTCGGCGGAGGCGATCGAGCAGGCGATAGAGGTCAACGGCGTCTCCATCAAGATGAACACGCAGGCGTTCCGGCTCGGGCGTCTCGCGGCCGCCGATCCGGCCAGGCTGGACTCGATGATGGAGGGCCAGGATTCAGTGCACCACGAGGCGCACGCGCCCAAATCGCTGGAGGCGATGACACTGGAGGAGATCATCGCGCACCGGAGCCAGCATCTCACCGCGTATCAAAACAAGCGGCTCGCCGCGCGCTATCGCAAGCTGGTGGACCAGGTCCGCGATGCCGCGATCAAGGGCGGCTTTGGCGAGGCCATGCCACGCGCGGTCGCGATCAACTACGCAAAGCTGCTCGCCTACAAGGACGAGTACGAGGTGGCGCGGCTCTTCACCGACGGCAAGTTCGAGCAGCAGCTGCGCGACCAGTTCGAAGGTGATTTCAAGTTCAGTTTCAACCTGGCGCCGCCGATCCTCGGTGGCGGCAAGGATGCGCTGGGCCGACCCAAGAAACGCGTCTTTGGGCCGGGCATGATGACGGTGTTCCGCTGGCTCGCCAGATTCCGTTTCCTGCGCGGCACCGCGCTCGACATCTTTGCCCGCAGTCCCGATAGGAAACTCGAGCGCGAGCTGATCGCGGACTACGAGAAGGATGTCGCTGCCGTCCTCGGCTCGCTGTCGCCGCTCACAGCGGATACCGCGCTCGAATTGCTGCAGCTGCCCGACCGCATCCGCGGCTACGGCCCGGTGAAGGAGAAGGCCGCCGCAGATGCCGCCAAGCGCCACGCCCAGCTCGTGGCCGATCTCGCCAGCCCGCCGCCCGCGCCGCGGCAAATCGCGGCAGAGTAGATTCTTGTAGGGTGGGCAAAGGCGCACCAGCGCCGTGCCCACCACGTCTCCTGCGTGCGCGCAAAATGGTGGGCACGCGGAGCCTGTCATCGGGCCGCGCTTTGCGCGGACCCGTTGGCTTTGCCCACCCTACCGCAGCTGCGCATGAGCCTGGTCGTGTCCGGACCGATATCCGTTCAGATCACCAAGCTCGTAAAGAACGGTTCAGTGATCTCAGCGACCGACGGCTCCTTTTCGTCAGAAGTGACGATGGTGACAAACTCGTTTTTGCAGCTCCAGCAGTGCCAAAGATTCTGGAATTCACGTGCCTTGAAGCGTTCGTGCCACTCGAGGTGGACTAACCCAGAACCACACCGGGGACATTTTTCGTCGTGCAGCATTGAGATCGATG
>Ga0207661_10000770_pt1 | contig 20801 bp, 29 predicted proteins | sample KBSC713LmetaG_FD_184337 | JGI IMG/M metagenome (GOLD analysis project Ga0207661, IMG submission 184337) | Corn rhizosphere microbial communities from Kellogg Biological Station, Michigan, USA - KBS C7.1-3L metaG (SPAdes) (version 2) | ecosystem: Host-associated > Plants > Roots > Rhizosphere ...
TGCCCTGTCCAGCGGCCCCATCGGGGTGCTGGATCTGGTCCAGGATTGTACGGACAAGATCAGCCAATTCGCTACCTGCCCGAACGGCCAGAATCCCGGCACCGGTGTAGGCGGGGGAGTGGGTCGGTCCGTACTCGGCCAGGCCAAGTTCGGTCCGGTAGATTTTCGGAAGGCGTCCGGCCCGCTCCACCGTCCGGGAGTTGAAGATCCTCCCCCGGAACGATTGGCCGGTGATGTCCCCGTTGTCAATCGCCTCCAGGACCGCATCGGCCAGAGCGCTCTTGTTGTACCGGGTGACGGTGAGCAGGCCCTGGCCGTCCACCCGGGGGGGCTCCACCGGAGAACCGAGCGGGACCGCGCCGAGCATGTTGGGCTTACCGGTCAAGTCGTAGCCGTGGTTGTAGAAGCACTTGACCTTCCCCGGCCGGTATTCCGTCAGGGTCTTGTTGAAGCTGGCCCGATCCAGCTCCTCCACGTAGTGGCCATGCTGGTCCGAGATCTCGGCCTCCTGGCCGAACACAGCGGCGTAGGCGGTGACGGTTCGCCCGTCCCCCGTCTTGGACCGCGTGATCTCCACGTCCCACGTGCGGTCATAGGTCTGGATCATGTCAGTTCCCCACGTACGCCTTCTTGTTGGAACCGGACAGTTGGGGACGCTTGGCCGGGGCCGCCTTCTTGGGGGTGGTCTTACGGCGTGGACTGCGATGGTGGGGGGCCGAGGGCCGAGCCGCGCCAGGGGTTGGGCGCTTGACCTTCAGGCCCTTGGTCTGGCGCAGCTTCAGCAGGAGGGCTGGGGTGGCCACGCCGGTGGGCTTCATGCCCAGTGCCCGCTGGGCCTTCTTGATCGCAGCGGTGGTGCGGGGGCCAAGCTTGCCGTCCAGCTTCAACGGGTGCCCCTGGGCGTCCGTCAGGCCCAACCGGTTCAGTTCGGACTGGAGCGCGTGGACGCGATTGTCCCCACCCTTGTGCCCGTATCCCGCACCGGTGCGCCCGTTGTAGGACAGGCCAGCCGATCCCGAGGTGTCCCGCTGGGTGGCCGTGCCCTTCTTGGCGAACTTGCCGCCCTGGCGAGGGTGAAGGGCCTCGTTCCAGGTGGCCCGCTCCAGCTCCACATCGGACACTGAATCAGTGTTTTCCCTGGTCAGGGGCGGCCGGCTAAGGTTGATGGTCATGCTGGCACTCCCGTGGGGTCATCGGTCAGCGGGGCATTGGGGTCTTCACCCACCGGCAAACCGGTGGCCGGATCGATCTCCCCGAGAGCCGGGGCCTGATCCTCCATCACCTGAAGCTCGGCCAGGTCTCCCGTGGTGACAGCCTCCACGATCGACTCCAGCTCAAACGCGTTCCCGGCAGCCAGGGTGGAGATGGCAGTGGCTTGCGTGCCCACCACACTGGCCTCGTCCGCCGGGGTCGGTCCCTTGTCCTGCGCACCAGGCGGCTGGAGCTGGACGGACATCAAACCGGAGTGCTGGAGCTGCGAGAGGTCCTGGGCCAGGACAGCGGTCAGGCTGGATTCCGGAGTCCACCCGGCGGCCAGAGCCGCGTTGATCGTGGCCATGGTGGTGGACTGGACCTCGGCAATGTCCTTAATGTCCTCCCGCAGGAACGGCACGTCCCGCGTGTCGTACCAAAGCTCGGCACCGGACGGCTCCTGGATGAGAGGAGCCACCGCACCCACGAAGGACTTCCATTGGGGATGACCGAAGGAGTCACCGAACGCGCGGCGGGCCTGTCCGTAGTTGGAGTACGTGGCGGACGCAAGCCCCTCGGACAGGCCCACGATGATGGGCGGCACACGGCCAGCGGCACAGACGCGCGTCTCGCCGTGGCCCTGGGTGCCGCTGAACTCCAGTTGTTGCATGTTCGCCCCGATGACCGAGACGTTGGCTCCGCCGCCCAAGTAGAGGTTCTTGTACGCGTTCTCCACCCCAACGGATGCGTCGTTCATCTCCTTGACGAACTGGCGGAACTGTTCGAGGGTCACCGTCTCGGCCAGGGAGACGGCCAAGTTCGGGGTGGCCGCGTTCTCGAAAAACTTCAGCTTGTGGCGGGTGGCCATCTTGTCCGCCTTGATCTCCTCAAGGACGGGGGTCAGCCAGGACATGCCCCGATAGCAGGCCATCGGATCGGGGATCGGAGCCCAGTGCACGCACTCCGCCAGGGAGTCACCGTCATACCTGGGGGCCAGATAGAGCCGGGACCTTCCCCCGGAATAGGGGCCGCCCACGGTGTACTTGTAGCCGATCACGTTGGCCTCCACGGCCACGTCCGGCGGGGCGTCCAGGATGAATTCCATCCAGTCCGGACGGCGTCGCAGTAGTCGCGTGCCATCGTCTGAACGGGCAAGAAAGAAGGTGCCGGCGGTGGTTACGTCCTGCTCAGCGCGGGTGAGAAGCGCTTGGGTGGTACCCCCTGGCCAGGGCCGCTCGAAGATGCGGAGGTCCTGATTGCCGAACAGATCGTTGCCACCGCCGACGGTTCCGAGTCGGCGGAACTTCAGCGTCACGTCCGAGAACAGCAGCATTCGGGCCATGCTCACGGCGAACACCACGCCGTTGGCAGCATAGGCACCCTGGACGTACCCGAGGAAGGTGTCCAGGATCGGCTCTGACTTCTGATTCGGGAAGGTGGAGATGTAACCGGGCGTCCCGCCGTAGAGCATCCCCTGGAACTTCACGAGGTAGTCAACGTAGGCCTGGAACGTCCCGTCATTGCGCTCGATATCGCGCGGACGCCACCGGACCAGATCACCCAGGAAGCTCACGCGTACACCGCCCAGGGGGCAACGGGGGCCGCTGGTTCCAGGCCCTTGGCCAGACCCCAGAGGGCGTGAGTGATGGAGACCAGCGGGGTGATGTCCACGGTTGCCGTCCTGCGGTCCCAAGCGTGGCCGTCCCCGACGGGACGCTTGCCAGCTCCACCCAGTGCCATGGTGATCTCCGATTGCCCGAGGTGGACCACATTGCGATCTTCCGGAGTCTCCCCGGTGGCCGCATCATAGATCATCCCAAAGGCTGAGGCTACGTCCCTACTGGTCATCGTCTGGATGATGAGGCCCGCTTCCTCCAGGTCCGGGATCACCGATCCGGCCGGGGAGCCGGGGTCCACCACTGTGACCACCCGACCGTTGACAGCCTCGAATTGGCGGATCATGTCCACGATCCACGCCGTCCCCGGCCCGCTGACGATCAACTCCACATGGCGCTTGCCGTCAACGCGCCGCTGGGCCAGGGAGACGGAAGCGCGGACCGCGCCGGTGGAGCGTGGGGAGACATCGATAGCCAGGACGGGGCGGCCGATCAACTGGGTAGGGGGAAGTTGTCCGGACAGAGCCCGGACAACATCAATGACACGCCCTTCCGGAGTGGGCAGAAGGGGCCATTCGTCAGAGCCGGAGCGCGCGTCCTCCAGGCGGTCCCACTGGGCCTTGGAGATGACGGTGAAGCCCTCGGATAGGTCCGGCGGCCAGATCCCGAGACGTTCCCGAGCGAACCCCACGGGGTCCATGGCCACCCGCTCCCGCTCGATCGCCTCGGCTGTCACTCGGTGCGGATGGGCGGGGTTGGTCCTGGCCCACACCTGGCGATCGTCCAGCACGCATCCCACGTTGCGACCGGGGTGGTGGTTGCATCCCGGCTGGCAGGGTCCGAGATCGTCCAGGGTGGCCGAATGGCCGTAGTCGATGTACGTGACGCCCTCGGCCCCGGCCAGGGCGGCCCGCCGCTGGGCGTAAAGGATCTCCCCGGTACCGGACTCCAGTGGGGGTGAACTGAAGATCCACAGTTGGGGGTTGGGCCTGGCGGACATGGCGGGCAAGGTGGCAGAAGCTTGACTCTCGGTGACCGCATAGGCCTCGTTCCAGATCAACTTATCGAAGCTGAAACCCCGGCCGGCACCCTTTGACCTGGCCAACCATCGCGCGCGGCGGCCATCCAGAAGCTCCACACCTTCCTCACCGTTCGTATTCACCACCTTCTTGACCTGGCGGCGGAGTTCGTCGGTGTTGGTGATCAGAGCGATCACCCGGCGGAAGCTCTCCATGGCGGTCTTGTACTCGTGGGCCGAGACGCCCACCAGGGACTCGCCGGTGATGAACAGCCAGCCGAGTATCAGGGCCTCGATCTCGGCATCCTTGCCGTTCTGCCGAGGGACCATGACGGTGTTGGAGAACGAGGCCCACTTGCCGTTGTCCCACTCACCCAGTCCCCAGGTCAGGTCTCGAACCTGCCACTCGTCCAGCAGGAGGCCAGCCGTGGCCGCAAGCTCGGCGAAGTCTGGGCCGCTGGAGTAGGGAGCGCGCGGGTAATGCGCGATGGTCGGCAGAAAGATCCCGGACATGGATCACCCCCGGGGCCAGAGTAAGGCACCGGGGGTGATGAGTGGATCAGAAGATTCCGTGATCCACTGAGAAGGAGGCGATGGCGTTCTTATTGCGCTCCAGCCAGCCGAGAACCTCTCCCATGCCCTCCTTCAGGGTCCAGCCGGTGTTGCCGTCAGTGCTGATGTAGTTGATCCGGTAGGTGTAGTGAGCGGACATTGGGTGCCTCCTCGGGCCTCGGTGATACATTCACTATAGCAGAGGTATTCACCGAAACGGAAGAGATCAGGTCAGCTCACGCGCTCGATTGAGATAAGCGGCGTGGTTGCCAATGTATTCCGTGAAGGCTGGCGGGATCGCCTCGCACAGATCGAACAGGTCCGTCATCCAGTCGATGTCCATGGCGTGAGCCACCTCGGCTAGGGTTCCCTTGCCGCCGCCGCGCCCGTAGGCGGCCACGTACGGCCCATCGAAGTACTGGCTGTGACGCCAGCCCCGAACGCGTCCGGCGTGCCCAGCGGGAGCCGGGAAGCCAGCCATGGATGGACCACGAACCGAACCTTCCGGGTGCTCCGGTTGCGGAATCGTCAACCCGGAGATCTCGAACGAACGGTGTTTCTGGACCCACGGCGGGGGCATGCTGCCCCGGAACATGTCCATGCACAAGGTCAGGTCTCGGCGGATCACGTCCGCGCGGCTGGAGGTGGGTTGCTCGATCACATACGGGAAGCCCAACTCATCCAACGCGGCCCTGGTGTCCGGGACCAGTTGCTCGTGATCGTCCTTCAGGCCACGCGCGCGGTTGCTGGCGGTGGCGGTGTTGCCGTCCTGGCAGGGCGGTGAGGCGTGGATCAGGGTGGGCTTGACCCATCCGAAACGCTCGGACCGGATCAGGCCACCGCTGTTCAGCATCCGGATCAGGAAGTCGATCACGTCCGCCTGGATGAACTCGTCCCCGGCGTATCCGGGCTGAGGATCACGATCCACGCCGATCACATAGAGGCCCGCGCGCTGGTATCCGCGCGCGGCCCCACCCTTCCGGCAGTAGAGGTCAAGAACGATCTTCACTGGGCCAGCACCCACTTGGCGTGCTTGACCGCGTGCGCCACCGGGACCAGCTTCACGCCCAGGTCTCCAACATCCTTGCGCTGGACGTACCCCATGCGCTCCTGACGGGCCAGGATCAGGTTGTAGAGGCTGAGGCCCTTCAACCGCTCGGTCTCCTTCTTGACCTTGGCCGAGGGCCGGTTGGTCAGGGAGAGGATGACGATTGCTTCGTTGATCTCGGTCTGTGTCATGCGTCTACTATAGCAGACGTAGAACCCTATGCGCCAGACCGCTGGGCCAATCTTTCCTCCCGCCGCTTGCGCAATTCGTCAGAAGTGCTGGTCACGGGGGCTGCTGGCGGATCTTGAACGGCTTGGAGCTTGGTCAATTCGGACACCACGGCCCGAAAAGCCAGAGCTTGCTGGCGCGCCTCCACCAGTGGAGCGTTGATGACCACTTCCGGGGAGCCCTTCCAGCGTTCGGCCAGCTCAAACCAGGTGTCATGGTCACCCGAGATCCACAGATCCAGGGAATCCAGGCGGGCCTTGATCCGGACGGCCTCCTCGGCCAGGGCGCGGGCCGGGCCGGACAGGCTCTCCACCTTCAACTCGGCCGCCAAGCGGTCTGATCCGGTGGTCATCGGCACCCCTGGGCGCACGATCCGGGCGGAGTCCATCCCAGGGCCTCCAGGATCTCCTCCAGTTCGGGGGAAACCACCGCCTGGATCTGGTTCCCTCGCACGCGTACGGCAACTGGAGTCAGCTCCAGGGACGCCTTGGTGAACTCTCCGGCGGTGGCCGTGACCGTAACGCTCCGGACGTACTTGCTGATGTCCTTGCCGTCCAGTTCGATCTTGCCGTTGTGGCCGATCGGCCCCAAATCAACGGTGATCCTGCTGTTAGTCACGCTCTGTCACCATTTCCGCCGATTGATGCCTAGTTGATCTTTCAAAGCTGTTGATCTTGGGGGGGAATTGCCGCGATAGGTGCGTGGGGTCGCGCTTGCCCTGGTCACCGCGATTCGGACATACCCCCCCACCTCGGTCACTATCTATGTGACAGAGCGTGACAACCAATCACGAGATCGGACACTAGGGATCACCAGGGCAGTGGGTCCACTCTTTCCTTTGCGTCCATTGCATGACCTACACAGGACACCTAGTTCACCACGTGGGTCACCACCTAGGGCCACTGCCACCACGTGATCGGCAGTGAGGTCCTGTGCTGGATGAGCAGGAACAAGGTAGCCAGGGCACCAGTCCCCATGTACCTCCCTCCACCCATCCACTACCGCCTTCCTGCGGGCACGTTCAGCAGAGGAACCACGCCCATGAAGATCGCCCCGTGGGGGTGTTTGCGCTGGCCGGCGGGGGTGTGCAACCATCATCGGCCGCCCTTTGCGCGCCGGTGAGCCGCCGCCTTCTTGGCCATCACCTTGCGCTGAAGATGGGTGTGTCCCGCGTTGGCGATCTGGGCCGCGTTGGTCTTGCTGAGGCCCTTGCGCCGAAGCGCGCGGTAGACGTTCTGACGGGACTTGTAGACGAACCCATACTTGCCACCACGACTGGAGACCATGGTCATCACCTCTGGCCCAGTACACCATGGAGGCCCGCTCCAACGGGGGGCAGAGCGGGCCTCTGATGGGACGTTACTCCGGATCGTCCAGCCAGGTGGCCGGTGGCTCGATACCGGCGGCCCGAAGGATCTGGGCCGGGGTGGGCGGCATGGGTTGATCGGCCGGTGGTCCGGCCCAGACACTCACCACGGGCAAGGGCATCAACTCGATCTCCTCGCCCTCGTGGATCAGGCGGGCCACCACCATGGAGGGCATCACCACTCGGATGGGCATGGTGTACACCACCGGCTCCCACCAGGTGACCCTGGGCTCCTTGTTCCACCAGCACCGACGGCACGGCTCCACCGGTCCGTCAATGAACTGCCGAGGCTGGCCCAGGGCGGTGACCTCGATCATCTCCGTCTGGAGCCACTGACCGCACCACGAGCACTCCCAGTGCCTCACGCCAGGGCCTCCTTGAACGCGCCAAGCGTCTCGTGGCGTTCCCACCGTGCGCCGATGACCCAGAGGCTTGTCCACTGGTCACCGGTGCGTACGGCCACCGCTCGGACCCCGTCACGCACCATTCGGACGGCCCACAGGACCTTGGGGCCTAGGGGCTTGCCGGTGGTGGCATGCGGTACCCAGCCTTCCGAGTAGGTGATGTCACACGTCCATCCCGCGTTCACGCCATAGGCGGCCAGATCGTCCACCGGGCCAGGATGCTGGATGGCGTTCTCCTGGCCGTCTTTGCTGGTCACGAGGGGTACGGGGAAGCTTTCAAGATCCGCCGGCGGCTGGGCCATCTCCCAATCCACCCGGGTTGGGAAGCACACCAGATCGTCATCGGTCATCAGTAGGCCCCCACGCATGCGTAGCAAACCCATCCACCGAACCACCAGCGGCGCGTGGGAAGGTGACAGGTGATGCACCGCCTATCCATCGGTCAGCATCCCCAAGAGATCAGCATCCTGGATCTCCTTGGAGAAGATCTTGTTCTCCTCCATCAGGTTCAGGACTGACTGGGCTGGGGCCAAGGTGAGGACCTGGGCACCACGATGGAACGCTTCCGGGGTCTTCAGCCAACCCAGAACCCTGTTACAGGTGCGGTCACCACCAGTGCATACCAGCGCACGAACGGCGGAACGTGTGAACCCAACGGCGTGATTGTGATCAACACCAAGGCGGCGGCCACCACGGCCCCGAGGGTCATCAGGATGTACGCCCTTAGCCGTTCGGCAGATGAAGCACCGACCACGCTGGGCAAGGTAAAGGGCACGATACTCCTCCGGAGTCAGACCGTACGTGCTGAACACGTGCCGGTAGAAAGTCCGCCACCCGGCGGCCACGGATTTCTCCATGCCATCGGGTGGCGTCCAGGTGAAGCTGTTGGTCTGTTCGGTCATCGTGCCTTACTCCCAGTCGGTAATCGGGCAGTCCCAATCGTTGCTGCGCATGCTCTACCTCCCCACCTCAACCTCGGTGCGTACCGTCTCCGCCGGGATCCGGATGTGGGTGCGCTTCCTGCGGGACGGGTACTCCCGGCCGAACTTGTGAACGGTCACGTCCGAGTAGGAGACGCGGGTGTCCAGGATGCCGTCCGCCGCCATGCGGTGGATGTGGCTCATGATGGAGACGGCCTTGACCCCCGTCTTGTCACCGGCCCACTCGGCCAGCTCTCGGGCGTCCTGGTACGTCTCGTGGTCCAGTCGGTCCCAGATCATTTGCCATGCCTGGCCGACCTTCCCACCCTTGGCACCGATCTTGTAGCTGTGTCCGGTGGGTGCCGCACCGTTCGGCATGGTCTTGGTCATAGGTCAAGTATTCCTGATCTATCCGAGGCTGGCAACGTCAACACATGCCTGGCAGTCAACAAGGGCCAGGTGGTCACGCTCCAACAGCCGGTATCGCTTGATCGAGTTGGTGGGCCGCGCGCACATCGGAGCCAGCCGGTTGAAGCGGGATCGAAGGTGCGTGAGGCTCGGAACGATGAAGGTCCGCACCAGGGCGGGGATGCCGTCCGGGTGATCGGTGGCCACGAACACCAGACCGAGCCGGATCGCCTCGTTGACCACCTTGCTGAGTGATCGCCGCTGGTATCGCCCGTCCATCCCCTTCAGGGGTGATCCGGCTGGAGCGAGCCAGTGATCGGTTCGCTTGCCCATGACGATCTCGGCCCCCTGATCGAGGGCCAGCAGGAGGCGGGCCACATCCAGATCGGTGACCCCGTTGTGGAGCTGGCGATCATAGTCGAGGACGGCATCCGCTACGGCGAACGATCCGGCCCGCTCGATCGAGGCCAACTCAGCCTCGGTGAGCGGCCCCGTGGCGGGCACCATGCCAGCCTTCCGGGCGCATGCCTTTCGGTGCTTGGGGAGGCATCCCGTGGTGATCCCACAAATGTCACAAACCCCGCCAACCGGACCAGCCAGTACGGTCATCAGTGATCAACTCCAATGGTCTGATGGTTCTACATCGACTATAGCACACCTAGTCGGCCCGGCATTCCCCCCTGCCCGATTCATGGCGGCCAGGGGGCATGTGACCCGATTCAAAAAGGGGGGAGTGGGGGGAGTGGGGGGAGTGATTGTCCTCCCTACGCGAGACGTTTTTTTCCTAGTCTACGAATAGGATATATATATACTCCAGGCCCTGGGTGCTCATCACTCCCCCCACTCCCCCCACTCCCCCCGACTCAGCGGACCTCCACGCGCCAGGTCTGGATCTTGTGTTCCAAGCCCGCATCTCGCAGCACGTAGGCCCGGCCATCGGACCCCGTCACCCACCGGCCGAGGCGGAATCGGAGCCACTTGCCGAACGCTTGCTTGCCGCGCGCCTCACCCCGGCTCGCCAGCTTGTCCAGGACAGGGGACGGGAGCCAGTCCCTGTCTCCCTCGATCCACTCACCCGCGTCCGCCTCCAGGGCCTTGGCCACCGTCCAGGACCTCTCCCCGAACCGATCCACCAAACGCTCCAGCAAGGTGGCCAGACCGTCATCGTCCCCACCGGCCGCCACGCGCTTGCCGCTCTCCATGTCGAAACGTCCAGGCACCGAGGCGGCGGCCAGGATGCCGCCCACCGCGCGCTCCCAGGTGGTGAAGCCGTCCGACTGGGCGCGGTCCTCCAGCGGCATGCCGCAGGACACCCAGTGCCGGATCAGGACCAGCAGGGCGTGAATGAGCCGGTTGCGGTTGACCAAGATCCACGCCGGCAGGTCCCTGATCCGGAAGTTTGTCCTGGTCTCTGGGTTGGCCATGTCGGGATCGATCAATATGGTGATGGTCCGGCGCACCATGTCCCCGCCCAGGGACAAGTTGTTGCCGGTGACCACCCACACCCGATCGTTCCGGGTGGTGATCATCTTGGAGCTTCCCAGCTCCCGATCCTGGATCTCACCGGACGAGGTGATCAGGCCCGCCAGCACGCTGGAACGCAACACCCCCGTGAGGTTGTCCAGCACCACCACCGGGGCCGAGGTGGTGGCCAGCAAGCTCATGGTCATCTTGCGCCACTCGGCCTCGTCCTCCGGCACCTCCGAGCGGCTGACCGAACCGTGGATCAGGCTCACGATCTCGGCCAGCAGGCTCTTGCCGCTCCCTGGCTGATGGGCGCTGATTCCGAACAGCTTGTATGAGGGCGGGGTCACCAGGCGGAGCAACGGGGTCAGCAGAAGGCCGATGTAGTTGGCCCGGTCATCGTCGGTGGCGAACGGGAACCCCTCGATCATCTCCATCAGCAGGGTCACCGCGCTGGTCACCTCGGCCAGGGTGGGCGCATCCGGCACCGGCGGCACGGCCACGCCATGCTCCGGGACGAACAGGTACCCGCTCGCCTTGTCGTACCCGGGATCGGCCAGGATCGAGCCATCGGCCCGGACCATCGGGGTGTGGGTGATGCCCCGGAGCATGCGCAGCCCGGTGGCCGCCTCGGGAGCGTTCACCACCGCCTCGGCCGCCGCCGTCGGGAACATCGCCGGAACGTCTCGGTCCGGCTCCCCGCCCTTGCCCTTGACCACCTTGAAGCACGAGTACAAGAACTGAATCTTGGACGCCATCTGGCGTCCGTTCACCGGCCGGATCTCCACCGGGCCGTTGTCCCCCTCGGGGGCGGGCACGTAGCCAAGCTCGGACACGCGCGGGGTGTGGACCACCTGCCCCCCCTGGAGGAAGAATCCCGAGAGCCGTTCCCGGCCCACCTCCTGGGCCAGCCAGTACGCCATGGTGGCCGGTGACTCGATCAGCAGCTTGGGGAAGCCCGCGTCCACCCGCGCGGTGATATCCACCTCCATGGGCGCGGCCACGGCATCCTCGGCCACCACCCAGGGCTCCAGCTTGCCCGCGTCCATCCCGCGCTCGATCACGCTGGCCGCCGTCCAGTCCTTGCGGTTGGCGATGTTCCACTCATCCGAGTGGACGCCTCCCGCCTCCAGGGCGGCCATCAGACTGGCTTCGGCCTCGGCCCGGTCCAGCCAGCCCCCGGCCACGAACCGGCCCAGGACGCGGGCCGCCCCGCCCAGGGCTCCGTTCACCTCGCCAGCCCTGGCCGCTGTGACCGCGTCCAGTTGCCTGCGGATCACGTCCTGGGCCGCCGTACTGGTCCAGTCCGCCGCCATGTCCCACTCGTCCGAGTCACTGGCCACGGCCGGAGCAACCGCGTTTGTGCTGGTCAGGGGCCGCCGGCGGCTGGCGCAAAGGTCGATCAGGCGGTGAAGGCCCTCATCCACATGGGTACCGGGGCCGAACTTGGGCACCCGATCCCACTCGTACGCCACTGGCGTGCCCAGGTACGTGCCGTACTTGGCCACCCGGACGGTGGGAGCGATGTAGACGAAACCCCGCCCCTGGCCATCGTCCTGGCCCGCCTGAAGGTCGATGCCGAGGGCGGGCTTGCCCTTGGCGAGGTGGGTCCGGGCGATGAACAGGTGGCGGCCCTCGGACGGGGTGTACGCCTCCCCGTACACATCGGGGACGGCTCCCGCCTCGGACAGCTCCCGCCATCCGTCGTTGCCCCCGTTGCGGGGGTCCACGTCGATCACATCGAATACCACGCCGGTGACGGCGCACAGTGCCCACCCCGGCCGCCAGCGATCCACGGCCGAGTGGTTGGGCCGCCAGGTCTGCCAGGCGTTGGGGAAGTGGAACTCCGGTCCCTGACCGTTGTTCGGGGCGGCCGGGAAGACAGGGACCCCAAGATCAACGAGCGTGTGCGCCACGGCAAGGGCGCGCTCTTGATCAGGGGTGAGGTCCGTCATGGTGATAACCTCCACGGTGGTCTGTTTGGTTGTGCCGATGGTGAAGGCCCCGGGTGTTCGTCCCCGGGGCCTTTGCTTGTCTCGGGTGTTACTTCCGGGCCAGAGTCACGTGATCAACGGCGCGGGTTACGGCAGTGTAGAGCCACCGTCGCCCTTGATCCACGGCCATGGCGCGGGACATCTCCTTGGCTGCCATAGCCACCACCCCCGCGCTCTGATCGACTACGTACACCGAGGGCCACTCGGAACCCTGGGCCTTGTGCACCGTGATCACGTTGGCGAACGTGAAGGCCCCCCGGTTGCCCTTGTGGGTGCCGAAACCCCGCTTCATCATCTGCTCGAACTGGAGTCCCTGGAACCCCTCGTTGTACGCATTCACCCACCGAGGCGGACGATCCGAGTCGATCTCGTCGAGCAGCAGGCGCGGGCCGATCGGCCCAGGCTCCACCTCGATCACGTCATACTGGGTGCCGTTCAGGACGCCCATGGTGTTGTTGTTGGTCAGGCACATCACGCGGTCACCGGGCACCGGCCGCCCTTGGGGCCGACCGAGCCGCTTGCGGATCGCCTCGGTGAGGGTCCACCGGGTGGAGTTCTTCCATACCAGCACCTGATCGGCCGCCATGGCTGCCTCCAGGTTGACGCGGGTGAAGTCCCCCGGATGAAGGCCCACCCCGTCCGGGCCGCCGCCGGTACGGATGCGCGTGGCCAGCTCCAGGACGGGTGACTCGGCCGCCTGGCGCTGGATCTCGGTCAGCATCACGTCCGGCTCCCCGTTGGTGTAGTACCCGCCACCCTCCACCGGCGGGAGCTGGGCGGGGTCACCCAGGACCAGCACCGGCGCTCCGAATGTCTCAATGTCCTGGCCGATCTTGGCGTTCACCATGGACACCTCGTCCAGGATGATCAACGGCGCGCTGGCCCACTCGGAGTCAGGGTTCAGGGTGAAGCCGACCGTTCGGGCCTCCCGCTCCAGACCGATGATCTCCTCCTGGGTCTCGTCGATCTCCGCCCCCAGCTCCATCGCATCGGCCCATCCGTGCCTCACCGGATCGGCCCGCTGATCCTCCAGGCTGGCCAGGTATTCCTTGGCCTTGGCCAGAGCGCGCTGGGTCTCGGCCGTGCCCACCGGGCGATAGATGGCCGAGTGGATGGTGGAGGCGTCCACTCCCTTGGACCGCAGCACCTTGGCCGCCTTACCGGTGTAGGCCCCGAACACCGGATGGATGCCAAGGGCCTCTTCGACTCGTCCAGCCAGGGTGGTCTTTCCGGTGCCCGCGTATCCGAACAGGCGGAAGGGCTTGTCGGCCCAGTCCAGTTGTTCGTCATACCACTTCTGGATCTTGGCCAGGGCATCCGCCTGCTGGCCGTTCAGTTCTACCATGTGTCTAGAATAGCAGACGAGTAGACCTTGACAGGATTGCTTTCATGGTCTGCTATAGTTGATGAAGCACAACCCAACAGGGAGGCTCTGTGTACATCAAAGAGGCCGTTCAGATCGGCCCGAACATGGCCCGGCAGTTCCTGGCCAAGAACCACCCCAACAACCGCAACAAGAAGCTCAACAAGATCCGCTCCTACGCGGCGGACATGAAGGCGGGCCTCTGGGTCTACCCCACCGGCGAACAGATCAAGTTCGATGACGAGGGGTACATGATCGACGGGCAGAACCGGATGGAGGCCGTCATCCTGGCGGAGACCTCGGTTCAGTTCGATGTTGCCTACGATCTGCCGTCCAAGGCCAAGTACGTGATCGACTCCGGCGCGGGCCGCTCCTATGCGGACGCCCTGGCCTTCCAGGGGGTCCACAACCGCAACAACGTTGGTGCCGTGGTCCGGTGGGTCATGGCGTGGGAACGAGGCTTCCCGAGGATCAGTGGAGGCCACGTCCAGCCCACCCACGGGGAGATGGAACTCCGCCGCAACATGGAGCCGCTTCAGTTCGAGGCGTCCACCCTCCGGGGCCTGGACGTGTCCCGTCAGAAGGTCTCCAACGCGGCAGCGGCCGGTACGGCCCACTTCCTGCTCTCCAAGGTTGACAAGGAGCAGACGGAGATCTTCTTTGACGAACTGGTCTCCGGCACGCCGAGTCAGGGTGACCCCATGCGGTGGGAGCCGGGACATCCCGTCCTGGAGCTACGCAATCGGTTGATCCGGGGTGCCAAGCGGGACTCACGCCAGGACAAGCTGGCCCTGATCATCAGGGGATGGAACGCCTGGCGAGAAGGCCGGAGGTTGGGTCAGGTCATCCTTACCACTGACCCCAAGGGCCTGACCAACGAGAACTTTCCCAAGCCGCGATGAACAACCTGGAGCGGGCCGTTGTCACGGCGGCCCGCCGCCTGGCCGACAACCCATCTCCATGCGATCCAGATGGGGTCATGTGGCTGGAGTGGAAAGATCTCGTTCAGGCAGTGAAGGCCTATGAATCCAGTCTGATCCCTGGAGAACAGGAGATCGGATGGCACAAACTGGCCGAGGGGGACGAACTCAAGTCCCGCAAGAACGGTCGGTTCTATCCCGTAACCAAGGTGCTGAAGGTCAAGGCGGGATATGAGATCACCTTGGCCGGGGTGCCCAACAAGATCGTGCGACCCAACGAGGCGGAGCCATCCGCCGTTGTTCGTCGTGGAGCCACCGGCCAGGCCGTGGATGAGTTCGTCCACGTCTTCAGCTCAGGAGGCTGACGTGAGCTTCACCGGCGGTGGTGTCGGCCGTCGTGGCGCATGCACCACCAAGAAGGGATACCAGTCCCGGCACGTGGCCGAGAAGGCGGCCGATTTCATGGCCGAGAACTACGGCTTCTACCGCCCAGGACTTCAGATCAAGCTGTGCCCCTACAAGGGGTGCGGTCTATGGCACATCTCCCACAAGATCGGCAAAGACAGGAAAGGCAGACGATGGGAAACACAGAGGAAGCATCGGTGATGACCGCGCCGGCGACCCCTGACCAGGGAAAACGCGTCTACGCGTACGTGGTCGGCGGCCCGCTCCACGGTCGCAACGTGACCGAGAACGCCAGCTCCAGGGTGCTGGCGGTGGCCACTGGCCCGAACCCTGGTGACAACACCTACTACCAGTTGCGCCGCTACCTCGGTAGCGGCTGGCGAGTGTCCATCCCGATGTGGGTGCACACCTCCTTGATCCGGGACGGCAACGTGGTGGCTCCGGCCCACTTGCTCCCCTCGTACATGAGGCCAGCGGCGGAGTCCTGCCTCCTTCTCCCGAGGGTCAAGAAGTGATCAAACTACGTGACTACCAACGCGATGGGCTGGCCGCTGAGCTGGCCCATCGGGCTTCTATCCCGGAGGAGACCAGGCTGGCCGTCGTCATGGCCACCGGACTGGGCAAGACGATCATGATGGCCGAGCGGGCCGTCCGTCACATCTTGTTCGAGGGTGAGCTTGGCTCCCCGGACCGCGTCCTGATCCTCGTCCACACGGACGAGTTGGCCCAGCAGGCAGAGGCCAAGGTTCGCCTGGTGGCCGAAGGTTCCCGGCTCACCGTCGGGGTCGTCAAGGCGGAACGGAACGAAACGGATCGAGACATCGTGATCGGCTCGGTCCAGACCCTGATCTCCCCGTACCGCCGTCGTCAGATCACGGACGTGAGTCTGGTGATCGTGGACGAGTGCCACCACGCCACCGCCGAGAGCTATCAAGCGATCTTGAAGTTCTACGGCTGTTACGGCCTGGACCTGGCTGGCCAGCTCACCACGTACTCCGCCGTCAAGCTGGACCCCATCGTCAAGCCCACCCCGGCAATCGGCTTCACGGCCACGCTGGAGCGCGGGGACGGTGCGTCCCTTGGTGGTGTCTGGCATGACGTGGCGTTCAGCCGTGGGACCTCCTGGGCCGTCCGGAAGGGCTGGCTTGTCCAACCGGTGGGCTACCGGCTGGAGATCCCGTCCCTGAATCTGAAGGGAACCGAGTCGGCCACGCTCCAGGATCTGGCCCTGGTCCAGTCCCTGGCCCCCCGCAAGATCGTGGAGCAGTGGTTGAAGCTGGCCGAGGGCCGCCCCACCGTGGCCTTCATGCCGCTGGTCCGCTCAGCCAGGGGACTGGCGGACGAGTTCGTCCGCAACGGTGTCCACGCCGAGACAATCTGGGGAGACATGCCCTCCAGGTCCCGCAAGGACATCCTGGCCGCCTATGAGGCGGGATCGATTCAGGTATTGGTGAACGCCATGGTCCTCACCGAAGGTTGGGACTCCCCCCGTACCAAGTGCGTGATCGTCGGTCGCCCCACGAAATCCCGTCCCCTGTTCGTTCAGATGGCTGGCCGAGGGTTGCGTCCGATCCCCGGCATCCCGGTGGAGGACCAGGACTGTCTCCTGTTGGTGGTGGCCGACTCCACCACGGACATGTGCACTGTGGCCGACCTCTCGGACAGGCCTCTGGACCGCAAGACCCAGGGCTCCCTGACGGCCATGGAGGACGCGTGGGACATCGGCGCGGGCCTGGAGGACACCGAGCATGTCTGGACCGGGCAGGTGGACGCCAGCCAGTTCGATCCCCTGGTGTCTCGCTCCAGCAAGGTCTGGCGGACCACCGATCACGGAACACCATTCCTGCCGATCGGGGAGCGCGGGTATGTCTTCATCGTGGGGTCCGAGGTGTGGGCCTCGGAGGTGAGGTCCGACAACAAGCGCCGGACCTACCGGGTGATGGTGATGCCCGATCTGGAGCTGGCCATGGTCATGGCCGAGCAAACGGCGGAGGACCTGGGCGGTGACCTCGGCCGGTTGCTGGCTGACAAGTCCCGGCCGTGGCGCAAGCAACGGCCCTCGGAGACCATGCTGGCCCGCGCCGGCCAGCTTGACCTGGGAAAACAGGTGGACCGCATCATGTCCGTGCGGGCCGGTGGGAAAGCCGGAAAAGTGTCAGACCTCATCTCTAAGGTGGTGGCTACGCGGACGTTGGAGCCGATCGTGGAGAGGATTCAGGCCAGTGACAGAGCCCCTGTATGACGAGGCCCCGGCCACGCCCAAATACGGGCTGACCGAGGATGAGGCGTTCTACCGGTTCCCTCCGCCGCCGGGGATCGAGGTGCCCAAGGGGTGGCGAGGCTGGACGCGCGCCACCAACCTGGTGGGTGCCTTCAGTGACCAGCGTGCGCTCCAGCTCTGGCTGGAGCGTCAGACCCTGCTGGGCCTGCTGGAGAACGAGGGCACGGTGTTCGATGAACTGGCCGCCATCCCGGAGGACGATCTGTCCGACTCGGTCCTGACTTTCATGGCCGAGAAGGCCAGGGATGCCGTGGGGGCGGAGACGGCGGCACGGCGCGGGACGGCACGTCACTCCATGCTGGAGACGTACCTCACCGATGGCCGTCGGATTGGGCACCGGCGTATGAAGCTCCAGATGGACAGCCTCCTGGAGGCCATGGAGCTGAACGAGTTGGACTTCCTCCCCGGGTGGTCCGAGCGGCGTGTCTGGCATCCCGTGGCCGGAGGCACGATGGGCACCCTGGACGCGCGTGTGATGTGCCGCCGGACTGGACAGGTCGGCGTCCTGGACCTGAAGACCCAGGCGCGCTTCTGGACCTATCAGGAGATCTGTGGCCAGCAGTACCTCTACGACTCCGCCCCCTGGGTGTGGGATGGGCCGCCGGACGATGAGGGCCGGTGGGTCCAGGCGGAGACCAACAACCTGTTCGGCCACCCGGACGGTGACTTCCCGGATCGGCGCGTGGCCCTGCTGGCGCACATGCCTCAGTCCACCGATCCGAAGGTCCAGCTCCCAGTCCAGATCCATGAGGTGGATCTGGACTACGGCCAACAGGTGCTCTACCAGGCGGCGGCCATCCGTCACTTGCGCTCGATCGGCAAGAGCGTGGCCGGTGGTCGTCGGGTGGGTTGCGTTCGGCCGCCCAGTGTTGTACGTGAGCAATAGCCGAGGTAGGCTGGCCGTAGAGGGGGAGAGGCTTCCGGTAGGGCCGGGTTTAGTTGCTCCCTCTCCTGCTCCGAACTGCATGACCGGTCCGGTACTGCGGAAGACCGGGCCACCCGAAAGAGACAGAGACACAGAAGGAGACACAGTGACGGATCAGGCACAGGAGTTCTACGACGAGGCGTCCGAAGAGTTCCCCGGCAAGGAGGACTTCAAGGATCGTCTCGTGGCCGTGTGGGTCACCGGCAAGAAGGGTGAGCGGGCCAACCCCGACGGGAAGAACTACCCGTGGGTGGAGACCATCACCGTGGCGCTGGATGACGGCCCGGACGGTGACCGCGCCACCGCCCTGGTGGGTCCGGCCCCCGAGCGGGTGGACAAGCTCCAGTGGTCCACCGGTGGCATGGTGGCTCGGTTGGAGCCCCGGATCACCAAGAAGGATGCGGACGGCAACCCGATCTATCGCCCGATGATCGGCCGCATCAACAGTCGCAAGAACAAGATCAAGGGTCGCTCTGACTCCTGGTCCATCGCGTCCCCCACCGAGTCGGACAAGGCCATCGCGGATCAGTACCTCGATCTTCTGCGGGCCGTCACCGAGGAGGTCAAGGAGATGCGGGAGGGTGCCCCGGACGGGGACGAGTCCAACGCGTTTGACTGATCCATCCACAACCGAATACCGAGGCCCGGCCCTTTCCACGGGGGACCGGGCCTCGGCCTTTATGGAGGGACATGTGCACGCCTATCAACAGTTCTGGGCCAGCCTGGACACCACTGAGTGGGTGTTGATGGTCGGCCTCCTGGCCGCTCTGATCCTGGTGGCGGTGGCCGCCGCCGCGTTCGGCAATCCCACTTCATTGGATCGTCGTCCGGTACGCCTACCGGATAAACGCCCAGCTCAGGACCTGCCGGCGACCCCGGAGGAGCAAGATCAGCTCCCTTACCTGGGCGCGCACCGAGAGTCCGATCCGCAGGAACGGACCATCAATCTCGGCAAATATCGGCGGTATCGCCGAGACTGAGTCAGCCGCCCCCGAGCATCAAAACTCGGGGGCGGTCTTCTGTTGCGGGGATCTTCCTACGTCTGCTATAGTAGACGAGTAAACGCGGCCAGCGACAAGGAGATCCCAATGCCCAAGCCCCTCCCCTTCAGCGCTCCGGAGAGCGTGCGTCACCCCGCCGTCCAGTCCCCCGAGGCCCTGGCCTTCTGCGCCACTTACGAGGCCATGTGCTGTATCCCGGAGCACACCAAGGCGGATGAGTTCACGCTCCGCATGATCACCAACGGAGTCCTGGACCAGGCCCAGACCATCCGGCTTCTGGAGCTGGCGAACTTCTAGAAGATTTTGGGGCGGGGGCTTCCCCCGCCCATCTTACCTCTGCTATAGTAGACGTATCAGCAAGCAACGAGTCGAGGAGATCGAGATGCGCAAGCTCACCGCCGACCAGATTAACCGGGCCGCCTGGTACCTCCCGGCCGTCACCGTCGTTCTCGGCCTCCTGCTGGCCTTCCTGTCCGCGTGCGGAGTCAAGCCCACCTCCGGCGTCACCGGATGCGGCACCACCGCCACCGTCACGGTCTCCTACTCGTCCGTCAAGACCAACCCGGTGGCTCGCTCATTCGCAGTGATCATCTACACCAGCGACTCCGCCCCGCACGATGTGACCTGGCGTCTGTACCCGCTGTCCCTTCAGATGGGCGGCACCACCCACGTGACGCGTGGAGTGGCCCGCGTGGACGATCTGGCCGTCAGCAAGTGGGGAGCGCAAGCCCGGTACGGACAGGCAACCGAGATCGACGGTTGCCCGCTGGCCTGAAAGATCTTGAAGAGGGGAGTTGACAGATCTCATCTTACCTCTGCTATAGTAGACGTATCAGAAAGGCCATTGAAAACTCCAAAGAGAAGGGTGAATCCGATGACGGAGTTCCTGTCCAAGGCGTTTGAGACCCCCGAGCTGGCCTCCACGAACATCCTGTCCCTGCTGACTCTCTGGTTGGCAGTCATCACCGCAGCAGAGGGCCACCTCTGGGTGCGGACCCACCGAGCCGCCAAACGGATCACGGTGGTCATCCTGACGGTGGTTACCCGCAAGGGAGTCACCAAGGAGAGGGTGTTGGTGGAGCGGCCCAAGGACCTCCCAACCGGGGCCAAGCGCCTCCACCGGAACGCATCGATCCACCACTACTGATCCGATCGGGCCGCCCCTCCGGGGGCGGCCCGCCTACCAAGGAAGGCAAGCCATGCAACTCCTGATCATCACCTCCCTGTCCACGCTGGGTGTACTTCTCGCCGCTGGCCTCTGGCACATCGGGCGTGGTGTTCGGGATGGCTTCAGAGAGCACAAGCGCAACCGTCAGCTATAGTAGACGTACCGAGAAGGGAAGCCCTGCCATGACCAAGCTGGAGATCTTGAACCGAGTGTCCGACCTCCGGACCCACGCCCAGCATGACCTAGAGGATGACCGCGCGAACCGCCAACTGATCCTGGAGGAATTGCTGGAGGGCCTGGAGAAGCTGACTGACGAGGCGATGGGATTGGGCGAGTGATCGTCAAGTTTGACCGCATCGGGCGGACCGGTACCACGCCACCGGCCGCCCTGGAGGTCACCATTCCGGCCAGGGTCACCAAGGACCCGGACGCCATCGCTGAATTCCTCCACGGGTACGTGGGCCGGTTTCTGCTCTCCCGGGACTATGAGGTGAGTGTGGACCTCGGATCGGACCGCGTCTGGATCGCC
>Ga0207661_10000771_pt1 | contig 20792 bp, 22 predicted proteins | sample KBSC713LmetaG_FD_184337 | JGI IMG/M metagenome (GOLD analysis project Ga0207661, IMG submission 184337) | Corn rhizosphere microbial communities from Kellogg Biological Station, Michigan, USA - KBS C7.1-3L metaG (SPAdes) (version 2) | ecosystem: Host-associated > Plants > Roots > Rhizosphere ...
GCGGCATCGTCGTCGGCATCCTCAACAGCTACGACCGCTTCGGCGCCTTCGCGATCTCGCCGCTGTTCTGGAACCTGACGATCATCCTCGTCCTGGTCGTCCTCGAGCCGAGGTTCCACGGCCAGAACAAGATCTACGCCTACGCGATCGCGATCCTCGTCGGCACCCTGGTCCAGCTGCTGATCCCCGCCTGGGACCTGCGCCATACGCCATTCCGCTTCACCTGGAGCTTCGACTGGCGCCACCCGGGGGTGCGGCGAGTGCTGGTGCTGATGCTGCCGGTGACGATCAGCCTCGGGCTGATCAACTTCAACCTGCTGATCAACAGCTTCTTCGGCAGCCTCGTCTCCGAGCATGCGCCGGCGGCGATCGACAAAGCCTTCCGCATCTACCAGCTGCCGCAGGGGATCTTCTCGGTGGCGATCGCAACGGTCTTGTTCCCGACCCTGGCCCGATTCGCCAACGCCGGGGAAATCGACAACCTGCGGGCGACGATGGCCAACGGGATGCGGCAGATCCTCTTCGTCCTGGTCCCGGCGGCGGCGGCGATCCTCGCCCTCTCGGACCCGATGATCCGGCTCGTCTACCAGCGCGGGGAATTCAGCTCGGCGGATACCGCCGTCGTCGCCACCGCCCTCTTCTGGTTCGCCTTCTCGCTGCCGACCAACGGGCTCTACCTGCTGCAGACGCGGACCTTCTTCAGCTTGCAGCGGCCCTGGCAGGCGACGGCGCTGGCGACCATCGACCTCGTCGTCTCGGCCCTGGCGGCGCTGGCGCTCTACGCGCCCTTCGGGGTCGGCGGCGTCGTCGCCGGCACGGGGATCGGGACCACCGTCGCCGTGATCGCCCAGGCGGTGATCCTGCGCCGCGAGTTCGACGGCCTCGAGCTGCGCCGGCTGCTCTCGACCGCGACCAAGATCACGATCGCCGCCGCGGCGCTGGCGGGGGTCGGCTGGGTGGTCTGGGACGTGCTGGACCAGGCGCTCGGCCGCGGGCTCGGGGGTCAGATCGTCTCCCTTGGGACGGGTCTGGCCGCCGGCCTCCTCGTCTACCTCTCGGTGGCGAAGCTCCTGCGCGTGGCCGAGCTGGAGCAGATGAGCCGCCTGCTGCTGCGGCGGGGTCGCTAGCGCCGGATGCTGGACCTGGGGCGGTACCTGCTGGGGGTGCTGGAGATCCTCCTGCTGGCCGGGTTCGCCTGGATCGGGGGATCGGCGGCGCGGGCCTGGCTGTTACCTCGTTTCGAGGGGGCGCCGGCGCATCTCGCGACCGCCGTGATCGCCCTGGCGTTGCTGATCTGGCCCGCGGAGCTGCTGGGGAGCTTTGGGTGGTGGGAGCCGGTGCCGTACTTGCTTCTGGTCGCTGTCGCTGGGGTTGGGCTCTGGAGGTTCCTGCCGCGGCCGTCCGAGGGGGAGGGGCGCTCCCACCCTCCCCGGCAAGTAAGGGTGGGAGTGCCCCCCTTCCCGACGCTGGTGGCTCTTCTGGTGGCCGGGATCACGGTGGTTCTCTTTGCCCTGGAAGCGAAGACGAGGCTCTCGACGGGGATGACCGGGTTCGATTCGACCTGGTACCACGGGCCGTTCGCAGCGGGGTTCTTCCAGAGCGGCGACACCTGGGATCTGCACTTCATCGCCCCGCAGTTCCTCGCTTGGTTCTATCCCGCCAACGGGGAAATCTTCCACGCGGCGGGAATGTTGGCCTTCGGGCGGGACGTGCTGTCGCCGCTGCTGAACCTCGGGTGGTTCGTGGGGTGCCTGGTGGCGTGCTGGTGCATCGGGCGGCCGTTCCGTGTGGCACCGTGGTCCCTGGCACTTGGAGCGATCGCGCTGAGCGTGCCGGCGCTGGCCGATCAGGCGGGAGAGGCGAGGAACGACATCGTCGGGATCTTCTTCCTGTTGGCGGCGGTGGCGATCGCCTTAAACGCATGGCAGGAGCGCTCGCCGCTCCCCGGCGAGCGCAGTTATTCCCGGTATGCGGGAACAACTGCGTCCGGCCCCTTTCTCGTCGTCGGCTTGACGGCCGGTCTGGCGGCCGGGACGAAGCTCAACTTTCTGCTGCCGGCCGCGGTCTTGGTGCTCGGTCTCGCTCTGGTCACGCCGCGCGGCTTGAAAGGCCGCGCGTTTGGAATGGCGTCTTTGGCCGCCCTTGCCGGCGGCGGCTACTGGTACCTCCGCAACCTCGCCCACACCGGCAACCCGCTCCCCTGGATCCACCACCTCGGCCCAATCGACCCCCCCGCACCCGAACAGGCCCTCGGCGGCCGCGAAGCCCACTCCGTCCTCGGCTACCTGGGCGACGGCAGCGTCTGGTCCGACTGGTTCCTCCCGGGTCTCCACCAAGGTCTGTGGCTCCTCTGGCCGCTGCTCCTATCCGCCGCCCTAGCGGGCCTCCTCCTCCCAACCGCCCCGTTGCTCCGCCGCCGACGGGACGAAATTACCCCTATATGGAGGGAAATCGGCCCGTCGGCGGGGGTTTTGGCGGTGGCGGGAGCTGTGGGGATGGCGTCCGCGCTGGCGTGGCTCGTAGCGCCGACGTCAGCGTCGGGCCCTGACGGGATGCCGCGCGGTTTCGAGTCCGGCCTCCGCTACCTCGCCCCAGCGATCGTCCTCGGCCTCGCGCTGCTACCCGCGACCTTGGCCGCCCGCCCCAACCTGCTCCCCCAAAAAGTCCGCCGGACCTTTGTGCCGGATAGCGATACAAAGGTCCGGCGGACTTTTGTATCGGGGGAGGGATTCCGCGCTCTGGCTGTCGTGGGCTTGCTGGCAGTCGTCGCTCTTGGGTACCCGATCCAGCGCCACTACCTTCAGTCCCGCTACAAAGCCCCCACCTTCACCGCCCCCGGCCTCAACGCCGCCTTCGCCTGGTCCCGCGACATCACCGACGCCCGCATCGCCACCACCAGCACCCGCCAGTACCCCCTCTTCGGCACCGACCTCTCCAACGAAGTCCAGTACCTAGGCCTCGAGCAACCCCACGGCGGCTTCAAACCCCCCGTCACCTGCCAGCAGTACCTCCAGCTCCTGAAGCAAGGCAACTACGACTACGTGGTCGCGACGCGCGACCGAGTCGAATCGCGGAAGCCTTCATATCCCCCCGCGGCCAAGTGGACCGAAGCCGCCGGAGGAAAAGCCCTCTTACGTACGCCCCCGACGGTCGTGTTCAAGCTGAACGGCCCGCCTCGTCCCTCGGCGTGTGGAGGAGACGTATCTCGCGCGGGTGGCACGGGCGCCGGGGACCCCGAGCATCCAGCGCAGGCACCCCCGAACAGCCCCTGACAGGACCCGCGCGCCAACCACCTCCGTCCCTCATACTCCCCACCCGCGCCCATGGACCACATCCGCAACTTCAGCATCATCGCCCACATCGACCACGGCAAGTCCACCCTGGCCGACCGCATCCTAGAGCTGACCGGCGCCGTCGATCCGAAGAAAATGCAGGCGCAGCTGCTCGACTCGATGGATCTCGAGCGCGAGCGCGGGATCACGATCAAGGCCCAGGCCGTCCGCGTCGAGTACACCGCGAAGAACGGCGAGACCTACCACCTGCACCTGATTGACACCCCCGGCCACGTCGACTTCTCCTACGAGGTCTCCCGCAGCCTCGCCGCCTGCGAGGGGGCGCTGCTGGTCGTCGACGCCGCCCAGGGCGTCGAGGCGCAGACGGTCGCCAACACCTACCTGGCGATCGAGAACGGGCTCGAGCTGATCCCGGTGATCAACAAGGTCGACCTCCCCGGCGCCGAGCCGGAGCGAGTCGCGCAGGAGATCGCCGACCTGCTCGGCGGCGACCCCGAGGAAGCGCTGCCGATCTCGGCCAAGACCGGGGAGGGGGTGCTGGAGGTGCTGGAGACGATCGTCGAGCGGATCCCGCCGCCCGCCGGCGAGCCGCAGGCGCCCACCCGCGCCCTCATCTTCGACTCCGAGTTCGACCCCTACCGCGGCGTCATCGCCTACGTGCGGATGGTCGACGGCTCCTTCCGCAAGGGCGAGCAGATCCTGGCGATGCAGAACGGCACCACCGCCCAGATCGACGACATCGGCTTCTTCCGGCCGACGATGATCGGGGTCGAGGGGATGGACGCGGGCGACGTCGGATACCTGATCACCGGGATCAAGGACGTGACCAAGCTGCGCGTCGGCGACACCCTGACCACCCAGGCCAACCCCGCCGCCGAGCCGCTGGAGGGCTACCGCGAGGTGCGGCCGATGGTCTTCTGCGGCCTCTTCCCGATCGACACCGACCGCTACGAAGACCTCCGCGACGCGCTCGAGAAGCTCTCGCTGAACGACGCCGCCCTCTCCTGGGAGCCGGAGACCTCCGAGGCGCTCGGGTTCGGCTTCCGCTGCGGCTTCCTCGGCCTCCTCCACATGGAGATCGTGCGGGAGAGGCTGGAGCGCGAGTACGACCTCGACCTGCTGGCGACGACGCCGAACGTGCGCTACCTGGTCAACCTGACGAACGGGGAGACGAAGGAGGTCCACAGCCCGACCGACCTGCCCGACCCGGGCATGATCGAGACGATCGAAGAGCCCTACATCCGGGCGACGCTGATCTGCCCGAAAGAGCAGGTGGGGGCGGTGATGGAGCTCTGCCAGCAGCGCCGCGGCACCCATGTCGACATGCACTTCCTCAGCCCCGAGCGGGTGCAGATCCGCTACGACCTGCCGCTGGCCGAAATCGTCCTCGACTTCTTCGACCTGCTCAAGAGCTCCACCCGCGGCTACGCCTCGCTCGACTACGAGCCGATCGGCAACCGCGTCTCCGACTTGGTCAAGGTCGACATCCTCCTCGCCGGCGACCGCGTCGACGCGCTCTCGATCATCGTCTTCCGCGACTTCGCCTACGACCAGGGCAAGCGCCTGGTCGGCCGCCTGCGGAAGACGATCCCGCGCCAGCTCTTCGACGTCCCGGTCCAGGCCGCGGTCGGCTCCAACATCCTCGCCCGCGAGACCGTCAAGGCCCTGCGCAAGGACGTCACCGCGAAGCTCTACGGCGGCGACGTCACCCGAAAGAACAAGCTGCTGAAGAAGCAGAAAGCGGGGAAGAAACGGATGAAGTCGGTGGGCCGGGTCGAAGTGCCGCAGGAGGCGTTCCTGGCGGTCCTGGAGATCGACGAGTAGCCCGCTGGCTGCACGGCCAGTTAGAGTGCCGCGCCATGGCCCTAAAGACCGATGCAGTTGGCAAGGAATGGCCCGGGTCCACCTACCAGGTGGGGCGGGAGAAGATCAAGGAGTACGCGAACGCGCTGGGGATCGACAACCCGGTCCACTTCGACGTCGAGGCGGCCCGCGCCGCCGGCTTCCGCGACGTCGTCGCGCCGCCGATGTTCGCCGTCGTCTACAGCAGCCCGGCCGTGGCGCCGGCGATCCTCGACCCCGAGGTGGAGCTGAACTTCGCGGCGATGGTCCACGGCGGTCAGGCCTTCGAGTGGGACGAGCCCGCCTGCTCGGGCGACGAGATCACGACCGCGACCAAGTGCCTCTCGATCGAGGAGAAGGACGGCAAGGGCTTCTACGTTTTCGAGACCAACAGCGTCAACCAGGACGGGGCGCAGGTCGCCCGCGGCACCTGGACGCTGATCGTCAGGGGGGTATGAGATGACTTTGAACGCAGGCGACCAGATCCCGGAGCTGCGCGTCACCCCGGACAAGTACCTGCCGCACCGCTACGCCGGCGCCTCGGGGGACTTCAACCCGATCCACATCGACGACGAGTTCGCCAAGGCCGTCGGGCTCCCGCGCAACATCCTCCACGGGCTCTACTCGATGGGCCTGGTGGCGAAAGCGAATGCGGCGCTGGCCGACGGCAATCCGCGGGCGCTGAAGCGGCTTTCGGTGCAGATGCGGGGGATGGGCGTGCCCGAGCAGGAGATCGTCGTCACCGGCACGGTCAAATCCGCCGACGGGAATCGGGTCGTGGTCGACACGGTCGCCGCGCAGGGGGAGACGACGCTGATCAAGAACGCCGAGGCGGAACTGGAGCTTTAGCGGTAAGGAGGGGTCGGGGGGACCCCCTCCAGACACATCTCGCTATGGCTCGATGTTGAGTGTCTGGAGGAGGTCCCCCCGACCCCTCCCGATCGCACTTTTGGTGGTTCCTAGAATGAAGGCGATGCTTTCGGAGCGGCAGGAGCTGATTCTTCGGTTGGTGGTCGAGGCCCATCAGGGCTCCGCGCGGCCTGTGCCTTCGAAGGAGGTGGCCGAGCGGCCGGAGGTGGGGTGGGGGCCTTCGACGGTGCGGGCGGAGCTGGCGGCGCTGGAGGCGGCCGGGTACCTGACGCATCCGCATACCTCTGCGGGGCGGGTGCCGACCGACGCCGGCTACCGGCGGTACGTGGACCTGATGATGGAAACGGGGCCGGCGGCGCCGGTGGCGAACGTCGAGCTGGAGCTGACGCGCCTGCGTCGCGAGGTCGACGAGGCGATGCGGGAGACGACGACGGCGCTGGCTCGGGTCACGGACCTGGTGGCGATGGCGACGGCGCCGCAGGCGAGCCTGACGGCGACGATCCACCGGGTCGAGGTGCTGCGCCTGCAGCCGAACAAGGTGGTCGTGATCGCGATCGCCTCGACCGGCGACGTCACCCGCCGCGTCTACACCTTCGAGAGGCCGGTCGACGGCGGACTCGTCGAGTGGGCCTCCAGCTACCTCAACGAGCGCCTCTCCGGCCTCGGCGTCGGGGCGCGGATGATCGCCTCGCGGCTCGCCGACCCGGAGCTGAGCGGGGTCGAGGCCGAGTTCGTCGCCACCCTCGGCCGCACCTTCACCGATCTCGTCGCCGAGGAAGGGGGCGAGCTCTACCTGGAGGGGACCTCGCGCCTGCTCTCCGACGCCCACTTGCCCGACCTGCCGCGGGCCGACGAGCTGATGACGGCGCTGGAGCGGCGCGCCGACGTGCTGCGGATGCTGCGCTCGACCCTCGAGGAGCGCTCGGTCTTCTTCTGGATCGGCGGCGAGAACCCGCAGCCGGAGCTGCGCTCGGTCAGCGTGATCGGCGCCAACTACGGCCTCGGCCACCGCAACCTCGGCGCCGTCGGCGTCGTCGGGCCGCTGCGGATGGACTACGCGACCGCGATCGCCTCGGTCCGCCTCGCCGCCCGCGAGCTCTCCCGCTACTTCGAGACCGTCTACTCCGACTAAAGATGGAGGGCGCCGCAACCAGGACTTCTCGGATGGCACACGTGGCACTGCGCATCTCTGCGTCCTCGGGTTTGCCTTTGGCACCACCAAAGGCTGCACCCTGCGTCCTTGATCTGCTTGACCCCGTGCACCCCCGGAAACCCCTGGCTACGACGCCCTCCATCTGATGCCCCGCGACTACTACGAGGTCCTCGGCGTCAGCCGGGAGGCGAGCGAGACGGAGATCAAGAAGTCGTTCCGGCGGCTGGCGCGGGAGCTGCACCCCGACGTCAACCAGGAGCCCGACGCGGAGGACCGGTTCAAGGAGGCGGCCGAGGCCTACGAGGTCCTCTCCGACGCCGAGCGGCGCCGCACCTACGACGCCTACGGCCACGAGGGCCTGCGCTCAGGCGGCTTCGACCCCGGCGCCGGCTTCGGCTCGATCGACGACATCCTCCAGGCCTTCTTCGGCGGCGGCGGCGGGTTCGGCTTCGGCGGCCGGCGCGGGCCGGCCGGGGGCGGTGACATCGCGGTCGCGGTCGAGGTCGAGCTGGCCGAGGTGGCGACCGGCGTGCGGCGCGAGATCACCTACGAGGCCGTCGCCCCCTGCGAGCACTGCCACGGCAACGGCGCCGAGCCGGGGACGCCGATCACGACCTGCGAGCGCTGCGGCGGCGCCGGCGAGCTGCGCCAGGTGGCGCGGACGCCATTCGGGCAGATGGTCCGCGCCACCACCTGCGACGCCTGCGGTGGCGCCGGCAAGATCCCACAGCAGCCGTGCGAGACCTGCGGCGGCAGCGGCCGCACCCGGCAGAGCCGGACCAGCGCGATCGAGGTCCCGGCCGGGATCGAAGACGGCCAGCGGATGCGGATCACCGGCGCCGGCCACGCCGGCGAGGCGGGCGCGCCTCCCGGCGACCTTTACGTCGAGGTCCGCGTCGCCGAGGACGAGCGCTTCGAGCGCGACGGTCACGACCTGATCAGCACGGTCTCGATCCCGGCGACCGAGGCGATGCTGGGGACGACGGTGGCGGTACCGACGCTGGAGGGCGAGGAGGAGATCGAGGTCGAGGCCGGCACCCAGCCAGGGACCGAAAAGGTCCTCCGCGGGCTCGGCCTGCCGCGCCTCAACGGCCGCCGTCGCGGCAGCCAGCGGGTGATCTTCGACGTCTTCGTCCCGACCAACCTCAGCGCCGAACAGCGCGAGATCGCCGAGCGCCTCGACGAGAGCCTCGAGGACGACAACCTCGCCCCGCGGCACGGCGGCGGTCTCTTCTCCCGCGTCCGCCGGGCCTTCGGTTGATCCGGCTCGCCGTCCGCTGCGCGCCGGAGCAGGCGGAGCTCGTCCTCGCCGAGCTGACCGTCCTCGCCCCCAACGGGGTCGAGGAGGAGCGGGGCCCCGGCTACGTCGAGTACGCGATCTACGGCGGCGAGGGGGAGCTGCCGGAGCTGGGCGACCTCGACGCCGGGATCGCCGGCGGCCGGGTCGAGGTCACCTCGACGGAGATCCCCGACGATTGGGCCGACCGCTGGCGCGACTTCCACAAACCGCTGCTGGTCGCCGAGCGGCTCTGGCTGCGGCCCTCGTGGGAGCCGGCGCGGGAGGGGGCGGTCGACGTCGTCGTCGACCCTGGGCAGGCCTTCGGCACCGGCGCCCACCCGACCACCCGCGTCTGCCTGGAGTTCCTCTGCGAGATGGAGGCCGCGGGCGATGCCGGCGGCTCGCTGGTCGACCTCGGCTCGGGTTCGGGCGTCCTCGCGATCGCCGCGGCGAAGCTCGGCTGGGGGCCGATCCGCGCCTACGACCACGAGCCGGCGGCGATCGAGGCCGCCGCCGCCAACGCGGCAGTCAACGGCGTCGAGCTGCAGCTGGAGCGGATGAACCTGCGCGAACGGCTGCCCGAGCTGGCACCGACCGTGGTCGCCAACATGACGGCGCCGATCCTGAAGGCGGTGGCGGCCCATACCGAGGCGCCCCCGGAGACCCTCGTCTGCTCCGGGATCCTGCCGCACGAGCTCGACGAGGTGGCCGATGCCTTCGCCGGCTGCGGCCTGCGGGAGGTCGAGCGGCGCCAGGACGGCGACTGGGCCGCCCTCCTGCTCCGTCAGTCCTGAGCTATAGGGTTCGGCCGATGGTGCTGGCGAACGTCACCGGCTACAGCGTCGGGCTCTTCATCCACATCCTCGCCGTGGTGCTGGCCTTCGGCCCGACCTTCGCTTACGGGCTGATCTTCTCGGTGATGCCGAAGTACCCGCGCTCGGCGCCGGCCTTCTTCGAAGCGATCCGCAAGGTCGACACCTACCTGGTCAACCCGGCGATGCTGATCGTGCTGCTGGCCGGGATCTACGTGATGGCGGACGGCAACTGGGATGGCAGCGAAGCGTTCATCACCGTCGGCTTCCTGGCGATCATCGTGCTGCTCGGCCTCCAGCACGCCTTCTTCCGCCCCCAGGGCCGCAAGGCGCAGGAGCTGGCCGAACGCGACCTGAAGAACGGCGACAGCTTCAGCGAGGAATTCGAAGAAGTCTCCCGCCGGCTTAGCACCGTCGGGCCGATCGCCGGGCTGATCGTCGTGGTGACGATCTTCTTCATGACCGTCAAGCCCTGACGCCCTGTCCGGCAAGGCCCCACAACTGAGCCCGGCCCAGCCGGTGGGCATGTTCGACTCCGGGGTCGGGGGTCTGACCGTGCTGCACGAGTGCCTCGTCTCGCTGCCCCAGGAGGACTTCCTCTACCTCGGCGACACGGCGCTGTTCCCCTACGGCGACAAGGACCCGGAGGAGCTGCGGCAGCGGATCGCGCGGATCGCCGGGATGCTGCTCGATCGCGGCGCCAAGCTGCTGGTGATCGCCTGCAACACGGCGACCTCGGTCGGCCAGGACGTCGCCCGCGAGGTCGCCGCCGAGCGCGGGGTGGAGGTGGTGCCGGTGGTCGAGCCGCAGGCGGAGATCGCGGCGGCGATCACCGCCAATGCGAGGGTGGGGGTGCTGGCGACGCCGAACACCGTCGCCAGCGGCGCCTATCGGCGGGCGCTGGAAGCGGTCGGCCGCGGTCTCGACGTGATCGAGATCGCCGCGCCCGACCTCGCCTCGTTCATCCAGGACGGGGCGCTCTTCGACGAGGACACCATGGCGATGGCCCGCACCTACTGCCGACCCCTGATCGAGGCCGAGGTCGACACCCTGATCCTCGGCTGCACCCACTACCCCCTGGTGGCCCCGATGCTGCAGCGGATCCTCGGCCGCGACGTCCGCCTGGTCAGCGGCGGCCACGCGGTGGCCGCGGCGGTGCAGCGGACGTTGGAGGGGTCCGGCCTGGACCGGGAGCCGCGCGGCGAGGGCAGCTACGAGTTCCTCTGCACCGGCGACTGCGACGCCTTCCACGCGATCGGCACCCGCTTCCTGCAGATGCCCCTGGGAGAGGTCCAGCAGGTCGAAATCTGAGTTCTGCGCCGAAGTTGACACAGAATTGGCACCTTCTGCGCGCCACACGTGCGTCGTGACTCGGCAGGCTTGCTGCATGTCCACTTTAGCGCCGAGCAATACCGTATATACTCACCCTGTGGCCAAGGTGATGATCTCCATTCCCGACAAGCTCCTGGAGCGCCTCGATTTCCGTGCCAAGGAAACGGGGGAGAGTCGGAGCGGCTTCCTCCAGCGCCTCGTCGAGCGCGAGGTGGAGGCTGATGAGCGGCGTCGTCGGGAGGAGATCAACCGGCTCTGGGACGAGGTCCGGATCGAGGTACCGGCCGACCGGCCTGACCTCCTCGACGTGGCCCAGCTGATCCGGGAAGACCGGGAATCTCACTGACTTGTTCCTGCTAGACGCAAGCGTCTGGGTAGCGGCAGGCATTTCGGCTCATCCCTCTCATGCAGCCGCTGCGCCGCTGGTGCGTGGAGGCGTCCCCGTCGCGGCGCTCGATCTCACCCTCTACGAGGTGATCAACGCTGTGGCAAGGCAGTATCGCCAACCTGACGAGGCGCAGAGAATCGCGCGAGCCGTCCTTCGTACCTGTGGCGACGAGCTGACTCGGGTGGATCTTGCACTCGGGGAGGAGGTCGTGAAAGTCGTCGCAGAGCATGGCCTCTCGACTTACGACGCCGCTTACGTGGCCGCTGCTCGTAGGAACGGGTGGCAGCTGGTCAGCCTCGACCTCCGCGACCTCGTGTCCAAGGGGCTGGCCGTCACTCCCGACGCCGCCGTCTACCCTTAAGCCGATGGCGGTTCTCGAACAGGTCCAGGACGACGTCAGGGCGGCGATGAAAGCCCGTGACCGCGAGCGCGCGGGCGCCCTGCGGCTGATCGTCGACGTGCTGCAGCAGGACGCGAAGCTGGGCAAGGGCGACGAGGTCGCGGTCCTGCAGCGCGAGCGCAAGAAGCGGGTCGAGGCCGCGGAGGCCTATGAGAAGGCCGGGCGCGCCGAGCAGGCGAGCGCCGAGCGCTTCGAGGCGGAGCTGATCGAGGGATACCTGCCCCAGCAGCTCTCCGACGAGGAGCTCGGGCAGCTGGTCGAGGCGGCGATCGCCGAGACCGGCGCCAGCGAGCAGCGGCAGATGGGACAGGTGATGTCGGCGCTGATGCCGAAGCTCGGCGGCCGCGCCGACGGCAAGCGGGTCAGCGCCGCGGTGCGCGAGAAGCTGGGTGCCTGACCCCGTGGCCCGTCGGCAGCTGACCCTCGACAACAACGTCGCGGCCGAGCTGGCCGGTTCGGAGGACAGCGTGCTCCGAGCCCTGCGGGGAAAGCTGGAGGCCGACCTGCACCTGCGCGGAAACGTGCTGACGCTGGAGGGCGAGCCCGACGACGTCGCCGCTGCCGCGGTCGTGGTCGACGAGATGGTCGAGCTGATCGAGCAGGGGCACGACGTCGCCCCGGGGACGATCGAAGCGGTGACCGGGGCGCTGGATGCGGACGAGAGCCCGGCGGAGATCCTCGAGGACGTCGTCTGGCGCCACCGCAACACCAGGGTCGCGCCGAAGACGCTGAACCAGAAGCGCTACGTCGACTCGATCCGCCGCCACACGATCACCTTCGGGATCGGCCCCGCCGGCACCGGCAAGACCTTCCTCGCGGTGGCGATGGCCGCCGCGGCGCTGACCGAACGCAAGGTGCAGCGGATCATCCTCACCCGCCCCGCGGTCGAGGCCGGCGAGCGCCTCGGCTTCCTTCCCGGCGACATCCAGGCCAAGGTCGACCCCTACCTGCGGCCGCTCTTCGACGCCCTCTTCGACATGCTCGACCCCGACCGGGTCAACGGCTACTTCGAGCGCAACGTGATCGCGGTGGCGCCGCTGGCATTTATGAGGGGAAGAACGCTTAATGATTCTTTTGTAATCCTCGACGAGGCCCAGAACACGAGCCCGGAGCAGATGAAGATGTTCCTCACCCGGCTCGGCTTCAACTCGCGGATGGTGGTGACCGGCGACATCACCCAGATCGACCTGCCGACCGACCAGCGCTCGGGCCTGATCGCGGTCAGCGACATCCTCAGCGACGTCCAGGACATCTCCTTCGTCCGCTTCGGCGGCGAGGACGTCGTCCGCCACAAGCTGGTCCAGCGGATCGTCGCCGCCTACGACGAGCATGGTGCCCGTGAGCGCGGCGCCCGCGCCGAACACGGGCCGACCCCGCGTTCGTGAGCGCCGACCTCGCCGACGTCCCACCGGAGCTGCGCGACGCCGTCGCCGCGGCGGTGCGGGCAGCCGGCGTCGAGGAGGGCCACCTCGCGGTCGAGATCGTCGACGCCGAGCGGATCCGCGCGCTGAACCGCGAGCACCGCGGCAAGGACGCGCCCACCGACGTCCTCGCCTTCCCGATCGACGAACTCGAGCCGGTCGCCGGGCCGCGGGAGCTCGGCGACGTCGCGATCTGTCCCGAGCACTGCTCCGACGTGACCGAGGCTGCGGTCCACGGCGTCCTCCACCTCTGCGGCCACGACCACGAGAGCGACGACGGCGAGATGCTGGCCCTGCAGGCCAGGGTGCTCGCCGGCCTGCGATGACCCGCTCCGGCTTCGTCGGGCTCGCCGGCCGGCCCAACGTCGGCAAGTCGACCCTGGTCAACGCGATCGTCGGTTCCCACGTCGCGATCGTCTCCAGCCGCCCCCAGACGACCCGCCGCGCGATCCGGGGCGTCGCCACCGACCTCGAGGGCGAACGGCAACTGGTGCTGGTCGACCTGCCGGGGGTGCAGCGCCCTCGTGACGTTCTCACCGAACGGATGCAGCGGCGGGTCGAGCGCGAACTTGCCGAATCCGACGTCGTCCTCTTCGTCGTCAACGGCGAGGAGGGTGTGGGGCCAGGAGATCGCTTCATCGTCCGGGCGCTGCTCGGCGCCGGCGCCGATCTGCCGGTGATCTGCGCCGTCAACAAGGCCGACCGGCTCGGCCCCAACGAGCTGGTTCCGGTGCTGGCGCAGATCGGCGAGATGGAGGGCGTCGACGAGGTCTTCCCGATCAGTGCCAAGACGGGGGAGGGCATCCAACCGCTGCTCGAGCGCCTCGGCGAGCTGATCCCAGAGGGGCCCTACATGTACCCGCCGGAGGACAGCAGCGACCAGTCGAGCGAGCTGCTGCTGGCCGAGCTGATCCGCGAGCAGGTGCTGAACCGGACCCGGCAGGAGGTCCCGCACTCGGTCGAGGTCTCGGTGCTGGAGGTCGAGCCGCGCGAGGACGGGCTGGTCACCGTCCGGGCCGAGATCTGGGTCGAGACCGAGTCGCAGAAGGCGATCCTGATCGGCAAGGCGGGGAAGAAGATCTCCGAGATCGGCGTCGCCGCCCGCCGCTCTCTGGAGCGCGAGCTGGACGCCAAGGTCCACCTCGACCTCGCCGTCCGCGTCCGCCGCAACTGGCGCCGCGACGAAGACCTGCTCGACCGGCTCGGCATCGAGTAGCGACGCGGCGTTTACGATTGCCCCGGATGTTTCCCGAAATCGAGTTCGACCAGCAGGGGCTGGTCCCGTGCGTCGTCCAGGACTTCGCCTCCGGCGAGGTGCTGATGCTCGCCTACATGAGCTCGCGCTCGCTGGAGCTGACGCTCGAGACCGGGGACCTGCACTTCCACAGCCGCTCCCGCGACGAGCTCTGGAAGAAGGGGGAAACGTCCGGCAACCTGATGCACCTGCGCCAGCTGCGCTACGACTGCGACGGCGACTCGCTGGTGGCGCTGGTCGACCCGGCGGGGCCGGCCTGCCATACCGGCGAGCGCAGCTGCTTCTACCGCGAGGTGCTGGGCTCGGCTTCGCCGCGCAAGGACGCGCAGCGGGCCGATGGCGAGCCCTTCCCGGTCACCTACGAAGCGCTGCCGGCGCTGGAGCGGACGATCCGCCACCGCGCCCTCCAGCGCCCGGACGGCAGCTACACCGTGAAGCTGCTCGACGATCGCGCCCTGATCGGCGAGAAGGTCGAGGAGGAGGCGGAGGAGGTGGTCCGCGCCGGCCGCGAAGAGAGCGACGAGCGGGTGGCCGAAGAGGCCGCCGACCTGCTCTACCACCTGAGCGTGCTCCTGGCCTCGCGCGGGATCTCGCAGGCGAAGGTGATGGAAGTGCTGAATGCACGTAGCGGCTGACTCCGAGATCCGCCTCGAGCCGAGCCTCGAGGAGGCGCGGACGCTGGCGCGCGAGGGCAACGTGGTGCCGGTGCGCGCCCGCCTCGTCGACGACTGCGAGACGCCGGTCTCCGCCTTCCTCAAGCTGCGCGCCGGCGAGCCGGAGGGGGCGCCCTGCTTCCTGCTCGAGTCGGCCGAGCAGGGCCAGGTCGGTCGCTACTCCTTCGTCGGCCTGCGCCCGCGGGCGCTGCTGCGCTGGAGCGACGGCGTCCTCTCGGAGTGGAGCGGAGAGGAGGCGGACCCCGCCGCCGCGCCGGCTAAGTCAGAGCCCGCTCCGGACCCCTACGCGGCGGTGGCGGAGCGGCTGAGCGAGTACCGGCCGGCGCCGGTGCCCGGGCTGCCGCCCTTCGCCGGCGGCGCCGTCGGCTTCTTCGCCTACGACCTGGTGCGGACCGTGGAGCCGCTCGGCGAGCCCAACCCCGACCCGCTCGGGCTGCCCGACCTGGCCCTGATGGTGACCGACGCGATGGTGGTCTTCGACCACCTGCGGCACGAGCTGACGATCCTCGCCTGCGCGTTTTGCGAGGACGGCGGCGTCGAGGCGGCCTACGAGCGCGCGGCGGCGACGATCGCCGAGATGCGCGAGCGCCTGCGCGGCGCCGTCCCGGTTCCCGACCGCCCCTCGATCGCCGCCCCTCCCGAGTTCGTGTCCAACATGGAGCGCGAGGAGTTCGAAGGGATGGTCAGCCGGATCATCGAGTACGTCCACGCCGGCGATGCCTTCCAGGTCGTTCCCTCGCAACGCTTCTCGGCGCCCGCCCCGGTCGAAGCCTTCTCGGTCTACCGCGGCCTGCGCGCGGTCAACCCCTCTCCCTACATGTACTTCCTCGAGTTCGGCGACTTCCAGATAGCCGGCGCCTCGCCCGAGCCGCTGGTCACGGTCGAGGGGCGCCGGGTCTCGAGCCGGCCGATCGCCGGCACCTCGCCGCGCGGCGACAGCGAGGACGACGATCGGCGCCTCGCCGAGCGCTTGATCAACGACCCGAAGGAGCGGGCCGAGCACGTGATGCTGGTCGACCTCGGCCGCAACGACCTCGGACGGGTCTGCGAGTACGGCAGCGTCGAGGTCGACGAGCTGATGGTCGTCGAGACCTATTCCCACGTCCTCCACATCGTCAGCCAGGTGTCCGGCAGGCTGAAAGAGGGGGTGAGCGCGATGGACGTGATGCGCTCCTGCCTGCCGGTCGGCACCCTCTCCGGTGCCCCGAAGGTGCGGGCGATGCAGATCATCGACGAGCTGGAGCCGGTCAAGCGCGGGGGGTACGGCGGGGCCGTCGGCTACCTGTCCTGGAACGGCGACCTCGACACCGCGATCCACATCCGCACCGTCGTCTGCAAGGACGGGCAGCTGCACGTGCAGGCCGGCGGCGGCACGGTCGCCGATGCCCAGCCCGCCTACGAGTACACCGAGTCGGTGAACAAGGCCCGGGCGGTCTTCCGCGCCGTCGAAGTCGCCTGCGAACAGCCGGACTGGAGCTAGCGATGCGGGTGCTGGTGATCGACAACTACGACTCCTTCACCTACAACCTCGTCCAGTACCTGGGCGAGCTCGGGGCCGAGGTCGAAGTCGTCCGCAACGACAAGGCGACCGTCGCCGAGCTGCTGGAGCGCAAACCCGACCGCCTCGTCGTCTCGCCCGGTCCCTGCACGCCGGCCGAGGCGGGGATCTCCGGCGAGGCGATCAAGGCCTTCGGCGAAGCCGGGACGCCGGTGCTCGGCGTCTGCCTCGGCCACCAGGCGATGGTCGAGGCCTTCGGCGGCAAGGTCGTCCAGGGGGATCCGATCCACGGCAAGGACGGCGAAGTCGAGCACGACGGGAAGAGCGTCTACGCCGGGCTGCCGAGCCCGATCGTCGCCGGCCGCTACCACTCGCTCGTCGCCGACCCCGACCTGCCCGAGGAGCTGGAGCTGACCGCCAGCCTCGGCGAGGTCGTGATGGGCGCGCGCCACAAGACGCTGCCGATCGAGGGCGTCCAGTTCCACCCCGAGTCCGTTCTCACGCCGCAGGGCAAGCACCTGCTCGCCAACTTCATCGGAGAGGCAGAGGCAGATGCCTAACGACGTCGTCAGCCGTGCGATCGACGCCGTCTGCGCCGGCGACCACCTCACCGCCGACCACGCCTCGGCGGTGCTGAGCGAGATCATGGAGGGGCGGGCGGACCCGGTCCAGACCGGGGCATTCCTGATTGCCCTGCGGGCGAAGGGGGAGACGGTGCCCGAGCTGGTCGGTCTGGCCCGGACGATGCGGGGCCTGGCGGCGCCGGTCCAGACCCGCCGCGACGACCTCGTCGACACCTGCGGCACCGGCGGCGGCCCCTCGACCTTCAACGTCTCGACCACCGCGGCCTTGGTCGCCGCCGGGGCCGGCGCCGCGATCGCCAAGCACGGCAACCGCTCCAACTCCAGCAAGTCCGGCTCGGCCGACCTGCTGGAGGCGCTGGGGGTAAACGTCGAGATCGAGCCCGAGCAGGTCGGGCGCTGCATCGACGAAGTCGGCTTCGGGTTCATGTTCGCCCCCAAGCACCACGCGGCGATGGCGCACGTCGTCCCCGCCCGCAAAGCGCTCGGGGTGCGGACGATCTTCAACTTCCTCGGCCCGCTGACCAACCCCGCCGGCGCCAATCGCCAGCTCCTCGGCGTCGCCGACCGCCGCTACCAGGAGACGATCGCCGAGGCGCTGATCGGGCTCGGCAGCGAGCGGGCGCTGGTCGTCGCCGCCGAGGACGGCCTCGACGAGCTCTCGCTCGCCTCGCGCACGCGGGTGATCGAGGTCGCCGACGGGCGCACCTCGGAGTGGTTCGTGGAGCCGGGTCAGCTCGGCCTGGCGCCGGCCGACCTGGAGCGGGTGGCAGGCGGCACCCCGGAGGAGAACGCCGCGGTCACTCGCAGCGTGCTGGCCGGCGAGGCCGGGCCGCACCGAGATCTCGTCCTCCTCAACGCCGCCGCCGCCCTCTACGTAGGCGGGCTCGCCGCCGATCTCGCGGAGGGGGCGGCAAAAGCCGCCGAGGCGATCGACTCCGGGGCGGCAGCGGACGTGCTGGAGCGCCTGATCGCGGCAACGGCCGCGCCCGCCGTTTAGGCTCTGGAGCCTCAAGTGGGAATGATGGAGCAGCTCATCGCCGGGGCCCGCGAGGGGGTGGAAGCGCGTCGTCGCGACCTCCCCCAAGCCGACCTCGAAGCGCGCCTCTCGGTCCGGGGGGAGGACCGCCCCTTCAACGAGGCTCTGGCCCGGCCCGGCATCTCGGTGATCGCCGAGTTCAAGCGCCGCTCCCCCAGCGCCGGCCAGCTCGCCGCCGAGCAGGTCGACGTCACCACCCAGGTGGCGGCCTACGAGCGCGGTGGCGCCGCCGCGCTCTCGGTCCTGACCGACGAGCCGCACTTCGGCGGCTCGCTCGCCGACCTGCGAGCCGCCCGCGCTGCCTGCGGACTGCCGATCATCCGCAAGGACTTCGTCGTCGATCCCTATCAGCTCTACGAGGCGGCGGTGAACGGCGCCGACGCGGTGCTGCTGATCGTCGCCGCCCTCGGCGACCGGGAGCTGCGCGCGCTCTACCAGGAGGCGCGCTCGATCGACCTCGACTGCCTGGTCGAGGTCCACGACGGCGAGGAGCTGGAGCGGGCGCTCGAGGCCGGCGCCGAGGTGATCGGGATCAACAACCGCAATCTCGACGACATGAGCGTCGACATCGCCACCACCTACGAGCTGATGCCGAACATCCCCGCCGGCAAGACGGTGGTCGCCGAGAGCGGCATCTCCGGGCGGGCGGAGCTCGAAGAGCTCGACCGCGTCGGGGTCGATGCGGTCCTGATCGGCGGTGCCCTGATGGCGGCTTCGGACCCCGAGGCGAAGGTGCGGGACCTGACCGGGACCGACGAGAGCACCCGGGAACACCTCGTTTAGGAAAAATTAGAAGAGCATTTAGGGACAGGACAGCTCCCGCCGTCATTCTGCTGTCCATGACCAAGCTCAATCGAAAACTTCGCAGTCCCTTCGGCTCCGCTCTGCTCGGGGGCCTGGTCGTCGCCGTCCTCGGCTGGATCGCGATCGCCGCCGGCGCGATCCAGTCCGGCGGCGACACGACGACGACCGTCGCCGCGCCGATCACGGCGCCGGTCGACAGCAAGTCCGGCAACGAATCCGCCAACGTCGTCAACCAGATCTACAAGACCGACGGCCAAGGGGTCGCCTTCATCGAATCCCAGCTCGAACCGACCGAAACCGAAAGCCTCAACCCCTTCGGCGAACCCGAACCCGAATCCGGCGGCGGGGTCGCCACCGGCTCGGGCTTCGTGATCGACGGCGAAGGCCACATCCTCACCAACAACCACGTGATCGAAGGCGCCAGCAAGGTGACGGTCAAACTCGGCGACTCCGAAAAGACCTACGAAGCCGAAGTGGTGGGCGCCGATCCCGGCACCGACATCGCCCTGCTCCAGGTCGACGCGCCCGCCGACCAGCTGCATCCGCTGACGCTCGGCAAGTCGGCGGCGATGGAAGTCGGCGATCCGGTGGTCGCGATCGGCAACCCCTTCGGCCTCGACCGCACCGTCACCAGCGGCATCGTCTCCGCCCTGCAGCGGCAGATCGAAGCCCCCAACGGGTTTGCGATTTCCCACGTGATCCAGACCGACGCCGCGATCAATCCCGGCAACTCCGGCGGACCGCTGATCAACGCCTCCGGGGAAGTGATCGGGATCAACGCCCAGATCGCCACCGGCGGCGGTGGCAACGGCAACGTCGGCATCGGCTTCGCGATTCCGATCGACACCGTCCGGGCCGAGATCGAGCAGCTGAAGACGAAGGGCGAAGTCGAACACGCCTTCATCGGGATCAGCGGCGGGACGATCAACAGCGAACTGGCGAAGGCGATCAACCTGCCGGTCGACGAAGGGGTGATCGTCCAGTCCGTCGTCAAGGGTGGGCCGGCCGACAAGGCCGGGATCGAAGCCGGGGGGACCTCGGCGACGATCAACGGCCAGGAAGTCCGGCTCGGCGGCGACATCATCACCGAAGTCGACGGCGAAAAGCTGAAGAGCATGGAACAGCTCGTCGAAATCATCCAGGGGCACAAGCCCGGGGACGAACTCGAGCTGAAGATCGTTCGCGACGGCAATGAAAAGACGGCGAACGTGACTCTTGGGAGCCAGCCGGAGAACAGCGGCGGCGGTTAAGGGTCTTTGATGGGACGGTCCTCACGGAGTGGGGACCGTCCTTCGCGTACGCTGGGGATATGCGGGTTAAGTTCTGTGGGATTACGAATTTGGACGACGCGGCTGAGGCTGTGCGGCTGGGGGCCTGGGCTATCGGCCTCATTCACTTTCATGGCAGTCCTCGGGATGTGGATCGAGCTGTGGCGGCCGAGATTGCTGCTGCTTTCAAGCGCAAGTGCGAGGTCGTTGGGGTGTTCGTCAATCCCACCTTGGACGAGGTGGCTCGGGCAGTGGAGGACGAGGGGTTGACGATGGTGCAGCTGAACGGGGCCGAGGGGACTTCGTTCTGCGCCGAGGTGAAACGGCGGACGGGGTTGAAGGTGGCGAAGGCCGTTCATGTCGCCAGCGCTGCCGACATCCACGGCGCCGAGGCTTTTCGGACCGACTTCCACCTCTTCGACCGGCGCGGCAAGGGGATGTGGGGCGGGACCGGCGAGAGCTTCGACTGGGAGCTGCTGCGAGGCCATCGCTCCGAAGTGCCCGCGATCCTGGCCGGCGGCCTGCGGCCGGAGAACGTCGCCCACGCGATCGACGTCACCCGTCCCTACGCAGTCGACGTCGCCAGCGGCGTCGAGCTGGAGCCAGGGCGCAAGGACCACGCGGCGATGGAGGCCTTCTTCGAGGCCGCGAACTCGGTCGGCGCCAGCGCATGAGCGCGATCGAGGAGCGCTTCGGCCCCTACGGGGGCCGCTACGTGCCGGAGACCCTGATCCCGGCGCTGGACGAGCTCACCGCCGCCTGGGAGGAGGCGCGCGAGGACGAGGAGTTCATGGGGCGGCTGCAGCAGTTGCGGCGGGACTTCATCGGCCGCCCGACGCCGTTGTACCGTGCGCAGCGGCTCTCCGAGCGGGTCGGCTTGCGG
>Ga0207661_10000772_pt1 | contig 20769 bp, 20 predicted proteins | sample KBSC713LmetaG_FD_184337 | JGI IMG/M metagenome (GOLD analysis project Ga0207661, IMG submission 184337) | Corn rhizosphere microbial communities from Kellogg Biological Station, Michigan, USA - KBS C7.1-3L metaG (SPAdes) (version 2) | ecosystem: Host-associated > Plants > Roots > Rhizosphere ...
CTCCTTCACCGACGGGGTCGATGAGAGCCTTGGCGAGCTCGAAGCCGGCCTCTTCTTCATCTGCTTCCAGCGCGACCCGCGCAAGCAGTTCGTCCCGATCCAGACCCGGCTGGGCTCCAACGACGCGCTCAACGAGTACATCAAGCACGTCGGCAGCGCCCTCTTCGCCGTCCCGCCCGGCGCCCGCAAGGGCGGCTACGTCGGCGAAACCCTGCTCGGCTGAGCTATTCCGACCAACTCTGTCGGTCTTTGTTAGGGTGCCCTAACTTTGCTCGCCCAACCCGAAGAAGGAGCGCTCCACCGATGAATCGATTCCCCGCCCGTCTCTCGCTGGCTGCACTGGCCGCGGTCCTGCTCGGACTGCTTGCCGCCGGCTGTGGCTCCAGCGAAGACGCTCCTCCCGGGGCGAAGAAGCTCTCCTTCAAGCTGACTGACGCGGGCTGCGTGCCGAACTCGACCAGCGCTCCGGCCGGGCCGATCGTCTTCGAAGTCGAAAACGCCGGCACCACCGCGGTGACCGAGATCGAGGTGATGGAAGGCGACACAATCCTTGGCGAGAAGGAGAACCTCGCTGACGGCCTCTCAGGCAGCTTCTCGCTCACCCTCGACGCGGGCGATTACACGATCTACTGCCCGGGCGGCTCCAATGAGGAAGGGACGCTGAGCGTCACCGGCAAGAGCGACGCGGCGGCCGGCGCCCCCGATGAAAAGGGCGCGGTCGCGCAGTACCGCAGCTACCTGGAGCACAACACCGACGAGCTGGTCGAGAAAACGGAACCGTTCGTCGCTGCCGTCATCGCCGGCAACGTCGCCAAGGCCAAGGCCCTCTACGCGGCGGCGCGCATCCCCTACGAGCGGATCGAGCCTGTGGCCGAGTCCTTCGGCGACCTCGACCCACGCATCGACGCCCGCGAGAACGACGTGCCGGCGAAGGAATTCGGCGGCTTTCACCGGATCGAGAAGGCGCTCTGGGATGAAGGCAGCGCCAAGGGCGTGGCCCCGGTCGCCGAACAGCTTCTCGCCGACGTCGAAGAGCTCGAGCAGAAGGTCAAGCACGTCAATCTGCAGGCCGCTCAGATCGCCAACGGTGCCAACGAGCTGCTGGGCGAGGTCTCGGCCTCGAAGATCACCGGTGAGGAGGAGCGCTACTCGCACATCGACCTGGTCGATTTCGAGGCCAACGTCGAAGGCGCCGAGGCGGCCTTCGAAGCGGTCGAGCCGCTGCTCTCCAAGCAAGATCCGAAGCTGGCGAAGGAAGTCGAAGCGAGCTTCGAAGACGCCTACACCTCGCTGAAGCCCTACCGGAGCGGCGACGGCTTCGTCTCCTACACGGAACTGACCAAGGCGGACACGCGCAAGTTGGCACAGGAAATAGACGCTCTCGCCGAGGAGTTGTCACAGGTGCCGGCGCAGATTGTGGGGGGTTGACGAGTTAGACAGATGCTCTCGGCCTGCGGGTCCTGTCATGTGGGAGGGGGGCCTGCGGGCAGTCCACGGGCTGTCCTCGACCCCCCTCCCACATGCCACCCGCCGGAGAAGCGCATAGCCTGACTCGCCGATGACCGCTCAAACTCAAAATCGCGCCGACGCACTGCTCCGAGAGCTTGGGTTCTCTGAGTGGCGGCCGGGGCAGCGGGAGGCCGTGGAAGCCGGGTTGGAGGGCCGGGACTCGCTGATCGTGATGCCGACCGGTGGCGGTAAGAGCCTCTGCTATCAGCTGCCTGGGCTGGCCGGCGAGGACCTGACGATCGTTGTCAGCCCGCTGATCGCGCTGATGCAGGACCAGTGGCGGCGCCTGACCGCGGCCGGGCACCCGGTGGCGATGATCTCCTCGGCGATGAGCCCGGAGGGCGCCCGCCACGCCCTCGGCCAAGTCCGCGATGGCACCGCACGGATCGTCTATTGCTCGCCGGAGCGCTTCGCCTCGCCCGTCTTCCTCGACGCCCTGGCGCAGCGGCGAATCGACCTGCTCGCCGTCGACGAGGCGCACTGCGTCTCCGAATGGGGGCACGACTTCCGGCCCGACTACCTGCGCCTGCCCGAGATCGCCGAGCGGCTCGGGCGGCCGCCGGTGATGGCCTGCACGGCGACGGCGACCAAGGCCGTGGCGGCCGAGATCGTCGCCCGCTTCGGCCTCAAGCAGCCGCTGCAGGTGCGCTCGGGCTTCGACCGGCCGAACCTCTCATTCGACGTCGTCCGCCTCGAGGGCAAAGGCTCGAAGGCGAGGCGGCTGGCCCTGCTCGAAGGCGGCCTCGCCGACCCGGCGAATCGGCCGGCGATCGTCTACTGCGGCACCCGCCGCGACACCGACGAGGTCGCACAGGCGCTGCGCGACTCCGGCCTGCGGGCGCTCGCCTACCACGCCGGCATGGAGTCCGATGACCGCACCTCGACCCAGCGCCGCTTCATGGAAGGCGACATCGAAGTGATCGTCGCCACCAATGCCTTCGGCATGGGAGTCGACAAGGCCGACGTGCGCTCGGTCTGGCACATGGCGATCCCGACCAGCCTCGAGGCCTATTACCAGGAGGCCGGGCGCGGCGGCCGCGACGGACAGCCGGCGAAGGCGGTGCTGCTGGCGATGAAGGCCGACCTCGGCCGCCTGGTGCGTTTCATCGAGCAGCGCGATCCCGCGCTGACGATCGCCCGCGAGCGCGGCTGGCGCGACTACCGAACGATCAAGTCCTTCATCTACGGCGATCGCTGCCGCCGGCGCAGCATCCTCGACCACTTCGGCGACCGCGAGGCCGGCCGGCCGCTCGGCCGCTGCTGCGACGTCTGCGACGACGCCGGTTGGCTACCCGATCCGGAGACGATCGTCGTGCGAGCGTCGAGGCGGGCTAAGTCGCCCCCCGCGCCACCGCCAGAACTCTCGGATGCCGATGGCCCGCTCTTCGACGAATTGAAGAAATGGCGCCTGCGCGTCGCCGAAGGCAAACCGGCCTTCACCATTGCCCACAACACAACGCTGATGGCAATCGCCGCGATGCGCCCCACCGACGAGGCAAGCCTCGTCGCGATCCGCGGTATAGGGCCCAGCTTCATCGCCAAGTTCGCCTCCGAAGTCCTGGCGCTCGTCGCCGAACACCCCCGCGCCGGCGCATTGAGCCTGTCGCCCAGAAGCTAGTTGCGATCGCTCGATCGCATACTGGGATATCGAACCCATTGGGATCGCTCGATCACATTTCCCTCAATTGATGATATTGTTACTGATCGATCCCATTGGAGACACATCGTGTTCACTCAACATCCGATTTCGGAGCTGAGCTTCGTGCCCGCAGGAAGAGCCTGAAGCTTTCTCAAACCAGCCTTGCCGATGTCATCGGCGTCAACAGGCGAGTACTGGGTCAGCTCGAGCACGGTAAGGGAACGGTGCAACTGCAGATCGCTATCGAAGCCGCGCGTGCCGTGGGGCTCGACATCAACTTGGTATCGCGCCGATGAGCCGGCTCACGGTCTATCTCGGTACCGAAATCGTGGGGGAACTGGCACTAAAGGACAACGGCAACATCCAGTTTTGCTACGACGACGAGTACGCCGGTCCAGCGATCTCCCATGCTCTTCCCAAGCAAAGTGAGGCACACCCACATTCAACCTGTCTGGCCGTGTTTGGGGGCTTGCTCTTGGAAGGGGAAGGCAGGGAAACGGTGGCGCGGAAGCTCGGCATTTCCGTGCATAACACCTACGCCCTTCTGCACGAGTTGGGCGGCGACTGCGCAGGCGCTATCGCTTTGGTCGATGCCGACTACGAAATGCCCGGGGAGCCAGAACGCCGGCTGATCAGCCCGGAGGACCTGGACAAGACAATCCGCGAACTTCCAGAGCGCCCGCTCGCGGCAGACGCGGAAGCCGGCGCCAGACTTTCTCTCGCCGGAGCCCAACCGAAGCTGCCGGTCATTATTGAAGAGGGCGAGATCTCCCTGCCACTGAACCTCGCAACGGCCACTACCCACATCATCAAGCCCGAGCCGGCCACGTTCCCTGGCTTGGTTGACAACGAGGCATTCTGCATGAGGCTTGCGCAGCGGATCGGCCTCCCCGTCGCCTCGGTGAGCAAGTTCACGACGATCTCGGGGATGCCATGCCTGCTGATCGATCGCTACGACCGAGACCCAACGGCAGATCCCATTCGAAGGCTGCATCAAGAGGACTTCTGCCAGGCTCTCGGCCATCCCTCGGAGCGCAAGTATCAGGACGAAGGAGGACCATCAGCGAGCCAGGCCGTTGCCCTGTTGCGCGCTGCCTCAGCCGTGCCCGCCCAAGACCTCCCCACCTTCTGGCGCGCGCTCGTCTTCAACTGGCTCATCGGCAATTGCGATGCGCACGCGAAGAACTACTCCCTTCTCTACGACGCCGGCGCACCCACCCTGGCGCCTCTATACGACTTGGTCAGCACAACGATCTACGACAGTCTCAAGCGGCGCATGGCGATGACCATCGACGGCGCGCGGACGATCGGTGAAGTGGACGCCGTGGCTTGGGACAAGCTGGCAAATGAACTCGGCTTCAGCCGGCGGTTCGCTGACTCAGCCCGCAGCGAGATCGCCGGCCGCGCCGTCGCCGAGGCGCGCACCCTCATTGAGGAAGAGACCCACAGCAACGAAGCAGCACACGAGGTACTGGCAGGAATCCTCAAGCGAAGCCGGTAGCGCAAGGGGGCCTCGGCACTGGTACTCCCGCCGAAATGACTGCAACTCGTCGCCCAGTAGCCGGGGCAACCCGACGCTCAGAGCGGTGTTGGCGCAAGGTGGTCGGCCAACCCGGATCGAAGCTGCCTCGATGAATCGCCGCCTCTCCAAACGCGTCCTCGTGCCGGCGCTCCTCGCCGCGCTCTGCGCCGCCGTGCCCGCCGTGGCGCAGGCAGGCACGCTGCTGCCAAAGGGCAAGAAGATCTTCTTCGGCGTCAGCGACACCGGCAACCCGGCCGATTTCGGCCACTTCTCCGCCGACCTGCACAAGCACCCGGCGCTGATCGAGAGCTTCCGCAGCTGGGGCGCCGAATTCCCCGACTCGATCGAACGCTGGCAGGCGGCCCGGGCGAGGCCGGTCCTGCACCTGACCACAGCCGACTCGGGCGATGGCCACGAGCTGATCAGCCCGCGGTCGATCGCCCAGGGCTACGGCGACGAATACCTGGTCCGGCTCAACCGGCTCTTCTGGGAGAAGCAGATGCCGGCTTACATCAGGCCGCTGGGCGAGCCCAACCGCTGCCTCAACGTCTACTCCGCCTACGACTGCGCCGGCAAGCTGCGCGACGCGGCCCACAAGCCGCGCTGGTACCGCCTCGCCTTCCGCCGCATCTTCATCATCGTCCACGGCGGTGGCAGCCGCGCCAAGATCAACGCCCGCCTCGGCGAAACCGGCCTGCCGCCGCTGCGCGCCGGTGGCGGTGGCCTGCCGCGCGCGCCCGTCGCGGTGCTCTGGAGCACCCTGCCGGCGGGCTCGCCCACGGTGCCCCGGAACCGGCCCAAATACTTCTACCCCGGCGACGAATACGTCGACTGGGTCGGCACCGACTTCTACTCCGACAACCAGGACTGGAAAGCGCTGACCGGCCTCTACAACCGCTTCTCGAGCAAGCCCTTCGCGATCCCCGAGTTCGGCATCTCAACCGGCGCCGACGACCCCGCCTACATGGACCGCCTGCTGGGCTGGGTCCGCGGCCACAAGCGCTGCAAGATGCTCATCTACTACCAGGACTTCGGCTCGACCAGCTCCTACCGAATCCAGAACTACCCGTCCAGTCTGACCGCCCTCAGCGACGCCCTGCACCATCCCGTCTTTCCTGCTTTTGCGCCGAACCCGCCGCTGGCGCCGCCGCCCCCGCCGGGCGGGATCGCGCCTTAGGCGTGGGCTTGCCCTCCGGCGCAACGACGGCAGGCCCGACCGCCGTTTTGTACTGGTAGGGCTGCAGGGCAGTGATGCTCGAGTAGCCGGTCAGGTAGACGCGGCGACCGTCGGAGATCACCGGCGAGTAGGTGCCGCGGGGGTAGCTGAAGACCTTGCGACCGCTCTTCATCATGAAGCCGCTGGTCGTGTTGTTGGTGAACTCGGCGACGTAGACGATGTCGCCTATCGCCGAGAGCGAGCCGACCACCTGGCCCCCGGCCGAGTGGCTCCAGCGCAGGCTGCCGTCCTTGGCGTCGAGGGCGTAGATGTTGCCGTCGAAGGAGCCGATGTAGACGGTCGGCGGGCTGTGGCGGGTGGTCGAGACGGTCGGGCCCGAGTAGGCGTAGCCGCCGGTCGAGTAGCTCCAGGCCAGCGTCCCGTCCTTGAGGTCGAAGCTGTAGACGCGGTCGTCGTTGTTGCCGGCGTAGACACGACCGAAGGCGACCGCGGGGGTCGAGTAGAACTGGCCCGAGGTGCCAAAGCCCTGTCCCAGCGAGGAGGTCTGCCACTTGAGCTTGCCGGTCTTGGCGTCGACCGCGTTCATGTAGCCGCCGTAGTCGCCGACGTAGAGGGTGCCGCCGTAGTAGGCGGGGGCGGACTTGACCGGACCGCCGAGCTGGGTTGCCCAGCGCACGTTGCCGCTGATCGTGCTGAGCGCGTAGAGGTTGCCGTCCTCGCAGCCGAAGTAGACGGTGCGGCCGATCACGACCGGCGATGACTCGGCCCGGCCCGGCAGCGAGTGCTTCCAGATCACTTTGCCGGTCTTGGCGTCGAGCTTGACGATGTGGCCGGGGACGAGGTTGACGATGTAGAGGCGGTGCTTGGAATAGGTCGGCGAGGAGGCGTTGAGGCGGCCGAGGCTGCGTTCCCAGAGCACCTTGCCGGTGTCGGCGTCGAGCGCGTAGGCGGTGCCGTTGTTGTTGACGAAGTAGAGCTTGCCGGCGACGTAGATCGGCGGGAACTCAAGCAGCGGTCGCTCGGTGAAGCGCCAGAGCTTGCGGAAGGGAGGCTTGATCCCGGTCGCCGGCAGGTAACGGGTGCGCGCCGGGTTGAGCCCATACATCGGCCAATTGACCGTCTTTGCCTCCGGCTCTGGCTTCGGTGGCTTCTGCGGCACGAAGGTGGCGCTTTCGTTGTGCACGTCGGGGGGGCGCTTGAGCAGCTCGTAGGCGAGGACCCCGGCGCCGAAGAAGGCGATGACGCCACCGACGATCAGGGTCACGGCAATGCCTCGCCGCGTGTGCCAGAGATGGGTTGCGGCGCCCCAGACGCCGATCAGCGCGGTCTTCCAGAAGCCCACATCTCGACGCAACCGAAGTCGCGGAAGCCGAGGCGCTCGTAGAGGGGCGCACCCACCTGGCTGGCGCGCAGCGAGGCGGAGAGGCGGCCGCCCTCCCGCGCCTGCGCCAGCGCTCGCCAGAGCAGCCAGCCGGCGAGGCCGCGGCCGCGGTGCTCGGGCGGGGTCGCGACCCCGCTGACGCAGCAGTCCTCACCGGCGTCGATCGTGCCGACGCAGGCGAGCGGCTCGTCCCCTTCGAAGACGCCGTGCCAGCGGATCGCGGTCTCGCCGCCGAAGCCCGCACGAAAGCCGTCCTCGCCGAAGCCGTAGGCGCGGTCGTTGAGCGCGGCACAGCCGGCGGCATCGAGGGGGCCCAGCTCGACGCCGCCGGGCGCGGCCGGTTCGGGGGCGAGATCCTCGAGATCGAGCGCCATCGCCCGGGGGGCGGCGTCCAGCAGGTGGCCGCGGGAGGCGAGCAGCTCGGCGCTGGCTCGATCGGCGGCGGGCACCCAGACGGTCCAGGCCCTCACCCCCTGCGAGTCGTAGATGGCGCCCAGTTCGTCGAGCCGGGCGGCGAGCCGTGCCGGATCGTCGTACTGGACCGAGTTGAAGACCGAGCGTTGCGGAGAAGCCGGAACCACGGCGGCGAGCAGACCGTCGTGGCGAAGCAGGCGTGAATCCGGCGCGGCGCTGCCGAAGGCTTCGACCTCCCAGCGCACCCCCCGGACGGCCCTCCTGCGCAGCTCCTGCTCGTCGAGAGGCGGGCTCATCCCCGCCCGCTCAAGCCGCCGAGCCCGCGCGCCGTTCGGACTCCTCGACGACGCCCTCGACCAGGCTCTTGACCGCCTGCTTGACCACGGCGACCACCAGTGGCCCGACCACGGGCACGGTCGGATGGGTGCGGACGGCATAGACCATCTCGGTGCCGGTGCCGGCGGCGGTCAGCTTCACCGTGCCGACGTGATCGCGCACCGGCAGGCCGGAGAGCAGCTTGTAGGAGAAGCGCTCGTCGGGCTCGTAGGCGATGACTTCCTCGCGCAGCGGCGGCCCGACGGCGGTCAGCTTGCGGATCGCGCCGAGCCCGTTGGGAGCGGGCTCGCCCTCGCGCTCCAGCTCCGACTTGCGCAGCGGCGTCAGCTCGGAGTACTTGCGGTGATCGGTGAGCACCGCGAACACCGTTTCCGGCGGCGCGGCGATCTCACGGGTGAAAGTGAAGCTGGCCACGGCGGCGAAGGCTATCGGGAGGGCCGGGTGGCCCTCAGGCCAGCTTCCATTTCTGCGGATCGGTCCCCTCGACCTTGGCCACTTCGCCCTCGATCGCCATGTGATCGAGGCAGGAGAGGACGATCTGCAGGACCCAGGCGCTGACCGGGGTGTTGACGTTGTCGGCCCCGACGATCTCGGCGACGACCTCGAACGCCGTCCTCTCCCCCTCGCCGAGCGCATCGCGGGTCTTCTCCAGCAGCTCGGCGACCTGCCGCCGCGCCTCGGCGATCTTCGCTTTGGGGTCGCGGAAGGGCCGCCCGTGGCCGGGCAGGCAGAGTTCGACCTCGAGCGGCTCGACCCGGGCGAGGCTTCCCAGGAACTCGCCGATCGGGTCGGGGCTGTGGCCGTGGTCGAAGAAGAGCACGGTGCGGCCGAGCAGATGGTCGCCGGAGATCATCAGCCGGCGCTCGGGCTGGTGCAGGACGACGTGCGAGGGAGCGTGGCCCGGCGTCTCATAGACCTGCCAGGTGCCGAGGTCGGTCTCCACCTCGACCCCGGGCAAGAGGTCGCGGTCGGGCTCGACGATCGCGTCGATGCCGTTGTCGCTGTTGTCACTGCGCTCGCGGTAGCGTTCGAGCCCGGCGACCGGGACGCCGCTCTGGCGCGCCACCTCGAGCCGCTGCTCCAGGGCCGCCGCCGGGTCATCGGCAAGCAAGCGCACGTGCTCCCAGGCGGGGTGCATCCAGAGCTCGCAGCCGGCCCCCTCGACGATCGGCGCCGCCAACCCGTAGTGGTCGGTGTGGGAGTGGGTGCAGACGAGCAGCTTCACGTCCTCGAGGCCGAAGCCGGCCTGGGCGAGGGCGAGGTCGAACTGGCGCAGCCGGCCCCTACCCCCGATGCCGGTGTCGAAGAGGACGATGCCGCCATCGGCCTCGATCGCCCAGACGTTGCCGTGCGGCACTCCGGGCCAGGGCAGGGCGAGTCGCAGTCTCCAGACGCCCGGCAGGACCCTTTCGCCGCGTGGCGCCTCGGGGCGTTTGGTCTGCGGGCTCACGCTTCGGATCCTCTCAGGCGCCACCAAGCCGGCGCGTGACCGCCGTCATGCTGGGATAGGTTGGGTGCCGCAATGGAGTCGAGCAGCCCCAAGCGCGCCGGCCTCGTCCTCAGCGCGCTGATCCTGGTCGCCGCGGTGGCGAACCTCAACCTCGCCGTCGCCAACGTCGCCCTGCCCGACATCGGCAAGGACTTCAACGCCGGCCAGACGACGCTCAACCTGGTCGCGGTCGGCTACTCGCTCGGCCTGGCGACCTCGGTGCTCTACCTGGGCGCGCTCGGCGACCGCTACGGACGCAAGCGGATGCTGCTGCTGGGCATGGGACTGACGATCCCGGCCTCGCTGCTGGCCGGCTTCGCCCCCTCGATCGGCGTCCTCTTCGCCGCCCGGGTGATCGGCGGCGTCGCCGCCGGCATGGCCTTCCCGACCACCCTGGCCCTGATCACGGCCCTGTGGTCGGGCAATGACCGCACCCGATCGATCGCGCTCTGGTCGGCGATCGGCGGCGCGATCGCTTCACTCGGCCCGCTGCTCTCCGGCGCTCTGCTCGAGCACTTCGACTGGGGCTCGGTCTTCCTCGTCACCCTGCCCCTCGCCACCCTGGCGCTCTACCTCGCCTGGCGCTACGTCCCCGCCCACGTCAACGAGACCACCGAGCCGGTCGACAACCTCGGCGGCGTCCTCTCGATCCTGTTGGTGGCCGCCCTCGTCCTCGGGATCAACCTCGCGCCGGTCCCCGGCAAGGGCGCCCTGGCGATCGGCCTCGGCATCGTCGCCCTGGCCGCAACGGGCGCCTTCGTCCTGCGCCAGCGCCGCGCCCGCTCGCCGCTCTATGACCTCGAGGTGGCAAAGCGGCGGGTCTTCTGGGTCGCCGCCTGCGCCGGGATCATCGTCTTCGGCTCGCTGATGGGGGCGATGTTCATCGGCCAGCAGTTCCTCCAGAACGTGCTCGACTACTCCACTCTCGACTCCGGCCTGGCGATCCTGCCGGCAGCGATCCTGATGGTGATCGTCGCCCCCCGCTCGGCAAAGCTTGTCGAGGTGCGCGGCGCCCGCTTCACCCTGCTGGTTGGCTACGTCTTCTGCGTGCTCGGCTTCCTCACCATGCTGCTGCTCTGGAAAGACAACATCGAATACTGGAAGGTCGGCCTCGGCTACGCCTTCATCGGCATCGGCGTCGGCTTCGCCGGCACCCCCGCCTCGCACTCACTGACCGGCTCGGTGCCGGTCAAGCGCGCCGGCATGGCCTCGGGCACGGCAGACCTGCAGCGCGACCTCGGCGGCGCGATCATGCAGTCGATCTTCGGCGCCCTGCTCACCGCCGGATATGCCGCTGCCGCCAGTGCCGCGATCGCCTCCTCGCCCGAATCGGCCAAGGTCAGCGAAAACGTCGAAGGCGAGCTGACCAAGTCCTTCTCCAGCGCCGCCGACCTCGCCGGCCAGTACCCCGGCCACAGCGAACAGATTATCGCCGCGGCCAAGGTCTCCTTCCTGCAGGGCGACGCCTGGGCCTACGGCGCCGGCATCGTCGCGATCCTGCTCGGCGCCACCCTCGTCTTCTTCGCCTTCCCCAAGCGGGACGAGGAGGAGCGCCTGCTCGCCCAGTACAACGCCGAAGACGCTGAGCCGGCCGCGGCTGCTTGAGAAGATGGCGGCAAATGGCTGCCGGTGAAGAGACAGGAGGGTCCCGGCTCGGCGCGACGCTGCGCGAAGGCGAGCGGGTAACGCCGCTGGAGCTCTTCTTCGACCTCGTCTTCGTGCTGGCGATTACCCAGTGCACGGCGCTGATGGCGCACCACCCGACCTGGTCCGGCCTCGCTCAGGGGTTGTTGGTGCTCGGCATGCTCTGGTGGGCCTGGACCGGCTATTCGTGGCTGACCAGCGTGATCGACCCCGAGGAGGGGGCGGTGCGGCTGGTCATGTTCGGTGCGATGGCGGCGCTGTTGCTCGTCTCGCTATGCGTGCCCGAAGCCTTCGGCAGCCTCGCCCTCGCCTTCGCCCTGATCTTCGGCGTCGTACGCGTCGCCCACATCGGCCTCTTCATGCTGGCCAGCCCCGACGACGACGGCCTGCGCCACTCGGTCCTCGGCCTCGCCGGTAGCACCGTGATCGCGGTGGCACTGCTGACCATCGCCTCGCTCTTCAACGGCCTCGCCCAGGGCGCGCTCTGGGCGCTCGCCCTCTTCCTCGACATGGGCGGGCCCTATTTCTTCGGCTCCGAGGGCTGGAAATTGGTGCCGCGACACTTCGCCGAGCGCCATGGGCTGATCATCATCATCGCCCTCGGCGAGTCGGTCGTCGCGATCGGCGTCGGCGCTGAGCACACGCTCAACCTCGGCATCGGCACCGCCGCCGTGCTCGGCGTCGCCCTGACCGCGGCGATGTGGTGGATCTACTTCGACGTCGTCGCGATCGTCTCCGCCCGCCGGCTTGCCGAAGCCGAGCCGGGCAAAGTCCAGAACGAGATGGCGCGCGACTCCTACTCCTACCTGCACCTGGTCCTGGTCGCAGGCATCATCCTCGCCGCGCTCGGCCTGAAGCTGACGATCGGTCACTTCGACGACCACCTCCACGCCGTCCCCGCCTTCGCCCTGCTCGGCGGCGTCGCCGTCTACCTGCTCGGCCTCGTCGCCTTCCGCTATCGCCACGTCCACTCGATCAACCGCCGGCGGCTGGGACTGGCGATCGTGCTGCTGATCCTGGTGCCGGTCGCGACCGAGGTCCCCGCCTTGGTCGCACTCGCGGCGGCCAACCTCTTGATCTGGGCGATGATCGTCTACGAGACCCGGATGTACGGCGAGGGCAGGCAGAAACTGCGCCGCGCCCAAGCCGCCTAACGCTGAGCGAACTGCATCGACTTGTCTATCTGACGGCGGGTGGAGAAGTCGATGCAGTTTGGAGCGCGCGTCTGCGGCGCGGGCCGAGCGGGTGCTCGAACTCCTGCATCAGGCCGGCGATCGCGAAGCAGAGGGCGCCGGTCAGCGTTCCCCAGTTGGCGATGCCGGTCGCCACCATGTCGCCCGAAGAGGGACGCACGAAAGAGGCGACGGCGGAGACCATGAAGAGGACCGAGCCGATTTGGTTGACCGCGATGATCCACCAGCCCAGATCGCGGTGGCGCCAGATGCGCCAAAAGTGGCCGGCGATCCCGGTCATCGCCAGGTGCCCGGAAATCAGGAAGAGCGCGCAGCCGATCATGTCGGGAGACCAGACGAGTCGATCGAACGCGGCCGGGGTGAGTTCCTGGATGAACGAGTCGACGAGGTTGATCGCGAAGACGATCGTGCCGGCGAAGAGGACGACGGCGCTCAGCCACTGCAGGCGGCGCGGCTCCTGCGACCACCAGCGCCAGCGGACCGGCGCCGCGTCCGGCGAGCTCGGCTCGTTGACGACCTGCAGCACCGAGGCGTAGCCGCCGGTGCTGAAGAAGACGCCGCCGACCAGGTAGATCGTCGCGCAGGCCGTCGGGTTGACACCGGCCTGCGCCAGGGCGGCGCCGAGGGCGAAGAGCGAGCCACCGACGAGGAAGGCGGTCGCCGCGACCGCGTTGACCAGCGCGCTACGGCGAGACGAAAGTCCCGGGGTCTGGACCGATGCGCTCACCACGGTCGAGTCTCTCGAATTCAGCCATCTCGGCGTCGCTCAGCTCGAAATCGAAGAGCTCGATGTTCTCGCGGATCCGGCCCGGCGTCACCGACTTGGGGAAGACCACGTTGCCCAGCTGCAGGTGCCAGCGCAGGACCGCCTGGGCGGGCGTCCTGCCGTGCCGCTCGGCGATCGCGACGATCTTCTCGTCGTCGAGCAGCTCGCCCTGGGCAAGCGGGCTCCAAGCCTCGGTGACGATCCCGTGATCGGCGTGCCAGGCGCGCAACTCGGCCTGCTGCAGGCGCGGGTGGAGCTCGATCTGGTTGACGGTCGGCCGGGTCTCGGTCTCCGCCTCCAGTCGTTCGAGGTCCTCGACACGGAAGTTGGAGACCCCGATCGTGCGCGCCCGCCCTTCACCATGGACCCGCTCGAAGGCGCGCCAGGTATCGACGAAGCGGCCTTCGCTCGGCACCGGCCAGTGGATCAGGTAGAGGTCGACGTACTCGAAGCCGAGCCGTTCGAGGCTCTTCTCGAAGGCGGCAAGGGTCGTCTCGAAGCCCTGCTCGGAATTCCACAGCTTGGTGGTGACGAAGAGGTCCTCGCGGGCGAGCCCCGAGGCGGCGATTGCCGCCCCGACGCCTTTCTCGTTGCGGTAGGCGCCGGCGGTGTCGATGTGGCGGTAACCGGCGTCGAGCGCCTGCTCGACGACCCCCTGGGTGTCCTCGGGCGGCACCTGGAAGACGCCGAAGCCCAACTGGGGGATCTCGACGCCGTCGTGGAGGGTGAGGCTCGGGATCGTCAACTCGGCCATCTGATCGGCTTCCTTTGCTGTCGCGGGCGTACACCGCACAGCTACCCGCTGCGAGCGAGGCTACGCGCCCGGCGTCAGCTGGTAGCGAGGCCGATGGCGAGCAGCGGGAAGGCCAGCATGATGCCGAGGTAGGCGCCCATCGCGGCGCCGGTGGCGACGCTGGTCGTGCGCGAGCGCATCGACGAGATGACGCTGATCAGGAAGATCGCGCCCGCGAGAACCACTCCGATCCAAAATACGTCCGGCATGAGCGCCGCGAGACTATCGAACGGGGAGGATTCGGCGGGCTCGCGGCAAAGCGGACTGGCATGGAGACCAGCGGCCACACCAACAAGAACCTAGTCCTGGCGGCGATGATTTTCGCCGTCTCGATGACCTTCATCGACATGACGATCGTCGCGATCGCCGTGCCCAGCCTGCAGAACGACCTCTCGCTCTCCTCGACCGGGGTGCAGTGGATCGTCAACGGCTACCTGCTCTCGCTCTCGGCGCTCTTCGCCTTCGGCGGCCGCATCGCCGACATCGCCGGTCACCGCAGCATGGTCGTGCTCGGCGTGATCGTCTTCGCCGGCGCCTCGGCGCTCTGCGGCGCCACCCCGACCGGCAGCCTCGACGAGGCCTGGATCATCACCTTCCGCGTGATCCAGGGCGCCGGCGCGGCGATCATGTTCCCGGCGGCGCTGGCGATCGTCCTCGGCGCCTTCCCGGTGCACGAGCGCGGCCGCGCGCTGGCGATCTTCTTCGCGATCACCGGCGGCCTGACCTCGATCGGCCCGCTCGCCGGCGGCTACCTGGTCGAAATCAGCTGGCGGACGATCTTCTGGGTCAACATCCCGGTCGCGATCATCGCCCTCGTCCTCACCGCGATCGCCAAGCCCGAGAACGCCAAGCATCCGGCGCCGCTCGACTACCGCGGCGCGGCGCTCGTCTGCGGCGGCATGGGCCTGGCCGTGCTCGGCCTGCAGCAGTCAAGCGTCTGGGGCTGGGGCAACCCGATCACCTGGATCTGCATCGCCGCCGGCATCGCGATCCTCGCCGCCTTCGTCCTCTACGAGCTGCGGATCGAGAACCCGCTGATCCAGGTGCGGATCTTCGCCGACCGTGCCTTCGCTGCCGACAACGCGATCCTCTTCCTGCTGATGATCCCCTTCATCCCGCTCTTCTTCTTCGCCAGCATGTATGCGCAGATCTCACTCGGCGAAAGCGCCTCGGAAACCGGCCTCTACCTGCTGATCTTCTTCGCCGGCTTTGCCACCGCCTCGCAGTGGGGCGGGCGAATGCTCGACAAAGCGGGGGCCCGTGCCCCGGTGGTGCTGGGCTGCGCGGTCGCCACCGTCGGCTTCGCCCTCTGGGCGCACTCGCTGCCCGACCTCTCGGTCAGCTCGCAGTGGTACTTCATCGTGCTCGCAGGAGCCGGGGTCGGCCTGGTGCTCAGCCCGGCCAACACCGACGCGCTCAATCGCGTGCCGGCGAGTCGCTACGGCGAAGCGACGGGAATCACGCAGACGGTGCGCAACTTCGGCTCCAGCCTCGGCATGGCGGTCCTGGGCACGGTCTTGATCCTGCAGAACAAGTCGAACCTCGAGTCGACGGCGACGGCCCACGGCGTGCCGAAGGCGGTCGGCGACGAAATCGCCGAGACGATCAGCCAGGGCAGCGGCGCGAGCGAAGCGCCCGCACACGTCAGCGGCGCGCTCGCCAAGGTGGTCGACAACATCCCCCACGACTTCGCGCTCGCCACCCAGACGGTCTTCTACGCGATGGCCGGCGTGATGGCGCTCGCCTTCGTCATCGCGCTGGCCACCATGCAGCCCGGCAAGGTCGAGGAGCCCGTGGCGGGGGCAGAGGCGGCACCCTAAGGGCCACCCTCCCTCGGCTGTGAAACGCTTTGCGGCGCTGAGCAAGCCGTAACGCGTTGCACCTCCGCCGGGTCTGCCATACGTTGCTGGGCGTGAGTGCTTGGGCTTCTCGTCTCGTCCCCCTGCTCGTCGTGGTCGCGCTGCTGTGCCAATTGGGGGAAGCCGCGGCGTCCACCCCGGCCCAGCGGCTGATCGACGCCTACACGCCGATCACGATGCTGCGCGAAGAGCAGGATCCGCCGTGTGAAACCACGGCCGAGCAGTACGAGCCGACCAGCGTCTCGACCGTGCTCGGCGACCCGTCGGTCGAGCTCAAGCGGGTCGAAGAAGGCGGCAAGGAAGTGACGATCAAACGAGCACCCACCGCGGCTGACATCGCCGGCCTCGGCGATCCCTTCCACCTCGACCTGCACGGCGACCCGCTGGGCGACACCTGCGTCTACGCGCGCGACTTCGCCAAGCTGGTGGCCGAAGGCAAGGCGCCGCCGACCACCTACGCCCACATCGCCCGCCAGGTCGGGCACCCCGGCCTCGTCGTGCAGTACTGGTTCTTCTGGTACTTCAACCAGTTCAACGACCTGCACGAGGGCGACTGGGAGGGGATGCAGATCGCCTTCGAAGCGAACACCGCGCGGCAGGCGCTGGCCCGAGGCCCGAGCGAAATGATCCTCTTCCAGCACGCCGGCGGCGAGCGGGCCGATTGGGAAGACTCGAAGGTGGACAAGGAAGGGACGCATCCAATCGTCTACCCGGCCGCCGGCTCGCACGCGACCTTCTACGACTCGACCGTCTACGTCCAGAACGGCTCCAAAGGATCCGGCGTCGGCTGCGACAACACCAGCGAACCGCTGCGCGAAGTGCGGGTCCACCCGATCGCGGTCCCGACCTTCCCGACCACGCGGGGTCGCTTCAAGTGGCTCAGCTACTTCGGCCACTGGGGAGAGAAGGAGGCCGGATTCAACAACGGCCCGACCGGTCCGCTGACAAAGAAGCAGTGGCTCGAACCATTCGCCTGGATGGAAAAGCAGCGCTCGACCAGCCCCAGGGTGCCCGGCGGCTCCTTCGCCGGGCCCGCCGTCACCGGCGCCTTCTGCGGTGCCGTCTCGGCGGTCTCCGATGTGATCAACGTCGAGTCGCGCTCGCGGCCGGCGGCGATCGCGATGGTCGCGATCCCGGCCCTGCTGCTGATCCTCTTCATCGGCATGACCAGGTGGGGCCCGGTCGAGCTGACCGAGCTGCGCCGGCGCCGGGCATTTGGCCAGATCGTGCGAGCGGCGCGCCAGCTCTACGGTCGGCACTGGCGAACGATGGTGCCGATCGGGCTGAGCGCGCTGGTGCTGGTCGGCGCGGTGCGCGGCCTCGCCGCCCTGATCGCCGGCCAGCGCGGCGTCGACAGCGCCACCGGCCGCGCCGGTGCCCACCTCGCCCTGGCCGACACGATCGAATCGCTCGGCCAGCCGATCGCCGGGGCGCTAGTCGCCGCCGTCGTGATCTTTGCCGTGCGCCTGCTGGTCGAGACCGGGACGATGGGCTTCCTCGACTCCTGGCGCGGCGTGCTGCGCAGCTTCTGGCGCGTCGCCGCCGGCTCCCTGCTGCCGTATGTCGCGACCTTCGCCCTCTTCATCACGGTGATCGGGATCCCCTACGGGATCTACAAGTTCGTCTGCTGGCAATTCGTCCAGCAGGAGATCCTGATCGGGGACAAGGGCGTTCGCGACGCCTTCCGCGGCAGCTCCGAGCGGGTGCGCGGCCGCTGGTGGCACACCGTCCGGGCGCTCGGCTTCTTCTGGCTGCTCAGCATCGCCGCAGGCCCGGTGCTCGGCTTCGCCCTGATCTTCACCAACATCTCGCTGCTCTGGATCAACGTGATCGGCTCGGTCGTCTTCGCCCTGCTCGTCCCCTACGTGGCGCTCGGCCGCACGCTGCTCTACTTCGACCTCGGCGTCCGGGCCGAGGAAGAACCGGCAAAGCCCTGGCGCGAGCGCTTGCCTCGGCGGGCGGCTCCAGCCGAAGCTTGAATCGTCAGAGTTGCGTTGCGATCAAGCCGATCAGCGAAGCGATCACACCAGCCGCCGCCAGGAAGAGGGTTCGTTGCAGAGAGTCGAAGCGGGCATCGATCCGGCCAAACCCATCCTTCATCTCAGACCGCAGGTCGCGTACATCTCGATCAACCCTCTGGAAACCCCGATCCATGCGACCGCTGAGGTCATCAAGCCGTGCGTCTGTCCAGTTCTCTCTCGTCATCGTCTCCATGCCTCCAGTGTGCCTCGGCTTGCCGCAACCGTTGCGCGCTGAATGTCACGAGTTTGAAACTTTTCGTCTGCGATCGATGGTACACGCGCGAACGGCCACAAGCAGCGCAAGCTAAGTTTTGCCGCGTGAAGCTGCTCGCTTTCAGCGACCTGCACCGCGACCTTGACCAGGCGGCCCAGCTGGTCACGATGTCGGCCAAGGCCGACGTGGTGATCGGCGCCGGCGACTTTGCCTCGATGCACGAGGGCCTGGGAGAGACGATCGACGCCCTGGCGACGATCGAGACGCCGACCGTCCTCGTCCCCGGCAACAACGAGACCGAGCAGGCGCTGCGCGAGGCAGCCTCAGGCTGGAGCGCCGCCACCGTCCTGCACGGCAGCGGCACGGAGATCGACGGCATCGAGTTCTTCGGCCTCGGCGCGGGCATTCCCGTTACGCCCTGGGAGTGGAGCTTCGACCTCGACGATGAGGCGGCAAGCGCGATGCTCGCCGGTTGTCCTGAAGGGGTTGTGCTCGTCCTCCACTCGCCGCCCAGGGATCATTGCGACAGCAACGGAACTGACATGCATTTCGGCAGCCCGGCCCTGCTGCGGGCGGTGGAAGAGAAGAACCCGCGCATCGCGGTCTGCGGCCACATCCACGAGTCGTGGGGCTGCGAGAGCCGAATCGGCTCGACACCGGTCCGCAATCTCGGCCCGAAAGGCACCTGGATCGAGATTTAGGCGGCGCGGTAGGCGAGGTGCGCGACGCCGGGCGCCTCGACCACCCGCACCTGCTCCAGGCCGATCGCCGCGACATCGCCGAGGTTCTCGAAGAGCCGCGTGCCTGAGCCGAGTAGAACCGGAGCGACGTTGAGCAGCATCTCGTCGATCAGCCCCGCAGCCAGGTACTGCTGGGCCGCGGCGGCGCCGCCGCCGATCGTCACGTCCTTCCCGCCCGCCGCCTCCCTGGCTTGGGCTAGAGCAGACTCGATGCCGTCGGTGACGAAGGTAAAGGTAGTGCCCTCGAGCACAAGTGGCTCGCGCTCGTGGTGAGTGAGGACGAAGACCGGGTGGTGAAAGGGCGGTTCGTCGCCCCACCAGCCTCGCCACGGGTCATCGCCCCAAGGGCCAGGACCGCCGCCAAACATGTTGCGGCCCATGATCGTTGCGCCGACGTTGGCTGTCGCCTCCTCGAGGATGGGCGTGCTGGCGTTGACCTCGCCACCATCCCGACCGTGCGGCTCGCGCCAGGCGGCGAGCCTGACCACCCACTCGTGTAGCTGCATGCCGCCTTCGCCCAGCGGGTGCTCCTCGCTCTGATTGGGACCGGCGACGAAGCCGTCGAGCGAGACCGAGATCTGGAACTTGAGCCGGGACACCGGTTAAGCGTCGAAGAGCTTCCCGGCCCGAATCCGCAACGCCATCTCGCTCGATTCCTCGCGATAGACGCGCCCGTCCTCGAACTCGATCGCCGGATACTTGCGCTGCCCCGAGAGCTGCTCGAGGTCGTTGCGCTTGCCAGGACGGAGCGGACCCTTGACCACCTCGTACTCAACCCCCTGCTCATCAAGTGCCTTCTGCACTTTCCAGCAGGGATGAGCGTCGATCTTGGCCCACGTGACCGGGCAGCGATGGAGCTTGACTGACATGGGACCAGCCTAACCGGATGCGGAGAGAAAGGAACGCCCGGTGTGCGCGGCCATCCGAAGGGCACCAAGGAACGCGCCAGACAGGATTCGAACCTGTGACCTTCGGTTTCGTAGCCCGAGCTGGTGGGTCGGCTGGACTACGTGGAGCCCGGCTTCAAGCGGTTTCCGGCGAATCGGGTCCCGCTGGAATCGGCTGGAATCTGTGGGGCATGTTGCCCCATTTGTTGCCCCAGGGAGCTCAGCCGACGGAATTCGGATAGGACCAGTCGGGACTAACCGCCCTACCAGCCCAGTCGAAGCTGGATCCCCGCCTCGGAGCGCACTCTCTGCGCGATCCGCACTGCGTCGACCGCGGGCATCCCCTCGCCGGTCAGATACCCCACCAGCGCCTGCTCGTAGGCCTCGGCCGCTCGAGTGAGCTCATCGCCGCTGCTGCCCCCGAGTTGCGGGCGGGCGACATCGAGAGCTTCCTTCGTGTCGATGGCCAGCTCTTCCTCAGCCCGAGCGTCAGCTTGCGGCGTCCCGCCGCGCCTGCTGAAAAGCCGGCCCACCCGCGTGCGGAGCCCTTTCACCGCGACTGCCACCTTGTCGGTGAGCGGCTCGGAGGCGGTCGCACCGACTCCCATGACCAATCCTTCGGCGAACCACTGCAGGAGCAGGTAACCAACCGGCAGGCCTAGGGGCAGAAAATTCCGCTCCGACTCGTCGGTGAACGGCACGTTCTACCGGGTGGATTCCGAGTCCGGCGCCTGGAACTCGGGGCGGGAGGAGCCGGGCGGCAACAAGGGCTACAAGGTGCGTCCGAAGGGCGGCTACTTCCCGGTCGCGCCCTACGACCACTACGGCGACCTGCGCGACGAGATGGTGGCGCGGCTGCTCGATGCGGGTCTTCAGGTGGAGCGTGCGCACCACGAGGTGGGCACCGGCGGGCAGGCGGAGATCAACTACCGCTTCAACACGCTGCTGGCCGCCGCGGACGACCTGATGATGTTCAAGTACATCGTCAAGAACACCGCCTGGGCGAAGGGCAAGTCCGCGACGTTCATGCCGAAACCCTTGTTGGGGGACAACGGGTCTGGCATGCACTGCCACCAGTCGCTGTGGTCCGGCGGCGAGCCGCTGTTCTATGACGAGACCGGCTACGGCGGCCTGTCCGACATGGCCCGACACTACATCGGCGGCATCCTGCACCACGCCCCTAGC